>Ga0097691_1000042_pt1 | contig 113840 bp, 113 predicted proteins | sample NGESurdeep072012_8_FD_72858 | JGI IMG/M metagenome (GOLD analysis project Ga0097691, IMG submission 72858) | Arctic peat soil microbial communities from Barrow, Alaska - NGEE Surface sample 210-1 deep-072012 | ecosystem: Environmental > Terrestrial > Soil > Wetlands > Peat ... | reverse complement strand
CGCTTGGCGAACTGCCCGTACCGCTTGTACAATATGTTCTTGCCTAACTGACGAGTTCTGTCACTCACTCGTTCGTTTCCCGCGCCGAAGTGGCGGAATTGGCAGACGCGCATGGTTCAGGTCCATGTACCCGCAAGGGTGTGGGGGTTCGAGTCCCTTCTTCGGCACCAGCACTTTTAGCGATTAAAGCCAGGCACCGCGCCTGGCTTTTCGTGTCTTGGCGCCAGCCAACCTCAGGTCAGGCTGCGCCGTGTCCGACGCCCGCCGTTGACGCATATTCTGCAGCGCTTCTCACCGGCAAGTACTGAATCGCCAAGAGCGTTTCGTCGTCGGTGCGCTCGTGCCCGTTCCGGAATACGTCGACGTGTTCGCGACAAGCCTGGACCAGCAAGTTCGGGCATACTCGCGGTTGTCCCTCGACCAGGGACCGCATGGCCTGAATTCCATATTCCTCGCCCGCATGATTTTGCGCTTCGGAGATGCCGTCGGTGTAGAGCACCAGCGTGTCGCCCGGTTCCAGGCGCGCCTTCGAAGCCGTGAACTGCTGATCGCAAAACATTCCAAATGGAAGGTCCGTGCTCTCGAAGACCCTCGTTCCCCGTTCACCCGCCAACAGCACTGGCAAATGGCCGGCATTCACGATTTCCATCTCGCCGCTGGCCGTCACTCGTCCCGCTACCAGTGTGGCGTACTGCGTGGGCAGAGTGCTGTCGCAGAACAACCGACTCGCCTGCGCCAGCATTTTCTCCATGCTCAGCCCCAGTGGAATCAGCGCACGAAACACGGCCCGCAGGTTTGTCGACAACAGCGCCGCGGCAATTCCTTTCCCCGACACGTCGGCGATCAGGAAGTACAACCCCCCGTCACCCGAACCAATCAGGTCACAGTAGTCCCCGCTGACCACGCCCGCAGGGCGGTAATGGTACGCAATATCCCATCCCGCAATTTCCACGTCGGGGGGAGGCAGCAACCCGCGTTGAATCTGCGCCGCCAGTTCCAGATCATGCTCCAGCGACCGCTGTTGCGCGGGAGACAGGCAACCCAGGCAAACCGAAACCGTTGGGTCGTTCAGCAGCCGGCCGGCTTCGATGGTGTCATGGCACACTTCGCACAGCCCGAACTTGCCAACGTTCATGCGCTCCAGCGCATGATCAACTTCGTCCAACAGGTGCTGCATCTGCGCTGACTCGTTCCTGGAAAGCACGTCTTCCAGGCGTGCGCGCCGATCCAGTAACTGTTCCCGGACTTTGCCGACGAAAGGAGTTTCTGCAATTGCCATGGCTAACCACCTTAATTGAGTTAGAGGGTTAATTCTGTTCCAGGATGCAAATTCATTTAGCCTTTTTTCATACCTGAACATGCGAATGTGCAGCCATCTGAACTTTAGCGGTTCCCGGTTCCCAGTGCCTTCCGTTTCTTGCTTTGAAAGGCAAATAGTTCCGCCACTTGAAGCAAGTCGGGCCCCAACGGACACCACTTTCGGGCTCATCGTATCCTTGGTTCGTGATATTCCCACCACCACCGTTGCACATCGAACCACCTCGTCGAAATCTGTGGCGCTTCATTGTCTCTCTGCTATTGCTCAACATTTTGGTGATCGCCAGCCTGGGCGCTTGGTGGTACCGCTACACCGGCACGCCGGAATACTCGCTCTCGCGACTTGGCCATGCGGTCCGGGCGAAGAACTATGGCGAGGCCAGTAAGTACGTAGATGAAGAGCGCATCGCCAACGCCATCAGCCAGTCGCTGACGGATGTGCTTCTGGCCAAGTACACCCAGAAGTTCAAAGACGATCCGCTGCCCTTCACCGACACGCGCATCGAGTTGTTGCACAAAATGGCTCCGCGCTTCCATGACTGGTCATTGCTCGGAATTCGCAATGCCATCCGCTTGCTTCTTAGCGGCACCGGCCTGCTCACAGGGTCGACCGGGTTCAAGGTGCTCGATGAGCATAACTTTTCCGGCCTACATCCGGTGCGCTCAACAGTGAACGGTGATGTCGCCGATGTCGTCATCGTCGGCTTGCCGCAGCCCAACCCGTTCGACCTCAATGAGATCCACGTACGCATGCTGCGCATTCCTAATTCGCGGCAATGGCGCATCGAAGAAATTCCTGATGCCACGCCAATTTTCGCGCGCTATTTCAACGCTCCCATGCCTCCGGTGCAACCATGATCTCCCGAGTTCATCGCACGCGCTTCGTGATCATGGCGGGCCTGCCCGGCACCGGCAAGACTGCGCTCGCTAGAGCGCTGGCCGAGCGACTCGACGGCGTGGTGTTGAGTAAGGACGATGTGCGCGCTGCGCTGTTTCCACGTCGCGCCATCACGTATTCGGGCGGGCAGGACGATTTCTGCATGTCAGTGGTCTTGATGGCCGCACAGCGCATCGCCGCCGATCGCGTCGTGCCGTTCGTCTTTCTGGATGGGCGAACGTTCTCACGCAAACACCATGTGGATCAAGTAGTTAGGGCTGCGGGTTCGATCGGCGCGGGGCCTAGTGTTCTGCATCTGCATTGTCCGGAGAGCCTGGCGCTGGAGCGAATTAAGAAGGATAAGGGCAAGCACGAGGCCGAGAACCGCGATCCACTGCTGTATTTCCTGGTGAAATCGTACTTCGAGCCGATCACGCTTCCGAAACTCGAAGTGGATACGTCGCGGCCGCTGGTGGATTGTGTTGCGAAATGCATCGAATACCTAACCACAGAGACACAAAGGCACTGAGAAGAACACCGCGGCGAGATCTAAAAACCGCCGCAAAATGCGGAAGTTATAACAATCGTTATAACGCATTTTTACAGACTATTTCACCACAGAGACACACCGAGGCACGGAGGCAAGCGGATCATCTAAAGTCGCCTCGGGTCAGGTTCACGGATTCGTTCACCACGGAAGACGCGGAGGATTTCAATCGTTTTTCGAGTTGCAAGCTGGATGAGCTGCCTAATGCCAATCTTACGAAGCTTCCTGATTTCTAATTTCTCAGTGCCTCTGTGGTGAAACTACTGAAGAAGCTTTTCGACGACAGCGTAGCTGTCGGCCAGCGCGGAGTCGAGCGCTGCGGGATCTTTGCCGCCGGCTTCGGCCATGTCGGGACGACCGCCGCCGGAGCCCCCGACTTTTTTCGCGACTTCAGCGATGATCTTGCCCGCCTGGATTTTCGAAGTGAGATCTTTGGTGACGCCGACGATGAGCGCGACTTTGCCATCGCTCACCGATCCCAACACCACCACGCCGGAGCCGAGCTTGTTGCGCAAGTTGTCGATAAGCACGCGAAGCTGTCCGCGATCGACATTGTCGGCACGAGTGGCCAGGACTTTTATGCCTTTCACCTCGCGCACATTTTCGGTCGCCGACTGAACAGAGCTCGATGCCGACTTCATGCGCGCCTGCGCCAGCTCTTTACGCAAGGACTTCAGTTCTTCGTCGCGGCGCTCCAGTTCCTGCTTGAGGGCTTCGGCGGGCGATTGGTCTTCGCCGCTACGCACCAGCGTCGCGACCACGTGTTCCAGTTGATGATCTTTGCGGAAGTGGCGCAGCGAGCCTTCGCCGGTTACCGCCTCCAAACGCCGCACGCCGCTGGAGACGCTGCCTTCTTTCAGAACTTTGATCAGACCGATCTCGCCGGTGGCCGCTGTATGCGTGCCGCCGCACAGTTCGGTGGAGAAGTCGCCTATGCGAATCACGCGCACGCGGTCGCCGTACTTTTCGCCAAACAGCGCCATCGCCTTGTATTCGTTGACCGCGACGTCAATGGGCACGTCTTCGATGACTTCGACGCGATCGTTGCGCAGCACTTCACGGTTGGCGAGGTCTTCGATGTCCTGCAACTCCTCGTCGCCGAGCGAGGCGAAGTGCGAGAAGTCAAAGCGCAGGTGGCCGGGATCGACCAGCGACCCTGCCTGCTTGACGTGCGAGCCGAGAACTTCGCGCAGCGCAGCGTGCAGCAAGTGCGTGCCTGTGTGATTGCGCATGGTGGCGCGGCGAACTTCGTCGTTGACGATGGCGTCCACTTTGTCGCCGACGCGAATCGGTTGCTTCGCGAACACGCGATGGGCGCGAACGCCCTGCACGGGATAGGTCACGCCCTCGACATCCCCGACCAGGACGTATTGCTCGCCGCCGTAGAGCCAGCCGACATCGCCGACCTGTCCACCGGCATCGGCGTAGAAGGGAGTGTGGTCGAGCACAACCTCGCCGCGCTCGCCGGGCTTTAACTCCTGTACGCCAATGCCCGCTCCGTTTTCGGACTTGATGATGGCGAGCACTTCGCAATTGTCGGAACGGGTCTGGCGATAGCCTTCGAAAACGGTGGGCTTTAACCCTTGATAAGCGGGACTTGCCGAAGCTTTCGTGCCGCCTTTCCAGGAAGCCTGCGCACGTTTGCGTTGCTCGTCCATAGCGGCGTTAAATGCCACTTGATCGAACTCAATACCGCGGTCGCGAGCGGCGTCCACCATGAAGTCGAGGGGCAAACCAAACGTGTCGTAAAGCTGAAAGGCCTTCTCACCCGACAGGCTTCGACCCCGGGATCTAAAGTGGTCCCGTTCTTCTTTAGTACCCTTTCCGCCCATCTCGATGCATATACGCTGAAGCTCATCCTCCGACAGGTTCTCGGCCCAACGTTCAGCAGCAGCGAGAAGGTCTTCGAGGCGCTTCAGCCCGATATCCAGCGTGTGCGCGAATCGCGTCTCTTCCCCTTTGATCGTCTCGGACACGCGGCTCGCAGACTCGATCAACTCAGGGTACGCATCCTGCATCATGTCGCGGACAGCGACCACCATCTCATAGAGAAAAGGTTTCTCAGCACCAAGCAGGCGGCCATGGCGAATCGCGCGGCGGATGATTTTGCGCAGCACGTAGCCGCGGCCTTCGTTCATGGGCAGCACGCCATCGGAAATCAGGAACGTCGCAGCGCGCGCATGGTCGGCGATCACCCGCAGCGATGCTGCCTGGTGATGCTGCTCTTCCACGTCCTCGCGCTTCAATTCTTCATCGAGTTGCTTCGTGCCAGTCAGTTCTGCCGCGCGCTTGATCAGCGGGACGAACAGATCCGTGTCGTAGTTCGAGATCACGCCCTGCAGCACCGAGGTCACGCGCTCGAGGCCAGCGCCGGTGTCGATCGACGGCTTGGGCAGCGGATTGAACTTGCCGTCCGCCGACTTGTCGAACTGCATGAACACCAGGTTCCAGATCTCGACGTAGCGTCCGCACTCGCAGGAGAACTTGCAGTCGGTGTGTCCGGCGTCGCTGGCGGCGACTCCCATGTCGTAATGAATCTCGCTGCACGGACCGCACGGGCCGGTATCGCCCATCTGCCAAAAGTTGTCCTTCATGCCCATGGCGAAGATGCGCTCTTTGGGCACGCCGACGGCTTCCCAGAATCCCTGCGCTTCGTCGTCGCGGGGAATTTCACCCTGGCCCTCGAAGATGGTCACGTAGAGCTTTTCGGGATCGATGGCGAACCAGTCCTTCGAAGTCACGAGTTCCCAGGCGTAGGCAATGGCGTCTTGCTTGAAGTAGTCGCCAAAGCTGAAGTTGCCCAGCATCTCGAAAAACGTGTGATGACGGTTGGTGAAGCCGACGTTTTCCAGGTCGTTATGCTTGCCTCCGGCGCGCACGCATTTCTGCGACGAGGTGGCGCGCGAGTAGTCGCGGTGCTCGAGGCCGAGGAAGACGTCTTTGAACTGGTTCATGCCGGCGTTGGTGAATAGCAGCGTGGGATCGTTTTGCGGGACGAGCGAGGAGGAATGGACTTCTTTATGTCCTTTGGAGATGAAAAAGTCGAGGAATTTACGGCGAACTTGCGATCCGGTCAGCATAAGGGGTTGTACGTCAGGCCCGCGGGAATTGCGCGATACAACTCGGGCTGGAGCGGGGAACGTAAGTTCGATTCTAGCATTCAAGCCTCAGCCGAACGCCCGCGCGTTGCCGCCCAGCCTTACGCTCTCTTGGTTGTCATCCTGAGGGAGGACGCGGCGGAACGGCACGCGTCCGAGTCGAAGGATCTGCGGTTGACTTTGCTGTCAGGTCCGACTCGCAGTACCAACCCTCAGACAAATCCTGCCACGTCGGATTGCGATGCTCGATTAACCAGATCTTCTTTGCACGCGTCCAACGCTTGAGTTGTTTCTCCCGGCTGATAGCGTCGCGGACGTCTTGGAACAATTCGTAGTGGACAAGCCGATCGATGTTGTATCGCGACGTAAACCCTTCGAATGTACCGTTCTTATGCTGCAGCACACGGACGCGCAAATCGCGCGTTACACCGACGTAGAAGTTGTGGGAACGGCTGGCAAGAATGTAGGTGGAGTAGATGTGCTCTCGTTGCACAATTCAGGCTCGCACGATTCTGCAACTCGCGATGTGCTGTGTGTCACCTTGCGATGTGAACCGCAGATCGTTGGTGATGCGAACCGCAGGTCCTTCGACTCGGACGCGCGCCCTTTCGGCGCGTCCTCGCTCAGGATGACAGCTTTTTGTGCACTGCCGCGTCGGCCGGGAGTGCGGCACTTCGAATGCCAATAGCTCGAACCTCACGTCCCCGGCACCCCTCTCGCCAATTGACCCGCGGCGCGCGCCCGCCTCATAATCTGAGTGCTCAGCGAAATTCCGCTACTGACAAGGTGGCCAGCAGTGAACACACAGGATCCCAAAGACCGCCGTCCTTTCTCGACGGCCGGCCAGAAGCTCGACGACGTGATTGGCGATACCGCCAAGCGCATCGAAGAGGAAACCAAGACGCTCATCGCCTATCTCAACGACGAGGTGGTTCCACTGGTGCGGCAACACTCGACTACCGGTCTGCGGGTTGCCTCGGACAAGCTGAAAGAACTGGCCGACTACATGGAATCGGCGAAGCAGCAGAAAAAGGAATAGCCACGCGGCTTCCGCTCCTCACCGTTGTCGCCGTCGCCATGCTGCTGCTGTCGGCCTGTGGTGGCCATAAAAACGCGTCCCCCAAACACGTTCCGCCTCCGCCGACTATCGCGCCTGCGCCCGCACCGCCGCCAACGACTTCTGCCAAGGCTACTCCCAAGCCCGAGATCACGGTCTCTCCCAAGACCAAGCCCCTCTACGTCGAGACCGGCCTGGCAAGCTGGTATGGCCCTCAGTATCACAACCACAAGGGATCCAACGGCGAAGTCTACGATCAGAACGCGCTGACCGCCGCGCATCGCACCATCCCGCTGAACTCGGTGGTGCGCGTCACCAACGAGGCCACCAAACATTCCGTCGTGGTGCGCATCACCGATCGCGGACCCTTCGTGGACAATCGCGTGATCGATCTGTCGCTGGCCGCTGCGAGGGCGGTGGACGTGTGGCAACCCGGCACCGCGATGGTGAAAGTCGAAGTGCTCTCGGCTCCAGCCCCGATTACAGAAGGCGGACGCTGGTGCGTTCAGATCGGAGCATTCCAGAGCGAGCACGAAGCCCGCAAGCTGAAAGAGAAGTTGCAGGACCGCTACGAAAACGCCAAGGTTGTCCAGTTTACTGGCCCTACCGGAGAGTGGGTGCGGATTCGTCCTGAAGGCGACGATAAGGAGAAAGCCCAGGAAGTCGCCAGCAAAACGCACGTGAAAGAGGGCGGAGTGTTCCTGGTGCGGCTGGACTGAAGATTGTCCCTCGTAAAGTTTCCTGCAAAAGAAGAACCGGAAGCCTGGTTAGGATTCCGGTTGGCAGAGAACAACTCGCCATTTTTCAAGGAGAGTCGGAGTACGAGCGGACCTTATGGCTTGAGCTTCCGGCGAAGGACGCCGGCAAGGCCGAGCATTCCGGAGCCTAATAGCGCCAGCGTACCGGGCTCGGGGACAGGCGCGGCTTGGCCATAGAACGAATAGAACGACAAGCCATTTTTCCCCGGCGCCATGAACGTGTCCGATCCCTCGGGAATGGTGCTCAGGTCGAACGCTTGGTAGACACCTCCGCCCTGGCCTCCCCAATGAAATACGAGGTATTCGTTCAGATTGGCCGGAAGCGTGATGCTCAGCGTGTTCGCGCCAAAAGTCGGATATCCGGCAGGGGCCGAAGCACCTTGATTCACTTTAACGTCTGGATGTGCTCCCACGGACGCGGTCGATAGAGTAGTGCCGTGAACCGAGTTGTAATTATTGATTGCCTGGATTAACCATGCCTGGATCGTGCCATCCCCGGCGTTGGCAGGCTGAGGTGGTACGCCGGCATTCAATGTAATTGGCGTCGCGGACGCGCTGATAGAAAGCAAAACGCCTGCAATGAGTGCCAGTAATACGTTTCTTGAGTAGTTCAACGAACTGGGTGACGTACTTCTGTTTGCCATGGTGTCGGTCCTTCCACTGCTCTTCAAAACAGTCGGCATCGCAACTTGAACTGCCATGCTCATGTACCGAAAGTAAGCTGCAACCGAATGAGGCAACAAGAGATAGAAAGCACCAATGGCGTTGTTCTCCAGCGCCCGTTCATGCCATGAAGAAGAGTTGGTGGGAACCCTGTCTCCAGCCGGTGGTACATCGCAAGAACGTCAAGCGGAGACGAGAGTTGGCAGTCGAACGGCTAGAGAATGTCTCCAAGGGACAAGGCTGTGGCACGACTCCCTATAATTGGTGCAATGCACTCCACCTCCCGTCCCGTGCACTCGCCTGCGCTCCCAAATCGCGGCACCATCGTCGCGCGCGGGAAGCGGTTGGAGTACCTGACCATCGTGTGGAACGGCTTCGAAGCGGCTGTCGCCTTGATCGCGGGCTTGATCGCCGGTAGCGTTGCCCTGATTGGTTTCGGGCTGGACTCCATCATTGAAACTACGTCGGCGGTGATTCTGTTGTGGCGGCTCGGCTCCGATCGGTATCCGGAGCAACGCGAGCGCTCGGAACACGTGGCGCGTCGATTGGTGGGTGCATGCTTTCTACTGCTTGCCGTCTACGTCATGCTGGAGTCGATTCATGCCCTCTGGACGCACGAGCGCGCCGCACGCAGCATCGCGGGAATCCTCATCGCTATCGCCGCTGTCATCGTCATGCCGCTGCTGGGACGAGCCAAGCGTCGCATCGCGGTCGAACTCGACAGCCGCGCTCTCCATGCGGATTCACGCCAGGCGGATTTCTGCGCCTATCTGTCGGCGATATTGCTGGTGGGGCTTCTGCTGAACATGCTCTTAGGATGGTGGTGGGCCGACCCCGTCGCGGCGCTGACGATGGTCCCAATCATTGCGCGCGAGGGAGTGCAGGGTTTGAGGGGTGAAGCCTGCGACGACTGTGCGTGCGGTCAGTAATCGCTGGCCTGCTGGTTATTTCGCAGGGATTCAATCGGCGCTTCGCCGCCGTCATACTTTCCGATATTCTGAATGATGTCGCAAGATCCGCCTATGCCAAGACCCAAACGTCAACCCGTTGCGAAACCGTTTGTCCCACTGACCATACGTTTCGATCACGCGCTGCTGTTCGCGGCCCAGGTCCATCGCAACCAGGACCGCAAGAAGAGCGGCATTCCGTATCTCTCACACTTGCTCGGGGTCGCTGCGATTGTGCTCGACTACGGCGGCGACGAGGACATGGGAATCGCGGCGCTGCTGCATGATGCGGCGGAAGACCACGGCGGTCGCGCCATGTTGCGTGCCATCGAGCAGCTATTCGGACCGCGGGTGGCAAAGATCGTGGATGGCTGCACCGATTCCTACGGCGACGACGAGAAGCGCAAGCCCAAGTGGTATCCCCGCAAGCTGCGTTATCTGCGGCGGGTACGTAGCGAAGATGCGGAGACCCGTTTCGTCTCGGCGGCCGACAAGTTGTACAACACGCGCGCCGTCCTGCGCGATCTACGCCAGTCGGGCGATTCGGTGTTCGAGCGTTTTTCCGCACCCAAGGCGAAAGTACTGTGGTACTACCGCTCGCTGGTGCGCGAGTACCGCGCGGGCGGCGTCACTCATTTATTGAAACCGCTGCTCGATGATTACGACCGCGCTGTCACCGAGCTCGAACATTTGTCAGGATTGCTGGCGGCGCCGAGCCGCAAGGTCAAGCCGAAGGCCAAGCGCAAACGTTAGATTTTGGACTATGTTTTCTTTTGTTGTCGAAGTTCGCGGGAGCAGCTATTGTCCGCCACCGAAGCCGAACGCATCACCGAACTACTGAAGTCGGCCAAAACAATCGCCGTTGTCGGCCTGAGCGACAGCCCCGCCCGCACCAGTTTTGGCGTGTCGCACTACATGCAATCGCAGGGATACCACGTCATCCCGGTCAACCCGGCGATCGCCGAATCGCTGGGAAAGAAGGCCTACGCCTCGCTGAGTGAGGTTCCTGAGAAGATCGACATCGTAAATATCTTCCGCCGCTCCGAATTCGTCCCGGAGGTGGTTGAAGAAGCGATTCAGCTCAAAGTACCGGCGATCTGGATGCAAGAAGGAGTGATCCACCAAGCCGCCGCCGATAAGGCACGCCAGGCGGGAATCTTCGTGGTGATGGATCGGTGCATTCTGAAAGAGCGCGCGAAACGATCGTGACGCGAACAGCGCACTCCGGCTCAAGCTTCGTGTGGACGAGGCGACCGACCGAATGCAGCATGGCACGGCTAGACCGCAACACTCAAAACTTGGCGAACTTGCGGATGTATGCCAGCTTATCTTCTCCCAGCCCGCGCAACTCCTCCTCGTATACACGGCCTTCCCGAACAAGTTCTCCGAAGACATCCGGCAGGACCGAGTAACGGTAGTCGAACTTGCTGTCAATTTCTTTGCGCCGCCGAGTCAGAAAACCTTCCAACTCCCAGAGATCGGATGGATGTTCGATTGTAGCCGCCATCCGCTGTGTTTTCTGGATAACCTCCTGCAACTCCTTCTGGAGTGCATGTTCGAAGGCTTTGCGCGCGATCGCCTTCTCTGTCTCTGACCACTTCAGATTGCGAATATCGGTGTAAGTGTCCGGGGCCCCGGACTGGTGTAAGTGCGCCATGTTCGCACCTCCATCGCGGAATTCTATCTCCAAAATGGGTCGCTAATGCAAGCAATTTAAGGGTGATCGCACAAGTTTCTCTTGACCCGGCGTGAGCGCATTCACCACAGAGGCACTGAGGCACAGAGAATTTCGATTCCCGGAAGAGTCCTGGGACGCACGAACGCGGTCCGTATATTCTCATCCTTGATCCTCTGATCTTTATCTCTCGGTGTCTCTGTGCCTCTGTGGTGAAATGGTCTTGAGCTTCCTGATCTCTTCCAGCCGCGCCTTGATGCGCTTCTCGATGCCTTCCTCGGTAGGATGGTAGTAAACCCGGCCCTTCAAGTTGTCGGGCAGGCATTGCATGTCGGCGACCTTTAGTTCCAGATCGTGGGCGTACTGGTAGCCCGCTCCGTAGCCGACCGCCTTCATCAATCCAGTAGGTGCATTGCGCAGATGCAGCGGCACCGAATCCTGCGCAGTCCGCTCCACGTCTTCCAGCACCGCGGTGTAGGCGGTGTAGAGCGCATTCGATTTGGGAGCCGCCGCCAGGTACACCACGGCTTGCGCCAGCGCAAGGTTGGCCTCGGGCATACCGAGGAAGTCCACGGCATCGCGCGCCGCCAGCGTGATGCTCAACGCATTGGGATCGGCCAAGCCGATGTCTTCCGACGCCATGCGGACCACGCGACGCGCGATGTACAGCCCATCCTCGCCCGCCTCGAGCATGCGCGCCAGCCAGTACAACGCGGCATCGGGATCGCTGTTGCGCACGCTTTTGTGCAGTGCCGAAATGAGATTGTAGTGCTCCTCGCCAGCCTTGTCGTACATCAGCACGCGCTTCTGCAGTGCGTCAGTGACGACCCCATCGGTGATGCGCGGCTCGCCGTCCTTCATCTTCTGTTCCAGCGCAAGCGTGGACGCTACTTCCAGCGCGTTGTAGGCGCTGCGGGCGTCTCCGCTGGAGTAGGCGGCGATCTTTTCCAGCGTGCCCTCGTCGGCGTCGAGATGCAGGTCGCCCAGGCCGCGCTCGGAGTCCTCTAGCGCCCTTCGCAGCAGGAGCACAATCTGTTCGGCGGTCAGCGGTTGCAGAACATACACGCGCGAGCGCGACAGCAGCGCCGAGATCACCTCGAACGAAGGGTTCTCGGTGGTCGCGCCGATAAGCCGGATGCTGCCCTTCTCGACGTACGGCAGAAAGGCATCCTGCTGCGCCTTGTTGAAACGGTGCACCTCGTCGATGAACACGATGGTGCGGGTGCCGTACTGGCGCGCGCGTTCGGCATCGGCCATCACCTGCTTGATTTCCTTGATGCCGGTGAGCACTGCCGAAAATTGCACAAACTCGGCATGCGTCATGCGCGCAATGATGTTCGCCAGCGTGGTCTTGCCCACTCCGGGTGGTCCCCAGAAGATGAGCGAGCCGGTATCGTCGCGCTCAATCTGGACGCGCAGCGATTTGCCCGGCCCGAGAATGTGCTCCTGGCCAACGAACTCATCGAGCGTGCGCGGGCGCATGCGGTCAGCCAGCGGGCGGGACTTATCCGGTTCGTGCTGCGACGGGAGGCTTTGGAATAGGCTCACGGAACTATTCACCACAGAGACACAGAGGCACAGAGGAATCTAATTCATCAAGTCTACAGCCCACTTGCCGCAGCCATGCATCCGATATCAGCGGCAGAGGCTACTTCTCGCGACTTCGCCGCATCGCGCAGCCTCCGTGGAAGGCACGTGTCGGGAGCCATAACGCACGCCAGGCGACACCGAGAGTTGATTTCACAGAACGCGTCTCTTGATACCCTGCTTCAGGACGGGGACATTAAAGTTAATCAACAAGCCCACTGGTAGTTTGGTTAGCCGCACATAAGTGAGCAGTTGCGCTTCATGGACCGGAAGTATCTCCTGCACCGACTTCAGCTCGACAACGACCCGGTTGCCAACCACCAAATCAATGCGATACCCACAATCCAGCCTGACGTCTTTGTAGGAAACCGGCAGCTCAATTTGCTGCACGAAATCAACATTTCGCAACTGTAGCTCACGCGCCAGACATGCTTGGTAAACCGACTCGAGCAGACCTGGCCCAAGCGCTCGATGCACTTCCATAGCGGCGGCAATGATCTGTCCGGTGAGGGACTGTTGTGGGTAGGACTGGAGATTGGCATCGTCGAGTAGCTGGAATGGGTCTTGCGTCATGTCGCCCTCCTGCCAATAGCCTTACAGAATTCTGTGCCTCTGTGTCTCTGTGGTGAAAGGTTTCTTTGCCGTGCGGCCTCGTACAAAATAATCGACGCCGCGATCCCGGCGTTGAGCGACTCGACCCGCGACGATTGTGGAATGGCCACGATCTCGTCGGCCTGCGCTAAGACATCCTTGGACAGGCCTGCGCCTTCGTTTCCGACGATCAACGCCACCGGCCCGCGAAGGTCGGCTTGCGAAATCGGCGTTCCCTTGTGCGATGAGGTAGCCAGTACGCGCACGCCTCGCGCCTTCATACCTGGCAGTGCGCCGGCGAGTCCAACCTTCACGGCTGGCACGCGAAACATCGAGCCCGCCGAAGCACGTATCGCCTTCCAGTTCCAGGGGCTGACAGTACGCTCGCCCAGCAGCACTCCCGTAGCTCCAAAGGCTTCAGCCGAACGCGCGATTGTGCCGAGGTTTCCCGGATCTTGTACGCCTGCGCTGATGATCACTAATGCCGGAGCTGGAGCGAAGACATCATCCAATTTGAAGTGCTTGATTCTCACCAGCGCCGCCACCCCCTGCGGAGTCTCGCTCGGCACAGCACTGGAGAAAACCTCGTCCGGTAGCAGCAGCGCTTCGGTCTGCGACGAAAGCTGCGGAATCAATTTGTGCGCCCGCTGCCTTGCCGACTCGCTGAAAAACACTGTCCCCAAGCGGAGGCCGGCTCGGATCGCCTCCTCGATCAGATGCATGCCTTCAATCGCCACCTCTCCCTTGTCGTTGGGAGCGGCCTCGCTGAAGGCGCAGCGCAACTCCTTCACACGCGTGTTCTGGCGGCTCTCCACACGCCGCAGTCGATCGTCGAATTGTGGCAGGTCAGTCAAGTGATTCCCGGAACAGGCATACATCCTACACGGCGACGGGGGGCTAAGTTCGAAATCCGGGGGTAGTGATCCCTGGTCGCGTTCCTATCGCAGGTATGGTACGCTGCGTGGGATTTGCCGGACCGAAGTTCGGCAGGCCGAGCCGCCATGAATGGTTCCGCGATTAAAGCAGCACTCACTTCAATCACGCCTCTCTTCATCGTGCAGGACGTGTCGCCGTCGATAGCTTTCTATCGTGACTCCCTGGGCTTTCAGCTTGCCTATGTAGAGCCCGAAGATGATCCCTTCTTCGCGATTCTTCGTCGTGACGGAGCCCAGATCATGGTCAAGGCCATCCTTCCAGATGTCCATCCGTTGCCCAATTCCAAACTGCATCCCTGGGCCAGGTGGGACGCGTTCGTGAATACTCCCGACCCAGACGCCTTGGCTGCTGAATTTATCGCTCGCGGCGTCAATATGCACGTGCCACTTGCCGACACCGGCGAAAATTTACGCGGTTTTGAACTTCAAGACCCCGACGGTTATGTCTTGTTTTTTGGACGCCCGATTTGACGCCTGCTACGGTCAATGGCGGCCGGTGCCTCATTCGAATCTCGCGATGCAGCGCAGATTGCGCTGGCCAGGTTTCGCACTGAGACACTACCCGGCCTCGGGCACGCCAGCGCAGGGCCGTTCTGGCGTGATAATCTTCTCTCTTACTCTACAAGGAGCACGCCGCGGCGCGCTCCCGATATCCGATCAAAAAGAGGTCCGGTTGCGTCCCGAAATCGTAAAGATTAACGCCGAGCATCCAGAAGCGTCCCTGGTTTCGTATGTCGCTGAGAAGATCCGCGCTGGCGAAGTAGTTGGCATGCCGACGGACACGTTTTACGGTTTGGCGGCGGACCCGTTTAATCTCCACGCGGTCGATCGCGTTTACGAGATCAAAACGCGCTCACGGCACAAGCCGCTCTCGCTGCTGATTGAATCGGTTGATCAGGCGTCGGAGTTGGCGTGGCCGGTACCGGAAACCTTCTACCTGCTGGCACGTCGCTTCTGGCCGGGGCCACTCACGATCATCGTGAAGGCCGACCCAAAACTGCCGCTCAAGGTCACCGCCAACACTGGCAATGTGGCATTGCGTGTACCGTCGGCCGAAGTTCCTCTCGCCATCATTCGCGCTGTGGGATCACCGATTACAGCCACGTCGGCCAACCTGCACGGTGCATCCGAATGTACCAACGCCCACGAAGTGCGCGACCAGTTGGGCGATTGCCTTCCCCTGATCGTGGATGGCGGCCAGTCTCCACGCGACATGCCATCGACCATCGTTGAACTGACCAGCAGCGACGGCACTTGGCGCCTGCTGCGAGAGGGAGCGATACCCTCCGACCAGATCGTCGAGTTGCTGGGCCAGGAGTAGTCGCCACGGGGCCCGGCAGGTCACATTCGTCTCCCTACCCTTGGATCGTCGGGTCTGTCCTCTTGGGGATCGTCGGCTTACTGTTGGTGATTGCCGCTCAGGTGATGCATCAAGCCAGCCTCGACCAGTCACACCCAGCCGATGCTATCGTCGTATTCGGTGCAGCCGAATATGTCGGTCGTCCATCGCCCGTGTACCGGGCGCGTCTTGATCACGCCTATGAGTTATTCGAGCGGGGCATGGCTCCGCTGATCATAACCACAGGCGGATCAGGCAAGGACCCCAAGTTCAGCGAAGGCCAGGTGGGCCGCGACTACCTGTCGACGCTCGGCGTCCCCGACGTGAACCTGATCGCCGAGACCCAGGCCGACGACACCGAAAAATCCGCCCGGCGGGTGGCGGTGATCATGGAAGCGAATGATCTGAAGTCAGCGTTGCTGGTCAGCGACGCCTACCATCTCTACCGCGCCAAGCGCATGATGGAGCACGAGGGCATCACGGTGTACACCTCGCCCCGGCCCGACTCCGCTCCCAAGACCCGGTGGGGCCGTTTTGTAGCGGCCCTGCGAGAGGCCTTCAGCTATGCGCTGTATCGGCTGGGAGTGCGGTAGGTCACGCCTGCTAATCCCTATTTGATTGTCGTCCTGTGGCCGGCGGCGCCCACCTGCGGTGCGGCTTGACGTTTGCTGTAGAAAGTTAGTATTACTTTTGCAATAATGTAATGGGAGTAGACACATGCAATCTGCGATTACGGTGAAAGGTCAAGCGACCATTCCCAAGGCGATTCGGGAGCATCTGGGACTACGGCCGGGGGACCGGGTCAAGTTCTTCGTACATCCCGACGGCACTGTGGTTCTGCTGCCGAAACTCCCGCCTTCGGCTTTGCGGGGGATCTTGAAGGCCAAGCGGCGGTCGGTCACCATCGCTGAGATGAATCGGGCCGTGTCGGCAGGTGCGGCCGGCGTTCGATCGACCCGTGGCCGCCGGTGATCGGACTCGATACCAACGTCATAGTCCGCTATCTGACTCAAGATGACCCGTTACAGTCGCGGATAGCTAACGAGATCCTTGAGAGGCGACTGACTCCGGAAAAGCCGGGATTCCTCTGCGTTGTGACGATGGTCGAGATCGTGTGGGTGCTCGATCGCGCCTACGGCCTGACGGACCAGGAGATTGCTGCTGCCCTCGAACGCATGCTACAAACCGACGTACTACTGATTGAACACGAGCAGGAAATTTTCACCGCCATGATTGCGCTAAAGGAACGGCGCGGTACTTTCGCCGACGCACTAATCGCGGCGCTTGACGCCAAAGCCGGATGTAGACGCACTCTGACTTTCGACCAAAAAGTCATGCGGTTACCAGCCTTTGAGCCTGCGCAGACTCCGTAGTCCTCGTGAATCGTCGCAGGCGATGGAGCTATCGTTGGCAGAAACATACATCGGCAAAAGGGAGCAATGCCGGATCCCTTTTGGCAGCTAAGTTGGAAACTTTTTCTATTTGTGTGCGAACTTGCGCCGCACTGCTCCAGTAACGCCCACCAATCCCGTGCCCAACAAGAGAATTGAAGATGGCTCCGGCACGCTTGCGACTGATACAGTCCACGTCCCCCAATCGTGACCATTGTCTCCGATAATTTCAAGTAGGTTGCCGTTGAAGGCATATTCCAAATTGCCAAATGCGTCGTAGTGGTATGAGGTATCCCAGACACAGCAACCCGAGGTTATCCCACCATCTTCGTTGATAGTCTGGATTTGGTAGCGCGGCGTAAACCCTCCGGTTGCGACGCTAACATTCCAAATCACTGGGAGACCACCGCCATCCGTGGAAAACACTGTAAATTCGGGCCCCGTACATGCGTAACCACAGGGCGCGTTGCTCTGGTTCAACGTACGGACTCCGTCCGTAAAGCTAAACGAGAGCGGTGTAAACGAGTACCCCAGAGGTAGATTGAGATTCGCTGGAAGCAGCGAAGTTAGGGTAAACGTGCCCGCCAAGGCGCATTCGCCGACCCCGGACGTGCACCCGTAGGAATCCTGAAAGCTTACAAACGGATTACTAGTGTAGGTGTAGACAACGTCCGCGCCGACGAAGGTCGTTGCAAGCATCGTAATCGCAACGACGCACAACAAGCGGTACCTAGTACGCTTCATATTCGACTTTCCTTTCTTGCATCTGACGCCCAGTTAGGTTTTCTCGGGCGAGCAATCTCGAAACCACAACCTAATTGTGGCTACCTGAGAGAAGTGAATCACTCAATAATCTCAGAATTGTCCCTTGGACAATTTAGGAGCAGAAGTCTACCCCCCCCGGCTCGAATACAAGGAGAAAATAACCTGGATTTTTGAACGGGACACAAACCCCGATGAATGGCAAGATCAGGCTAACAATCGTTGTAGACTCACTTCACCAGGGCCAGCAACCGCGCCGGCCCGCCCGAACCGTTTTCCAGCTTGATCGGAGCAACCACCAGCGTGGCTCCTGCTGCTGGAACCAATCCCAGGTTCGCCACGTTTTCCAACTGGTAAACGCTTTCTTTGGCGGTGAACTGGTGTACCGGAAATTTCTCGCTCGCGCCCGGATCGATGCTCATGCTGTCGATGCCCAGTCCCACTGCGTTGCGCGTCTTGACAAGGAATGTCGCGGCTTCGAGAGAATAGCCAGGAAAGTGCAGAACACCATTCGCGGCAGCGTTGCGAAACGCTTGAGGCGAGTTCCAGCGGTCGTCCCATCCGGTATAGGCCATCACTACCGCTCCAGACGGAATCTCGCCGTTCTGGGTCTCCCAGTCGGCGATATCCTGCACGCTGATCTCGTAGTCGGGATGATCGCTCGCCTTGCTGCGCACATTCAGCACTACCAAAGGACGGACCAGTCGCTCGGCGGGAATCTCGTCAACCGTCCACATGCCTCGCGCAAAGTGGGCCGGAGCGTCGAGATGCGTTCCGTAATGTTCCGGAGTGGTGAACTCGCGAGCGAAATAGCCATCGCGCGCGTAGCTTTCGGTCTGCTTGGCACTGAAAGGAGACTTCGCAGTCCCCTCCCAGCTGGGTGAACGGTCGTCGAGGGCATGGGTGAGGTCCACAACGTCGTGATAAGCGATCGGGTCAGGCATGGGGGATTTGTGCGCGGCGACCAGCAACAGCGCCAACGCCAGACTCCAGCCTATCGCAAATGTCTTCCACTTGATCATGCTTTCATTCGGAACCGAAACGGCTAAACAACAACCTCAACGAAATTAGATGCCGGGAAGTCCCTGATTGTTCCCAAAAACGCCTCTCTTGATTCTGCCACTCCTATTGCAACCCATGAAATCGCAATTTGACGCGCCACCGGGATAAAATGCTCAGCCGACGTGAAGATTGCAAAAGCCCAGCCCTCAATTCAGGAGATCAACCGTGACTACAATTGCCAGTGACGCGCCAGAATCTACAAACAGGTGGAGAGACTCGCGCTGGCTGATCTTGGCCGAGTTCGCGGTGTTCGCGTTGATATGGTTCGCCGATGTCTATCACTGGCACCATGTCATAAAGATAAACAAGACGCTCTATCTTCTGGTCCTTGGCTGGGCGTCGCTGCGAATTCGCGGCATGCGGTGGAAGGATATCGGATTCCAGGTTTATCGCACTTGGCCGCGAACGATTGCCATCGGAGTCTTGTGCGGCGTCGGAATCGAGGCGATGGAGCTTTTCATAACTCAGCCGCTACTGGTCAGGCTGACGCACAAATGGCCGAATCTCGCGGAGTTCGCAGCCTTACGGTGGAATTGGAAGCTGTTGGCGCTCGCCCTGTTGTTTACCTGGACACTGGCCGCGATTGGAGAGGAGTTCGTCTATCGAGGCTACCTGATGAATCGCGTGGCGGACCTGTTCGGCCGCACTCGTCTCGCATGGATTCTGAGCCTGGTCGTAGTCAGCGTGATTTTTGGCTTTGCCCACATCTACCAGGGCGTAACTGGCGTGACCGAAAACGCAATCGACGGATTCATCCTTGGATTAATGTATCTGCGTTGCGACCGCAAGCTCTCCGTCCCCATCATCGCGCACGGCATCACCGACACGGTCGACTTCCTGCTCATCTTCATGGGGAAGTATCCGGGAATGTAGCTCGATTTCGATCGCTATTGAACTCTCTTCAGCGCAAATCCAAACCATAGCGAATTCGATCCGTTGTAGTTGATACCCGAATGACTCTGCGCCACGAAGCCTGTCCGGTCGGCCTTCAGAGAGCATCCCGCGCATGGCTGCTCCAGCACAATCTCATAGCGACCATCCTTCTTGATGTTCGCCGTGCCCAGTACCTTCCCGGCCGCATCGGTCAGAGTGACCGTCGACCGCGGAAGCGGATAGCCGCCTTCATCGGTTACGACGCCTTGAACTTTTGCCTCGAACCGGCAATCCGTCGGGAACATAGTCGCGCATCATGTAACCCGGCCCGCGCAGCGGACGTCCGCCCATCTGGCCGGTAACTTTGTCGTGCTCCAACGCCAACACTCCGTTGACGAAAACATATTCGAATCCCACCGACGTGCGGTTCGGGTCTGCGAATGTCGCCATGTCTTTCACTTTAGCGGGATCGAAGACCGTGATGTCGGCGAAATAACCGGGACGCAACAGGCCACGGTTTTCCAACTTCACCTGCTGCGCAGGCAGAGAAGTAAACTTGCGGATCGCATCCTCCATACGCAGGTTATGCTCGTCTCGCACGTACTTGCCCAGGATGCGTGCGAAGCTGCCGTACGCCCGCGGATGCGATTTCGACTCGCCGAGCGGGCCCGTCGGACTCACTTCGCCATAGTCCGTTCCTACACTCACCCAAGGCTGGCGCATCGCCAGTTTCACGTCTTCTTCGCTCATGCTGAAGTAGACCGCCCCAACGTTGTCGCGATCGGCGACGATCAGGTCCATCGCCGCATCCAGCGGGTCCTTGTTCTCCATCTGGGCAATCTGCCCAACCGTCTTGCCCTCGAACTTGCGGAACTCCGGGTTCAACACCGACACCACCATCACTCCGCTCGGGCCTCCGGTACCGCGCCACATGTTCTCGAACGCGCCGCTGCCCTCTTCCAGTTCCTGGCGGATTTGTGCCCGCGTGGTTGGGTCTTTCAACCGCGCGACGAAGGCGTCGGTGCCACCGTCGTGGTATTTCGGAGGAATGATTGCGCCTAGTGAGGTGGCTGATGCGATGTAGGGATACTGGTTCGCCGTCACATCGATTCCGCTGGCGCGGGCCTGTTCGATGGCGTCCACCACCTGCGGCATCTTGCCCCAGTTCTGCTTGCCCGAAACTTTCAGGTGGAAGATCTGCACTGGGATGTTGGCTTCGCGCCCGATGCGAAAGGCTTCGTTCAGTGCCTGGGTTTCGCTGTCGCCCTCGTTGCGGATGTGCGACGCGTAAACGCCGCCCTTGGCGGCTGCTGCCTTAGCCAGCGCGATCAACTCCTCGGTCCTGGCGTATGACCCGGGAGCATAGATCAAAGCGCTCGACACGCCCATGGCACCGTCGCTCATGGCATCGTCCACGGCGATCTCCATGTCCTTCAATTCTTCCGGAGTGGACGCGCGATCGCTCGCGCCGATTACCAGACGCCGAATCTGCGCCGCGCCAACGTAGGTGCCCAGGTTGATTCCGCTGCCCTGCTTCGTCAGCCGCTGGAAATACTCTTCCAGCGAACGCCAGTCCGCGGTGACGTGGTAGTGATCGAGGACGTCGGCGTGCTCCGCGTTGAGCGCATCGTTGGTCGGCGCGATCGAATCGCCTTCGCCGGTGATCTCTGTGGTCACGCCCTGCGTCAATTTGCTGACCGCCTGCTTATCCACCAGCAGGTTGAACTCCGATTGCCCCAGCATGTCGATGAAACCGGGTGCAATGATCAGTCCAGTGGCATCGATGCTGCGTTTGGCCGTCACCCCAGCACCGGCATGGCCAACGAAGGCAACGCGATCACCGATAACGCCAACGTCGGCATAGGTCCACGGATTGCCGCTGCCGTCCACGACACGCCCGTTGCGGATGAGCACGTCGTACTGCTGGGCGAACAAGGGCAGCGCAAAGAAAGCGCACAAAAGTAGTAACGCCAGTTTGATTCGTGCCACGTTCTGCTCCCTCGTGCGGGGGTTATTGAGAATCTCACATCTGAGTTACAGTCTTATGGTTTTGTCATCACGAACCCGCTGCGGGTGAGGGATCTGCTGTTGCCTCTTGCCGCAAAAAGCAGATTCCTCGCGCCCGGAAGCCGGGCACTAGTAATGACAATTCTAAAAGTGGCTCGCTCCCTTGATCGTCAGCGTTCGATTCGATTTACTGGAGGGCTTCCCAGCGCTTCTAACTAACTCCACACGCCCTCCAAAACCATGACTGTGATGATTGCCATATCGGCAGCAAATACGGTACTGACAAAATTGACGGAGTCGTTTCCCATCTTCCCTTGGTTCTCCAAAGTTGCTCCCAGCACGCTGTCGAAAAACATTCCCGCGATCCCTGCGACCGCAATTAGCGGAGTCCACCTTCCCGCCACGACTCCAAAAAACGCGCCCACCCATGCCACGATGCCCGCCGCAATACATCCCGCGAACGTCCCTTGCAGGCTGATGGCTCCATTGGTGCCGATGGGTGCTGGCTGAAGATTAAGAATCATGCGCGCCTGGCTGGCAACCGCCTGGCCGACCTCGCTCGACACCGTATCCGCTGCCGCCTCGGCCAGCGCTGCCATGGCGCCAACCATCAACACGCCGGAATGCCGCGGAAAAACAATCACGGCCGCTGCACACAACGCGGCTGCGCCGAGATTAGCGACAACCTGGGATGCACTGCGGCCACTAGCGCGCTCCCCCACTCCTATATTCCGCTTGCGCTCGCCACGCCAACGCGTGGCCAGCAGCGTCAGCACGAGAACGGCCAGCAGTGGGAGTGACCCGCTCAAGCCGGCCGCTACCATCAGCAGAAACGCAATGACAATCCCTACCAGCGCCCCGCCGTCGCTCACCGCCCCCACCAAACGGGCGAGCATGGCAAAGCCTATCGCCACCACCGCGGCTGGCAAGGCATTGGAATGATCGAGACTTAGCAAGCGTGGTCCAGTGTTCCCCAGAGACGCGTCTGTCGCCGGATTCTAACCGCGTTGTCGAAGCAAGTCAGAGCGATGCGCTGCTGCGTATCCTAACAAACTCAGGACAACTCGGCGGCGCCCCGGTAAGGCTTCACGGTAGGGCATGGAATACCCAGATCAATTCCGGCAGTTATGGGCTACTCTATCCCTGTTAGCCATGAGGGCCTCTCCCTTAAAATCGGCTGTCAAGCACCCGATTCGGATCGCGCTGGTGGAAAATGATCCCCTTCGTTTCGTAGGTTTTCGTGCTCTCTTCGATGAGGACCCGGGGTTCGAGGTCCTGAGTTGCACTCCCAACTCAATCTTCGAACGCCACGATTACGACCTGGTGCTCATCGGATCGCGCACCGGGCCGGCGATCTACGAAGTCATGGCGGCATTGAAGGCGCTTAATCCGTCAGTGCGGATGATTACCACCGGCAATGTTCCGGGAGACGAGATGGCCTTGCGCGCTCTGTGCGCGGGCGCCAAGGGCTATATCGAGGAGTCTGCACCGCCTGCCGAATTCAAGCGGGCCGTTCGAGAAGTCCATACCGGCTCAGTCTGGGTCTCTGGGAACCTGATCAGCAAATTCATCGAACGGGTCACTACCGTTCCTCGAAGCACAGTTCGGCAAGAGCCCCTGGTATTCACGGAACGCGAGCGCGAGGTGCTGCACCTGCTTATCTCCGGGCGGTCCAATCGCGAGATCGGCCACGCCCTGGGCATCGAAGAGCGCACGGTCAAGGCCCACGTCGCGAAGTTGATGCGCAAGGCCGGCGTCACCAACCGTATCGCCCTGTCGGTTCACGCCCTCACGTATTCCCTGCTGGGGGTTGGGCAATCTGAGTAGTCTTGTTCGTCAATCACTTTCGCAACTATGCGTCAAGTTGGTGGTTAGTTACTAAAGTACATCCCCATGTACCTTCGTAACTTGCCACGTCATTGCCGCGGACGCATACTGCACTCACCTACCACAGAACCTGGGAGATAGGGTTGGAGGGGGACTCGAGGGTCTCCTCCTCCAACCCTAAAGTTTTGCCCGCCTCGCATCCCTTACCTAACCACCCGGCGCAACGCTTCCGCCTCTCTCACTCGCTCCGGTGACGACACTAGAGAGTAACCAGCAAGCCTGCGTCAATTCGGCTGAATCCGCGTCAAAACGCAATAAGATGACGACAGCCGGTGTCGACTGGCCGGATGCACCGCGATTCAGATTGGAGTCGAGTCATGAAGAAGATTTGTATAGCCCTGCTGGTAATGGTTTCTACAGCCACGTGGGCCCAGTCGGGTGCGCGCAGCGCAGACATCGAACGCGTGCAAAGCGCGACCACCATCCTCAGCCAGATCATGGAAGCTCCCGACCGCGGCATTCCCGACAGCATCATGTCGGGCGCAAAGTGCATAGCGGTGGTGCCGTCCATGATGAAAATCAGTTTCATTTTCGGCGCCAACTACGGCAAGGGCGTCGCCACCTGCCGCACCGCCGCGGGTTGGAGCAGCCCGGCGTTCTTCCGCATCGAAGGCGGCAGCTTCGGCTTCCAGGCAGGCGGACAAGCCAGCGACCTGGTACTGATCATTCGCACCGACGACGGCATGCAGCACTTGCTTCAGAGCAAATTCAAGCTGGGGGCTGACGCGTCGGCTGCTGCCGGACCGGTCGGACGGGATACTCAGGCAGCTACCGACCTGACTATGCGCGCCCAAGTCCTGACCTATTCGCGCTCGCGCGGCTTGTTTCTCGGGGTTTCGTTGAGTGGGGCCGTTATTCGCCAGGACGATGGCGACGTGCGCGCTTTCTACGGAAAAGACTGGACGTTTTACTCGCTGCTGAACGGCGAAGTACCGCCGCCTCAGGACGCACAGGTTTTTCTGAACTCAATCGAGCACTATGCCCCGACGCGGCGTGCCGCCAAACCTGCGGTTACGCCAACCCCGGTACCCGCTGCTGCTCCTCCGGCTACTCCCGCCGAGCCTACGGCCTCAGCGACGCCAGCCTCTGAGCAGGACAAGGCCCCGGCCGCGGCTCCCGCCCCGGCTGCCTCAACTGACCCAGCGGGCAGCGGAAATAACCTGCGGTAGCGCAAACTCAATTTCACAGCGGTGGCTGCGGCCACCGCTTTTTGTTGCAGCAATGTCGCCCTCCCCGTAAGCTCCATTTTGCCGCTCCCACTGTCCGGTGCTACGGTCAATCAGCCCCTTGATGCTCTACAGACTTCAGTACGTGCCGCTCGTCCTTCTGGTGCGATTCATCGGAATGCTGCCTCGCCCCCTGGCGCGCGGCGTAGGGCTTGTCATCGCTGGCGCTGTCTATCACCTGCATCCTCGCTTGCGGCGAGTCGGTATGCGCAACTTGGAAATGGCGTTTCCCGGCAAACCCTTGGCCGAACGTCGCAGGATTCTGCGCGGGGTCTATCGCTCCCTGGGACGACTTATGGCTGAGTTCTGCCTCTTCCCTCATTACACGCCTTCCAACGCGTCGGAAATCGCAGTTTATCAGGGCTTCGAGAACTTCGAAGCCGCCGAGAATCGCGGCAAGGGAGTGCTCTTCCTCACCGGACACTTCGGCGGCTGGGAGATCGGCTCGTTCTTTCATTCTCTGCACGGCCATCCCATGCGGATCGTGGTGCGCCCTATCGACAATCCTTATGTGGACGATCTCGTCACGCGCTACCGGACGCTCCATGGCAATACCGTGATCGGCAAACAGGGATTCGCCCGCAGTTTGCTTGCCGCCATGGATAACAACGAAACGGTCGGCATCCTGATGGACACCAATATGACGCCGCCACAGGGTGTGTTCGCCGATTTCTTTGGCATTCCCGCTTACACCGCGGTCGGCATCGCCCGGGTCGCCCTTCACACCGACGCGGCTGTGGTACCGGCGTTCACCATCTGGGACCCAGTGCTGCGCAAGTATCGCGTCGAGTTCGACCGGCCGATTGATTTGGTGCGCACCGGCGACAACGAGGCCGATGCCGTCGCCAATACTGCCATCTTCAATCGCATCTTCGAGGACTTCGTGCGCAAGTACCCCGACCAATGGCTGTGGGTGCATCGCCGCTGGAAAACGCGGCCTCCAGGAGAACCGCCACTGTACTGAGGGGAAATCACCACGGAGTGCACCGGGAAAATTTAACTCATACAAGATCCGCGTCCATCCGCGAAAGCCGCGGTTGCTTTTGCCTTCGCTTTTCTCTCTTTGCTTCTCCGTGCCCTCCGTGCTTCCGTGGTGATCGGTTTTGAATTTCCCCAGCCACTCGCCTATAACTGACGAATGTCACAGACTCTGCAAGCCTTGGCTGAGTTCACCGCTGCCCGCCTGATCGGCGATGGCAACATCGAGATCGCGGAAGTGGCGAGCCTCGCCCACGCACAGCCGGGCGACCTCGTATTTGTCGAATCCGACCGTCATCTCGACCATGCCTTGAACTCGAAGGCCAGCGCAGTCATAGCTGGTGAATTTGCCGTCGGCATGGCCGGACGCAAGCCGCTGCTGATCAGCCCGCGTCCCCGTCTTGCGTTCGCTACCGCCGCCAAGCTCCTGTATCCCCGAACCATTCATACCTCCGGCGTTCATCCATCCGCCATCGTGGATTCTTCGGCGAAGGTTGCACCCACAGCCGGCATCGGTGCTCTCGCGGTGATCGAAGCCAATGCGGCGATTGGCGAACGGACCTTCATCGCATCGGGATGCTCCATCGGAGAAGGAGTCGTAATTGGCGACGACTGCGAAATCTATCCCCGGGTTGTGATCTATCCCGGAACCACCCTGGGGCGCCGCGTTATCGTGCATGCCGGTGCGGTCCTCGGTTCCGACGGCTTCGGCTTTGTTCGTGACGAAACCTATGGGCGCTACGTGAAGTTCCCTCAAGTCGGACGCCTCGTCATCGGCGACTACGTCGAGATCGGCGCCAACTGCACCATCGACCGCGGCGCGCTCGATGAAACCGTCATCGGGCCCGGCACGAAGTTCGACAACCTGGTGCACATTGGCCACAATTGCTCGGTTGGAGCAAATGTCGTGATCGCGGCCCAGACGGGCATTTCCGGTAGCTGCAGCATCGGAGATGACTGCCTGTTAGGCGGACAAGTCGGCCTTGGCGACCATGCCGCCATCGAGTCGGGCGTCATCCTGGGAGGGCAAGCCGGAGTCTTGCCCAACAAGACGATCCGCGGCAAGGGTGTGATTTACTGGGGCACACCCGTGAAGCCGGTTCGGGAGTACCTCAAAGAGCTCGCGACGCTGTCGCGGCTGACCCGCAAAGCAGGAAAATAGGAGTTATGGCCGTCATCGTCGTCGGTGGACACTCCCGAAGTGTGGGCAAGACCAGCGTAGTCGCCGGCATTATTGCCGCACTGCCCGACATGCACTGGACCGCCGTCAAGATCACCCAATACGGTCACGGAATCTGCTCAGCCAATGGCGAGCCGTGCGACTGCGCTACCGACGACCACGCCTGGGCGGTTACGGAAGAGCGCGACCGCAGCGGCGAGAGCGACTCGTCCCGCTTCCTGGTGTCGGGCGCCGCACGCTCACTGTGGGTTCGCACTCGCCAGGGACTTTTGGCGGAAGCCATGCCACGGCTTCGCAAGGAGTTGGCAGTCGCGGAAAACGCCATCCTCGAATCCAACAGCGTCATGCGCTTTCTGCGTCCCGATCTCTACCTCACCGTGCTCGACGCCGCCAATCCCGACTTCAAGGCCTCGGCGAAGGAGTATCTGGACCGCGCCGATGCGGTGATTCTGCATGAGGGATCGACGCAAATCGCGTGGAACAAGGTTTCGCTCAAGCTTGTATCCAATAAGCCGACATTTCGCATCTGCCCGCCACCGTATGTGACGCCGGAACTGATCGAGTTCGTGCGACAGCAAATCGAAATGCGTGCCGCCAAGTCTCGTGAGGATTTGAAAATCTGATTACTTTGGTAAGTTCAGACGGGTTTCCAAATGTGGCGGCGGGTTAGTTCAAATGCTCCATCAATTCGCTGCTAAAGTTTCGGGGGCACGGCTTTCGTTGCAAACACGATCGTGTAGCTCACCTTGTGCTTACCATCAGGTCGTAGGTACAACCTCGCAGCACCTGCAACCCGCCGGTTTACAAGGTCAGCGAATTGCCCGGCCCCTTCACTCATTTTGGCAGAATACATTTCGTTGTCCTTCAGCTGAGCACAGGTTCCGTACTGCTTTTGGCAATACAAATACACTTAATAGGACGATCCTTCCGCAGTTGTGAGGATTGCTTTGACGTTCGTAGCTTGGACACTTCCTGTGATACTGGCCCCCGGCGCCGCAAAAGTGCAGTGCGCCACAGACCCGCCACCTCTGTTGTCGACCGCAATCGCGTCAGCCGGAAAAGGTTGCGAGCAAGGCGTAGTGGTGCTTGGTCCAATGTCGGCCGCCCCCACGCCAACCCCTCGCACGGTCTGCTGATAGCTAGAGAGAACCTTCAGGGTGACGTCACGTTGCGAAGCAGAAAACGAGATTGGAGGAAAAAATACTAAGAGAAACGCAACGGTCGATGCTTTCACGTTCTGCCTCCGTCTGAGGTGCCTACTCAGGCCGCTATCTCATTTTCCCTCTTCTGCGTCCGACGAGATACTTATTTCCCCTCCATAGGCGTGACGCAGATTCCTGAATTGGGTCTGCTCGGAACAACTACTTCGGCTCCAGCTTCAACGAAGCCGAGTTAATGCAATACCGCAGTCCGGTCGGGCGCGGGCCGTCGGGAAAGACATGCCCAAGATGCCCACCACAACGTGAGCACGTTACTTCGACCCGTCGCATGCCAAAGCTGTTGTCATCGTGCGAATCGACGTTTTCCGCAGTGGCGGGCTGAAAGAAGCTCGGCCAGCCGCACCCTGAGTCGAACTTCGAGTCCGATAAGAACAACTCCTGTCCACAGGCAGCGCACTTGTACACTCCCGGAGTGTTAACTCCTTCATATTCCCCAGTGAAGGGACGCTCGGTCCCCTTCTCGCGCAGCACGCGATACTGCTCCGGCGTCAATTCTTTGCGCCACTCTTCTTCTGTCTTCTGGATCTTTTCGGCCATCGATATCCTCGCCCCATTGGATTATTTTCGACCCGGTTTCGTTGCAGGTATGGTATCCCAGAACGCCATCATCGACAGCGTTGAGGCGCTTGAAAGCCCCGGATATCGTTAAAGATATTGACTTTCTACACTCTGCAACTGTTTTTCCACATCTGGCACGTCACACTTGGATGTGACGCCTCGCACAGCGGCTCGGGAAATTCTCTTTTATCAAGGATGGAGCAGTGCTTTCGCCCGGTTCGGACGATAAATCCTAGTCCCGCACACGGATCGATAGCCGCACCAGTTATTCGCGATCAAACCTATGGCAAATCTTAAGGATGCAGGACACCTTTTCCGGATGGCAGCGGTCTTCGCCGTCGGCATCGTCTTGTTCCTGGTCTTGCGCGGGATCTTTGTTCCCAAGACCTTTGGACAATACGGTCATTACCGGGCCGCGGCCATTGCCGACGTCGCTGCAAAACCAGTGGTATTCGCCGGCCACCAGGCTTGTGAGGCCTGCCACACCGATGTGCACGAAATGAAGAGCAAGGGTGTGCACGCGCGGGTTGCCTGCGAGTCCTGTCACGGCCCGCTGGCCAAGCACGCCGACGACCCCACCGCGCTTCAGCCTCCGCACATCGACGTCGCGGTTTTGTGCGTTCGCTGTCATGAAGCCAACATCGCCAAGCCGAAGACGTTTCCGCAGGTGGTTTCCGCTGACCATTCCGGCGGAGTGGTTTGCGACACCTGTCACAAACCGCATAGCCCGAAGATCGACACGGGAGTGGGCCAATGACCATCACACGCCGTCAATTGCTGATTCTGCTGCCCGCCGCCGCAATTGCCTGGGATTCCATACTCGCGGGCACTCCCGAAGAGTCCCCTAACTACAAGATGACCGATCACTGGTGGGGCATGCTCATTGACGTCACCAAGTGCATTGGCTGTGGCACCTGTGTCCAGGCCTGCAAGGCCGAGAACCTCGTCCCCGACGGCTACTACCGCACCTGGGTCGAGCGCTACCGCATTGCTGAATGGGACACCGAGATGCCCCAAGTCGATTCGCCCGATGGGGCCCTGCACGGATTCCCGGCCACCACGCAGGAAGGCGGAAAGAATTTCTTCGTACCGAAACTCTGTAATCATTGCGCTGATTCCCCCTGCACCCAGGTGTGCCCGGTGGGCGCGACCTTTGTCTCCCCGGATGGCGTGGTTCTGGTCGACCAGAAGTACTGCCTGGGATGCCGCTACTGCATCCAAGCGTGTCCGTACGGCTGCCGTTTCCTGAATCCCGAGACCGACACGGCCTCCAAGTGCACGCTCTGCTATCACCGCATCACCAAGGGACTGACGACCGCCTGCTGCGAGACCTGTCCCACGGGCGCGCGCCAGCTGGTGGACTTCAAGAATCCCAACGATCCAATCCACAAGTTCCTTGAAACCCATAGCGTCCAGGTCCTGAAACCATATATGGCAACCAAGGCAAAGGTTTACTACTTCGGCCTCGATGGCTCGGTGCGATAGGAGGGTTCGTGCACGGCATACCAGTTGAAGGTTTCATGTACCCCAACGAGATCGAACTGCAGTGGAGCGTGCTGATCGTGCTCTACCCGTTCCTGACCGGACTGGTCGCCGGCGCCTTTATCCTGGCGTCGTTGGAACGCGTGTTTCGCGTGGACGCCGTGAAGCCGACCTATCGGCTGGCGCTTTTGACCGCCCTGGCCTTTATGCTGGTCGCGCCGTTACCGCTGCAATTGCACCTCGGGCATCCCGAACGCTCGCTGGAGATGTATCTGACGCCGCACACCTCGTCCGCAATGGCCATGTTCGGCTTCGTTTACTTGTGGTACCTCATGGCAGTCCTGGTACTCGAAATCTGGCTGGACTACCGCCGCGACATCGTCGTGCGGTCACAAGCCACCACTGGCTGGACGCGCTGGATCTACAAGGTGCTCACGCTGGGCTCCACCGATATCAGCGAACGGTCGCTGGCGATCGATCAGAAAGCCGGCTGGATCATCACCATCATTGGCATACCGTCGGCCTTCCTGCTGCACGGCTACGTCGGTTTCATTTTCGGCAGCGTCAAAGCCAACCCCTGGTGGTCTTCACCATTAATGCCGGTGGTGTTCATCTTCTCGGCTATGGTTTCGGGGATCGCCGCTGTGATGCTCATCTACATGTTTATGTGCAAAGCTCGCGGTACGCAGATCGACATGAGATGCGTGGACACAGTAGCTAAGTACCTCTTCTATGCGTTCCTGGTCGACTTCACACTTGAGGTGCTGGATCTGATTCACCGCATCTATGAGTCGGACGAATCGTTCCGCAGCCTCGACTTCATGGTGCACACCAGGCTGTACTTTCCGCACATCGTGATTCAGATCCTGCTGGGAACGCTGACCCCGATTCTGCTGCTGGCGGCGACCCAGGTTCTGCCCCTGAAGGAAGCTCGGCGCAAGCTGATCTACGGATTTGCCGGCTGCCTCACCCTGATCGGTATCTTCGCCATGCGCTGGAACGTGGTAATCGGAGGCCAACTCTTCTCCAAGAGCTTCCTGGGCTATACCACTTACAAGATGGGCTTCGTCGCCCGCGAAGGCCTGCTGATGGCGATCGCGCTTACCATCCTGCCGTTCTTTATCTTGTGGGGATTGATGGAATTGCTGCCGCCTTGGGAGGAGACGCACGCGCTCGACCTGTCGCCTGTTGTCACAGCTCACGGTGACGATTAGCTCATTGCTTCAATTGGAGCGTGCTCCAGCTTTTTTACCGGTTATCTCAGACTCCGCCTGGATCCAGTCTTCAAGGTCGTGACCGTGTTCACATCCCCGTTCTTCGTAAAGGTGAAACGCCCGCGCCCGAATTAAGTCCAGAAAATCTTCTTCCCAATACTCGAATTCGCGCCGGTCTCCCACGGGCCGCTCAATCTGCTCTGCGGTCCGCAGTCGCACCCGGCGAATCTTGCCGGAGATTGTCTTGGGCAACTGGGCAAACTCAATCCGGCGTATCCGTTTGTACGGCCCCAGACGCTTGCGGATGAAGGCAAAAATTTCATGCGCCACCGCTTCTGACGGATACACACCAGGCGTCAGAGTGATGTAGGCCTTGGGAACATTCCAGCGAATGGCGTCCGGCGCCGGCACCACGGCGGCTTCAGCGATTGCCGGATGCTCAATCAGCGCGCTCTCCAATTCAAAAGGGCTGATGCGATAATCTGACGACTTGAATACGTCATCATCACGCCCAACGTACGTGTAATATCCATCGCCGTCGCGGCTTGCGATGTCGCCAGTGTGATAGCACCCACCCTCCATGACCTTCAACGTGCGCGCTGGATCGTCGATATAGCCAGCCATCAAACTGAGGGGCCTGGGATTCAGCCGCAGGCAGATTTCACCATCGGCCGCCTCGTTCCCATCGGCATCCAGCAGAACGATTTCGTGTCCGGGCGAAACCACACCTGCCGCGCCAGGTTTCACCGTCTGCCCAGGAAAATTGCCGATGACCAGCACGGTCTCGGTCTGTCCGAATCCGTCGCGAATGGTCAAGCCCCATGCTTTCCGGACGATCTCAATGACCTCAGGATTAAGTGGTTCGCCGGCGCCCACCAGTTCTCTGCACTGAACGGGATACGATCTCAAATCCTCCAGCACCATCAGTCGCCATACGGTCGGAGGAGCGCACAGGGTGCTGACTCCACAACGGGAAATCACTTCGAGGGTGTTCCTGGCATCGAATCGCGCGTAGTTATGCACGAAGATGGTTGCGCCGGCATTCCACGGAGCGAAGAAACTGCTCCATGCATGCTTAGCCCAACCCGGCGAACTGATGTTGAGGTGAACATCGTCGGGACGCAAACCGATCCAATACATCGTTGCGAGGTGGCCGACGGGATAGCTCTGATGGGTGTGCAAAACAAGTTTTGGCTGGGCGGTGGTGCCCGAGGTGAAGTACAGCAGCACGGGATCGGTCGCCTTCGTCTCCGCGTCAGGCAAGTACGTTTCCTCGTCCCGAGACGAGTCCAAGTATGAGATCCAACCGTCGACAGGCTCGTCCACGACGATCCGCGAATAGTCGCCTGGCAACTCCAAGAAACTCCCGGTGAAAGCAGCTTTGGTAATGACGTGGCGCGCCTGTCCGCGGGTAAGGCGGTCTTGCAGATCGTCATGGGTCAGCAAGGTCGCAGCCGGGATGACGACCGCTCCTAACTTCATGGCTGACAGCATGACTTCCCACATCGCTACCACGTTGGGCAGCATCACGATGATGCGTTCGCCGCGACGAACCCCTTTTCTGCGAAGGAAGTTGGCTACCTGGTTTGAGCGCCGCGACATTTGGTCGTAGCTCAGCTTCAACTCTGAACCGTCCTCGTCTACGATCCACAATGCAGTCTTATGGTTGCCACGAGCGTAAGCGTCGAAGTAATCCAGCGCCCAGTTGAACTGAGTAAGTTGAGGCCAACGGAATTTTTGGTAAACGAATTCGTAGTCAGTGCGATGCTGCAGTAGAAAATCGCGTGCACTCAGGAAGGCATTCAGATCTGGATTGGATGGGAATCGGTCCATTTTGGCGAGTTCCTTTTCCCGCGCCGCTCGTCCCTGACGCGGTCAGCGATGGGCACACTCAATCCCAAGTGCTCATCTAACGAAGGGGCGCCAACGTGCTGCCGTTTACCGGATCATACGACCATTCACCCGGACTGAACGAAGAAAATGTGCCTCGACATGAAGTCTCACTCAAACTGTTTGCGAAACTCCGCCAGTTGCTGCTTGAGTTCGCCGACTTCGCTTTGCAACGCAGCCACCGCCGCTTCCAATCGGCTCACGCGCTCGTCGTCACCCGGCGTACTGGACGGTGAAGCCGCGCGTACCACCAGCATCTCACCCGCCTCCACTTCGCCGGAAAGCAAATGCGCGTAGCGGGATTCCTTCGTTCCGGGCTGCCGCGGCAGTACCGCTGCCAGTGGAGGCTCGCGCTGCATCAATTTCTGCAAACTGAATTGCACTGCGTCCAAATCCTCGAAGTGGTGCATGCGCTCGGTCCGGCCGCGCAACTCGCCCGGTGTCTGCGGCCCGCGCAACAGTAGCACGCACAGCACAGCAGTCTCACCCCGCGTGAAGTTGAAGGTCTCCTGCAAGCGGTGTTCGTACTTGGTAACACGACTGTCGGCGCCGCTGGCCGGGCCTGCCAGACCATCGTCGTGCAGGCCGTTCAGCCCATCACGCACCGCGCCTTCGTCCAGATTCATCACCGGCTCACGGTTGTTCTTCTGGTTGCAGGCATTGACCAGCGCATTCAGCGACAGCGGATAGTAATCCGGCGTCGTGATGTCCTTCTCCAGCAGCGCGCCCAGAACGCGCGCTTCAACGTCGCTTAACTTGATGTCCATCAGCCTTCGGTCTTCCTGGCTCGGTTAATGTGGTTCACAGACGAGGCAATGTGAGGATGCGATAAATCGGAATGCAAACCAGCAGGAATGCCACCACGGCCAGACCCACACGCACCTGGTGCGTCTTGAATCGTTGAGCAATGGCTGTCAGCAACAGCACCGTGGCCAGCAATACCGTGACGCGCACGTAATCATCCGACGTACTCCGGGACTTGGCGCCTTGCTCGAACGCTTCCGTGGCTTCTTGCGACAACTTGGCCGACTCCTCCGTACGGGCATTGTGGTATTCCGTCATCAGTAACGGCCCCGCGGGCGCATCGGGATTATTCAGCGGGTCAAGCTTCTTCCACGCGTCAAACGCCACCTTGGCTTCGGGACGGAAGCGGCGTTCGAAGAGATCAGCCAGCTTCTTGTTGCCGCTGGCTTGCGCCTTGATCCACTCGACGACCGTCGAGGCATCGTAGATTTGCTCCTGGCCGCCGCGGGTCGCCAAACCCTGTGCCTGAACGCGGAGTCGCGTTGACTGTTCGTACAGCTCATCCTGCCTGCCGTCCCATTTTGCCGCTTGGTAGCCGCTCCACGCAGTCGCAATCGCGACCATCGCCAGGATGATGGCTTCGGCAATCTCCAGGGTCTCAATCCACTTTGATTTGTGATGCGGTCCGTGCTCTTCTGCCTCGTTCAACTTATGCGCGAGCTCGATGTTGAGTCCGCCGCGTTCACCCATACTTCCTCCTGCCTCAGAATGAATCGATGATTACGAGAGGTTTTCCATGATACAACCACGCCAACAGGTATAGGCACGTGACGACACGTTAGAATCGAATACCCATGGGAAGCGCCAGCCAAAGTCCGCTCTTCGACGTCCTCTTCGACCACGCCGAGCCCAGCCCGTTCGCCTACGACGCCCTTGCGCCGTATGGCAATTTCGGATTTCCCCCGCCGCCTGCCGATCGCCCCTGGATTTACACCAACTTCGTGCAATCACTCGACGGCATCGTCAGCCTGCTGGGGAAGCATGCCTCTGGGGCCGAGATCGCCCAATCGCGCGAGGACCGCTGGCTGATGGATTTGCTGCGCGCTCACGCCGACGGCGTACTGATGGGCATGAATACCTTGCGCGAAGAACAGCGCAATCGCGGGCCCGAGAGCCGTGGCATCGTTTTCCAGGTCGCCGATCCCAGCCTGTTGAAGTTGCGCGAAAGACTCGGCAAAGGTCGCCAGCGGAATATCTTCGTCACCCGCGCCCTCGATCTCGATCTGTCGCGGCTGAAGTGCTTCGACGGCGATGTAGTGGATGTCGCAATCGTCACGTCGCCCGCTGGCGCCGATCGACTGGGAGCGCGAACCACGCATCCCCATGTTGAAGTGATTTCCGCTGGTGCAGGTGAAACGCTTGATCTTCCAGCCGCAATACAAAAGCTACGCACCGATCTCGGAGTAAAGTATCTGCTCTGCGAAGGTGGCCCCACGCTTTACGGTAACCTGGCCCGCGCCGATCTGGTGGACGAGAAGTTCCTCACCGTCTCGCCACTCGAGATCGGACAACAGGTTCCCCCAGAGCAAGAGCGCCTGCCAAACGAAGCTCGCGAAGGATCGCTCCGCCGCCCCACCGTCTTCGGCGGTCCCGGCTTCACTAAAGAAACGATGACGCGCTGGACCTGGCTCAGTTGCCGCAAGGCGGGCGATCACCAATTCAATCGCTACCGCCGTCAGCGGCGATTCGGAGACACGCTAGTAGTCGCTTCGATTAGTGACTGAGTGTTTGTAGCAGCAAGATACGGCAATGCCCTGATTGAAACAGCCCCCATCCGCATACTAATGTTCTTATTGCGCCGCTCCTGTCCTGACGACCGACTTTGAGTCAGCGTCGTGGCAAGTCGGAGCGTGGGAACAATGTCGAGTGCAGAAGTGTTTGAGATTGTGGAGCATGGACAGCAGGCGGTAAAGCATTGGCGTTTACTTCTTGCCTTCGCTGGCGGCACGCTATTGGCTTTGAGTACATTGCACTGTCCGCTGGCTGCGCAGGACAACACACCGCCTGCACAATCCGACCATGTTGAGTCTACGAGCTCGCCTGACGACCACGAGCGAATCTTGCTGCCCGCCGGCACGGTGATCTCCGTGCGCATCGCCGACCGAGTGGACTCCAACCATCTTCATACCGGTGACCTATTGACCGGCATTGTCGATCCCTCGCTGATCTACAACGACCGCGTCCTGATCCCGCGCGGCACGGAGGCGCACGTACGAATGGCGGAGAATAAGAAAGGTGGTCATCTGCATGGAAAGGCTGAGGTAGAGCTGGAATTGATCGGCTTGGTGATGAACGGACGAAAGCTGGAAGTGGAGAGCGACACTTACCAGAAGGACCAAGGCGTTCTGGTCGCCAAGGTAAAGGCCGCAGGGCCAGCCAGCGCGGGGGCTGGGGCGGACATGGCGACGGGTTCAGGCCCAGGTTCGGGAGTGAGTCCGGTAATTGCGATATTTCACGCCGCGAAGGTGGAACTTCCTCCTGACACCCGAGTTAAGTTCACCCTTACAGCACCATTTACGTTTGTTAAACCGCCGGCCGACAGTGGGAAGTGAGTTGGGAGTTCACGACCCGCGATTAACTACTTCACCCAGCAAGATTCCCGCGAAGAGGCAAAATCAAGTAGTCCGAGTACCTTAATCCGTACAAGAAAAACCGCCTCGCCTGCTCATTTTCTTTCTAACCTGCTGCGCGCCTACCGCAGCAACTCATCCACCGCGGCCTCGACATGAATCACCGTCGTGTCGAGAAACTCGATGTCCTGTTGGCAGCGTCGCGCAGCAATAGAGGGAGCTCCGTCCCGGCCAGAACCAGAGCTTCGACTCCTTCTTCGGACTTTAGGCGTTGCGCGATGCGCTTGATCTCCTCACGGCTGTGCGGCAGGAACTTGTTCTTCAGCAGCTCGCCGATGTACTTCTTCTGGATGAAGTCGCGCTCTGCTTCGGTGGGTATAACAAGCGCGATTCCCGCACGCTGGAACTCCTCCGGATAGAATTTCGGTCACGAGTGAACTTGCGTAATGGTGTTTGCCGGAAGGAACTCTAAGCTCACTGGGTGGGGAGCCACTTTTCAAGCGGTGGATATTCCGGGTGGATGGAAATTCCCAAAATGGAACCACCTTTCACTTTCCCGTGCTCTGCAGTGCAGTTCTGCTTGGGTAAACCGCTTACGACAAGTAGACTCCAACAGAGGCGGAATTCCATAAAATATGCCTGACGTGGCCGCCTGTGCGCTCAGGAATCAGAATCACATCTCAATATGTTGTTTGGAGGAAAGATGAAACTGCGCTTCACTTCGAGTCTGCTCGTGCTTCTTGCTGCCCTGCTCGTCGCTCCAGCGATATTTGCGGGCCCCGTAACCTGGACGAGTTGGAACAGCACTGGGACGAACCAAGTCAGCGGCACCTTGGGCGGGGTCGGCGTAACCTACTCGGGCGGATATTTCTTTGCACAGACTAATAACATGGGCATAGATTACTGGAACCCGCAAGCTGCCTACCTCAGTGGAACGGTCAGCAATGCGCCAGACTCGCAATCGGTGGACATCATCGCAATCGGTACCGGCGGGCAAGGTGAAACCATCACTTTTTCGTCACCCGTGACGAATCCCATCCTGGCCGTGATCAGCGTCAATGGCCCGGGTCTGTATTTCTCCGCACCATTTAACGTGCTCAGCGATGGCTGCGGTTACTGGGGCTGCGGCAACCTGTATGTCGGCGCGGGCAATCTGCTGTACTCCAACGGTGAGGGCACCGGCGCGATTCAGTTCCCTGGTACCTTCACGCAGATCACGATTAACGAACAGGGCTCTGAGAACTGGCGAGGTTTCACCGTTGGTGTCCTGCCAACGGGAACGCCGGAACCCGGCACACTGGTGATGTTCGGTTCCGGCATCCTCGGACTCGCCGGTATCCTGCGTCGCAAAATCAACATGTAGTTATCTGGATGATCGCTGTCTTAAGTGCCGGGGCACTCGCCCCGGCTTTCTTCTGTCCACTCACCGCGCCTAATCCATCATTGACACCCGTGTGGTCGGAAGGTTGCTGCGATTCCTCAGTTCAATCCAAGATGGCTGGCCTGATCAGGCCAATTCTTAACCAATCCTCTCGGCAGGGAATACTTACTACATGGCGATTTACCGCCGCTTATTCCTCCTCCGGACGGATAAATTCAGTTGATACGCGACATACAATCAGGTGTCTTGGCGTCCCTCGCAATCGTAAATTGCGCGCAAGCCACCTCGATCAACGGCAACATGACCGTTGACAATGCGTTTTACGCCTATGTCAGCACCAACAATGCGATGCTTGGGACTTTAGTTGCATCCGGCAACTCCTGGCCTACGACGTTTTCCCTTAGCGCCGCTCTCACCCCCGGAGTAACGAATTATCTCCAGATCGTAGCCATCAACTATGGCGGCCCGGGCGCGTTCATTGGGGACTTCTCCCTGAGCGGTACGGGGTTTCAGTTCGCCAATGGGTCTCAGAATCTTCTGACCGACACCACCAATTGGGCTGGAGGCTACAACAGCAGCAATTCTTTTGTGGCTCCTCAACCATGGGTAGTGCCGGCTGGCGGTGTGTACAGTCAGGGGGCCAATGGCGTAGGTCCGTGGGGCACGGTTTCCGGAGTCAGCTCCAGCGCTCTTTGGATATGGCCTAGCGACGCCAATAGCACTGGTTGCGCCTTCTGTACGGTCGATTTCTCCACAGCGATCACGCCGACTTCAGTCACTCCCGAGCCGGGAACCATGATTATGTTTGGCTCTGGCATCCTCGGACTCGCCGGCGTCCTTCGCCGCAAGATCAGCCTGTAGCTGGATTGATTTCTGTTCTTCGGAGCCGGGGCAATCGTCCCCGGCTTTCTTTTGCCCTGTCACCCCGCCAAATCACGGCAGATTGGTACGATTCTTACCGTTCATGCGGATAGCTGTCGCGTATAGGACATCTCGTAGCTAATCCGACTATCTTAACCTTTGCCGAAGCAACTCATCCACCACGGCCTCGACGTGAATCATCGTCGTGTCGAGAAATTCGACGACCTGATTGGCAGCCTCTCGCAGCAGCCGCGGAAGTCCCGCCTCCCAAGACGCCTTGCGACTCGATTTTCGGCAGAACGCAATTGCGCGCGTCCCGCGAGCCCAACCAGGCTAAGGAATCTCCGCTTCCACCAGCTTCGCCAACAGGACGAGCGATTCCTGCCAGCCGAGGTAGCACATTTCCGGCGGGATAACGTCGGGAATGCCTTCCTGCAGGATGCTCACGTCCGTTCCGCACGAAACCTTCTTGAGCGTAACCGTGACCTGGATTTCGCCCGGCAGGTTCGGGTCGTCGAATTTGTCGGTGTAGCGCAGGAGTTCGCCCGGTACCAATTCGAGGTATTCGCCGCCAAAAGAGTGGCTCTGCCGGTTGCTGAAATTGGTGAACGACATCTTGAAGGTGCCTCCGACCTTGGGCTCAAGATGGTGCATCGTGCCGGTGAAACCGTTCGGCGGAAGCCATTTGCACATTGCCGCCGGGTCAAGAAACGCCCGGTAAATCTTTTCGGGCGCCGCGCGTAGCACCCGGTGCAGTCGGATTGTGCTGGGCATGACGACCTCCCTCGTAATCGGGTTAGATGTTCAGAATCGCGGTGGCGCAATGGCTCCAAAGGTTTGTGTGCGACAGTTGTTCCGCCGCAATAAAGGCGATTACAAAAACCGCATAGCCAGTGGCGAACCAGCGGTCGAGGCTGCGGTTCATAAAAGAGCGAAGCAGCAGCAACAACGCTCCCAGGATGAAGACCGGCGCGAAGAACCCCACCGGACTATTCACGCCAAAGACCATCCGCAAGAACGGAATGCGAACGGTGGCTCCGGCAAGAAGGGTCATGCTCGCCATGAGCATCATGGGACGGTGAATCCGGGGCCGCTTGCGGGCCAGCACACCCGCCGCGACAAACGCGGTAAACAGCGCGATCTCCGTGAGCATGACTAGCAGGAAACGGCGGTACTCCATGCCGAAGAAGACGAAGTCCGCGGGTGTGTTCTGTACCGACCGAATGGCCACAAGGCTCCCAGTGACAGCGATGGTGGCGCCGATCGCCAGCGCGCTCCAGCCGAGTTTCGTATGGAGCTTGCGGTTGCGCACCGAGATCAGCAACGCCTGCACGAAGAACAGCACATACCAGGCCATAATCGCTGTGCCATGCACGGCATCAAGACGGAACATGACGGGGTTGATGTCGTCTCCGCCCATGGCCTTGCCGGCAAGGAGGAAGTGACGAAAGCCGATCAACATCAGCGCCAGAAAAATGGCGCCGGCAGTGGTGTAGAAGAAGCGGTCGGGTTTCATTGGGTGTCGAAAGAGAGTAGCACAAGAAAAAAAGCGTTTGACCTTTACGTCCACTATATAATGGATGTTATATAGGAGCGATATGCCGAAACTGAAGATCACGACCATTGGCGCCTCGGCGGGGCTGATCCTGAACAAAGAGGTCATGACACGCTTGCGGGTGAAAAAGGGCGATTCCCTGTATCTGACGGAAGCACCCGGAGGATTCAGGGTCACGCCTTACGATCCGGAGTTCGAGCGCCAGATCACCGCGGCCGAGGAGATCATGCACGAGGATCGCGACCTGCTGCGGACACTCTCGAAGTGAAGCGCTGGCGATGGGTGCGCGAGGATGTTGTCTATGCCATCCACGACCGGCAGTTGGCCGAACATGGAGGACCCGAGGGAGTGCGCGACGCGGGTGCGCTCGAATCGGCCCTGGCGCGCCCGCGCAACCTCGCCGCCTACGAACGACCGGACGCCGCCGCACTTGCAGCGGCGTATGCATATGGATTGGCTCGCAACCATCCCTTCGCCGATGGCAACAAACGAGCTGCATGGGTGGTCGCTCGCGTGTTCCTGGCGACCAACGGGCATCGCCTTCAGTTCGATCCGCCCGATGCGGTGCGGACCATCGAAGCGATGGCCGCCGGGACGCTCTCCGAACCCGAACTTGCGACATGGTTTCGGCAGAGAGTACGGAAGCGGTGAGACTTTTACATCCCCTTCTCCAGCGTCTCGGCCGCGCGATTCAGCGCATCCGTCAATATCCCCAACTGTTGTTGCGTCAGCGAAGCATCGCCGGCATCGATTGCTTCATTGACCCCCGGAATCACCACCGCCGCGTAGCCCGTGTACTTTCCCGGAGCATAGATCGAGTGCTTGTACCATGGCCGGTCGGGCAACCCGTCGATAAGGAATGCGCGCTCGGTGTCGCGCAATGCCTGGTTCATACGCCCCGGATTCCCTTTCATCACGCCCTGGGCCTGCAGCATCTGCGCTCCTGCCTTCTCCAGCCGCGAGGCAGCTTTCTGCGCGTCGGCAAATGACGGCGCCTTCGCGCCAAAAGCGTCTTTCGCCTTCTGGTCTGCCGTCTTCACGTACTCGCCGATCTCCTTGCCATAGTCTTCGTAGTTGAACGGCAGGACATCTTCCGACGCCATGCGAATGGTGTCGAGCCCATAGACCCGCGCCATCTGCTGTTCATAGGCAAACGTGGGATCGCCAAACTTGGTAAACCACGCGAAGTTGTCGAACACCGAGTGGTACACACCATACGGACCGCTCGAGCCAATGTCCGCCGACGGAACTCCCAGGTGCTGCAGGAATGGCGTGAAGTCGGAGCCGCTGCCTAAGTCGCCAACCCGTACATCCTTGGTTACGCTGGCCGCGGGTTCGCGGCGGCTATCACTCGGCTGTGGGTTTTTCGCTCGTTCTTTGTCGCGTTTCTCGGTGGTCGCCTTCCACTGCTCGTATACGCTGCCACCTTTCGGGCTGGGGACTGACTTCGAGATCTCGCGCAAGTAGTTTTTCAAGCTCGGCACCGCCGAAGCGCCGAAATCGGGCCCGGCAACGGCGACATCCATGTTGAAGTAGGCGACCGCCTGGCGGAGTTCGTCCGCATGCTGCTCGGCAAACTCGGTCGAGCCAATCAGCCCTTCTTCTTCCGCGTCCCAGCTGGCGAAGACGATTGTGCGCTTCGGCTTCCAGCCGGTCTTCAGCAACTCGCCCAGTCCGTGCACGGCTTCGAGTTGCGCCGCGGTTCCACTATTGGGGTCGACCGCACCATACACCCATGCGTCGCGATGGTTGCCGGTAATCACCCATTGCTCGGGAAACTCGCTGCCCTTCACCATGCCGACAACGTCATAAATAGTGGTCCACTGATAGTTCTGCTTCAGCAACATGTGTACCTTCGCTGGGCCGGGACCAACGTGATACGTAAACGGCAAAGCTCCCTGCCACTCGCGTGGCGACTCCGGTCCGCCAAGGTTGGCCAGAATCGGGGTGGCATCGCCATACGAAAGCGGTGTGGTCGGGATCTTCGTCAGGTCCGTCACCTGATCGAGAGGAGTGCGCTTGCTGTCTGGCAAATCGGGGACCGACGCAATCCCGGGCGTTGTCGGATCGCCAGGATAGCGAAAGAGATATTGCACCGAGCCGCGCTGCACCGCAGTGTCCGGGCGCCAGGGACCTTTGGGATACTTGTCTCCCTTGAAGTAGCCGTCGTCCCATGGATCGGAATAGATCAGCACTCCAACGCAGCCGTACTCCGACGCAACAAACGGCTTCACCCCGCGGAAATTCGCGCCGTAGCGGACGATGGCTATTTTGCCTTTCGTCTCGACGCCCAACTCCTTCAGCTTCTTGAAGTCTTCGGGGCGCCCATAGTTCGCATAAACGACATCGGCCGTCACATCACCTGATGGCGAGAAGCCGTTGTATGCCATCACGACACGCGGATCATCCTGGTACGGGTCGTCGCTCACGTGTTCGCGGCTCGGGCCGTGCATGACGACGCCCTCAGGCGCGACCACGTCGACATGGATCTCCGTCGGAGTGTTCATCCAGACCTTGTATTCCTGGATGTAAGCGTCGAGACCCGCCTCTTTGTATTTCTGCAGCACGTACTCAGCAGTCTTCTTGTCCTCGGGAGACCCCGCCACGTGCGGCGCCGAGGTCAGGATGCGCAAATGCTCTTTCGCCAACTCCGCGCTGGGCACCGCGAGAAATGTCTTCTCCGCCTGCAACTCGGCAGCAGCATCGTGATAGCCGCTAATCGTGGTGGGCGGATTAAAGGGAAGCTTTTCGGCCGGCTGCTGGCTGTAGGCAATGGGCGACAGGTTGAGCGTGACAAGCAAAAGGGCAGCAAAAAGTCGGTTCAATCGGAGACTCTCCTCGGAGTGCAGGTTTCATCTAGATTACCCGAAGCAGCCGAATCTTGCGGCAAGTAGGTCGATTCGGGAACCTTGGTGACAAGTTACGACTTGGCCCGTTCAGGCCCGCAATCAACAGACAATCAATTTCCGGGTTGGCCGTCATCGAGACAGCAGAACTGATAGATCGTACCTGAGCATTCCAGTGATAAGGCATGAATTAAGTCCCCTGCATCGCCCCGGTGCTCTCGATCGCGGCCATCGCAGCGAGATGCCTAATGGAAGTTGCTGTCGGCCTGTTGAGCGACACCCGTTCGGCTTACTGTTGTTTTCGTTTCTGAATAAAGACGTGGTAAGTGACGGCATCCCAGGCGTTGTGAATGCCGGTGAAAAGAAGCAGTAGTGCCGCCCCCGCTACGCCGTACAGCGCCTCGACTCCACGAGAGCGCGCCGCTAACGCGCACGCCGACAGCGTTACATATCCGGCAAACGGCAGCAACACATGAAATAACCAGTCCTCAAACTCGGGCTTGTATGCGCTCTGCCGCTGGAGACGACGAGCCACGATGGCGGAGTACACTACCCCGCTTAGACCGAGCAGCCCCCAGAGAGCTGCAGCGGGAGCAATCCCCGGCCAAGGAGCATTTATCACCCCAGCCAGGAACAGTACGGCCCCAAAGTGAATGATGGTCGGCGTCGCAAACGCGTCGCCAGCCTGCGCCGCACTGTGTCCGATGGGCATGTCGGCGAGGAGGGTGACAACGATGAACTGTAAACCGATCAGTGCGCCGGCAGACGACCCGACGATTACGTAGAAGTTCTGCCATCCTGCCAATGGTGTCATGTCATTTAATCTGGGCGGTCACAGCAACGTCGAACTTCGAATAGTACTTCTTCACGTCGCCGGCCCCGTACTTGTCGCGGAATCTCTCCACCACCGACGACACCTGATGGGGATCGGTAACAGGAACGGCCCGAAATTCCGCCTCCGCATCGCGCGCATCGATCCCAATCGACGGGTTCTTGAGCACATTCTGATACCACTGCGTATCCGATCCTTGCACCGGCAGCAGGTAGAGCGTGGGAGCTTCGAACGCGAACCAGATCGGGATGGAGATGCTGCGTCCCGATTTTCTGCCGATGACGCTGATCTTGATTTCGCGATACCGCAAAAGGCGGTCGATCAGAGCATCGATTTGCGTTGGCATGTGTACCTCCTGTTCGTAACTACCGGGCCGCAGACTTCTGACGCGTCACGATCGGTGCTTTCAGGATTTAGAAAAAAGCTCCTTCGCGACCATGATGGCGGTCATGGCGCTGGGCCAACCCGCGTAAAACGCCAGATGGGTGATCACTTCGATCAGTTCCTGCTCTTTCACGCCATTTTCTACCGCTTTGCCGAGATGAAATCGCAATTGGTCCGGGCGGTTTAATGCAATCAGCGCGGCGACCGTTACCAGGCTGCGATCACGTTTCGACAGCTCCGGACGTTCCCACATGTCGCCAAAAAGCACGTTGTCAGTTAACTCAACCAGCTTGGGCGCGAAGCCGCCAAGCGATCTCTGGATTGCTGAAGGTTCTTTATCCATAACATTTCACTCCGTAACGAGAGTTCAAGTGCAGCTAGTGCTCGTGATCAGCCCTGATACTGTTCGTCGCTGACCTGTTCCATCCAGTCAACCACCTTGCCGTCCTGCTTTTCCTGAATGGCGATGTGGGTCATGGCGGTGCTCGGTGCAGCGCCGTGCCAGTGCTTCTCGCCGGGCGAGAACCATACCACATCGCCCGGCCGAATTTCCTCGATGGGTCCGCCCCAGTGCTGGGCCCGGCCGCATCCGGCCGTGACGATGAGGGTCTGGCCGAGCGGATGCGTGTGCCAGGCGGTGCGTGCACCCGGCTCGAACGTCACGCTGGCGCCCGAAACGAGTGCCGGATCGGGTGCCTGGAAAAGCGGATCAATTCGTACCGTTCCCGTGAACCAGTCAGCCGGTCCCTTGGCGGAGGGCTGCGAGCCAACTCTCTTGATTTCCATGTAGTGAACTCCTTTCGGAACCTGGTAATGCTCCCAGGCAACTCTCCAGTGTTCATCCGGGCTAGATGACTTCACGATGAGCTGTTTGCCGGAAAGCTCGTACACGCGCGTCAGTTTTTTGCCAATGAGGGTGTGCACCAACGCGCCCTCGACGTGATAGGTGAATTGGTGATCACGCTCGTCGATCTCCTATGTGCCAGAGGAGGCCTCGTAGCCGCCCTGTGCATATTGCACCGGCGCTGCAGTGGTTGCTGCCGGCGGGTTGCGATACATCACCTGCACCGACATATGGCCGTTGCGCGTATAGACAGTAGGCCGGTACAGTCTGCCCGGTGAACTTTCCCGTCTGCGCCTTCCTGCTCGAGCCATACCAGACGCCACGCTCCGACAGACTGTTCCCGGACACCCTCATTCCCGCCGCGATCCTGGCTCGACAGCGTTGCTGCACTCAACCCGACGAACCAACACACCATGCCGAGCATAAGCAGTTTTTTTCATGTTCGGCCCCTCGTCACTCACGTCTCTCGATTACAGCCCGACCGTCTTCATCAGCTTTTCGGGATAGCGGTCTCCCAGCACCGTGATCTTGGCCGCAGCTTCATTGATCTCCCGCAGGTCTTTGGGCGTCAGTTCGACGGCAAGCGCTCCGATGTTCTCGTCCAGGCGATGCAGTTTGGTCGTGCCCGGGATGGGGACAATCCACGGCTTCTGCGCCAGTACCCAGGCGAGCGCGATCTGCGCTGGCGTTGCTTTCTTCTGTTCTGCGATGGCGCCAATCAGATCGACCAGCGCCTGGTTCGCCTTCCGTGCCTCGGGCGTGAAGCGCGGCAGCGTGCTACGGAAGTCGGTGCTGTCGAGGGTGGTGGTTTCGTCGATCTTGCCCGTCAGGAAGCCCTTGCCCAGTGGGCTGTAGGCCACTAAGCCAATTCCAAGTTCCTCGATGGTTGGAATAATTTCCTTCTCATGGTCCCGGAACCACAGCGAGTATTCGCTCTGCAGCGCAGTCACCGGTTGCACGGCATGCGCGCGACGAATGGTCTGTGCGCCTGCTTCGGAAAGTCCGAAGTGCTTTACCTTGCCTGCGGCTATGAGGTCCTTTACCGCTCCCGCCACGTCTTCGATTGGCGTGTTCGGATCAACCCGGTGTTGGTAGTACAGATCGATGATGTCGGTTTTGAGTCGTTTGAGCGAGCCTTCAACGGCCTGCTTGATGTGCTCCGGATTGCTATTCAGGCCCGCTGCTCCCGGCCTATGATCGGGACCGCTCAGATCGAACCCGAACTTGGTGGCGATTACCACCTGACTGCGCAGGGGAGCGAGGGCTTCGCCGACAAGCTCTTCGTTGGTGAACGGCCCGTACACCTCGGCGGTGTCGAAAAAGGTTATGCCGCGGTCCACGGCGGCCCGCAGCAGAGAGGTCATCTCCGTCTTGTCCTTGGGCGGACCGTAGGAAAAGCTCATTCCCATGCAGCCGAGCCCGATGGCTGATACTTCCAGGTTGCTTGCTCCAAGTTTGCGTTTTTGCATTGCTACTCCTTTTCAAAACTCGATGCAGATTACGATGCTGCTCTCGCTCGCTGTTCTTCACGCCAGCGAGCGGGTGGAACGCCTTCCCACGTGCGGAAAGCGCGAACGAATGAATTTGCGTCGTTATGGTACGCAGCTTCATTTAGCTCGAGGACGGAATTATTGAGGTAGTGGCGAGCCAGTTGATGGCGAGCTTCTTCCAGGACACGCTGGAAGCTGAATCCTTCGTCCTGCAAATGCCGCTGCAGAGTACGGCTGCTGATATGCAGCGCATCGGCGATGTCCTCGATGGTGGGACGCTGGCCGGTGAGCTTCTGCTGAATTGCCAGGCGGACACGCTCGACGAAGTTCTCATCGCCTTTCTCCTGCTTCAACTCTTCTTCGAACTGCGGCGCCAGCATGGCCAGGAGTTCGGCATTGCGGGTGACGAATGGGCGCTGAGCGTCGGCTGCGCGAAACACAATCGTGTTGCGGGCAGCGCCACAGACCACAGGGCAGCCAAAATGGCGCTCGATGGTTTTGACGTGCTGCCGGGGTTGCACGAACTCCACCCTAAGGGGCGAGAGGCGCGTGCCCGTCCCGTGGCGAGCGATCGAGAGCACCCAGGCGAAGCAACATTCGATCAGCACCGGAGGTTCGACTTCATCCGCGAGAAGCCAGTGGAACTGGATGCTCCACTCTTCTTCGTCCACCTCTTGCCGAATCTCTTCCGGGCAGGTGAGCTGCTTGTACCGCGCCATTTGCTTTATGGCTGAACCGAAGTTCTCGGTCGACAGAGCGGCGAGACTCACTGGATGGAAGCGTTCAGTCCTGGTTTCTGTGCCGAGTTGGAGGCCGACTGCCGGATCGGTGCTGACTTCGCCGATGGCACGCCAAAGGGCGAACAACTCCTCGGTCTTGAGCAGCACGCGGGCTTGATCGATGCATCCCTGGGAAAGCCCGGCTCTGCGCAGGACCGCAGAGGGAGGCACCCCCAGTTCTTCCAACTTCGAAAAGGTGCTGCCGGAAAAGCGAAAGTGCTTATTCATGCGTTCACTCACTTTTGAGAGAAGCCATGTCGATGGAGAAGCGGTACTTTACATCCGACTTGAGCAGTCTCTCGTAAGCTTCGTTGACCTTCTGGATCGGGATGACTTCGACATCAGAGGTTATGTTGTGCTGCCCGCAAAAGTCGAGCATCTCCTGGGTTTCGGCGATACCGCCAATCGGCGAACCGGAGAGGCTGCGACGGCCCATGATCAGGCCGAACGCGGAAACGGCGAGAGGCTTCTCCGGCGCGCCGACCAGGGTGATGTTGCCGTCGCGGCGCAACAGACTGATGTAAGCGTTAATGTCGTGATCGGCCGAGACCGCGTCGAGAATGAAGTCGAAGCTGCCATTGTGTTTCTGCATTTCGTCAGCGTTTTTCGAGATCACGACCTCGTCTGCTCCTAGCCGAAGTGCGTCATCCTTCTTGTTCGGCGACGTCGTGAAGACAACAACGTGGGCTCCAAGCGCATGTGCGAACTTCACGCCCATGTGGCCGAGTCCGCCGAGACCGACCACGCCGACTTTCTTGCCCTTGCTTACGCCCCAGTGGCGCATGGGCGAGTACGTGGTGATTCCAGCGCACAGCAAAGGAGCGGCCCCGGCAAGCTTCAGGTTCGAGGGGACGCGCAGGACGAACCTCTGGTCAACCACGATGCTGTCGGAGTAGCCGCCGTAGGTGACGCCTCCGAGATGCTTGTCCGGGAAGTTGTAGGTGAAGGTCGGATTCGGGCAAAACTGCTCGAGCCCCGCCTGGCACTCGGGGCAGGTGCCGTCGGAGTCCACCATGCAGCCGACCGCGGCGAGGTCGCCGGGCTTGAACTTCGTGACCGTCGAGCCAACCTTCGTTACGCGGCCCACGATTTCGTGGCCGACAACGCAGGGGTAGACGGTGGGCATGAATTCGCGCCACTCATTGCGGACTTGGTGCAGATCGGAGTGACAAATGCCACAGTAGAGAATTTCGATCTGGACGTCGTGGTCGGTTGGATCGCGCCGCGTGATCGTAGTGGGGGCTAGCGGCGATGTCGCACTGGCAGCAGAGTAAGCTTTCGCGTTGAACATGTATTTAATCTAGATGCTCGGCGAGCACTTCGATATGCAGAACACGCCATTGTGCATGCAAAATACGCCAGTCTGCTGTACGGATTATCTTCAACTTTGTTGTTGCCAGTTCTCCACGTGGGAATGGCGCAATCAGGCATTTTGTGAAGCTCTCGCAAGCTCTGAACTGCCCCCTGTCTTTCAAGCGGGATCGCCGGGTACCCACTCAAGTCGCCTTTGCTTGAGTAGGCCTTTTGCCTGGAACTGGTCTCAAATGCGATTTGAAAGGGCACGGCTTCAGCCGTCCCGCTACGGGCGTCGTAAACTTTGGGCTTTAGCCCCTGAGGAAATTCGAATTCCCTCACCCAGATTATTTATGACACGACTCCTGGTCGCGCATCTTTCTTCGCCGTCTCCTAGCGCGTTGTGACCTGTATCACGGTGTGCCTCGCCACCCTCGTTCCACAATCGATGACAGGAGAAAAATCATGGAGCCGTTCCGTCATCATGTCTTCGTCTGTACCCAGGAAAAACCCGAGGGAGTCACCTGCTGCCCTGCCAGCGGATCGATGAGTATCTTGGGAGCCCTGCACCGCGAGTTGGGCAAGCAAGGATTGAGCAACGAGGTTCAGGTCAGTACCTGTGGCTGCCTCGGCCTGTGTGATGACGGGCCCATCATGATCGTCTATCCCGAAGGTGTGTGGTACCGCAATCTCAAATCGGACGACGTTCCCGAGATCGTGGCATCGCACTTGAAGTCGGGCACGGCGGTATCGCGCCTGGTGTGGAACGATGCACCGGCCATGAAAGCTGCAGCCACCGAGCACACCAAACACTATCTCGCCATGGTTAAGGCGAGAGACGAAGCCGGTACGCTGCCCGACGATCTCAACGACATGGTGCGCGCGTTCATGCCCAGCCGTGCGCTGCTCACCGCGCTCGAGCTGGACATCTTCACCGCCATCGCCGAAGGCGCTTCCGCCGAACAAGTAGCCAGGAAAACGGGCGCCGACTCACGCGCCATGGAAATGCTGCTCAATGTGCTCGTGAGTTTGAAGCTGCTTGAAAAACGCGACGAAACTTTCGTCAACACTCCTGCCAGCGCCCGCTTCTTCACCGAAGGCTCGCGCGACAACGCCCGCGGTGGATTGCTGCACACAGCTCACCTCTGGCATCGCTGGTCCACATTGACCGACGCCGTGCGCGCTGGGACCACAGTCGCGCCCCGCGTTCGCGACGATAACTGGGTAACATCTTTCATCGCAGCCATGGACCGCAACGCCGGGGAGCGAGCGGGCGCCGTGGTCAAGGCGATTCCCGGCAACGGCATCAAGCGCATGCTGGATCTGGGTGGGGGATCGGGAGCCTACTCCATCGCCTTCGCGCGCGCCGTCCCAGGATTGACCTCGGAGATACTGGACACAGCCGACGTCGTGCCTCTCGCGCAGGATTACATTCAGAAGGCCGGGCTCGCGGACCGTATCACAACTCGGGTGGGTGACATGCTGCGCGATCCGCTGGGCAAGAATTTCGACCTGGTGCTGGTCTCCGCCATCTGCCACATGTTTTCTCCCGCCGAGAACCGCGACCTGCTCCAGTGTGCCTTCAGTGCACTTGCTCCCAAGGGACAGATCATCGTGCAGGATTTCATCCTGGAGCCGAGCAAGACCGCTCCTCGCGCCGCCGCCCTGTTCTCGCTGAATATGCTGGTCGGAACGCGATCGGGCAGCAGCTACAGCGAGCCGGAATATGTGAGCTGGTTGCGTGATGCGGGCTTCAGCGACGTCCGCCGCGTACGCCTACCCGGCGGCCCTAGTGGCCTGATGATCGGCGTGCGAGCCTAGGGCAGTTTAACGGTGTTTCAAACGGACACAGCGAGAACTCTCTTCTCCGCCTTCAGTTTCGCGGCGGCATCACGCTATCCGTTGACCGTCGTCGGCGGATCAAACGGAAGCTTCTCCTCGAACTGTGGCGATAGGTTCCCGGCTACGACCTGTCCGCATAGAGGGAATCTCGAATCCACGGTCTTGGATCATCTGGCCTTTCTGTAATCCTGAAGCCAGCCTTCTCCAACAAGGACCTGACCTTGGCTTTTGTACGCATATTCTCTCCAAACTCGTGAGCAAGAAAGTCGTGGCAAGCGACCGCAAGATGCTGGGTAATCGAAAGCGTTTCCTGTGCTCCGCGGAGTGCCTTCAATTCCGAGCCCTCGATGTTCAACTTGATGAGGTCGACGCGCTTTATGGCCAGTTCGGAAACAATATTATCGATGGTTCGAACCTCCACAGGAATAACACCACTGTCTCCAGCGATCGTATTTGCCTGCTGCCGGTCATCAAAGTCGGTGATAGTCACCGTCCCTGCCTCATCCGCCACCGCACACTGGAGAGGCGCTACGTTTTCAAGGTGGTTGCGGCGACACATCTCTGTGAGGCATTTGTATGTCACAGGGTGTGCCTCGATTACGACGACTCGTCCTGACGGGCCTACGAGTTGTGAAAAGAGCAGCGTCTCCCACCCGGTGCAGGCGCCGCCGTCTATGGCAACGTCACCCAGGTGCAGGCTATACGAATGGAGGAAATAATCGATGTTCGCGGCGTGGAAATCGGCGATGGGACGAAGCATGATCTGCCGTTCGACTAGATATCCATCGCAATGACGGTGTATCCATTGGCCGCCTTGATACCAAACGAAGCACGGCTCACGGCAGATTACCGACTTCGCAATCGTCGCGGCTACAGCCAGCGCCGGCCGGGTCAACGGATGGTTTAGCGCTTTGTAGATACTCCGGCGTTTGTCGTAAAGCATGCCACCTTCGACAGAAAGCTATTACGCAGAATCACAGTCTAGCTGCCGCAGAAAAATCCGAACAAACCCGTTTCTGGATCGCCCGATGACGCCGCCGGGTGTCCCGCGCAAGCCAACTTTGCTTGATTGGCTCCGTTGACTTTCTAAGCCGCCGGAATTGTCCGCACGGTCGCGACTGACGCCAAAGCGCTCTTCTGAACGGCGCTCGAGTTGGCGATATTCAGCATGGCCCGCACCTGTGGCAGAGCAGCGCGCATCGCAGTTTCTCCGGTGACAATCAATTCCTCAGCGCGTTCAAAGCAGTCGTAGGCAAATCCGTTGACGTCCGGCTCGATCACGAGATTGGCGTCCTTGCTCCACGACTCCGACAGCTTGGATTGCGCGATCGAGAAGCACTGCCCGATGACTTCGAACACATGCCGCGGAGGCCGGGCGTTGCTCCAATGAGCGCTGAGGTAAATGCCAATCACCCGGTCCGCCCCCATGTTGCGCAGCGGCGTGGTCGGGACGGCATAAGCTAGCATCCCGTCGATATAGGAGTGCCCGTCGATTTCGACCGGCAGAAACATTCCCGGATAGGCGCAACTGGCGCGGATCGGATCAACCAGCGCTCCCTTGGTGAACACCACAGCCTCGCCGGTCCGGAACTCAGTCGCGGTGATAGCCAGCGGAATCGCCAGGTCCTCGAAATTGTGTTGCTTCAGCGTTCGCGCGAAGAAACGCACCATGCGATCGCTGCTGCAAAATCCGTAACGCGAAAGTGTCCAACGGGCGAAGTCGCTGAAGCGCAAGGTGCGCGCCATATCCGCCAGTTCTGCAGCCGTCATCCCGCCACAATAGGCAGCACCGATGATGGCTCCCACACTGGTGCCAGCCACGTAATCCACTGGTATGTTCTCTTCTTCGAGGACCTTCAGCGCGCCGATGTGGGCCATGCCGCGCGCAAACCCGCCGCCCAGTGCCACTCCCAGGGTCAACCGGCGAGGTACCGCCATCCCGATGGATGGACGGGTTAGCTCATGAGAAAACGCACGTACCGAGCGGACAACTCGACTGAAGCTGCTCAAGACCCTACTCCTCTTCGAAAGACGGTCTTCCGACCAACGGTCACCCCTGCAAGGATGCTATCCCCTGCCGCCATGATGCTGCAATTTTCAAATCCCGAGGAGTGTCGTTCGATGCACACTTCATGAAATTTCGGGGCACGACGAACACCCGCCGCCACGTACCGGACAAGGTACCATCAGTTGTCTCTACCGACGGACTCTGCGAAACTAGCCGGTTCCCTTCTGTTAATCCCATGGTGCGAGAAACCTCGGCTGGCGGTGTGGTGCTCCGTAAGATGCGCGGCCGTTGGTATGTCGCTGTCATTGAGCCCCACATGGAACGGCCCCGCCGAAACATCAAGATCAGGAACGTGAAGCGGACACCCGCCGACGCCGAACTCATCGCCCTGCCCAAGGGTTCCATCGATCCCGGCGAGAAGCCCGAAGAGACTGCCCTGAGGGAAGTACGCGAGGAAACTGGAGTTCGTGCCGAGATGGTCGCCAAGCTCGCCGACATCAAGTACATTTATGTCCGCAACTGGGGCGATCGCGCCAGGGTCTTCAAGATCGTCAGCTTCTACCTGCTGATGTACCGCACCGGCCGCCTGGGGAACATCGCGCCAGCCATGCGGGTCGAGGTGCAAAACGCTTTCTGGCTTCCCTTGGAAGAAGCTCCGCATAAGCTAAGCTACAAAGGTGAGCGCGAGATGGCAGAGCGCGCACTCGAGTACCTCAAAATTCATCCCGAGCTCGGAGAACATGCCACAAACGCCGCACATTGAACGCCACTTCACCGCGGGAGAAGTTGTCCGCGACGTCGTCATTGGAATGTCAGACGGCCTGACCGTGCCCTTCGCCCTGGCTGCTGGTCTTTCCGGAGCTGTAGACAACAGCCGCATCGTTGTCATCGCGGGATTGGCCGAAATCGCGGCTGGATCCATCGCTATGGGACTCGGCGGGTATCTCGCCGCCCGCAGCGACGCTGAGCACTACGACAGCGAGCGCCTGCGGGAAGAACGCGAAGTTGAAGAGATCCCGGACGAGGAAGCACGTGAAGTCCAGAAGGTCTTCACCGACTACGGACTGACGCGCGAAGAAAGCGAACCGGTCATCGCGGCGCTCACCAAGAGGCCGAAAGAGTGGGTGGATTTTATGATGCGCTTCGAACTTGGACTGGAGGAGCCCGATCCCAAAAGAGCGCTGCAAAGTGCCATGACCATCGCCGGCTCCTACATTGCGGGAGGCTTCATCCCGCTGTCTCCCTACGTCGTTTTGCACAGTTCGCGGGTAGCACTGCTCTGGTCGGCGGTGGTTACTCTGATTGCGCTGGGCATATTCGGCTACATAAAGGGACGATTTACCGGCTCACGGCCGGGCCGCTCCGCACTGCAAACTGTTGTAATCGGTGGACTTGCCGCCGGTGCTGCCTTCCTCATCGCCAAAGCGATTTCCTAATTCAAAACGGGAAAAGAAAAGTGAGATTTTTATTGACTGAATGAGGATTCATTCATTACTATCAGTTCAACTTAATACGGCGCGCGCCGTTGCCATCCTCACCCCACATCTTACGGCGCGCGCTCATTGTTTTTTAGGCCGTTCGTTTGATGCGGAGAGCAACATTGATGAGCCATCTCCCTCTTGGTCGCATTCATCGGCAGTCATCCCGAATTCTTCATCCTGAGCTGGGTACATCACACAATCGAAGTTCATAAATCTCTCGTAGCCGTTTCGCGTCTGAATCAACGTAACCTCAGTCCGGTATGACTCCGCCGGCAAGAAGTTGGAGCGCTTGAGCATCCATGCAGAAACGAATCGATAAGGTTGCAGTCTTGGGCGCGGGCACCATGGGCGCCCGCATCTCCGCGCACCTGGCCAACGCCGGTGTTCCCTCTTACCTGTTTGACATCGTTCCTCCCGACGCCGACGGTCCGGCGCGCAACCGTTTTGCCGCCGCCGGAAAAGAAGCGGCCGTCAAATCGAAGCCAGCCGCCTTCTTCAAGCCGTCGTTGGACTGCCTGATCACCATCGGCAACTTCGAGGACGACCTCCAGAAGCTGTCCGAAGTCGGTTGGATCATCGAGGCCGTCATTGAGGACCTCGACCTGAAGCGCGAGTTGCTGCGCAAGGTCGATGCCGTCCGTAAGCCTGGGACCATCATCACCAGCAACACCAGCGGCCTGCCGGTTGCCAAGATTGCCGAAGGATTCTCTGAGGATTTCCGCCGCTGCTGGTTTGGCACGCACTTCTTCAATCCGCCGCGCTATATGCGGCTGCTGGAAATTATCCCAACGCCTGACGCCGATCCCGCGGCCATGAAGACGATCGCCGACTTTTGCGATCTCCACCTCGGCAAGAGCGTGGTCCGCGCCAAGGACACGCCTAACTTCATCGCCAACCGCATCGGTACCTTCTCCATGCTCAACGTCATGCGGGTGATGCAGGAGATGGATCTGAGCGTCGAAGAAGTGGACTCCCTTACCGGCTCCGCCGTCGGCTGGCCCAAGACCGGCACCTTCCGCCTTGGCGACATGGTCGGCCTCGACATTCTCGGCCACGTCGTTCGCAACGGCGCTATCAATATCAAGGACGAACGCAGCGATTTGAAGCTGCCGCCATTCTTCCTCGAAATGCTCAACCGCAAGTGGCTGGGCGACAAGACCAAGGGCGGCTTCTACAAGAAGCAGAAGGGCCCCGAGGGCGAGCAGCGCTTTGCCTTCGATTGGAAGACCGTCGAATATCGCCCGCTGCAGAAAGCCAAGTTCCCTGCCCTCGAAATGGCCAAGAACGTGGACGAGTTGCCTGAGCGCCTGAAGATGCTGCTCGCGCCCTCGAAAGATAAGGTCAACCTCTTCCTGTGGAGCGTGCTCTCCGATCTGTGGACCTACTCGGCCAACCGAGTCCCTGAGATTTCCGACTCGATCGTCGAAATCGACAAGGCCATGAAGACCGGTTTCAACTGGGAGATGGGTCCGTTCGAACTATGGGATGCCGCCGGCGTCGCCAAGACCGTCGAGCGCATGAAGAAGGAAGGCAAGCCGGTCGCTGCCAACGTCGAGAAGTTGCTGGCCTCGGGCAAGACGAGTTGGTACGCCGATGATCCCAAGGTCGCTAGCGGACGCAAGTACTTCGACGTAGCGAGCGGCGACTACCAAGCCGAAGTAGTTCCCGCCGGAGTCTGGTCGGTCACCGTCGCCAAGAAGGCCAATGGCGTAGTCAAGAAAAATGCCGGGGCCTCGCTGATCGATATCGGCGACGGCGTGGGCTGCATTGAGTTCCACTCCAAGATGAATGCGCTGGGCGGCGACATCGTGTCGCTGATCACCCAGACCATGAAGGGTGGCGCTGGCGCCGAAAATTTCGACGCCTTTGTCATCACCAACGATGCCGGAAACTTCTCCGTCGGCGCCAACATCATGATGTTGCTGATGGCGGCGCAGGAGCAGGAGTGGGACGAAGTTGACATGGCGATCCGTCAGTTCCAGAACATGACGCAAGCCGTCAAGTTCTCTCCCAAGCCGGTCGTAGTCGCTCCCTTCGGCATGACGCTCGGCGGCGGTACCGAGATCACCCTGCATGGCGCGGCCCGCCAGGCACACGCTGAACTCTATGCCGGTCTGGTCGAGGTTGGCGTCGGACTGCTGCCCGGTGGCGGCGGATGCAAAGAGATGACCATCCGTGCCGTCCACAAGGCCACGCATATCCGTCCGCAAGGCCGAGGTGAGAGCGTCGAACTGATGGAAGCCATGAAGCAGGCATTCGAGACGGTCGCACTGGCCAAGGTTTCGACCTCCGCCATGGAAGCCCGCAGTCTCGGGTTCCTGTCCACCGGTGACAACATCACCATGAACCGCGAGCGGGTTGTGTGCGACGCCAAGGAGCGCGCGCTCGAACTGGTGCATGAAGGCTACCGCCCGCTGAGCATGCGGTCCGACATCCCGGCGCCGGGAGAAAGCATCCTGGCAACCCTGAAGATGGGAATCCACATCATGCGCTGCGGTGAGTTCATCTCGGACCACGAAGTGAAGATCGCCACCAAGGTTGCGCACGTGCTCTGCGGCGGAGAGGTCAACCCCGGCACTCTGGTCAGCGAGCAGTATCTGCTCGACCTGGAGCGCGAGGCGTTTATCTCGCTCGCGGGCGAGAAGAAAACCCAGGAGCGCATTCAGTTCACGCTGAAGACGGGAAAGACGCTGCGGAACTGACGACGCCGCGCAGCAGCGGCAGTTTTTTTCATCGTAGGGCCGATCATGATGAACACTAGTTCGATGGACCGATGGAGTCGGATTCACGATGGTGCAGCTAGGCGCGAAAAATGGACGGGAGTCCCGTAGGGACGGCAGATGTTGTGACAGGGCGATGCACCAGTAACGAAGCAGTTACGTTACCGAAGTAACAAAATACCGAAAATGGCCCAAAAATCGTCCCGTAACTCCTTACCCGAGACTTGGATTCGTATAACTCGTTTTGAATCATACTCATGCGAACAATTTCCTCCCAAACAATTGATTCTAAACAACCGTGAATCACGTTTGCCCACAATGTCGCGCAATACACACTGCATCTTCGGAATTTTCCAGTTCGCTACTGGTTTCGAGCTAATTGCTAGTTGCTAATTGCTAGGAGCTTTTCATGCGTGAAGTCGTAATCGTCAGTGCCGTTCGTACCCCGGTAGGAAAAGCCTACAAAGGAACCTTGCGCGCCACCCGTCCCGATGACATGGCCGCCTTCGCCATCAAGGGAGCGCTGGAGCGCGTGCCGCAACTCGACCCCAAGGAAATCGAGGATGTGATTCTGGGTTGCGCCATGCCCGAAGCCGAGCAAGGCATGAATGTAGCGCGCATCGCTTCCCTGCGGGCGGGCCTGCCCATCGAGGTCTCGGCGATGACCGTCAACCGCTTCTGTTCCTCAGGCCTGCAGGCGATTGCCCAGGGCGCCGAACGCATCATGGCGGGTGGAGCGGAAGTCGTCGTCGCGGGCGGCGTCGAGTCCATGACCATGATTCCCATGGGGGGCAACAAGGTGTCGGCTAACCCCTGGCTGGTATCGAATTATCCCGATGCGTATCTTTCGATGGGCTTGACCGTCGAACGGGTGGCCGCACGCTGCCATATAACGCGCGAGCAGGCCGACCAGTTCTCCGTGGACAGCCACAAGAAAGCCTTCGCGGCGATTGCGGAGGGCAGGTTCGACGACGAGATCGTGCCAGTGCCCGTCAGTTTCACCACCCCGAATGGCAGTAAACCCAAGCGCACGGAAATTATCTTCAAGATGGACGAAGGCCCTCGCGCCGACACGTCACTGGAAGCGCTGGGTGCGCTCAAGGCTGCGTTCCACGTGAAAGGCACCGTCACTGCGGGCAATTCGTCGCAGATGTCGGATGGCGCGGCGGCTGCAGTCGTCATGTCCGTCGAGCGCGCCAAGGCTTTGGGATTGAAGCCGCTGCTGCGCTTCGTCGGCTACGCTACCGCCGGATACAAGCCCGAAGAAATGGGACTGGGCCCAGTGTTCGCGATTCCAAAAGTGCTGAAGTTGGCCGGCCTCAAGCTGAGCGACATAGACGTGATCGAGTTGAACGAGGCTTTCGCGGCGCAGTCGCTCGCGGTGATCAAGGAAGGCGGACTGGATCCCGCCAAGGTCAACCCGAATGGTGGAGCGATCGCTCTCGGTCATCCGCTGGGATGCACCGGAGCCAAGCTGACAGCCAGCATCGCGCGCGAACTCAAGCGCCGCGGCGCTCGCTACGGCATGGTGACGATGTGCGTAGGCGGCGGCATGGGTGCCGCCGGCATCTTCGAGAATTTGCAGTAAGAAAGAAATAACCACAGAGGCACTGAGACACAGAGAAGAGCCGATTGAATTCTAAGAAGTGCGGCCCGCCGACATCTTGGTTCAGCGGTCGGGTTCGTAAGTACAGAGGTTTTAGATCCAAGAGTTCTTCTCTGTGCCTCCGCGTCTCTGTGGTGAATAGACTTTTGAAGTTCAATAATCAGCGAGGTTCAGGATGGCGACAACTACGGTAGCTCCCAAGATAAAGACCACGGGCGGAAGCTTTCTGCTCGAAGACCACAACCTGGAAACCGTCTTCACTCCTGAAGACTTTAACGAAGACCAGTTGATGATCGCCAAACTCGCCGATGAGTTTGCGGTCAACGAACTGCTTCCCAACGTCGAGAAGATCGAGCACAAAGATTGGCAGGTCACGCGCGACCTGCTCAAGAAGGCCGCGGAAATGGGCCTGACCAACGTTGACGTTCCGGCGGAGTACGGCGGCTCGGAGATGGACAAGATCTCGTCAGCCGTCATCGCCGACAATATCGCCAAGTGCGGCAGTTTCGTCGTCTCCATGGGCGCGCACGCCGGCATCGGCACGCTGCCCTTGGTTTTCTTCGGCAACGAAGAGCAGAAGAAGAAGTACCTGCCGCGACTCGCCTCGGCTGAGCTCATCGGTGCGTACGCGCTATCGGAAGCAACCAGCGGTTCGGACGCGCAGACCAGCCGCACACGCGCTGTGTTGAGCCCTGATGGCAAGCACTACATCCTGAACGGCGAGAAGATGTGGATCACGAACGCGCACTTCGCCGATTTCTTCACCATCTTCGCCACCCTCGACGGCAAGAAGCTGACCGCGTTCCTGGTCGAGAAAGACTTCCCCGGCTTCTCGGTCGGCGCCGAAGAAAAGAAGCTCGGCATTCGTGGCTCGTCCACTGCGCCGCTCATCCTCAACGACTGTATGGTTCCGGTGGAGAACGTTCTCGGCGAAATCGGCAAGGGACACATCATCGCGTTCAACATTCTCAACGTGGGCCGCTTCAAGCTGGGTGCGGGCTGCGTCGGCGGAGCGCGCACCTCGATTCAGAACGCGGTCGCCTACGCCAAGGACCGCAAGGCCTTTGGCAAGAGCATCTCGGACTTCGGCCTGATCCGCGAGAAGATTGCGCAGATGGCGATCGGCATTTATGCCAATGAATCGATGGTCTATCGCACCGTCGGCATGATGGAGAACGCCATGCCGGAAGGCGAGAAGAGCTCGGAAGTCATCCGCAAAGCGATCGAGGAGTACGCGGTCGAGTGCTCCATAATCAAGGTTGCTGGCTCGGAAATGCTCGACTTCGTGGTGGACGAGACCGTGCAGATCTATGGCGGCTACGGCTTCGTCGAGGAGTATCCGGCGGAGCGCGCGTATCGCGACTCGCGCGTGAACCGCATCTTCGAGGGCACCAACGAAATCAACCGCCTCATCATCACCGGATGGCTGCTGAAACGTGCCATGAGCGGACAACTCGCGCTGCTGCCGGCCATCAAGAAGACGATGGACGAAGTAATGGCGGGCCCGTCATTCGATGAACTCGAGGGCACCCTGGCTGCCGAACAGAAGATCGTCGGTAACGCCAAGAAGCTCTCCATGCTGGTGGCGGGTGCGGCTTCACAGAAGTACATGCAGAAGCTGGCCGATCAGCAGGAAATCATGGGCGCGATTGCCGATATGGTGATCGAGACGTTCGCCATGGATTCCTGTCTGCTGCGGGCGCGCAAATTCGTCGAAGCCAACGGTGAGCAGAAGAGCGCGCTGGTGGTGGCGATGACCCAGGTCTACATCGCGGGTGCAATGAGCCGTCTCGAAGCCAATGCCAAGAAAGTGATTGCGGCCGTGGCCGAAGGCGACATGATGCGCACCCAGATTGCGATCGTCCGGAGGCTGGTGAAGCACGAACCGGTCAACGTGATCGCACTGCAGGAAATGGTTGCGGCTCGAGTAATCGAGACTGGTAAGTATGTAACCGTTTAGAGAAGCGCTAACCACAGAGGCACCGAGACACCGAGAAGAATTGGAAACGGTTTCTCGGTGCCGCAGTGCCTCTGTGGTGAATCACCCGTCTTCCTTCTGCTTCCGTATCTCTTCCATCACCGACGCGATCAGTTCCTTGGCATCGGTGATGCCCTTCATCACGATCTGAATATCCATGGCCGGCTTGCCGAGTTGACGGACGCTCTGGCAATAGACGCCGTGCTGTCCCACCATGGTGAGCGCATCGGTCAGGGTGTCGAGCGCAACCGCGAGTCGGCCCCGCGGTACGCCCATGCGAAACTCGTAATGCTCCAGTTCTTCGCGCTTCTCGTCCAGAACGCTCATAGGTTTGATTGTAACGTTTGCCGTGAACGTGAATAATAGGGTCGCTGCCATCGTAGTAAGGTCGAACGTCAAAAGGAGAGTTCAATGCAGAAGAGCCGCATGTTGTTCGTTGCCGTCATGGTTGCGATTCTCGCCATGGGCATCAGTGCCCAGGAGCAAAAGAAGCCGCCGCTGAGTCCCCCGGGAACCGCGTCCTTGAGTTTTGCGGACGGCAAAACTGTCACCAGCGACTACAGCCGTCCTTCGATGCGCAGCCGTAAGATCTTCGGCGGGCTGGTTCCTTACGGCCAGGTCTGGCGCACCGGCGCCAACTCCGCCACCAGCCTCAAGACCGATGTCGATCTGACGATCGCCGGAGCCGCAGTTCCCGCAGGCAGCTACACGCTGTACACGATCCCCAATGAAACGGGCTGGAAGCTCATCATCAACAAACAGACGGGCCAGTGGGGCACCGATTACGACGACAAGCAGGATCTCGCACGCGTTGACATGAAGGTCGCCAATAACGCGACCCCGACGGAGCAGTTCACCATCTCGTTGGATAAGACGGGTGCCGGTTCCGTTACCCTTAAACTGGACTGGGCAGGCACCACCGCCAGCGTAAGCATCAGCGAGAAGAAATAGTTACGCGCTTCGCAGGAAAGTCGCTGGGACGGTGCCTGGCACTCCCAGGTTCGCACCGTCCCAGCCCTTTAGATCCTATGGATAAAAATACCGACATCGAGATTCGCCGCTGCCTGACGCTTTGACGACCTTACCTACACCGGCAGTTCTTCCTGGGTCCATCCGGCTTCGGCGGCCTTCGGTTCTGCGGTCAAATCGAGGACAAGATTCTCCAACACAAAGCGCTTGCTGACCGGATTCGACCGTAGAGCCAGGTCGGCCCGAGCGATACGTCGAATCGCGCTAGTCAAATCGCGACGGGACTTGTAGCGCCGGGCCTGGCGGATGACGTCTTCCGCCGCGAATGGTGGAACCCGAAAACCCTGCCATAGGGCCTGCCAGAGGGCGCGCGTATCTCGAACGTTGCGCTCGAAGATAACCAGCATCTGTCGGAAGGTGCGCGACAGCATATAGAGATGGCCGATGGCGGCTTCCTCGCCGTCGCCAGTGTTAAGGATGGCGTCAAGCACCGCCAGGGCGCGGGCGCGATCGCGGGCGGAGATGGCGTCGGTCAGTTCGTAAAACGAGCGTTGCTTGGCCGCCAACACCATGGTCTCGACATCGCCCAGCGTGATGCGCTTCTTTTCGCCCACGAAGAGCACTAGCTTCTCGAGTTCGTTGGCCACCATCATCATGTCGCCGCCGAGAGAGTCAATCAATTCGCGAGCAGCATCGGCGTCAAGCTTCACCCCGTCGTTATTGGCGTTCTCGATGGCCCACTTCACCGCATCCCCATCGTCCACGCGAGCGAATTCGAGCACGGTGCAATACTCGCCCAGCGTCTCGCGAATGCGCTCGTAGCGGTCCTTGTCCTGCAGCTCCATGCGCCGCACGTCGGCGGGAATGTTGATGTGGTCGGCCACAAATACCACGAGCGCATCGGGATTGGGATTCTTGAAATAGTCCTGGATGGCGGCGAACTCGTCATCGTGTTTCCCGCGAGTGTAGAGGTTCTTCACCCCGCGAATGAAGAACACCTGAAACGGCGCCATCAGCGACGGGGTACGCGCCCGGTCCAGCACCTGTTGCAACTCGACTTCCCCGAGGTCCATGTCATAGACGCTAAGCTCGCGCACATCGGCCGGAACCAGCTGTTGCAGTACGGCATCACGGCAGCGTTTGCGAAAGAACGCTTCATCGCCGACGAAGACGTAACCCGGAGCCAGCTTGCGGGCCTGCACATCGGCCACGAACCGGTCAGAGGCGGCGAAGCTGCGCACTAATAGGCCTCCAGGATGTTGCTCACCAACGACTTTGCAAACTCATTGGCGACCCGCAGAAACGCCGGATTCGCCTCGTCGAAGAAGCTGGCCGCGTCGCGAGAGACCTGGTACTGCTCGCGGTACATGTAATTCGGATTGTCCCAGAGGGCCTTTCCCGACTGGCTGACCAGCGACGCTTTCGCGCCGACGCTGATCAAGGACGACGAAATGCGTCCGGTGACCGAATCGTAGGTCAACGGAGAATTCGCGGTGAAATTGACCACTCCCTTGAGGGTGGCATCAGCGGTACCGTCGTCGCTCGTCACGATGCGGTAGGCGGTTCGGCTGCGAAGCTCCTGGACTACGGCCGCAGTGATGGTTTGCTCCACGCGGAACGTTTGGGTGGTATTGCCGAACATGGGCACGTAGATGGTGTGAATGCTGTCGGGCAGACGCACTGCATGGCCGCTGGTGTGGTATCCGCACCCGGCAACTGCGAGCAACCACATAACGCAGAGCATCAGGGCCGTCCAACGCGTGGGGCGAGATGCCATCACTGCACTGTCCCACGCGGACGTCCGGGAATTAACGACTCGGCGCACTCTACCGCGGCCACCGCGGAGACCCGCAAGTTGTCGGACGCTGCCCAGATCCAGAATCCGTTGTCGCGCTCCGAGTCTTTTCGGATCGTCACTTGAATGCTCTCCTGTCCGGCGGCGTTTACGTTGCTGGGGGAATCCTCGCCTCCCGGCGAAATGTCGATATGCTCACCGGCAAACGCCACCGTCAATTCCTCAATCTTCGCCGGACGTCCCAACTCAATGTAAAGCGAAAACGCGTGTCCGTGGAAGATTGGGGCTTGGAGCAGCATCAGGGAAGGTACGGCGGCCTTGCCATGTACGATGCTGTGGAAATCAGTCTGAATCCGCTTCTGGATCGTTTCCAAAGACGGGGTGGAATTCATGCCGAAGCGGTCAATCATGTTAAAAGCAACCTGGGAATCGAAAACCGTCTTGGGCAATTGCTGGAACGAGAGCAGGTTTACCGTCTGCTCGTGAAGCTCATCCATGCCCCGCTTGCCGCGCTCGGAAGCTGGTTCGAACGCCGTCGCGATCGCGCGTGACACCTTGGCAACCTTCGCAGCACGCAGCAGCAAAAGCGCCAGCACCGTCGCCGCCGGATGCGCAATCCTCACCGGCGACCCAGCCAGATCGACGCGCGGCACGGTGCCAATTTCGCGCTCGATCCAGGGGGCGCGCAACTCCACCCCCGGCTGTCCCGCCAATCCGTAGGAAAGATCGATGATGTCGCTGCCCGCCTTCTTGGCCATGCTCCAGGTGTTGCGGGTGAAATTCTCCTCCGAGGCGAAAAACGTAAAGTCGACTTTTTCCATATGCTCGGGCAGAACGCTCTGGATGAAGGTCGGCTCATCGCCCACGGCTTCCAATTGCCCCAGCGACTCGTCGTCGTCGAGCAGGCGAATGTCATGGGCGGGGAAATTGCGGTCGCTGAGCACATCTTTCAACTCGCGGCCCTTAAGGCTGGCAGCTCCGACGATGGCAACACGGAACAGTCCACTCCAGCTTCCTACCTCGGGATGCGCTCCAGAGGGGGTCTTGGGATCATTCTTCATCAGGCGTGAGAGGCCTCGTCCTGCGGCGGCGGAGGCGGCAACGTGGGCCGCCGGAACACAAAAGACAGCCGCGCCAGCACACCCGCGAGAGTGTAAACCAGCGCGATCAGAAATAATACATATCGCGAAAAGAACCAAGCCAGCCCGATAATTCCTCCGAAGACGATGATCCAGCGGAAGTTTCGTGGCTTGCCCAGGTTCAACTCCTTGAAGCTATAGAACCGCCACGTACTGACCATCAGGAAAGCGATCACGAAGACGAAGACCGCCCAACCAATCGACAGCCACCACATCTGCAGCGGATTGCCGCTTACCAGGTGGACCAATGCCGCGATCACTCCCGCTCCGGCAGGAATGGGCATACCCACGAAATACTTCTTGCCGGGACGGCCGGGATTGGAAGGCTGCGGGTTGGTCTGAATGTTGAACCGCGCCAGGCGTGCCGCTCCGGCCATCAGGAATACGAAGGTGGCAATCGCGCCCAACTGGATGACCTTGCCGCGAAGGTCAGAATCGTCCATGACCGGCAGCGAGCGAAATCCCCAGAGCCACGCCAGGATCGCAGGCGCAATTCCGAAGGCAATCACATCGGCCAGCGAATCGAGTTCGCGGCCGAACGCGCTCACCGTGTTGGTTAGCCGGGCGATGCGGCCATCGAGTCCATCGAACAGGATGGCAAATCCAATGGCCTTGGCCGCCTGATCGAAGTGCCATGGGTCGCTGACTGTGCCCAGAATGGCCTGCGAAATCGCGTAATAACCCGCAGCAATGTTGATCGCCGTAAACAAAGAAGGCAGGATATACAGCCCCTTGTGTTTTGGGCGCGGACGCAACGTGTCGTACCGGGATTCCTCCGCATGTTCGCTCATCTTACCTCCGCTGCGGTACGCGTACTGGACACCTCACTGCGCACCTGGGCCACCGCGAGTACCGACGACCCTCCCGCCACATGATCGCCGACTTTGACTTTGATTTCGGCTCCGGCGGGAAAGATCACGTCGACCCGCGAGCCGAACTTAATGAGTCCCACGCGCTCGCCTCGGGCCAGGTGATCGCCAACTTTCTTGTTGAACACGATACGGCGCGCGATCAGTCCGGCAATCTGCTTGAAGACCACGGTTCCCGTATCGCCGCGCACGGTCACGACGTTTTGCTCATTCTCTTCCGCAGAAATTGCTCCCATGGCATTGCCGAATTTGCCGCGCTTGTAATTCACGTCGGTGATCACGCCCGCGATCGGCGACCGGTTGACGTGGACGTTGAATACATTGAGAAAAATGCTGATGCGCGTAGAGGGTTCGCCATTTTGCGGGACGCTGGAGACCTCCGTGACTTTGCCGTCTCCGGGAGACACGATAGCGCCTTCGGCGGCAGGTATCTGGCGTTCCGGATCGCGGAAGAACCACAAGAAAAAGACCGCCAGCATTAGCGGAAACACCGCCAGCACGGGATGAACGTACCAACCCAGCAGCAAGGCAACTGCAATAAAAGACAGTCCGTAATAATAGCCGTCACGCACCATGGATATCTCAATGATTATAGAGCCTCAGATAGCAAGTTGACGGAATTGGGAGGGGCTGATACTGGATGAACAGCGAAAGAGGTTGCTGAACAAAGCTATTCTGGGGAGTGCTGGCCTTAAGGCGCCTGTGGACACCGTTTGCTTCTGATTTCCCTCGCGGACTTTAGTCCGCGCACGTTGCCCACTGCCGACTTCCGCATCAGCCTCTAAAGTGATTGGAATTTCGCGATATGCCCAAGCAGGATTCTTGTGGGCGGCGGAGCGATACAACTCCGCCGGGACGATAAAGAAAGCGGTCCTTATCGCCGTGGAGACAGCCTAATCCTCAGTTATACGACCTGGTGTTCGTTCCGGAACTGTTGTTCCAGCGATTCCATCTGGTCTTTCAGGCGGAGTTTCAGCTTCTTCAGTCGCACTTCTTCAAGCTTCTCGTCCTCGCTAAGATACTTCTTGGTGATGAGGGCTTCGAGACGCTGAGAATACTGCGAATGTTCTTCCAACAGTTTGCGGAAAATTTCGTTGCTGGCTAGAAGCTGGTCGCGAACCTGAGTTGCCATTCAGTGAACCTCCGGGGATTACGACAATCCCAAACGCTAGCACACCGCCCTTGGGGCTTCAAGGCATTTTGTCACAAATCTGTAATGGTAATGCGGTAAAGGAGAGCATCTTCGGCCGGGTCATGGTAGTAGTCTTTCCGTCGGCCTTCCAACTTAAATCCAATGCTTTCATAGAGTCGCATGGCCGATCGGTTGGATTCGCGCACCTCCAGAATCACCGATGCCGCGCCAAAGGTCCGGGCTTCTGCCAGAAGCCCTCGAACCAGCGACGACCCGACACCGCGCTGGCGATCGCGCTCCTCGACGATGATGTTTTCAATCTCCCACTCGTCGGGAAGGCAGCGAGCGATGAGAAGCCCCTGAATTGGTACATCGGCAGATTCTTGATCGGCGATGAGAGCAACCCTCGTCTGCACGTCAGGTCTGAAAAGCGCGTCGTATTGAGCGGCGCTCCAATGCGCGGCGGTCGCACTGTGCTGCTCAAGCTGGCGCATTTGCGGAATGTCAGCGGGAGTGGCTCGTCGCAGTCGCACGAATCAAGGCCTGGGCGGAGCGTAGAGTTCGGCGTCCGAGCGACGGACGTAGTTGGCGTCGAGGGTAGCCGGATCGGCCACTGCGCCCGACAAAAGCTTGCGCAGCCCGATTCGGCCGATCGCATCTGCCTGCAGCGTTGGAACAAGCGCCGCATCCCAACCCGCAGTAGCAAGCGCCTCAGCGACCTTCGGGAATGGCGTCACCACACGCGATCTCGCAGAAGTAGGCTGCGCTAAGAATTCGGCCAGCTTCGGCATCGACTCACGCACCAGTTGCGCTGCCCGCTTGCCGACCTGGTACTCCCCGACGTACACCTCGCCACGCCCTGCGTCCAGGATGGCCGTGACTATCTCGCCTTCATGTCCGTGCGTGACCGCCAGCGCTTCCAGCATCGAAACTGCCGCCAGCGGCTTGCCGAGCACTTCGCAAAGCGCCTTCACCGTGGACAACCCGACACGAAGCCCGGTAAACGATCCGGGTCCATCGACGACTACAAAACCGTCGAGTTGCGATTTCGTCACGTGGGATTGAAGCAGCAAATCGGCAATGGTTGGTATCAGGCGAGTCGAATACGTTCCGCCTTCGAGCGCGCAGAGTTCGAGCACCTCGAAGCCGTCTGCGTCTCCGCGACACAGTGCAACGCTTCCGCTACGGCCCGAAGTGTCAATTGCGATAAGCAGCATCGTCAGGAGAGGTGGCCCGCGTCTTCCACCAACTCGAGCAGTACGCCACCCGCGCTGGAGGGATGTACGAAGACATAGCGGTGTCCGCCAGCGCCGACCTTGATTTCGTTGGAGATAAGTCGGGTTCCGGCGGCCTTCAGTCGCTCGACCATGCCCGCGAGATCGGTTACATGCAACGCCACGTGGTGCAGGCCTTCGCCCCGTTTCTCGAGAAATTTCGCGATGGCTGAGTCGGGTGAGGTCGGCTCCAGTAACTCGATGCGGCTCTCGCCCACCGGAACCATTGCCAGCCGTACCTTTTCAGCCTCAACGGTTTCCTCGGGCATCACGCTCAGCCCCAGCTTCTCGTAGAATTTGCGAGCCTCCGTCAGCGACTTCACCGCAATGCCGAGATGATCGATTTGCGTCATGCGCGCTTCCCCAACTCTCTCACGATCTCTTCCACCAGAGAATACGGATCGCGCTTGTGTTCGGCAACTTCCGCAGCAATCCGGTCGACTTCGCCGTCGCCAAAATAATCGCTAATGACGCGAGCGAACAGCGCGTCTCTCAACATCTCGGCGATGCGCTTGCGCCAGTTCTCGATGCGGCGTTGGCGTCCCAGATCGTTCTGGCTCAGATGCTCGCGGTACCCCTCAATGGCCTGCAGTAATTCGGGTATTCCGGTTCCATCACTGGCAACCGTTTTCACGATCGGAGGCGTCCAATTGTCGTGTCGCATCGCCAGCGATTGCATCGCGCGAATCTCACGCTCCACTCGCTCGGCGCCTTCGCGGTCGGATTTGTTGATCACGAAGACGTCGGCGATCTCCATGATTCCGGCCTTGATGGTCTGCACATCGTCTCCCATGCCGGGGACGAGCACGACCACGGTGACATCGGCCAGCGACACAATGTCCACTTCATCCTGGCCGACGCCAACCGTTTCGATCATCACGAGGTCGCGTCCGCTGGCGTCGAGCACGGTGGCTACATCGGCGGTGGTGCTCGCTAGTCCTCCGAGCGAACCGCGGGTGGCCATGCTGCGAATGTAGATGCCCGGATCGGCGTAGTGCGATTGCATGCGAATACGGTCGCCAAGAATCGCGCCTCCGCTGAATGGACTGGTGGGATCGACTGCCACGATGCCGATGGTCTTGTCTTGCTTGCGATACTCGCGCGCAATCTGATCGACCAGCGTGCTCTTGCCCGCGCCAGGAGAGCCGGTCAGGCCGAGCAGCACAGCATTGCCGCTGAAGGGGAAAAGCGCCTTCAGCAGCTCAGTCGATTCCGCGGTGCGGTCTTCGACAATCGAGATGGCACGCGCCAATGCGCGCGGATTGCCTCCGCGTACCTGCGACACGAAATCCTTGATTGTGGTAGTCACGGTTTAGATTCAAGTCTATCGCAGGCGCATAGCAACGTATCCCGCGCGAATCAAGGATTCGTCTGCAAAGTGACTCGCTGACAGGGTGGCTTTGGTGGAGTTTCATCGACCGCTCTGACACACATCGTCTCAAGCCGCTTCAAGATGCGAGCGCGAACCTCGGCGGTTTCTTGCTCTGGATGCTGGCTCTTCATGTTGCCTACGAGCTTTGAGAGGGTGATTTCGCGTTCTTGGCGTTGCTTAGGGGACACGGTGAAACCTGATAGTTGTTCGACCTCCTCCAGCCAACTATTGAGTATTTCTGGCCGGGCATGCATGAAGGCGTACGTCTCCTGCGGGCAGGCTGCCAGCAACAGCAGAAATTGATCTGAGAGCACAAAGCCGATATCGCCATCCCTGCGCTGCCACTGGCTCGCCGTATTGACCAAAGAGTCCTGGCCAAGGGAATGGCAGTACCAATCACCTGCGATCGCGGGACCCCACAGCGCCGCGCAGAAGACGAAACAGAGTACGCACCTTGCCAATGCCGCTTCCTTAGTCTTTCAAGATCTGCCGTGCAATCACCAGTCGCTGAATCTCGCTGGTGCCCTCTCCAATGGTGCATAGCTTCACATCGCGATAAAACTTCTCCGCCGGATAGTCCTTGATGAATCCGTAGCCGCCGTGGATCTGCACACATTCGTTGGCGCAACGCACTGCGACTTCGCTGGTGTAGAGCTTGGCCATCGAGGATTCTTGCGTAGTCTTCATGCCCGCGTCCTTCATGGCCGCAGCGCGGTGGGTCAACAAACGCGCCGCATCGATTTCGGTGGCCATGTCGGCGAGCTTGAATCCAATGGCCTGGAACTCACTGATCGCCTTACCAAACTGCTTGCGCTCCTTGGAGTACTTCACCGCCGCTTCGTAAGCGCCTTGCGCCATGCCCAAGCCGAGCGCGGCGATAGAGATGCGGCCGCCGTCGAGAACGCGCATGGCATCGATGAAACCGTCGCCTTCTTTGCCGAGCAGGTTTTCGGCGGGAATCTCGCAATCCTCGAAGATCAATTCGGAAGTATCGCTGGCGCGCAGGCCGAGCTTGTTCTCTTTCTTTCCGGCGCGAAAGCCCTTCGTGCCTTTTTCGACCACGAAGGCCGACAGACCGTGGGTGTGCGCCGTCTTGTCAGTTACGGCGACGACTACCGCCACATCCGCGTAGTGGCCGTTGGTGATGAAAGTCTTGGTGCCATTCAGTATCCAACTCTTGCCCCTGCGGACGGCCGCACAGCGCGCCCCACCGGCATCGGATCCGGAGCCCGGTTCGGTCAGTCCCCATGCCCCGATGAATTCGCCCGTCGCCAGCTTGGGAATGTACTTGCGTTTCTGCTCTTCGTTTCCCGCGATAAAGATGTGGTTCGAGCCCAGCGAGGTGTGCGCCGCGACGATGATGCCGACCGATCCATCGACGCGCGAAAGCTCTTCGATCGCCGTCACGTATTCGACGTAGCCCATGCCGGAGCCGCCATATTCGACGGGAAAGATCGTGCCCAGTAGTCCGAGTTTGCCCAGTTCCTTCACCGTCTCCAGCGGAAACTCGCTGGCTTCGTCCCACTTCATGACGTTTGGCGCAATTTCGCGCTCGGCGAACTCACGCACCATTTTCTTCAACTGCAGTTGTTCATCCGAAAGCTGGAAATCCACGGGCCCCTCCACCGCTGCGCGAACGTAGCTCTCCTGAAGAGCCCGCTGCGAGTGGTCGAAACTAGTGATTATCCCACACTGGCGGGGCAGCAGCGAGTCCCGAAACGGGCAGCAATAAAGTCACTGGCCCGCCGGACTACGCCCTGGCGGCGCAAACTTCGGCGACCACCGCGAGCGCCTGCTCGCACTGTTGGCGATTAACGTCGAGATGCGTGACGAAGCGCAGGAGTTCTGGTCCAACACCATTCGCCAGCACTTTGGCGCCCGCGAGCGAGCACGCCAGCTCTCCTGACGTCATTCCGGTTGCGGTGATGTCGCAGATCACGATGTTGGTGTGTACTTTAGCGGGGTCGATCTTAAAGCCGGGAATTTTAGCCAGCCCTTGAGCGAGGAACTTCGCGTTCTCGTGATCGGTCTGCAGCTTTTGCGGGCCCTGCTCTAAAGCGATCAAGCCCGCAGCGGCGAGAATGCCGGCCTGACGCATACCTCCGCCGAGCGCCTTTCTGTAGATGCGTGCGCGGTCGATCAACTCTGGGCTTCCCACGAGCATCGAACCCACGGGTGCGGCCAATCCCTTGGACAGGCAAAACATCACGGTGTCGGCCTTGGCAGTAAGCTGCGAAACGGGAATCCCAAGAAAAATGGCGGCGTTGAAGATGCGGGCGCCATCGAGATGCACAGGCAATCCTGCTTCGTGGGTGCGGTCGCAAACTTCATCGAAAACTTCCAGTGGAGTCACACTGCCGCCGGCGAAGTTATGGGTGTTTTCCAGCGAGACCAGCCCAGTCTTCGCGGCGAAGTAGCTCTTCGGCCGGAGTTTGGCCTTCACGTGTTGCCAGGTGATGATGCCGTTTTCCGCCCAGAGGGTCCGCGGCACAACCCCCGAAAAGTGCGCCATCATCGCCATTTCGGAAGTAAAGACGTGGCTCCGCTCCTCGCAGATGACTTCCTGCCCATGGGTGGTGTGGAGTTTGATGGCAATCTCGTTGCCCATGGTCCCGCTGGGGACGAACAATGCCGCTTCCCGCCCGAAGATTTCAGCAGCGCGCTTCTCGAGTCGGTTGACGGTTGGGTCTTCCCCATACACGTCGTCGCCGACCTCGGCTTCAAACATGGCGCGGCGCATGTCGGGCGAAGGCTTGGTGACTGTATCGCTGCGAAGATCAATCATGAGGGTACTCGCGGGGGAAGTTAACCCTTGAGTTTAGCAGGATGGCGTTACCCCCATGTTATCGCCACTTCCAGGTTTGGCATCACGTTCTAGGTTTGGCATCACGAGCCCGCCGCGGCCGGCGAGGGACATGCTCTTTGTCGCTTTCATCGAAGAGCAGACTTCTGACGTAAGAACCGTTCGAACACTTCGTTCGACAGCAACCGTCCGCGCGAAGTCAGACGGACGCGATCGCTGGCACGTTCCAATAATCCAGACTCGATCAGTTCGGCAACCACTGCTTCGGTTTCGCGTACGGACTCAGGTCCTGAACGGTCCGCAATCTCAGCCACCGAGACGCCATGATTCAATCTCAGTCCGAGAAAGAACGACTCTTCGAATGCTGCACGGGAATCGACCAGCGTTCGCGATGACTGAAGTTGCGCGGTGCGAGCCGCCACGGGTTGCTCATTTCTCATGGACGCCGAATAGCCTTCCAGCGAGTCGGGCGTGGCGAAGCGCACCGCCTCGATTCCCTCCCCCTTCAGTGCGTCATCGGCGATCAGCATCGAGTGTGCATCGACGCCAAATCCGAGATAAGGCTGGCGATTCCAGTACTTCAGGTTGTGGCGCGAATCGCGAAGCCCGATGCCGTGGGCGACGGAACGTGCAAAGTTGGAGATTTCGTATTGGTGAACCCCGCCCTTTTCCAAGCGTTCGCCAGCGGCGAGATACAGATCCGCGGTCAGGTCTTCGTCAGGAACAAAGTGCGCGTGGTAGCGCGCGCCTCCAGCCAGCAGTTCACTGCCGAGGCGTGAGTCCTCATCCACTTCCAGCATGTAGACACTCACGTGGGGCACACCCGTGGCCAGCGTTTCGCTCAGAGAATAATCCCAGCTTTGTTCTGTCTGGTGAGGCAGCCCTGCGATCAAGTCGATGCCGATATTGCCGATTCCGGCAATACGCAGGCGCGCGATGTCGTCCAGTGTGACGGCGCGACTGTGGAGGCGTCCGACTGAAGAACATTCCTGATCCGCAAAAGACTGCACGCCGAGGCTAACGCGGTTGACGCCGCATTGCAGCAGCGCTTCGAGCACGGGTTCGGTGATGGTGCCGGGAGCACATTCCACCGTGATCTCCGCAGTCCGCTCGACATCAAGGTTTTTGCGTAGCGTCCGGAAGAGCCGCTCCAACTGCTCCGGAGCGAGCACCGACGGTGTGCCTCCGCCGAGGTAGATCGAATCCACCTGCCGTTCCAGTTTGCCGCCCACTGCCTGAGCGATGGCGTCCGATGCAACGATCTCTGCACATACCTGATCGATGTAGCGGTCAAACACTGCGCGAGAGAATACGCCGGAAGCAAAATTGCAGAAGCTGCACTTCGTGCGGCAGAATGGAACCGAGATGTAAATTCCTAGTGACAAACTTTGCCTTGAGTATCTGTACTATTATCCTCCGGAAGAAGAAAGCGGTTTGATTGCAGTCCGTATCGGGCAACTTACTCATGAAGAAGCGCGTCGTGATTACTGGCATGGGTGTGGTCAGCCCGAATGGGATTGGGAATGAACGATTCTGCCGCGCGGCACTCGACGGCGTTAGCGGTGTTAGACGGATATCGCGTTTCGATCCCAGCGACTTGCCGGTCCAGATTGCGGGCGAAGTGCAGGGTTTCGACGAACTCGCCTGGGTTGACGCGCATGAACGAAAACATCTTTCGCGGGCTGTGCCGCTGGCGCTGGCGGCATCGACCGAAGCGCTGCATCAGGCGGGCATCGATTCAGCCAAGCTATCTCTGCAGCAGCAACGCGACATTGGCGTCGTGCTGGGCTCCGGCGGAGGCGCGCAAGATTTTTCGGAAGAAAATTACCGCCTCTACTTCAACGGCAAGGCGAAACAGGCCAGCATTTTTTCGATTCCCAGCGGCACCGCCGGCACTATGTCGAGCGAAATCAGCATGCGCTTCGGCTTGCGTGGCATGAGCCACGTCATCACCACAGGCTGCACCTCATCGACCGACGCCTTCGGCTATGCGCTGCGACAAATCCAGTTCGGATTTATTCCCGCCATGCTGGTCGGCGGGGTCGATGCACCCATCGCTCCCGGCATCATGAAGGGCTTTGCGCTGATGCGCATCATGACCAGTTCGTGGAACCACGCTCCCCAGCGGGCTTCGCGTCCCTTCTCCGCCGACCGCGACGGGTTCGTCCTGGCCGAGGGAGCATGGATGTTCATGCTGGAAGAGTACGAGTATGCCCGGGCTCGCGGAGCCAACATCCTCGCCGAAGTTGCGGGATATGGCTCCACCTGCGAGGCCTACCATCGCGTGCGCCTTCAGGAGTGCGGCGAAGAACCGGCGCGCGCTATTCAGATGGCGATGGACGATGCAGGAATTGCCGCGCCTGACGTGAACTACGTCAATCTGCACGGGACATCGACACAGCTCAACGACCGCATCGAAACCCAGGCACTAAAGCTGGCTTTGGGTGACACGGCGCTCGCCACTCCGATGTCCAGTCTGAAGTCGCAGATCGGACATCCCCAGGGAGCGTCAGGCGCGGCGGGCATTGCGGCCACGCTGGTGGCCATGATCCACTCGCAAATTCCACCGACGATCAATCTCGAGAAGCCTGATCCGGATTGCGACCTCGACTACGTTCCTGCCCCCGGGCGCAAGGTCGTCGTCGAACATGCGGTATGCAACTGCATCGCGTTCGGATCAAAGAACTCGGCGCTGGTGTTGCGAAGGCTCAGCTAACCCGCAACCGTCAGAGCCCGAATCGTAAATTTCCATCCATCCCACGCTAGCGCTCGTCTAACAAACGTTACGCCAATCAACGCACCAACTTTCGCTACAATCGATTCGGGGACATGGCCACCATCCACGAAGAAGACGTACTCGGCAAAGCCTACGACAGCCGCCTGATGAAGCGGTTGCTTCGTTATCTGCGCCCCTACCGCTGGCAGGTTATCGTTGCGCTGATCGCCATTATCCTCAAGGCTGGAGCGGACGTCCTCGGCCCCTACCTGACGAAAGTTGCAATCGATAGGTATCTCGCCAACCGCACCGAATCCCATTCTCTGCTCGATCGTTTTCTCAGTTCGCAGCCGCTGGTGGGAATCGCGCAAATCTCGGCCATCTACATCGGACTGCTGTTAATCAGCTTCCTGCTCGAGTTCACCCAGACCTACATCATGCAGTGGGTGGGACAGAAAGTGATGTTCGATCTGCGAGCGCAGATTTTCCGCCACCTGCAGCGGCTTCATGTTTCGTTTTTCGACCGCAACCCGGTTGGCCGCCTCGTCACCCGCGTGACCAGCGACGTGGACGCGCTCAACGAAATGTTCACGGCGGGTGTGGTTTCGATCTTCGAAGATATCTTCGTTCTGCTGGGCATACTCGCCATCATGCTCAACATGAGCTGGCGGCTGGCGCTGATCACCTTCGCGGTGCTGCCGCTCATCTTCTATGCGACCACGCTGTTCCGCAAGGCGGTGCGCGAGAGTTACCGGCGCATCCGCATTGCGATTGCGAAGATCAACTCTTACCTGCAGGAACACGTGACCGGAATCGTTGTCCTGCAGTTGTTCAACCGCGAGCAGAAATCCTACGAGCGCTTCGAGAAGATCAATCGCACCCACATGGACGCATACAAGGACGCGATCCTGGCGCACGCCATTTACTACCCGATCGTCGAGGTGCTGTCGGCCATCGCCATCGCCTGCGTGGTGTGGTTTGGCGGCAACCAGGTTATCCGCAACGCCGTCAGCCTGGGCGTGCTGGTGGCGTTCATGCAATATGCGCAGCGCTTCTTCCGTCCCATCCAGGACCTGAGCGAGAAGTACAACATCCTGCAATCGGCGATGGCGTCGAGCGAACGCATCTTCAAACTGCTCGACACGCAGGCTGAGATCGTATCCCCCGCAGTTCCCCAGGTTCCTGATGGCCCGGGACGCATCGAGTTCGATCACGTCTGGTTCGCCTATCGCACCCTGGCGCAGGCCGCCGAAGAAGCCGCGCGCAAGGGCGAGAAACTCAAGACCGCCGCCGCGGCCGTTCACACAGAAGACGAGTTCGACTGGGTGTTGCGCGATGTATCGTTCACCATCGACCCCGGGGACACCGTCGCGTTCGTGGGACACACCGGTGCGGGCAAGACCACTATCATCTCGTTGCTGCTGCGGTTTTACGACGTGCAAAAGGGTGCGATTCGCATTGACGGCGTCGATATTCGCGAAATGGATCTGGCGGAATTGCGGCGGCGTTATGGCGTGGTATTGCAGGACCCGTTTCTGTTCTCCGGAACCGTGGCCGACAACATCCGTCTGGGATCGCACTGGATCACCGACTCGTCCATCGAAAACGCGGCCGAGCAGGTCAATGTCGCCGATTTCATTCGCTCGCTTCCCGGAGGCTTTGGCGAGGAAGTGAAAGAGCGCGGCAGCACGCTTTCCACTGGCCAGAAGCAGCTCATCTCGTTTGCCCGGGCGCTGGCGCACAATCCAAAAATCCTCATCCTCGACGAAGCCACTTCCAGCGTCGACACGGAAACCGAATTCCGCGTGCGCGACGCGCTGACCCGCATGGTCGAGGGGCGCACCTCGATCATGATCGCCCATCGCCTCAGCACCGTGCAGCGCGCCAACAAGATCATCGTGATGCACAAAGGCAAGGTGCGCGAAATCGGCTCGCACCAGCAGCTACTGAGCAACCGCGGCATCTACTGGAAGCTCTACCAGTTGCAGTACAAGGACCAGGAGCTACCAACCGCGGTGATTCCACTTGCTCAGGGCGAAAGTCTCGGCGTAGGCGCTTCCGCGGACGACTAACCGTTTCCATAGATACGGCTGTCCGCGCAATCCCCTCTCACTTTCATCTGTAAAAAATCCTTTAAATCAGCAGTTTAGGGGTAATTCCCGCGCAAAATCCTCCCCAGCGTACGTCCAGCCTATAGTTCGGCGGGACCAAGTTGGCGACTGGCTAATGGACGACTTCGTGTTCGTAGCGTTCGAGATTGACCTGTAAATTTTTCTCCAACGGCTCGTCGTGTTCCTGGGCGGCGAGACTGACCGCCTGCTGTTCCGATCTGACAGCATCAGCGGCGCGGCCAATCTGCTCGTAGACGCTGGCGAGCATGTCGAGGCAGCGCCAATCCTTCCCATCGCTAAGTTCGACTGCCTTCTCAAACACGGGCACCGCGCCCGCGAAATCCCGGCGCTGCGCGAGAACATAACCGAGATTGACGTGATACTCGACCGAACTGGGGCGGAGTTTAATGGCTTCCTGGAGTTCAGCAATGGCCTCGTCCAATTGTCCCGTCTTTGACAATTCCCAGCCCAAGTGATTGTGCGGGTCGGCGAAGTCGGGGGCCATTTGGATGGCTTTTCGAAGGTGCGCCGATCCCGGCTCGCCTTGCCCTTTCTCGAACAGGATGGTCCCCAAATTGTCTTCCGTGCCGGCGTCGGAGGGGTCGAGCGCGAGCGACTTCTGCAGACTGTCGATCGCTCCATCCAGATCGCCGTTTCTGGCCTGCAACACGGCGAGGTGGTCGAACCAGGCTGGGTGATCGGTTTCCAGCGTACAGGCTTTGCGATATTCCTCCAGTGCTTCTCCTTCCTGGCCGTTGGCCAGCAGCGCCGTAGCCAGTCCGTAGTGGGCCACAGCGAAGTCCGGGTCCTTTTCCAACGCCTGTCGCAGAACAGGAATCGCTTCGGGCCACTTATTGTTCTCAATCAAGTCGTAGGCCTGGTTGAACAAGCGGTAGAACTCGGTGGCCTGCGGATCGATCTTTTCCAGCCCACCCGGCGCCACGTTGACGAACTCGGGAATATTTACCGCGCGGTTGGCGGCAGTGGTGTCATCCACGAGAATTGGAGGGGTGTCATTGCCGTTGGCGTCGATATGGGTCAGCATGAGTCGCGTGTAGGGCGAGAAGGCTTTCGACGAAAATGCCAGCCACCTCCCGTTGGGCGAAAACGTGTGCCAGGAGTTCATGAGCGAAGTGTTGCAAGTCATCAGTCTGGCCTTGCCGCCCGCAAAGGGCACGATGTACAGCTTGCTGTCAGGACGCATCAACAACCCGTTATGGTTCTGCACGAACACGATCCAGCGTCCGTCAGGCGACACCTTGGGAAAGTTGTTGCTCATGCCATTGCCCGATGCACCCAATACCGGCTCCGCCTTCCCGCCCTTGCCCTCGTTGAAGGGGATCCGGTACAGGTCGTATTGGATCTGGGTTTCGTTGGGATCGTTGGCGTACTCGGCCTTGGGAGCATCGGCCGGATAGGGATCGCGGGCTGCAGCCCGGCTGAAGACCAGGTATTTCCCGTCGGGCGACCAGAACGCGCTGGTTTGCACGAATCGCGGATCATTGGCGCCGGGCAGCGGACGCAACTTCTGCTCCTTCCGGTCGTACCACGCCAGGATGCCACGAGTCGGATAAAACACCTGGTTGAAGGGTGGGCCTTTGAAATTCATGCTGTACAGACGGTCAGCAAGTCCCGCAGCAAAATCGGGGAGTTCTTTCTGGTGGGCATTCCCCAGTCCGGGAGGGCCAATTGAGGACACTACGTAGCGGCCGTCCGGTGAAACCTGCGACATGAAACCGAACCGCTTAACCGCGGGTTCAGAAGTCTTGGCGGTGGGATCGTCCTGCAAGGAACTCCAACGAATGACATCCTGATTGCGGATGATCATGTCCTTGGAAACGGAAACGATGGCGTATAGGCCCTTATCGTTCTTCGGACCATCAAGGTCCATGCCCAGCGTTTTGCCGTCGAGCGAAAAGGAATGACAGTTCCCGCAAGTGGGGAGGTTCTCCATGACGGTGTGGCTCTGGGGCTCGGAGATGTTGCGCAACTTCCATTTGATCAGGGGAATAGCGAACGGCGGCAGGGGCTGGATCGAGCCTTTTTGCTCCTTGGGCCACATCATCAGCGGCACGTCGCGGTAGAAAATTGGAGCGCCAACGGGATCGACAGAAGTGGCGATGTTCACGCTGCCGCCGGAGACCGGCGTTTTCAGGAAGTCGTCGACGAACCCGGTGATGCCAATCGTCGCCGGCGCCTTCACCGACTGGCGCTTGATCCTGTTCCAGGTGTCTGCATCCGGCTTCCAGGTTCTGGTGGCCGCCTGCTCTGGAGTCAATTGATTGAGTTCATTGGGCGGACCCACCTGAGGATCAAGCTCGCCCATCCGCAAAAGCTCACCGGGTGCCTCGACGCGGATCGCAGCGGAGCGGTCAGCAAAGGAAACCTCTATGACCCAGCGCGTCGCGGCACCGCTGGAATCGCGCCAGCGAAACGTGGGCGGGGTGATCTCCGGCGGAAACACCGAGCCCTGGAGCGGGTAGTCGATGGCGATCTTCGCGGGCTGAACGGGCGACGCAGAATCGGTGGCGGAAGAAGGTGGCAGTCCGGCGCCGCCCAACAGGAAGACCGATCCAGTTCCAAGAATTCCTGCGATAAGAGTAATGACTAAAAGCAACTTCATAACACAGGCCGCCGGTCCAGACGAAAAGAAGATTTCGCACAATTGAGACAGGAGGCAACAAATGTTTCAGACCGAGTGGCGTGTCACTACTACTCTGCTAAGACACACGCCTCCATATTGTATTTCCGTGCGCATCGCTGAAGAGTTCCACTAATGCTAGATAAATTTCTAGTGGGGGCGCGATCTCTTCTTTTGCGGATCCTTGACCGACTGAGAACACCCGCAGAGGGACAAAACTAACTCCGAGTCACTGGCCATCAGACTTTTTGAACATGGCGATGGCTTCGATCTCGACCAGCAGCTCGGGGCGACATAGCTTGGCCTGGATGCCGGTGGACGCCGGCACGGGATTCAGGTGCTGCTCCTTATAAAATTCAGTTCGTTCCTCATTGAACGCAGCGTAGTCGCGGTCGATGTCGCGCAGGTAGCAGGTCGTTCTTACGATGTCGTGCCAGGTAGCGCCCTCGCTCTCCAGCAGACCCGTAATGTTCTTGAAGGTTCGATGGCACTGAGCGCGAAAGTCGCCAACATGAACGGTCTCGCCCTTTTCGTCGATACTGGCCGTGCCCGAGATCAACAAAATAACAAGCCCGTTGAGATCGAGACGCATGCCGCGCACAAACGAACTAGGCTTAGTGTAATCGTAGGCTTCACTGAGCACTTCGTGGTTGGTAATAGCGCGCTTGTGGACGGGGGCTTTCGCGACCTCGGACAGCAACTGTTGAACGTCCATGAACTTCTCTCCGGGAAACGAACTCCCTTCTTGCGCTAAGGCACATTGATATTGTATCGCTTGTTTCAGGCTCGAAACGAGCCAACCTCGAGCCTTGAGAAAACTCGAGCTATCCCGATCCGGTCGGGCCTCTTGACTCGTGGTCGTCCTAGCCCTGGCCAAAATACACGAGAGGACGTAACAACCACGGGTTGCTGCCCGCTGTATCATCGCACCTCAATGGCATAATCCTTAGGTGCGAATCCTAATCTCCGCGGGAGAGGCTTCTGGCGAACTCTACGGCGCTCAGTTGATCGAGGCGCTGCGACAGGAAGGCGCCCGGCGATCTCCGCAACTCGCGCTGGAATTCTCCGGCGTGGGTGGCGAGCGCATGCAGCAAGCCGGATGCGAGCTCATAGTCAACGCTCACGAGATCGCGGTGGTGGGACTCGCCGAAGTTGTCGAACACCTGCCGCGAATCTACCAGCGCTTCCGCCGTGTGGTGGCTGAGGCCGAACGCCGCCGCCCGGACGCCGCCGTGCTGATCGACTTCCCCGACTTCAATTTTCGCCTGGCGCGCGAGTTGCACAAGCGTGGAATCCCGGTGATTTACTACGTCAGCCCGCAGTTATGGGCATGGCGGCAATCGCGCATCGAGCTGGTGAGGAAGTACGTTCGCAAGATGCTGGTGATCTTCCCGTTCGAGCAGAAGTTCTATCGCGAACGCGGCATTGAAGCCGAATTCGTGGGGCATCCTCTGGCAGATTTGCCGCTGCCGTCGATCACGCGCGACCAGTTTGCCGCAGAGTATGGCATCAATGCGCAGCGTCCGTGGATTGCGCTGCTCCCCGGCAGCCGCAAGGGCGAGGTATCGCGCATCTTCCCCAAGCTACTCGAAGCGGCGCAACTTCTGGGGCCGGACTACGTTTATATAGTGCCGGTCGCATCTACACTCGACACCCAGTGGATGAAGTCGTTTCTCGACAGCTATACCGACCCGCCGGTTACGTTTACCAACGATGCCCGGGCCTCGTTGCTGCACGCTCGCGTGGCCGCGGTGGCCAGTGGAACGTCAACGCTAGAGGCGGCGTTAATCGGTACGCCGTTCGCTATGGTGTACCAGGTAGCTCCGCTCACCTGGACGTTTGGCCGCCGTCTAGTAAAGGTGGACCGGTTCGCCATGGTGAACCTGATTGCCGAATGCGATGTGGTGCCTGAACTGGTGCAAGGCGAATTCACTGCCGAACGAGTATGTGCTGAGTTGCAGAAGATTATGGCCGGAGGCGGCGCGCGCGACACGATGACGAAAGGGTTTGACGCAGTGCGGCGCAGGCTCCGGCCTTCCGATACGGAAGGCAGCGCCAGCGTGCGCGCGGCGCGGGCCGTGCTGACCGTTTTGGGACAGGCGTTGTGAGTGTGCGGGACGCATCCTTCCCTGCAGTTTTTCCATCATTTATAGTCAGTAGGGCAGGAGTCTTCCTCATAATGCACATCGCGGCGCGAACGTTCGGGCGCGTGGTTCTCATTCTCAGTCTGGCGGCCCTCATACCGGCCTCGTATGCGGCTGACCGGCAACGTATTCAGGTCGAGAATTATGTTATCCAGGCGGTTGTCGCTCCTCAGACCCATCAGATCAAGGCGATCGCGCGGGTAAAGTTCACCGCACTCGACGACATCAGCATTGCGACGTTCCAACTCCACAATGGACTGCGCCCGACGCGCGTGCTCGATGCCGACGGCCAAACGCTTTCGGCGGAGCGCGTCAGCCAGGATTCTACGGTCCGCATCTCCCTGCCGTCCGGCCTAACCAAGGGCGCGAGTTCGACCTTAACGTTTGAATATGAAGGCTCGATCCAGTCAGCCGACGATAGCCCAGTACCGGGATTGAAGCTTGCCTACATCGGCGATCCGATCACGTACCTTCTTTATGCTGGCGCATGGTTTCCCATGGTCGGATACGGCACGAACCGCTTCAGTTCGACCATCAGCATCAGCGCTCCCACGGGATACACCGTGATTGGCAGCGGCAAAGAAACCACAGGCGCGATGCCGTCGATGGGGATAGCTGAAGTTGCGGCGAAGGCCCCGCGCGCGGGCGTCAAGAAAGGCACGACTGCTTCCGGCCCGGTGAAGCTCGCCATCCCCGAGGGAAACTCGACCTATACCTTTACGTACGAGAAGCAGAGCTTTCCGGGAACCATCCTGATCGGCAAATACGATCAGACGAAAAGCAACGAGGGCGGGCTCGACATCACGGTTTATACCACGGCGCAAAACAAACCAGTAGCACAGGCGTATGCCGAAGCCGCGGGCAAGGCGTTCTTCTTCTTCACCTCGACGTTCGGGCCCGCTTACAGCGGCAAGCTGAACGTGGTTGAGTTGCCCAACGACACGGTGCCCTCGGCTTGGGCGCCTGAAATCGCGGCGATCGCATCGCGAGCCTTCAATCAAAAGGTGAACTACCGCTTGCTGGCCAACACCATCGCGCACCAGTGGTGGGGAACCATGGTCAGCCCAGCGACCCGCAACGACTGGTGGATCGACGACGGGTTCGCGCGCTATTCCGAAGCGCTGTACGTGCAGTACATCGCTGGTTCGGCTGGCTTCGAGGAAGTCACCAAGGACATGGCAGTCGGAGCACTCGCCTACATCAGCGTTCCGCTGTCACAGGTGGGCAAGCTCGACGTATTCTCGCCGGAGTTCCAGTCGCTGGTGACCGACAAGGGCGCCAGTGTGCTGAACATGTTGCGCTGGGTCATCGGCGACCAGCCGTTCGATAAAACCATGCGCGACTTCCTGGTGAAATACTCCGGCAAGGGAGCCACGGTCGACGACCTGCGCACCGTTGCCGAGGCCGCGTCGGGCCAATCGCTCACATGGTTCTTTACCCAGTGGCTTGACTCTACAGGCGCGCCGGAGTTCAAGACGAAGTACACGATCTACCGGACCCAGAAGGGCTTCCGCGTGGTCGGCGAAATTCAGCAGGACCTCGATCTCTTTCGCATGCCGGTGGAGTTGAAGATCGATACCGATGGCAAGACCGAAACCAAGCGCATTGAGGTTTCGGGAACGGATTCGGCATTTGCAGTTGAAACATTTGGAAAACCGCGCAAGATTACTGTCGATCCCAACAACCGTGTGCTGAAGAACTCGCCGGAACTGCAGGTGCGGACGTCGATTGTGCGCGGACAGCAGGACGTCGAACAAGGCGACTTGACCGAGGCGCTCAAGGAATTCCAGAAGGCGCTGGACGTCAACAAGAACAGCTCGCTGGCGCACTATCGCATTGCCGAGGTGTTCTTCCTGCAACACAATTATCAGTCGGCGGCGAACGCCTACCGCGAGGCGCTGAACGGCGATGGCGAACCAAGGTGGACCGAGGTCTGGGCCCACATCCAGTTGGGTAAGATTTTCGACCTCACCGGACAGCGCGAACGCGCCAGTAACGAGTATCGCCAGGCGCTGCAGACCAACGACAACACGGCCGGCGCGCTGGACGAAGCCCGCAAGTATCTGCAGGCTCCCTATACGCCGCAAAGCGCGCCTAGCAGCCAATAGAGGAAAGTCGTCGATTCAGAGTCGGGACACGACGACGTTGTGAAAGTTATACATCCCACTTCCGGTCACGCCGAGTGAAACGGCGGCGTCCAGGTTGGATCCCGTGGTGACCACCATCAATACGTGACCCTTGCTGTCGGCAGTTGCCGAAGCGTCACCGTAAACGCTGTCCAGCCGAAGACCCGGAGATCCTGCCACAGAGATGTCCAGCAGGTAGCGTGCACCGGGAGCGTCGGAGTGCACGATCACCGAAAAGAAACTGCCTCCACCCAACTTCGACATGAACAGCGCGGCCCGATCCTGCTCGGGGATGTAATCCGACACATTAAAGAAGTAGAGTTGACCGGAACCGTCCGCGTAGGGCTTGCGCACCGACAAGCTGAATTCCCGGGAGGGAACGACGAGGCCCGCTTTGAAGTTAAGGTCCGCCTGGGCAAGCAGTGCTGCGCGCTGGCGGCGAGTGTAAGCGGGCGGTTGAACTGCTTTCGCCAGTGCCTGGCGATGAACCGCCAGCGAATTGCGCGTCCCGGCTTTGGCGGACGTGCCCGACTTGACGAGTGCGGCGAGGCTTCGCACGGATCGTGCGCCAACAACCGGAATGACAACGGGGACCACGTTGGAACGGGACGAGGTCTTCATCAATAGCTCCGAAAACAAGAAATGGAATGGATTGGCGTTAGATCGGGTGTGATACTAACACGCCGAGGCGGGGCTATCGCGCAAGCTTCAGGCCGCTTAACCGAGCGGCTTTTTCTTTTAGGACCCCGTGCGACATCACCAGCACCTGAAAGGTCTCACCGATGGCTTCGGGACTGATGAGGTGCTTGAGTTGCAGTGCGACCTTGGCGCGTTCCTGCGGGAGCTTGCAGTCCTGAAAAGCATCGGCGAATTGAGTTTCTTCCCCGATACCGAGCAAGAGTTGCGACTGCGTCACCAAAGCAAGTGACTCAAGTCCCTGATCGTTGCCGCGCGAGCGAAGCGCCGTGAAGTTCACGTGGGCCGTGATGTCCTGGTCACCCGGGGCTTCGTAGGACGACGGACTGGCCTGATGCCGACGGTAGGTCATCAGGGTATCGCGATGACGCCCGGCTAGCTGCTCTTCGCGCGTGTAGCCGTAGTCGATCAGGACGACGAATCCGCGTCTGCAGTTGAAGGCGCCGGAGATGCGATCCATCCACGGCAACGAGGCGAGTGTAACCTCGACGCGCTCGCCGGGCTCTGGATGGACGCTGTAGCTATCGATGAATGCCAGTTCCTGCGGTGAGGGCGGGACGAACTGCTCGCTGAACCTGCGGTCGCTTTCCACTATCCGAACGGACCCGCGATGATCGACGATTTCGACCGGCAACGCGTCGAAGAACTCATTGCCGAAGAGGATGACGTGCGAGCCCGCTGAAGCGGACGCGTCTTCCAGCGTCGCGAAGACGGCTGTCTTGCCGTTCGCAGTGTGACCCGCCAAGCGCTCCTGCAGCCGAGCGCGAAAGCTCGAGGATTGCTCGACCAACTGGTAACGCAACGCACGAGCGAAACCGGGAAACTGTTTGGCTGACCAGTCGAGGACGTCAGCGGCGAACAGTCCGCGCCCGGGACCGAGTTCGACCACATCGATGCGATCGGGCGAATCGAGAACACGCCACATTTCTTCGAACTGGCGCGACAGCAGACGCCCAAAGACAGCGTGAACATCGCTGGAAGTGTAGAAGTCACCTGCCTTGCCAAACTGCTCAGTTGCTCGCGAGTAGTAGCCGAGTTCGGGATGGTAGAGGCAAAGCTCCATGTAGCGCGAAAAAGGCATGGGTCCATCGCGGCGGATCTCGTCCACAATGAACTGGCGCAGGCTCACAGCTTGCCCTCACGCTCCATCTGCTGATGTTCCTTGCGATGCTGGGGCGTGCGGATGAACATCTCGACCAAGTAATCGTGCAGGCAGTCAAAGAGCTGGCGCTGAAAAGCCCACTCGAATTGCGGATCGTCGAGATCGCGCGGGTGCATCTCGAAGTAGTAGGTATGGACTTGCGGCTCGGTGAAGCGCGGGCGAACGATCACTTCGACGGATTCGCCCTTGCCGCGGGCATCGAACTCGACCAGCGGATGCTCGTAGAGCCGCAGTTGCTGTTGCACGCGCGCCAGTCGATCGGAAGTCATGCAACGATTGTAGTCGAGGATTCTCTTGCCTCGGATGGTAACATCTGTGTTACCATCATGAAATGTTCGAGGTTCGAGAGTATCTCGACCGGCGCGACCGAAGCCCGTTTGGGATCTGGTTCAACCAACTCGACAAGACGGTCGCGGCAAAGGTAACGGTTGGCATCACCCGGATTGCACTGGGCAATTTTTCCAATGTAAAGAGCGTGGGCGGCGTACTTGAATACAAGATAGACTACGGCCCCGGGTTTCGCATTTACTTCGGCAGGGATGGTGAGGCAGTTGTCATTTTGCTCGGTGGTGGCTCGAAAAAGCGACAGTCGCAGGACATCCAGCATGCGGTAGTCCGATTGAACGACTATCAGGAGAGGAAACTCCAGGAAAAATAGCTATGGCACTTACGCGAGACTTTAAACAGACCGTTCAGGCCCGTGTCCAGCGCGATTCGGGCTTCCGCAAAGCCCTGCTCATCGAAGGAGTCGAAGCATTCCTCTCTGGCGATGTCGATTCTGGAAAGTCGGTGCTGCGCGATTGCATCAACGCTACCGTCGGATTCGGCGAACTAGGTAAAGCAGTCAAGCGCTCCCCCAAGAGCCTGATGCGCATGCTCGGCCCGAGTGGGAACCCCCAGGCGCAAAATCTCTTTGAGATTATTGCGTTTCTGCAGCGGGAAGAAGGCGTGCATCTACGAGTGAAGCTGGCAAAAGCGTCTTAACGTCTTGGCCGACGCCCTCTATTCGTAACGCAGGGCTTCGATGGGATCGAGACGCGAGGCTTTGATGGCGGGCAGCATCCCACTGATCAGGCCCACGAAGGCGAGAATTACTGTCGCAACCACCACGATCGTAGGATCGATGATCAGGCGGATGTCGGCTGCTTCCGCGTTCTTCGCCACCGCGCTATAGAAGGTCAGCCGTCCCACGCCAATGGAAACCGCGTACGCGAGCACGATTCCCAGGATGCCGCCGACGGCCGTAATTGCCAGCGCCTCGGCCAGAAACTGAAACAGTATGTCCCGCCGCCGTCCGCCCAGTGCCTTCTCTACGCCAATCTCGCGGGTACGCTGGGTGACCGAAACCAGCATGATGTTCATCAGCCCGACGCCGCCAATGCCGAGTGTCAACGTGCCGATGAAGGCCAGCAGCACTTTCAGTCCCATGGTAATGATCTCGAACTGTTTCATCTGCTTCATCATGTTGAAGACGAAAATCGCGCGCTTATCGTCGGGCTTGAAGTTGTATTGCTGCGCCAGCACGCCCCGCACCTGCCGTTCCACCTGCTCATATGCGTTGCCTTCATAGTCGAGCCAGATGCCATCCAGGTAATGAGTGTCCTTCAGGTCTCCCATGGTGGTGAACGGAATGTAGTTGACGCGGTTGATACTGTCGTCGCCTTCCTGCATGTGGGCGCTCAGCACACCAACCACCTGAAAGCTGACGCCATCGATGCGAATGTACTGGCCGAGGGCGTAGCCTCCGGAGAACAGCTTGGTCTTGGCCTCCGAGCCGATCACGACCACGCGGGCCCGCGACAACTCGTCTTCCTCGTTCAACAACCGCCCTTCGTCCAGATTCAGGGCCTGAATCTTGAACATATTGGGATAGGTACCGTTGACAGGAAAGGTGTAGGTGCGGACGTCATAGTTCACATTCGACTGCTTCGAAACCATGGGGGTGATGCGCTTGACCAGGGGAGCGGCGTTGACGATCCGATCGATGTCGTCAATGGTGAACCGGATTTGAGTGCCGGCCTTCTGCCCGCCGGCCTGCTGCGAGGTGCGCCCGGGAAAGACGCCGATGAGGCGTGTGCCCCAGTTGGCGAAGATGGTCTCAATGGCCCGACCGAATCCGTTGCCGTAGGCCAACAGAAGCACCACAGTCGCGATGCCCCACGCCATGCCGAGCATGGTGAGGGCGGTGCGGCGACGGTTGTAGCGCATCGATTCGTAGGCCTGGGTGAGCAAATCCTTGAACATGACTACTCCTGCCTCAGTGCTTCCACCGGTTGCAGCATCGATGCCTTGCGCGCCGGATAGAGCCCGGCAACGATACCCGCCACGGCCAGCGTACCGATGGCCAGCGCCGCCGACATATAGGACATGGTCGGAGGATCAAAACCTGGTGCAGCCGCACCAATGCCGCTCAGCAGACTCATGATCAACGCGGCACCGCCCATCCCTATGGCCCCGCTCATCAGCGTGAGGAACGCTCCTTCGAGGAAGAACTGCAAGAGAATGCTGCGGTTGGTCGCACCCAGGGCCTTGCGTAAACCGATTTCGCGGGTGCGCTCGCTGACTGCCACCAGCATGATATTGATGATTCCGATTGCGCCCAGCATCAGCGTCACCAGGCCAACTCCGCCGAGGAAGATATCCATCACGTCGAAGATCTTGCCTACGGTTTCGGCGTTCTTCACCGTGTCCCAGTCCTCGAAGGCGTCTTCGTTGCGCCAGTCGAATCCATGATTGCGGGCGATGATCCTGCGAACTTCCTGACGGGCGATGTCGTGCTCTTCGCGTACCCGAGGCCGATAGTTCAGAAAGGAAACGGCAGTATCTTCCCTTTCGCCTTTGAGCGGGAAGAACTGGTGCATCATGCTGTAGGTGAGGAAGACCCGGTTGTTGGTGGAATTGTCGTCACCGTGCCCGACGCGCTGCACTACTCCGACGACCTCGAAGCTGATCCCGTTCAGCAGGATGGTGTTGCCGACCGCCGTTCTACCTCCGGGGAACAGATTCTTCAGCATCTCGTCGCCGATGACACAGACGAATCGCTTCTGGGTGTCGTCGGCGTCATTCAGCCACCGGCCTGCCGACAGAGGCAGGTAGCGAATGGTGTTGAAGTAGGGAGGAATTCCAACTACCTGTCCGTTGGTGTTGCCAAAATCGCTGACCTCGCGCATGTCCTGGCGCATCAAAACCGGCGCAACCGCGCGCACATGCGGAGCTTCTTGTTGGATGTCGAGGTAGTCCTGGTAGGTGATCTTATAAGGGTGGCCGGAACTCATGTTACCCGCCACGGCTGGGGCCCGACCGGGGAACGTGAACATGATGTCCTCGCCCAGGGAGTTCAGCTCTTTCTTGTTCCCCGAGCGGAATCCCTCACCCAACCCGACCAGCAGGAGCAGCGATCCGACACCCCAGGCAATCCCGAACATGGTCAGGAACGAGCGCAGCTTGTGCGCCCAGAGGGTGCGCAACATCTGCCTGAGGATCTCGAAGAAAAGCATCGCTGGAGTGCAACCCCCGCCTGATGATCCATACGAAAGCTACCGCCGATTTGTTCCAACTTCCCCAGGCGACAGCGCCAACTCTCGACTGGCACTTTAGACCATGCAACTAGCATAAAGATAGCAACTTAGGAAAAATTCGGGGTGGAATGCAGATTCCCGTTCCGGAGCCCAGGAATGTTGAGGAAAACGGCACCCGAGGGAGGCAAAGCGGCTCCAAATTGGGTATCATGGAGGTAACGCGACGGGTGGCGACCGATTCAGGGTTTCGACCCGTTGCAAATCACCAGAAACCAGGAGTGAACGAAAAATGGCGAAAGCAACCCGGGCCACAGATAGCACAACACCGAAGAAACGCACCACGAAAGCCAAGACCGCAGCCGGGAATGGCACGGAAGTGGTAGCAGCGGTGACAACGCCCGCCCTTGCTCATGAAACCAAGTCATCCACCCCCATCGAGGAGAAAATCCGGGCCCGCGCCTACGAGTTGTTCCTGCAGCGCGGAGGTCACGGCGGTTCTCCGGAGCAGGATTGGCTCCAGGCAGTCGAAGAGATTCACAGCCAGTCTGTCGCGTAAGACAGACTGACCGAAATGCAGTTTGCAGCGGTTTTTCCCATCCTGCGACGGCCAATATTAAGTACTCGGTTCGCGGGTCAGTGAACTGCGGGTCAAATTCAGGGCCACAACCTCAAACCAATAACGCAATCATGGGAGCCGGTCCGGCACAGTCGGCTCCTAATATCCACCTGCGGTTCCGGCTCCCGATTCAAACCGTCACTGATCGATGTGACTCGAATCACCTAGCATCGGGTTGTCAAACGCAGTATCCTTACAGCAGTGGGAACGGCGGGTAGCCGTCTACGGACGGATGTGCGGTTCCTCGAGGTTGATCGCCGTATGTCAGTACAAGGACGCAGGTATTTGCGCTTCGGCGCAGTCATCGTTGTCATCGTAATGTCGCTGGCCTATCTCGCCTATACCGGAGTGCGCGACAGCAAGAGTTATTACGTCACCATTAAGGAACTGAACGGCATGGGCTCGGACGCTTACAGCAAGCGCCTACGCGTGGCCGGCAATGTTGCCCCTGGATCGATCAAACGCCAGGGGACCCACCTCGAATTTCTGCTGGCTGAAGAAGGCCGGACGATTCCCGTAGTTTATGCGGGCAGCGAAGCGCCTCCCGACACGTTTAAGGACAACGCGCAAGCTTTGGCCGAAGGCAAGTACGGACGCGACGGCGTGTTCCATGCGACCAACATCCAGGCCAAGTGTGCCTCGAAGTACGCTCCCAAGCAGCCGGGAGCAGTTCCGGTTGCGGGCGAGAATCCCCAGAAGGCGGAGTTGAACGGAACGCAGTCTGGCGCCCAGGGCCAGTAGATTGCCGCAAAACGGCCCGGCCGCAACTCAACCCGTGACAGGCACAACCGACACCTCCCAGCAGCCTGTCATCGTCCTGCAAAACCTCGTCAAGTTTTTCGGCCGGTTTGCGGCCTTGCGCGACATTTCCGACAGCTTCGCGCCGGGGCGTTTGTATGTCGTCGTCGGTGACAATGGCGCTGGAAAGAGCACACTTCTACGAGTGGTTGCCGGATTGATGCAGCCCAGTCAGGGATCCGTAACGCTGCTAGGCTCCAAGAGCGCGCGTGACGTCGCCCACCGCATCGGTTACATGGGTCACGCTCCGCTGCTTTACGACGAGTTGAGCGGCATGGAAAACCTGCGGTACTTTGGCGGGCTTTACGGATTGCAGGACGAAACCACTTGCCGTAATGCCATGCAGATGGTCGGACTCGATCCTGATTTGGGTAGGCGGGTGGGACAGTATTCGCAGGGGATGCGACAGCGCCTCTCGCTGGCCCGCGCCGTGCTGCACGATCCGGAACTGATGCTATTGGATGAGCCGTTCTCCAACGTGGACGTTCATTCTGCGCGCGAAATGGCGGCGGTGTTAGGACGCGTCCGCGACCAGGGCAAGACAATTCTCGTAGTCACGCACCAGGCTCCGCTAATGGAAGGTGTAGCGGATGAGTTCGTCCACATGTCGGCGGGCCAAATCGTGCAACGCGAGACGATGCCAAGGAAGACTGTGACCGTCAGCAACTCGGGGAGCGCGCGATGAGCACGTTCAGCGTAACCCGGACGACATTGCTCAAAGACCTGCGCATGGAGTGGCGCTCCAAGGACGCCATCAACTCCATGCTGTTCTTCTCGCTGCTGGTGGTGGTGATCTTCAGCTTTGCATTCAATCCCACGGCGGAAGAATCGCGGCTGATCGCCGGCGGGTTGATCTGGGTAGCGTTTCTGTTTGCGGCGGTGGTTGCGCTGAACCAGACCTGGGCGCGCGAATTGCGAAACCAGGTACTGGATGCCTACAGGGTATCGCCGGCTCCTCCCCACGCGTTGTTTCTGGCGAAGGCGCTGGGGAACTTCCTGTTCGTGGTGATCCTCGAAGCGTTGATGGCGCCACTGTTCGTAGTGTTCTATCAACTGCGCTCGGTCGGGCCAGTGTGGCAGCTCGTGGTGGTTGCGTTGCTGGGAACCTGGGCGCTGGTGGTCAATGGAACGTTCTTTGCAGCGATGTCGATCCGTACCCGCAACCGCGAGATTATGTTGCCGCTGATCCTCTTCCCCATCTCGATTCCAGCACTGGTGGCGATGGTGGATTCGACTACCGGCATTTTGACGGGTGAGTCGTCCCCGGATTTCTGGATCAAGTTGCTGCTGGTTTACGATGTCGTCTTTACCGCAGTCTGTCTGCTGCTTTTCGAAAGTGTGTTAAACGCCGAATGAAAGCTGTCATCTGGATTTTCATACTCATTACAGTCGCTCTGCTGGGATATGGCCTGTACCAGGCTCTGGTGGTGGCTCCCACGGAGCAGACCATGGGCGAAGTGCAGCGCATCTTCTACTACCACGTGCCCTCGGCGTGGGTGGCGTTCACGCTGTTCTTCGTCAACTTCATCGCGTCCATCGTTTATCTCTGGAAGCGCAGCGCCGGCAGCGATGCCATCGCGGTTGCGTCCGCGGAGGTGGGAGTGGTGTTCTGCACCGTGGTGTTAATCACCGGGCCGATCTGGGCGCGTCCGGTGTGGGGAATCTGGTGGACGTGGGACGCGCGCCTCACAACCACGCTGGTGTTGTGGCTGATTTACGTCAGCTACCTGGTATTGCGCCGCTTTGCCGCGGGCAGCCAGACGCAGGTGCTTTCGGCTGCGCTGGCGATCTTTGGCTTCGTGGATGTGCCCATCGTGTTCATGGCGATTCGTTGGTTCCGCACACAACATCCATCGCCGGTGATTGGGGGAGGCGAGGGTTCCGGACTCGATCCCACAATGTGGCATGCCGTGTTGTGGAACTGGCTGGCTTTCTCCTGCCTCGCGTTGCTGCTGGTCGTGGTCCGGTATCGCTTGCAACTTATGGAAGAAAACGTGGAAGCCGCGCACGCGCAGTTGGCTCTCCAGGGAGGTGCGAGATGACGGGACCGGTAGCATTGAAGGCTGCATACGTTGTGACCTGGGCGATCCAGTTCGGATATCTGGGCTATCTGCTCAGCCGGTATCGCAAAGTGCGCGAGGAGATGAAGGACCTCAAGCGGTCTTCGTGAGGAGACTGGCGTGAACAGCGAAAAACGCGGCATCCTGCGAGTGATCGCAGCGGCCAACTTCATTTTCTGCGGACTTTTTGTGGTGTTCAGCCTGCCGTTCCTGTGGCACCAGATCCAAGTTTTGCGGACCTGGCCCGAGGTTCAGGCGCAAGTGCTGCGCAGCGAAGTGGTGAGCGAGCCGTCGGCGGGCCACGAGATGTTGTATCGGGCCAAGCTGCAAGTGCTCTACACCGTCAGCGGGAATCCCATCACCTCCGACCTGACCAGCTTCGAGAGCACGAATTACGAAGCCACCCTACAACGAGTCGAGCAGTTCCCAGTTGGCAGCCACCACCCGGTTCGATACGACCCGGCGAATCCGAATCAGGCGCGCATCGGCGCAGGCTGGAACCGGACGTTCTTTGCTCTGCCTCTGATAGTGCTGTCGATAGCGGCCTTGTTTCTGTGTGTCGGGGCGGTGTTCCTGGCCGTAGCAAAAGCCGCGTCATAGGTACCCCTCCCCCTTCCGCCGATCTTGAAAACAAAGGGTTTATAGCACGAGTGTGCGCAAGTTCGTGCAAACAAATATAGTTATATCTAAAGTCCTAGGAACAAAGGACTTAGAACGACAACATTGTTGCAGCGCCCGGAGGACCTGATTTTACTTTCTAGTTATCAAAGATCGGTGATGGCCCGCACCCATCGGGGTAGCACTGGCAAGAGACACCAATCCCTCGCCTCACGTAGATGGTTTACAGAGCAGGAAGCGGAACGGGCAAGGACTTGGGACACAGGAGTGTGTGACAACGAGGGCTATTTTCGTCACGCAGCAAATGACGCTCGGGTTCACGCCTTCGCTAGATTGTGGCGCCCGTTAAAACGGGTTCGGAGTTATTTAAGAGGGCCGATATCCGCGGGCTCACACCCATGGCTAGTACAAATTCCGCCCTGCGGGCTCACTACACGAACCGATGGCGGTCAAGGGCGCGTTACGATTTCGCAGGCGGTTCTGCGGAGTTGAGTTGGTCGAGCTCGGACTGGGCGCGGTCGCGCTCGCGGGGCATGTTGAGTTCGGTGAAGAGGGCGAGGGCCTGTTGGAGCTTCTGTTTTTGAGCGACGCGATGGTAACGAGCTGCCTCTAGATTGGACCACTGCCCGTAACAATACCCGAGGTCCCTTTTCAGACCCAGCGCAATGCAGATAGACTCGCATTCTTGGAATAGAGGCAGAGCCTGCGTGAGTTGTCCTTGTTTTACCAAGAACATCGCCTGGTTGCCGTAGCTGCGCTGCAGTCCGTCCTGGTCTCCCAACTCCAGGCAGATGGCTTCTTGCTTCTTGAGCAGTCCCATCGCGTCTTCCATCTGGCCCCAATCTTCTAGGATCCCCGCTTGGTTGCCGTAGCTGACCTGCAGTCCGTCCTTGTCTCCCAGTTCCAGGCAGATGACTTCCTCCTTCTTGTGGAGGGCCATGGCCTCCTCCAGCCGCCCCCCACGTTTGCAGGATCAGCGCCTGGTTGCCGTAGCTGCGCTGCAGACTGTCCTTATCGCCGAACTCCAGACAGATGGCTTCTTGTTTTTTGTGCAGGGCCAGGGCCTCCTCTAGCCGCCCCCAGTCTCCGAGGATGAGCGCCTGGTTGCCGTAGCTGCGCTGAAGCGCATCCTTTGCCTCAGGATCATTGCGCCCGCCCCAGAATGACTCTTCCTGCTGCAAAATCCGCAGTGCTGTATCCATCTCGCCGATTCGCTGGGCAGTTGCGAATCCACGGAAGGTTACCGAAGCTTGGCGAGTGCTTTCTTTGTTTGTCCATAGGAATTGAGACGCTGGAATGATCTCGTCGAGGCACTCGCGGCACTCCCGCCAGCGCGTCTCCCAATCCTTGAATAAATTCTCAAGTGCCGTCGCATGGCGTTCTTGCAACTCAACGAGACCGTCGGTGCCGGCGAGCACCCGCAGTTGCGCGCGTAGCAATGCGTGCAACTGGAAGCGCTGGCGTTCGCTGTCGAGAACGCGCAGCAGGGAGCCGCGCACGAGTGCGTTCGCGGCCTCGTCGGCGTCGTCATCGGTGAGCTCAGCGATCTGAGTGGCGAGCGGCAGCCAGAAGCTCTCCTGCAAGCAGACGGCGCAGGCGGCCAGCAGCTTTTGCTCGCGCGGGGGCTGCGACTCAATGGCGGTGCGGAAGAGGGCATTCACGTCTTTCGCGCCGTCGGCCAACTGATCGAGTCGCAGCTTGAAGACGGCCTTGCCGAGACCGCTGGCCTCGCGGCCACGCAACAAGCTGGTGCCCACGGCGACGGCGATGGGCAGCATCTCGACGCGGGTGGCGAAATCGAGCAGCGGCTGGCGGTGCTGGTCCACCTGCTCGCGGCTGAACACGGGATCGAGGTAGGTGTGGAAGAGTTCTTCGGCTTCGGAGGCGGTGAACTTCTCCACCTCGGAGGTCTGCTTTTTGGGGGTGAGGCCGGGCAGCGACTTGAGGCGCGAGGTGTAGAGCACGGAGCAGGCGGGGCCGGGCTCCAGTTGGGTAACTTCGATTTTGCCCTCGCCGTTGGGCCAGACGTCGTCGAGGACGAGCAGCGACTGGCGCTGGCGCAGCCATTGTCTGGCGGCGTCGCGCTGCTGATCGGGCGCGAGGGTCTTGACGTCGATGGGCAGGCGCTCGACCAACTCCGCGGTGATGGCGTCGAGCGGGCGCTGGCCGCAGGTCTGGAAGATGACGGCGTCGAAGTCTTTCTGGGCGTCCCAGGCGAACTGCAGGGCGAGGGTGGACTTGCCGGTGCCGGGCTCGCCGTGGAGGAGGAAGACCATGGGCTCGCCGGAGAAGGTGCTGCGCAGTTGCTGGAGATAAGGGCCGCGACCGACGAAGTCCTGGGGGCGATACTCGGGCAGTCCGAGGAAGCGCTTGACGCTCTCGCGCTGCTCGAGCCAGGCGACGGTTTGGCGAAGGGCTTCTTGCGGGTCGCGGCTCGCGTCGACGAAGTTCTCGGTGCGCAACAGCTCGGGCAGGGGGTGGTCGCGCAGCATCACGATGCCGAGGCGCGTCTTTTGCTCAGCCACCCGGCGGGCCAGAACGGAGGTCCATTCCTTTTCGGTCCATTTGGAGGCGGCGGCGTCGGGCGACCAGATGAGCAGCGCGACATCGCACCACTTGAGGCCTTCTTCAATTTTGCTGACGAAATTTTCGAACTTTCCGACATCAACCTCACACAGCCACGCTTCGGAGCGCGCGCCGATGATGGCGGCGGCGAGCTGCTTCGCAAAGTCGGCGTCTTTGGTGCTGTGCGAGAGGAAGACTTTCATGGCGCTGCGAGGGTTACACGCGAAGGGTAGCAGAGTGGGGTTAGGGAGTCAGCAGGAAAGCTCGGGATTCCGGGTTAGCGCCGGGAAGTACCTCGGGCAGTCGGCCTCAAGGAGGGCAATCAACCCTGAGTTCCCTACTATTTTTAGTCACTTGCGAGCGAGGGTTAACCCTTGCGTGGCACATAATTATGGAGTGCGCGGAGACTCTGCGGAACTTTTCCGCAAGGCAGGGTGAAATACTATTGGAAACGACATCAGCTTCATCGCCGAGGTGGCGTTGCTGACCGAGCAAACCGACGAACAGCTCCTGACTTTGGCGCTGGACGGAAACGAAGACGCCTTCACCGCCCTCTACCGGCGGAGGCAGGGCCCTGTCTATCGTTTCGCCCTGCACATGAGCGGTTCGCCGCAGGTGGCCGAGGAAGTCACGCAGGACGTGTTCATGTTCCTGCTGCAAAGGGGCCGCGGGTTCGACCCTTCGCGCGGAGCCGTGGGCGCCTATCTCTTCGGCGTGGCAAGAAATTATGTCCGGCGCGCGATGGAGAAGAGCCATTCTGAGGCGATGATGACGACTCCTGCCGAGGACGACGATCCACACTTGGTCACGGATTTCGATCCGGTGAGCGATATCGCGCGGGGCCAGACGTCGAGAGTGATTTGGAAGGCAGTCCTGTCGTTGCCAGAGCATTACCGTGAAGCTGTCGTGCTGTGCGATCTGCAGGAGTTGAGCTATGCCGAGGCCGCTGAAGCCCTGGGATGCGCCATCGGGACGATTCGTTCGCGCCTGCATCGAGCGCACGAAATGCTGGTGAGAAAGCTGCAAAACTCGGCCCCCGCGTTGGCGGGGCTTTCGGGTGATGCCGCGAGGTGCTTGTCATGACATGCCGTGAATTTATTGAGAGTGCGGAATCTCTGTCGCCGTTGCAGTTGAAGCTCATGGAATCAAAAAACGAAAACCTGTCGGCCCATGCCCGCGAATGTTCCGGCTGCGGCAGGTGGATGGAGTCGCAGCGGCTGCTGGGTGGGGCATTGCAAGTCCTGCGCGCCCAGACGGCGCAGCGCGAAGCCTCTCCGAATGTCGAGTTGGCAGTTCTACAAGCGTTCCGGGCGCAGGGCTTCGAGCCGGTAGCGGATGTCGCGCCTCATCGGGCGGCGCCTGCGGCGTGGCAACTCAGCCGCTTCTTCGAGGTTGGCGCTTATCTGGCAGTGGCGGCTGCGCTCATTGTCGGGCTATTTCTGGGGGAACGGATGTGGCGCGACAGACAGGCTCCGCCAGCGCAAGCTCAAGTGCAGAAAACGCCGGCGCCGCAAGCGCCAAAACTCTCTGACGACAAATTGCCGGAACGCCTGCGAACCGAGACCGCGCAGAAGTCAGCCAATTCCGCGGGGAACACGGGCCCGATTGCCAGCGCGAAACGGCCGCAGGTTGCCGATGCGAAATCCGTCGCCACTACAATCGACCGGCAAGGCTTCGTGGCAATGATGCTGTGCGATCCCTTGATCTGTTCAGGGGAAGAACAGGTCATTCGCATGGAACTGCCGGGGAACGCATCGACCTCGGCGGATGGCAATGGCAACCAGCCGGTAATCGCGGACGTGGTCGTCGGGGATGACGGCCTGGTGCGCGCCATGCGAATTGTGAACCAGTGAAATGCAAGTGAAGGGACGTGAGGTTGAAGGTATGAACTCCACGAAATTCGGGATACTCAATCCAATAGTAGTGATAGCTCTGGCCCTGTTGGGAACTACCGCGGTGATGGGGCAGTCGGCTCCGCCGCCTCCTCCGCCACCACACGACATGATGATGATGCACGGCCCCGGCCCTGGTGGAGGCATGATGGCCGGCGAGTTTGGCGAGGGCAAGACCATTACGGGGTCGCCTCTCAGCGGGGACATCGTCACTAGCCGTGACACGACGCTGGCCGACGGCAATCGCATCCACAATGAATCGACCACGAAAGTCTATCGCGATGCTCAAGGACGGGTTCGCCGCGATGTGGGAGTAGATCTGGCGACACCGGCAACTGGCAACGTAAAGCGGAGCATGGTAGTGATTAGTGACCCACCGGCGGGAAAGCGCTACATGCTGAATCCCGACAATAAGACGGCCCGCGAAATGCCGATGCATGGCCCCAAGCACCAAGGTGAAGAACACATGAAGGCCATGGGCGGACCTGCCGAGCCCGGACCTATAACCAAGGAGCAAATGGGTACGAAGTCAGTGAACGGGATTCAGGCGGAAGGGGTTCGCGTGACCCGCACGATTCCCGCGGGAGCGATCGGCAACGACAAGCCGATTGAAGTCGTCACCGAGCGCTGGTACTCAACTGACCTGCAGATCGCAGTGATGACGGTGCACACCGATCCGATGATGGGAACGGTCACGACCAAGCTGGTGAATGTGACGCGCGGAGACCCGGATGCTTCCCTGTTCCAGGTCCCGTCGGATTACAAAGTTGAGGTTGGCAAGCCCAACGAGCCCATGTACATGCCAATGAAGCCGTAGGAGCTTTTCGCTGGAATCATCAGGCGGGGACCCGGTCAGGGTTCCTGCCTTTTCTATGATTAATGCCCTGCCAGTTTCCCGGAAGCCCCCCCGGGCGACCGGGATTTTCCCCACCGGCAAGTTTCTCCTACTCGTGATCCGCACAAGTCCGAATCTACAGGAATTTGACAACTGCACCAGCACAACTGGCGTACAATCCTGACCACAGAGCGTGATCTGACTCGCGCCCTGGAGGCAGCATGTTCCGGCTCACTCCAGTTCTGGTTGTCCAGTTCCTAATTGCGTCGCTTCCAACTCTGTGCACCGCACAAGGTATGGCTCCAATGCATCAGACGAGTTGCGAGATCCTGGTGCGGGTCACCTTTGAAGATGACCGCGCGGCCGGGAACCAGATCCGGGTAGAGTTGAGGAACGATTCAGAGGTTCCCGTGGGCGAGACGTTCACGGACTCTGAAGGTCGGGCGTCGTTTCACGTTGCGATTGCGGGACAATACCGGATAATAGCTTCCGGGACACCGATACAAGGTAACTCCTCAGAATCCGTCCGCGTCGAAGACATGGACAAGAGCAGGACGGTGTTCCTGCGTGTAAAGCCAAAGAGTGATGTCACTTCTGCCACAACCAAGTCGAATGTTGCACCGGTAACGTCTGCCGCCGAGCTGCGTATTCCGTCCGATGCGAAGAAGGCATTCCGCAAAGGGATGGAGGCCTGGGAACACAACGACTTTCCGAAAGCTGCCGAGCAATTCGAGAAAGCCGTCAGCATTTATCCCCAATACGATACCGCCTTCAATAACCTGGGAGTCATGTATTACCAGATGAACCTGACGGAAAAGGCACGGGCGGCATTTGAGCGGTCGGTGGCATTGAATGATCGCAACGCCGATGCCGACCGGAACCTGGCCCGCATTCTGATTCACGATGGTAATTTCTCGCGCGCGGAAGAGCTGCTGAAGAAGTCGCTGATGGTGGAACCGCTGAATCCTGCCACTCTTACCTTGATGTGCGTTGCGGAGATCGAAACAGGCGATGAGGACGGCGCGCTCACCACTGCGCGCAAGGTCCACGCGCTTCCTCACGAGGGTTACTCCGTGGTGCATTATGTGGCGGGCCAGGCGCTGGAGCGCAAAGGCCAGCCGCAAACTGCAACCATGGAGTACGAAACCTACCTGCGGGAGAGTCCAAATGGAGCTGAGGCGGGGCAAGTAAGAACCGCGCTGACGAGGCTCACGGCCAGCAGTCGGCCCAATGCACAGTGAGACCTGAAACACGTTAAGAACTACGGGCAACCACCAGTGCTCCGGCGTGCCTGAGTGCCACCGGACAATTCGGCGCCCGTCAACTCCCTGCTGTATTCTGAATGAACTTCCATGATGATCAAGCTCTCTCTTGCCATCCTGCTGCTTTGCGTCGCCAGCATTTCAATCGCCGCCGACAAGACCGCCTCTGTGCATGGGGGCAATGGAGTCGTGCTGCCTCCTCCCCCTCCGACGAAAGCAGAGCCGGTCACGGAGACGGTACAGGGCGTTACCATCGCCGATCCCTACCGCTGGCTAGAGGATCCAAAAAACCCGGAAACGCGGGCGTGGATTGCGTCCCAGATGCAATACACCGAAGACTACTTGTCGCAGGTGAAGATCCGTCCAGAAGCTGTAAAACGGCTCACCGAGTTGATGCGGGTCGAGAGTTACGGCATTCCCATCGAGCGAGGGAACAAGTACTTCTTCAAGAAGCGAATGGCGGACGAAAACCAGGGATCCATCTACGTTCGCGAGGGCCTCAAAGGCGGCGACGAGCGGTTGGTCGATGCCAGCAAGTTGAGCGCCGATGAGAATACGTCGGTCGGCATCTCCGAGGTTTCCAAGGACGGAACGCTGCTGGTGTACGACGTTCGGGAAGGCGGCGCCGACGAACAGACCGTCCACCTGCTCGATGTGAAGACGCGGCGTGAACTTCCTGACGTTCTGCCCAAGGCGCGATACTCCGGAGTCGACCTCAGTCCAGACCAGAAAGGGCTTTACTATGCCAAATTCGAGCCGACCGGTTCGCTGACGTATTACCACCGATTTGGCACCTCCGTTTCAGAGGATAAGTTGATCTTCGGAAAATCCTTCGAAGGCGAGAACTTCGGCCCGATGGACCTGATCTTTGCACAGGTCACTCAAAATGGCCGCTACCTCATACTGCACGTGAATCACGGGGTGCCTCCGAAGCGAGTGGATATCTACGTGAAAGACTTGCGCACACCGGATGCGCCGATCCGGCCGATCATTCACGGCATTGACAGTCGATTCTGGCCGGAAAACTACGGCGATAACCTTTATGTGCTCACCGACTACCAAGCAGAGAACTATCGCATCCTCAAGATCAAGCTGAGCGACCCCGCGCCGGAGCGGTGGGAAACCGTTGTACCCGAGGGCAAGAACGTAATCTCTTCGATCTCTATCGTCGGTGGCAAGTTGTTCGCAACCGGTCTGCATGACGTGATCACCGAGACGCAGATTTACACGCTAGAGGGAAAGAACGTCGGCACGATCGCGTATCCCACCCTCGGATCTGCTTCGGGAATGCTTGGGCGCGAGTCGTCCAATAACGGTTTCTACCTTTTCGAGTCCTTTAACCTTCCACCGGCGATATATCACTACGATGTGAAGACCGGGAAAACCGAGGTTTTCGCCAAGCCGCATGTTCCGTTTGCGTCGTCGCAGTATGAGGTATCCCAAGTGTTCTGCACCTCGAAGGACGGAACCCGCGTGCCCATGTTCATCTCCTCAAAGAAGGGGCTGAAGCGAACTGGTGACGTTCCAACCCTGATGTTTGCATACGGTGGCTTCAACGTCAGCCTGCCTCCGCATTGGGGCCCGGAGTATGCCTGGTGGATGGAACAAGGGGGCTTCTTCGCACAACCCAATCTGCGCGGAGGTGGCGAATATGGCGAAGCGTGGCACAAGGCGGGAATGTTCGAAAAGAAACAAAACGTGTTTGACGATTTCTTCGCCGCCGCTGAATACCTGATCGACAACAAGTACACTTCTTCGTCGCACCTGGCAGTCCGCGGACGCTCGAACGGCGGACTGCTGATGGGCGTGGCCATGACCCAGCGCCCCGGGTTGTTTGGCGCGATCTGGTGCGGTTATCCGCTACTCGACATGGTTCGCTACCAGAATTTTCTGGTAGGGCGTTGGTGGACAACCGAGTATGGATCCGCCGAGAAGTCCGAGCAGTTCCGTTACCTGCTGAAGTATTCGCCCTACCACAACGTCAAGAAGGGTACGAAGTATCCCGCTATCATGTTCAATACCGGGGACTCGGATACGCGCGTCGATCCGCTGCATGCCCGCAAGATGACCGCCCTGATGCAGGCTGATACGGGAAGCGACCGGCCAGTGCTCCTGCATTATGAGTTAAAGGCCGGGCACAGCGCGGGAGTTTCGATCACGCAGTTGGTAAACGACACTGCCGACGAGTTGTCGTTCCTGTGGAATGAGACCAGCGGGAAGTAGAGCAGTTCCGAAGAACGGGCAGACCGCTTACCTTCAGGGGCTAAAGCTCGACTTCTCGGACGCCCGGGTACGGCATGGCTGGAGCCGTATCCGCTCAAAAAACACGCGCGATTTTCGCCCGCCCCGAGAGAATCCGTCGCTTTCATTTGTTCCCGTGTAACATTTGTCCCAGATTGGAACAGTTCGTTCCAGATTGCATGTCGCGTGCGCGATGTCACCCCCCGACGTGACCCGTCTCACAGAGTTCCCGGCGCAAATGGAAGAACCTGTTAAGTAGCAGGATCGAGGCCGTTCATCGCGAACGGTTGCGCAAGCCTGCCGCCGTTTCCCGGACCGTCGAATGGTCCCCCGGTGCTGGTCTCTCACGAAAGGAGCGCCAAGCACATGTCAGCGTTGCCGACTCTTCCCGATAGCGCCGAACAAGCCTACATCGACCAAGCCATAGCCAAGAACAACGGAAGACCTGGCGCGTTGCTTGGCATCCTCGAGGCGGTACAGGAACACCATCCTCACAAATATCTGCCCCAGGAAGCACTGCGATACGTGGCCCAGAAACTGGATATCCCGCTCTCGCGCATCTACAGCTTCGCCACGTTTTACGCTCTGTTCAACCTACAGCCCCAGGGTGATAACACGGTCTGCATCTGCCGTGGCACGGCGTGTCACACTCGTAACTCGCGCAGTCTTCTGGAGAGTCTCCGCCTGGAACTGGGACTCGGCCTTAGTGATGACGAGGAAGCCGGCGACGCGGACAAACTTGCGCTCACCACCAAGGACGGGAAATTCACCGTGCGGACCGTGGCCTGCTTTGGACAGTGCGCGCTGGCTCCGGTCGTGGAGGTCAACCACCGGATTTGCGGACACGTCAACGAACGCACCCTGCAACGCGAGGTCCGGGCGTTGGAACGGGAGAGTGAGTGATGCCGCGAATTGAAGACATCGGGGTATTCAATGCGGTCCGCGAGGCTGGCCTCAACAAGTTAGTTCCGCCCGTTCCGCGCATCGGCGTGGGCATGGGAACGTGCGGCCGCGGCAACGGAGCCGAGGGGCTGTATCACGCGTTCATCGAGGCAATCGAGCGTAGCGGCACCGACTTCTTCCTGACAGGCCTGGGATGCTTTGGCGCATGTTGCCAGGAGCCACTTGTAAACCTCCGCGTGCCAGGCCAGCCCCTGCTGATACTCAAGCAGGTACAGGCTAATGATGCCGGTCAGATAATTCACGACATCTCTGGCGGCAACATTACGCCGGAGTTGGTGTACTGCAAGATCGAGGAATGGGACCACATCACAGGATCGATCCGCTACGGGCATGGTTATCCCGAAGTGCCGGCGTGGAACGAAATTCCATTCTTCAAGGGCCAGAAGAAGATTGTGCTGCGCAACTGCGGCCTGATCAACCCCGATGACATCGAGGAATACATCGCCGTCGGCGGTTACCAGGCACTCTACAAAGCCCTGATCGACGCGAAACCCGAGAGCATCATCGAGCAGATCAAGGCTGCTAAACTGCGCGGCCGTGGCGGCGCCGGCTTCCTCACCGGAAACAAGTGGGAGTTCCTGCGCAAAGCGGTGGCCGACCAGAAGTTCATCATCTGCAATGCCGATGAAGGCGATCCCGGCGCGTACATGAATCGCAACGAGATCGAAAGCGATCCGCATTCGATGCTCGAGGGCATGATCATCGGCGGATACGTGATGGGCGCCACTCAGGGGATCATTTATGTGCGCGCCGAGTATCCCCTCGCGGTACATCGGCTGAAAAAGGCCATTGAGCATGCGCACGAGTATGGCGTGCTGGGCGACAACATCCTGGGCCGCGGCTTCAAATTCGATATCGAGGTAGTGGAGGGCGCGGGCGCGTTCGTCTGCGGCGAAGAGACCGCACTGATCGCTTCTCTGGAGGGCGAAGCGGGACGGCCTCGGCCGCGTCCTCCTTTCCCCGCTCAGAAAGGCCTATGGGGAAAGCCCAGCAACATCAACAACGTCGAAACCTGGTACAACATTGCGCCTATCGTGACCAAAGGACCTGCGTGGTTTACAGAAACTGGCAGCGCGAAGAGTCCGGGCACAAAGGTGTTCTCGCTGGTGGGAAAGTCGCACAGCACCGGGCTGGTAGAGATGCCGCTGGGCACGCCGCTCAAGACCTTCATCTACGACATCGGCGAAGGCGGCGTGGGCGGCCGAAGTATCAAGTCGGTGCAGACGGGCGGACCGTCGGGCGGATGTATACCCCACGAAATGTTCGATACTCCGGTTGACTACGAGAGCCTGGCGCAACTTGGATCCATCATGGGTTCGGGCGGCATGGTGATCATGGACGAAGACAACTGCATGGTGGACGTGGCCCGCTACTTCGTGGAGTTCACCAACTCCGAGTCGTGCGGCAAGTGCGTCCCCTGCCGGGTGGGACTCAACAAATCGTTGCGCATTCTGAACCGCATCACTTCGGGCGCGGGACGCATGCAGCACATGGAGACGCTGGATGAACTGAGCCGCTACATCCGCGAGTGCTCGCTATGCGGACTGGGACAGACGGCACCGAATCCGGTGCTCACCACGATGCGCCACTTCCGCCATGAGTTCGAAGACCACATCGTGGCGCGGCGATGCCAGGCAGGCGTGTGCACGGAGCTGGCGCTGTCTCCGTGCGAAAACAGTTGCCCGCTGCACATGAACATTCCGCGCTTCCTGCAGTTGTACAAGGAGAGCCGGCTCGAGGAGGCTTTCGATTCAATCATCCTTGACAACCCTCTGCCGTCTTCTACCGGACGGGTGTGCCAGCATCCCTGCGACGAGCGCTGCCGCCGCCAGACCATGGACAACTCGGTGAACATGCGAGAGGTGCATCGTTATATCGCCGACACCGTACTTCTGTCAGACCGGTTTGACGCCGCGGTGGAACGTGTTTCAAAGCGCATGCTGGAACATACTGGGCGCAAGATTGCCATCGCCGGATCCGGACCAACCGGACTGACCGCAGCGTTCTATCTCGCGCTGCTGGGACACGATGTCACGGTGTTTGATCCGTTGCCCGAGGCCGGAGGTATGCTGCGGTTCGCATTGCCGGAATATCGCCTGCCCAAGCCCGTCCTGAAGCGTGAGATCGAGTTGATCGAGCGCCTCGGTGTGAAGTTCGCACTCAACACGCGGGTTGGTACCGACATCACACTCAACGAACTGGATGAGCGCTTCGACGCCGTGTTCCTGGCGATCGGAACATGGAAGGAGTCCTGGGTGTACCTTCCGGGCACCGAATTGAAAGGCGTCTATCCGGCGCTGCCTCTGCTCGAGTCGATTGCCAAGGGGGACTCGGTAAACCTTGGGCGCAAGGTGGTGGTGATCGGCGGCGGCAATGCAGCCATCGATTCAGCGCGCTCCTCGTTGCGCAAGGGAGCCGAGGTCATCGTGGTCTATCGCCGCGAGCGCAAGGACATGCCGGCGATTGAAGAAGAGACAGAGGCCGCGGAGAAGGAAGGCGCGCGCATCGTTTTCCTGTCCGCGCCACATCGCATCATCGGCGACGCCAAAGGCAACGTCAAGGCGCTGGAAGTGGTGGAGACTCGTCTGGGTGAATACGACACGTCGGGGCGCCGCAAGCCGGTCTTAACCGACGAGGTGCAGCGCATCGAATGTGACTCCGTGATCCTGGCGGTGGGAGAAACCGTGGACCTGGATTTCTGCAAAGCATCAGGACTCCAGATCAAACAAGGCGGCACCATCGAAGTGGATCGCTATCGCCTCGAGACCAGCCGGCCTCGCTTTTTTGCGGGAGGCGACCTGGTCACAGGAGCGTCCAACGTTTCCAATGCCATGGCGTTCGGCAAACGGGCGGCGCGCGCCATCGACGAGCAACTCATGGACGCCAAGCGCTGGGATGAACTGTTCCCTGCATGGGAGTACGACCAGTCTCCGCCCAAAGATGTGAGCGAATGCCGCCGTCATGTGTCGCGCGAGCTTTCGGTCCGCGAGCGAATGCAGTCTTCGGCAGAAGCGATAGTGGGATTGTCGGCGGAAGAATCGCACGAGGAAGCCTGCCGCTGCCTGCGTTGCGATGTAAAAGTACCGGTATCGCGCTAGAAAGGGAGGTCAACTTTGCCGCAAAAGAAAGTCTCGCTCCGCATTGACGGCGAGTTGGTCAATGCCCTGGAAGGGCAGTCGATTCTGGATGCCGCTCGCGCCAGCGGGAAGTACATTCCGACACTCTGCTTCCTGGATGGGTTGAGCTCGGTCGGAGCATGCAGGCTGTGCATGGTGGAGTTGTCGGGCGTCGATCGTCTGTTTCCGGCTTGTACCACTCCGGTGCAGGACGGGATGTCGGTGACGACTACCTCTCCCAAACTGTCGCGCTACCGGCGCATCACTATCGAGTTACTGCTGGTGGAACGCAATCACGTGTGCTCCGTATGCGTGGCCAATGGCCATTGCGAACTGCAGGACATGGCGTATTCGCTGGGCGTTACCAGCGTGCGTTTCGCCTATAACTTTCCCAAACTCAAGGTAGATGCGACCCATCCGCGCTTCGTGCTCGACCACAATCGCTGCATTCTTTGTACCCGGTGCGTGCGAGTGTGCGCGGAGGTTGAAGGCGCGCATGTTTGGGACATGGTCTCGCGCGGCATTCACGCCCGCATCGTTTCAGACCTGAACCAGAACTGGGGAGATTCAAAGACCTGCACCAATTGCGGAAAGTGCGTGCAGGTTTGCCCGACCGGCGCGATGGCGGAAAAAGGCAAGGCGGTGGAAGAAATGACGCGCGCAACAACCTCGATCAGTTCGCTGGCCCGTCACCGGGGAGGAGCAAACACATGAGGAAACTCAGGCTGGCTACGGTCTGGCTGGATGGCTGCTCGGGCTGCCACATGTCGGTGCTCGACCTTGACGCCGCCATCATTCCCATACTTCGCAAGGTCGATATCGTTTACGGTCCCCTGGTGGATGCACAGGAGTTTCCGGAAGACGTTGACGTAACGCTGTTGGAAGGTGCGGTGAGTTCGCAGGCGGACGCGGACAACATCCAGAAGATTCGCCAGCGCACCAAAACGCTGGTCTCCCTGGGTGATTGTGCGGTCACCGGTAATGTTGCCGGATTGCGAAACACAATTCCGGTCAGCAAGCTCCTTCAACGGGTTTATGTCGAAGGGTCAGATGTCAACAAATGCATTCCGGGTGACGGTTTGCCGCAGTTATTGAAGCTGGCGCGTCCGGCACACGACTATGTGAAAGTGGAGTACAACATCCCCGGCTGTCCCCCACAAACCAAGGTGATTTCGGCGCTCCTGACCAGCTTGTTGGAAGGGCGCAAGACCGAGACCGGCACCAAGATCAAGTTCGGATAGGAGCGGCGATGAAACGCATTACGATCGAGCCGGTGAGCCGCATCGAAGGCCACGCCAAAATCACCATTCAGTTGGACGACTCCGGCAAAGTCGCCGACACGCAGTTCCAGGTGACGCAGGTCCGCGGCTTCGAGAAGTTCACCGAAGGCCGCCCATTCTACGAAATGCCGGGAATCACGTCGCGTATCTGCGGCATTTGTCCCATCAGTCATCAGCTGGCGGCCTCGAAAGCGTGCGACTCCATCATGGCGGTCCGCATTCCCAAGGCGGCGAAGCTGCTGCGCGAAGTCGTCCATTGCGCACAGTTCGTCCAGTCACATGCGCTGAGTTTTTTCTACCTCTCGGGGCCTGACCTGTTGCTGGGCATGGATGGCGATCCAGCCACGCGGAATGTTGGTGGATTGATTGAGGCCAACCCTGACCTGGCCCGGGCCGGAATCGAGCTGCGCAAGTTTGGGTTGCAGGTGATCGAGGGCCTCGCCGAAGAGCGTGTTCACCCATCGTGGATCGTGCCGGGTGGCGTGAAGACTCCCATGTCGGCGCAAACGCGCGATCGCTTTCTTGCCGGGATTCCCGAGGCGATCGAAACTACCCAGCTCGCACTCGATCTGTTCAAAGGCAAGTTGGATTCCTTTCAGGAAGAGATCGAGAACTTCGGATCGGCACCGACCATGTACGCCTCGCTGGTCGATCCCGCAGGTAACCTGCAGTTCTACGATGGTCCGATGCGCTTCCGAGATGCGAACGGAGAAATCCTGCAAAACGGTATCGTGCCGGAAGACTATGCGGAGTACATCGGCGAGGCCACGCTGCGTGAATCGTACCTGAAGGCGCCCTATTACAAACCGCTTGGCTATCCCGAGGGCATCTATCGAGTCGGGCCGCTAGCGCGCATCAATGTCGCCAACGCGTGTGGCACGCCCATGGCCGACGCTGAGTTGCAGGAATTTCGCCAGCATTTTGGCCGGGTTCCGCATAGCGCATTTCTATATCACTACGCGCGGCTCATCGAGGTGCTCTATGCGCTGGAGCGGATGAAGGTACTGTTGGCCAAACCGGAGATTCTCGATACTCACGTTCGCGCGATCGCGAACGTGAATGCGCTGGAAGGCGTCGGCATCATCGAGGCGCCGCGGGGAACGCTCATCCATCACTATAAGGTGGACGAGAATGGCGCGATTGTCTGGGCAAACCTGATTGTCGCCACCGGCCATAACAATTACGCCATCGGGAAGAGCGTCCGGCAGGTGAGCGAGCATTTCGTTAAGGGCACGCACCTCGAGGAAGGCATGCTGAATCGAGTGTCGGCGGTAGTTCGCGCCTATGATCCGTGCCTGAGCTGCTCGACCCACGCTCTTGGAATGCCGGCAGTGTGTATTTCACTCATCGGCTCGCAGGGAGAATTGCTGGACGAAATTCGAAGCCAGGCGTGAAATCGGATTGCGCTGGAAATTGATAGGTTTTTGTAATGGAGAATTTATAAGAGTATGGCGGCCAGGGCCATCGCAAAGCGTCTGCACCGTACGCACTTTTACCGTACTTATGGCAGGTATGGTTGTTGTATCTGGCAAGCACCAACCAATACTGATTGATTGAGGAGAGCATCCATGTCTTATGTCGTTCATGTCACGATGACGGAAGAAGAGGAAGCGAAACGGAAGCCGGCGCTTGGCGGCAAGGTCCATGTCGAAGGGCAGTTCGAATATAACAACCTGGAAATCGCCCGCGAGGCGGCCGAGATAGCCTGCAATGCAGCGGCCAAGATGAGGCCTTCACGGTCGAAGACCATCGACGATGACGATTGGACCGAGCATCCCGACCGTTCGGATTAGTGGGATTTTCTCCGGCCCGCTGGTGTCGAAGTCTTCTTCAGTGAGGTATAGAGTGAAACGATATGTGAGTTTGCTCGCCCTGATGTGTGTGCTGTCGGCGTTCGTGGGAGTTGCCTACTCCGCCGACGAAAAGGAAAAGGCAGCCACGAACGCCGCTACGCAATGGCTGACGCTAATCGACTCCGGCCAGTATGCAGAAAGTTGGTTTCAAGCATCGAGCTTCTTCCGTGGAGCCATTTCGAAAGAGCAGTGGAAAAACGCGCTGGACACGGCTCGGGCCCCCCTGGGTAAAGTCGAGTCGCGCCAACTGAAAAGTGCGACTTACACCACCAAACTTCCCAACGCCCCGGCGGGGGAATACTTGATCATCCAGTACGAGACGAAGTTCGACCGCGCATCCGGCATGATCGAAACCGTGACGCCAATGCTGGAAAAAGCTGGCAACTGGAAGGTGTCGGGCTACTTCGTCAAACGCGCTGGGCAATGAGCCAATGAACTTTCGCTGAGAGACGCGCAGGATCGGTTCTGGGCACCGCCAATTAGTGGTGAATAACGGAAATTAACGCTTGTTCTGGCCACAGTGGATTTAAGACCACAGGTCCCATGGCTGCGTCAGGGACCCGGCTCCACGTTCGAAGATACCGCCATAACCAACAATCGTGGCGCACCGACACTACCCCGGAGAGATCCCATTTACGACCCAAAACTGACAATGGGGATTGTGCTAAATGGTCGAAGCGATTGGCGTGTTCCATCTCCCAAATATCCCATATCGCAAGATCGCTTTTTGAGCAGGAAAGACCTGAAGCTGAGCAACGCCGCCAGGATGCCGAGCACGCCTGCAACATTATCGGACTGGTCATGAATCTGCTGGTGGTCGATGGCGCCATGATGCGCGACGGATGGACCTATCGAAGAACGACAAATCGAAAGGGACGAGGTTTTCTGGCTCGCACCGATCCGTTGAGCATTATTGTCCAGCGGACCTTTCCGACCTGGCATATAAGTGAACTGGCCGGGTCCCACGGTGCCACAACAGACCCTGATATGAAGTCGGTGATATTGCAAGAAAAGACATTCGAGCAGCGTTCTGGTTTTGCGACGGACAAGCCTCGCGACCAACAGATTTACCTGCTTGAGTGAGGTCATGAATCGTGTTCATTCCGACGACGACCTGTGGAATATGGTTCTCTGCGGGCAGAAGTGGCGAGAGAGTTGGTCAAAGGACACAAGAACGCCATTTTCTGACCGGGACCAGATGAAGGGGTAAGTGGTAAGCCTGCACGACCGGTTCTACCTCTCGCTTAGCGGTCTATCGCCCCGGGTACAACCTCCTGCACTCGTCAGGTACGGGGTAGCAGTGTTGTTGGTCGGGCTGAGTGCTCTGGTGGGACTGTGGTTCCGTCCGGCGACCTATCATTCGGCGTATCTATTCTTCTATGCTGCAATCCTGATTTCGCTGATATACGGGGGCTTGGACCCGGTCTGGCGTCCACGTTCCTTTCAGCGCTCCTGGTCAACCACTTGTTTCAGCCCCCTTACGGACAATTCTCCTTTGATCTCGCCAGTCTGGCTCGCGGCAGCTATTTCTGCCTTTCATTTGGATTTATTTGTTGGCTTGTCGATACCAGACGAAAAGCTGCAGAAGGCCAGATCCAAACACAGCGTCTACTCCTCGACATGGCGGCTACGCCTGTCATTATGTGCGACGAGGACGATCGAATTACTTACTGGAACAAAGGAGCGAAAGCCATTTACGGCTGGAACGGAGAGGAGGCGATAGGACAGCGCATAACTGAACTCTTGCATTCGGTATTACCGGAACCGATGAGGAGATCAAGCGCCAACTGACAAGTGTTGGGCAATGGAGTGGAGAACTGAAGCGCACTAGAAAGGACGGCTCTGCAGCCTTCATTGCGAGTTCGTGGACGCTGCGGCAGATCGGTCGTCACGGCCTCACCAGGCTTGAATCTGATCATGACCTCACCGAACACAGGAAGGCCGAAGAACGATTGCGGGGCAGTGAAGATCAATTTCGAACGATGGCCAACGCGATGCCGCAGTTGGCGTGGATGGCAAACCCGGACGGCTGGATCTTCTGGTACAACCAGGGCTGGTACGACTACACGGGAACGACACCGCAGCAGATGGAAGGCTGGGGCTGGCAGTCGGTGCATGACCCAGCCGAGTTGCCCATGGTGATGGAGCGCTGGCAGGCTTCCATTGCTACGAGTGAGCCCTTCGAGATGGTTTTCCCGCTGCGAAGCGCGCACGGAGAGTATCGAGCCTTTCTAACCCGCGTGTCCCCGATCAAGGACGCATCCGGTAAGGTGCTTCGCTGGTTCGGGACTAATACAGACGTGGACGAGCAGAAGCGAACCGAGGAAGCGCTGATCGAGAGTCAACAGCGGCTGGCTGGCATCGTCGGCTCGGCGATGGACGCGATCATCACCGTGGACGAGCGGCTACGCGAGCGTGGAGGAGTGCCGGCGCAAGCTTGCCGAGTTTACCGACACGTTTGAAGTTCGGCCCCTCGACGACGATCACCTGTTGCCGGTCGCGGACTGGCCGATGAGCCGTGTGCAGCGCGGCGAAGTGCTGCGCGATTGGGAGGTACGGATACGCCGGCGCGACCAGGGCTGGGAGAAAATCCTCGCGTATTCCGGCTGGCTCATCCACAGCGCCCACGGCGAGGAGCTCGCGTTCGTTTCCACCAGCGACATTACCGAGCGCAAGCGGGCGGAGGCGGATCTGCAGGAACGCGAGGAGCAGCTCCGACTTTTCGTCGAGTATGCGCCAGCGGCGTTGGCGATGTTTGACCGTGAAATGCGTTACCTGAGCGTGAGCCGCCGCTGGCGGGCCGACCATGGCCTGGGCGATCGCGAGCTGCGCGGCGTGTCGCACTACGAGGTCTTTCGCGAGCTTCCCGAGCGATGGCAGGCGGCGCATCGCCGCGGACTGGCGGGCGAGGTGCTGCGGGAAGACGACGACTGCTTCGAACGGGTTGACGGTACGGTGCAGTCGGTGGCGTGGCAAGTGCGGCCATGGCACGACCCGCGGGGCGAGATTGGCGGGATCGTCATCTTCACCGAAGATATTACCGAGCGCAAACGGGTGCAAGAAACCCTACGCATAAGCGAAGAGCGGCTGCGGTTGGCTGTGCGAGTGGCGGCCATGGGCGTATGGGAATTGCAACTCCCAGAGCGCGTGGTGACTTGGTCGCTCGAAATCTTTGACATCTTCGGTGTTCCTGCCGACAGTCCTCAGCCTAGCTTTGAAGACGCGGCTCGATTCACCCACCCGGATGACCGGTCGCGAGTCGAAGAACAAATCGTTCTCCTGCTCGCTGGAAAGCCAATTCAGGTCACCTACCGGATCATTCGGCCCGACGGCGAGCTTCGTTGGATTGAAATCTCCGCCCAGGCAGAATTCGATGCTAGTGGACAGCCTGTTCGGTCTATCGGTGTCATTCGGGACGTTACGGAAAGTCGCCAACTCGAGGCACAATTTCGCCAAGCGCAAAAAATGGAAGCCGTCGGTCGACTTTCGGGTGGTGTCGCCCATGACTTCAACAACATACTAATGATAATCACCGGTTATGGTGATTTGTTGAAGGAGCAACTGGGAAGCGATGAACGGCTGCGTCCAATGATCGAGGCGATTCTTAGCGCGGCTAATCGCGCCGCATCGCTCACTCACCAATTGCTGGCTTTCAGTCGGAAGCAAATCCTGGCGCCCGAGGTGCTAGACCTGAACAGCATCCTGGCTGACCTGGGCAAGATGTTGCCTCGCCTCATTGGCGAAGACATTGATTTGGAAATCATTCCCGGTAACGGCCTGGGCCGCGTGATGGCCGACGCCTCGCAGATACAACAGGTCGTTATGAATCTAGTGGTCAATGCTCGCGATGCGATGCCTGAGGGTGGAAGGTTGACGATTGAAACTGCAAACGCCGAATGGGACGACAAGCATGGGCGGGAGTACGGCATTGAGGCCAAGCCGGGCTCTTTTGTGTTGCTATCCGTGGCCGACAACGGTATCGGCATGGATCGAGAGACCCGGGCACACCTTTTTGAGCCGTTCTTCACGACGAAGGATGTCAATAAAGGCACAGGACTGGGCCTCTCCATTGTGTACGGTGTCGTGAAGCAGAGCGGAGGCTTCATCTGGGTGGATAGCGAGCCGGGACAGGGCACGACGTTCAAAATCTACCTGCCACGTATCGAGGAGAAGGAAACAATCATTTCGGCGACCAGGGTTTCTCCGAAAAGCTACCGTGGTTCGGAGACAATCTTGCTGGTTGAGGATGAGCCGGGTGTCCGCGAGGCGATTTCTCACTTTCTTCGAGCTCAGGGGTACACCGTGCTTGAGGCAAACAATCCCAGCACTGCACTTGAGATTGCCCAGGAACAGAGTAAACGAATTCACTTGCTCTTAACCGACATGATCATGCCTGAGATGAATGGCCGGGACCTGGCCAAACGGCTAACGGCTACACGCCCCGAAATGGGGGTGCTATACATTTCTGGTTACATCGATCGAGGAATAGCAGGTGGTACGAATATAGACGCCGAAATGAATTTCCTCCAGAAGCCGTTTGGTTTTGACGTGCTTGGGCGCAAGCTCCGCGACATTCCGGACCGCTGACGTCAGCTGTGCCCGGCGGAATATTTTCCTTTCCAACATCAGGTACGGCAGGCTCATGACGTGCGACCGCGACTCGCCGAATTGATGGCACGTTGCCATGATCTCTGTCTGCAAATCAAGATAGGTGTCGAGATCACCAACTCGCACCCAATCCGTCCAGGACAGAATTGTCGGCGAAACCTATTCGTCTCGCTGTCTGGAAACCTTAGTACAAACCGGGTTCCGGGAGGTTGGCACGCCAATTCAAGCCCGCAGGGTTTTAAGGTGGCGCTTATGAGGGGGAGCGGCCCAT
>Ga0097691_1000041_pt1 | contig 114058 bp, 78 predicted proteins | sample NGESurdeep072012_8_FD_72858 | JGI IMG/M metagenome (GOLD analysis project Ga0097691, IMG submission 72858) | Arctic peat soil microbial communities from Barrow, Alaska - NGEE Surface sample 210-1 deep-072012 | ecosystem: Environmental > Terrestrial > Soil > Wetlands > Peat ... | reverse complement strand
CCCTGACAATGCCGAGGCGGCACTGATAACCGAAGCCATCGAGATTGCTGCCAAGAAGCAGACCAGCGGTCAGGTGGTCGGCACTCTTGCCGTGGGAGTCCTCGTGGCCATCGTCCTGTGGGGTCTATTCGGCAACCATTGATACTGCCTCGCAGCTCCCTGCCGCGAACCGCAGGCGACGGTGACCAAGGGCCATGACCTGGCGGAGTCGCGATGCCCCGGACCCGTACCGTTCGTCGGACCGGACTCACCGGATAGGCGCACCACATGATCGAGCCTAGAGATCCGTGGCCGTGACGAGTCAGATACATCACGCGAGCCACCGCGTAGAGTTGACCGATGGCAGACATTGGATCGGTTGATCTTGGCGTGCTCGTCAAGCGCATTGCGGAACCTTCACGGACCGAAGCGACGCTCCAGAGTGAAATCCATGCGCTGCTACTCACGGCCGACCTGAATCTCGACGATGAAGACGTAATCAATACGACCCTGGAGTCTCAGACGGGGCCTCGTCGTCGAATCGATATTGAAATTGGGCACACCTGCATCGAAGTGAAGAAGCAGCTGCGTCCGGGACCGACGCTGGATCAGGCCGTTGAGCAGCTCGGAGCCTACGTCGGCGAACGCACCGAATCCTTGGGTCAGCGGTACGTCGGCGTGCTGACCGACGGCTCATTTTGGCAGCTCTACCAGCTGGTTGATGGTCAGATGCAATGCGCATCGTCGTTCGTTGTGGAGCCCACGAGCCCGGATGTAAGCGCCTTCCTTGGCTGGCTTGCTGGAGTCCTGGCCACGGAACAGCAACTGAAGCCCACGCCTCTCGCTATCGATCAGAGGCTCGGATCGAAGAGTGCGGGCTATCGACTGGATCAGGTCGAGCTGGCTGCGATCTATGCGGCGAATCGCGATCGTCCCGAAGTCAAAATCAAACGAGAGTTGTGGGCGAATCTGCTGACCACGGCCCTCGGAACACAGTTCAGCGCCGATGATCACGATTTGTTCGTGAACCACACGATGCTCGTCGCGATGGCAGAGACCATCGCCCATGCGGTACTGGGATTCGATGTTCGTGAGCTCGACGCCGCGACGCTCATGGGCGGGGATTTGTTCTCACGGCGTGCCCTCATCACGGGTGTGGTTGAACACGATTTCTTTGACTGGCCTCTTGAGTGTGGCGAGCAGGGGCGACGCTGGGTGCTCGCCATGGCTCGCCGGCTCGCCCAATTCGACTGGGCGGCTACTGAGCACGATGCGATGAAGACCATCTACGAATCTGTCATTTCGCCGGAAACCCGAAAAGCCCTGGGCGAGTACTACACCCCCGATTTCCTGGCAGAGCACATGGTCGCTGAATCGATCCAAGATCCACTCACAACGAGAGTCCTAGATCCCTCGTGCGGATCGGGAACCTTCTTGTTCCACGCGGTCCGCCTATACCTGAAGGCTGCCGATGAAGCCGGACGGACGACAGCTTCAGCCCTTGAGGGAGTGGTATCAAGCGTCGCAGGCATTGATCTGCACCCCGTGGCCGTCACACTGGCCCGGGTCACCTACCTTCTGGCCATAGGTTCTGATCGCCTTCAATCTCCGGACAGGGCCGCCCTGCGAGTTCCTGTTTATCTCGGCGACTCCATTCAGTGGGGACAACGACAGGACCTGTTTTCATCTGAGACACTCAACGTTGACACCGACGATGGCGTGCAGATGTTCGCGGATCAGCTGAAATTCCCAAAGGCGCTGCTAGATGATGCGGATCGATTTGACCAGCTCGTCACTGAGATGGCCGAGGCGGCGTCGAATCGTACTCAGGGGTCCGCACATCCCAGCTTCACTTCGATCGCTCGACGCCATGGACTGACGGCGGCCGATGTGTCGACTCTGGAGGCGACCTTTAGCACGATGTGTCGATTGCACGATGAAGGCCGGAACCACATCTGGGGCTACTACGTTCGGAACCTGGCCCGACCGGCCTGGTTCGCACGACCACAAAACCGCGTCGACGTGGTCATCGGCAATCCGCCATGGCTGTCCTACCGCTTCATGACACCTCTCATGCAAGAGCGCTACAGAGAGCTTGCCTCAACGCGGGGGCTTTGGGCGGGTGGCTCGGTGGCTACTCAGCAAGATCTGTCCGACGTGTTCGTGGTTCGAGCCATCGAGCGGTATTTGGCACCGGGCGGAAGCTTCAATTTCGTCATGCCAGCCTCCGTACTTACCAGGGGTCAGTTTGATGGGTTCCGACGGGGATCGTGGGCTTCCGGTGATGCCGCAACGTCAGTGGAGTTCGGAGTCTCGTGGGATCTCTCAATGGTCTACCCGTACTTCTTTCCACGCACTTCAGCGGTGGTTAGTGGTCGCCGATGCGATGGTCCCGAGCATGCTCGACCCTTGGGCGCCGAAGTGATCGCATGGAGTGGGACTATCGCCGATGTCGGCGCCTCTTGGACTGATGTGTTCCCCCAACTGGTCCAGGAAGCACGCGAGTTGACGACATGGAACTCCGAGGCAGCGGTGTCGGCCTACAGCGCCAGGTTCACCAACGGAGCGACCATCTTCCCCCGCGTGCTCACGACTGTGGTGAGCGACCAGGCATCGCCAGTTGGTGCCGGTGCTGGCCGGATGGCGGTCCGGTCCGATCGAGGAACCTATGAGAAGAAGCCTTGGAAGCAACTGGCTGGACTGGATGGCGTCATCGAGCAGCAGTTCCTGCATCCATTACTTCTTGGCGAGTGCGTCCTGCCGTTCAGGCAGGTTGACGGACCTCTTGCGGTACTGCCGATGAACTCCGGGGGTCAGTTCGTCGATCCGGAGGAGTACCCGGGGCTCTCCGACTGGTGGTCTAGGGCGTCCTCTCTATGGGACGCGAATCGCAGCAGCGCAATGACGCTTTTCGAGAATCTGGACTACCGGCGCAAATTAAGTGGCCAGTTTCCGCTCGCCCCTCACCGCGTCGTGGTAGCCCACTCAGCTATGCATGTCGCGGCTTGTCGCGTGACCGTGTCAACCGCCGTGGTCGAGCATCAACTCGATTGGGCTGCAGTGAAGTCAGCCGAGGAAGGCCTGTACCTCTGTGCTGTTCTCAATTCCCCGGTTACAACGAAACTGGTGGAACCCCACATGACGTCCGGAAAGGGCGGCGGACGGCATATCGGGAAGAGTCTGTGGAAGGTTCCAGTCCCCCAGTACGACGAAGCAGTTGGTCTCCATGTTCGCCTTGCTGAAGCTGGCGCTGCAGCCGAGGTTCTGTCTGCTTCGGTTGACCTCCCTCGGGCGGCCCACGGCACCCTCCGTCGTCAGATCAGGGGCGTCCTTGCCGGATCGGAAGTAGGGACCACGATCGATGCACTCGTCACGGAGTTGTTGGCCCCGTGAAGTCGTGACAGATCGTTCGCCCGTTCAGATCGCTCTGATTTAGATATCAGACTTCGCGTTCTCCCTCTCGGACGTGCCTATCATGCGTCGCCGGGCCCGTTGAGCGAGGTCCCGCCACCCCGCTCCGGGCCCGGCACTATTGCAAGGTGCATCCCGATCAATGTTGCAGCCGTGCCCTTCGATGGTCGTTGCAGTTACAGCCACCTGACATGGTTTACCTGTGGCTATGAACGTGGCAGGAAAAGTAACCGAGTGGCAGCGCCGGCGAGATCTGAGTGGACGAGAGAGGACTGGGAGGTACTCGCGAGGCCTGGCGTGGGATCGGATCATCGGATTTGCAGCGCTGTGGTGGTGGATGCTCCTCGTGCTCCCACTGGCATTCGTCCTGGCGTTTCTCCCTCTTGCGCTTCGGGCCAATGGAGTAGTCCGGGGAGCCTTGCTTGGTGGGTCGGCGGTCTCGGGACTGTGGTTCGACGTGCTCATTGCCCTGGTGTGGACCGGTGCCGCGACACAGTTCATGGGGGCATCGGGCGAAGCATCTACGTCCGAAATACTCCGTGGCCTCGGCAAAGGTGGTTGGCGACTAGTGAACAACGTCAGCTTGAACTACCGGGGAGACATCGATCACGTAATGGTGGGTCCCGGGGGAGTGCTGGTAGTCGAAAGTAAGTGGAGCGCAGAGAGCTGGCCGATCAACGGCTACGGAACCCGATCGATGGATAGTCGAAAGCAAAACGCGGCTAGCCAAGTTCAGCGGGGAGCAAAGGAGATTGCTGATTGGCTTAGCGAGGCCGGGATTGACGTAACAGTGAGGTCGATGGCGGTGTTCTGGACCGGTGCACGAAGGAGCGGCTCCGGGTGGGAGCCATGGCGCAAAACGAGCACGGTTCTTGTCCATGGGCCAAGCCTGCGCGATTGGCTTCGCACTGAACTTCCGAGTCAGGGCATGGGTGCCGAGATGATCGAGCGCGTCTACTCGATGCTTGGTGAGAAGGTCGACGAACAGGACCAGTTGATGGCTGAATCCGGGGAGATGGCTGCTCCGACAATTCGCAAACTCACCATCGAGTGGGCAGTGAAACCGATGGCTGGCCTAGTCCTAGGCGCATATGCGATCTGGCTGATGCATTTCGCGCATGACTGGCGCATCGCCTTTGCTGCTTCGGCAGCCGCAACTGGAATGGGTCTGCTGGCGTGCCGAATCACATCTGTCCGCGGAATCGCCGCCGGATGGACGGTGGTCACCTTCGCATTCGTGCTTGCCGTGGTGTTCATCCTTGTTCGCGGCGCGGTGGCGTAAAGAAAACCAGCAATGCTCACTGACAGTGTTCGTCATTGAGTCCGTGGCTGACCGCCGTTGCCCTATCTCGACATCATCGAGAACGCCATCGAGGAGCCGTCAATCATGGTTGTCTGGTACGAGGACGTTGAGTGGGCAAGTCCAGCCTCATCGAACTTGAATGTGCGCCAGCAAAGGCAGTAGTTGCTTCACTGTGGCACAGTGGTTTGAAGATTTCCCAGACCGACAGGATGGTGAAGCATGGCGGAGCGAGTCCTCTACACGAGGGTCGATGGAAAGTGGGCATGGCGGCTCAAGGCGGACAATGGTCAGATCATTGCTACGGATGGCGACCAGGGTTACGACAATGAAGACGATGCACGCTTGATGGCAGACCGGATCATTGGCGGAGAATTCAAGGACGCCGAAAAGAAGATCATCAAGCCCAAGAAATAGGGGTGAGATCGAGTTTCATTCGGTGTTGCGGCTCAGCGCGCAGGCCAAGGGTTGCGCCACGTCTGAGTGTGGGCGGTAACTGTCGCCATAATGCGATCGAGTGCCGCCTGGGCATCTGGATGGGATTCTCCTCTGCGTGATCGCTGCATCGCGAATGCGACGAGGTCGGCCATCTGCACGCCAGGACTTGCGTGGGATGGGACGAAGTGGAGTGAGTCGATGATCGTTTTGAGTTGACGGCCTGGCACTTCGCCTCCTCCCCACTTCTGGAGATCAGCCACCATGCGGATCGCACGAAGCTCCTGCTCCTTCGCTTCATCAGCCACCAGAATTTTCCTGGACGATCCGAGTGCATCCACTTTCTCCAGTAAGAACTGGAGAGCCAGTCGGTAGGCATTTTCATCGGCGTCGCCATCATAGTTGGCATGGAGTCGGGCCTTATGAATGGACGAATGAGCAAGGTCAATGTCACAATCATCGAGTAATTTGACTGCCGCTTCATAAGCCGCGAGAAGCTCTGGCGGTTGCTTCCCAGTCCAGTGCTTCGAGCCCTGCCATATCTCGTTGCCGTGAAATTCGAAATCCGCGGGAAACCAGCCGAGGTGATCCCAGGCAACCTGTTCCAAGCCCACGCCCAGCGCCTGGACCATATCCTCGTCGACGATCGCCGCAACCAAGGTCAGGTACGGCTGTCGCCGGCCTCCCGTCCCTACCGAGCCGGTTTCATCTATGTAGACGAAGCGAGCCATCCGTCCACCCTGGCACAGCGAGCAGATCGATGATATGGCGGTGTGGTGGTGGTGCCATGCAGCGCCCATCGACGGCATTGCCGAATTCATGGGGCCACTGGAGTCGCCTGGTAGGCCGCGACCGTGGAGCTGGCTGCCAAGTCCCCGGGGGGTCTTGCGGCAACAGCACGAAGCACGCCTCACCTTGCGCCCCGGTCCGGATCGCCACATGAACTGCACCATTCGAGCCAATCTGCTTCAGAAGCGCGCGGCTGATGCGCTCTGGTGCTATCGTCCGACACATGGCATTCAGTGATCTTCCCGAAGAATTCGAAGCCCTCAGCCGAGTGACGGTGAGAGCGATCCAGCGAGCCTACGAGGTCAACACCGATCGGCATGACCCTTCGGTAGGCGATGATGCAGTGGTATTCGGCATAGGCATCTACCGACATTCCTGGTTCATGCTGGAGGAGGAGATCGAGTCGCTTGAGCATTGGGCCAGTGCCCGACCATTGGGTTCACTCGTCATTACTGGAGCGGGATTGAGAATTCACGTCTATAGCCTCGGGCAGAATGCCGACGTTGATCTGGACGGCTTCAGACTCGATGACGAGCGAGCGAGCGAGACCCAGCGAATGATCGCAGTGTCAAACACGTTGCAGATGACGTTGCCAGGCATAGAAGCACCGATTGATGAGCCGGGTTTGATTGATCACGATCTGCCCGAGTTGGTCGTAGTGCACGCCGGGAATGCAGAGGATGGTTGTTGCGGCATCTGGGTTGGAACTCCGATTGCATCAGAAGAGGGATCTGGCTCACCCTGGGGGTGGGTCGAACCTCTCTGGCTGCCGGAGCCTGATCAATCGGCGATGTCCGCGAATGAGTCAAAGATACTTGGGACACAAAAGCATGACGAGCTTCCCGAGCCAGCCATTCCACTGGAGCACGTTGCAGATGTTGATACAGAGGTCAAGTGAACGACCGGCACCTTGAAACTACGTCTGACCTCTTCGATCCAACTCGCCTGCGGATCGCCCGCCAGGCCGCGATGCTGCACAAGAAGGACTTGGCCGAACGTGTCGGAGTCTCGGCGGGAGCCGTCTCCCAATACGAAAGCGGAAGTTCCTCGCCCAGTCCCAAGACTGTCGCTGCGCTATCTCTCGCCTTGGGAGTTCCAAGTGGATTCTTCACCGGTGATAGGCCGCTTGGCACCGCACCGAGTGCCGTGCCGCATTTCCGTAGTCTTCGCTCCACGAGCAAGCAGGAACGGGACAGGGCCTTTGCCCACGCCCTCTTGACTTGGGAACTTGCGCGAGTGATAGAGCGCTATGTGCGCCTGCCGGATTTTGGGCTTCCAATGGATCTGAGTATGAGGCCCGATGATTCTCCTTCGGCAGTCGAGGAGGCGGCTCAGCGTGCCCGCGCCGAATTGGACCTCGGTACTGGCCCATTGCCGAATGTGGTTCGGCTGCTTGAGTCTCGCGGAGTCATCTGCACCCGGCTCCCAGCTCACACTCGGCGAGTGTTCGCCTTCTCTTGTGACTTTCCGTCTCGAGCCGTCGTGGTGCTGTCAACTGAACGATCACACCTGGCAGCAGGTCGGTTCGATGCTGCCCACGAACTCGGACACTTGCTGCTACACCATGATGAAGAACCGGGGACGCACGCCGTTGAGCGTCAGGCCAACATATTTGCATCGGAGTTCTTGGCACCTGCGAGTCAGATTGCCGATCTGCTTCCGGCGACAGTCGACTGGAAGCAGCTCATGGGCATGAAGGAAACATGGGGGATCTCCATGCAGGCACTGCTATACCGCGCACGCTCTTTGAAGATCATGCCTGAGCACACCTACCGTCGAGCCGTCACTGAACTAAACCGGCGTGGATGGCGAAGGATGGAGCCTGGGGATGACGGTCATGCGGAAGAGCCAATCATCCTGAGGAGAGCCATCGACATGATGGCAGAGAGAGGACGCACTCTTAGCGACCTATCAAGCGAGAGCCGCCTCTCGATCGACACCATCGAGTTGATCGCTCCCCCAGACGAGCGACCCTTGATCGATCTGAACTCATCATTCTGAGATGGCAGCGCGTACCCGTCACTCCGACACCACATTCAGCCATGCGGCGGGAATCCGGCGCGCTGCCGGCACCGATTGGTTCAACCCAACGCTGCACACCGATGCCGAGTTCTTCATCGACCCCTTTCTCATGTTTGATGCGAGTGGTCCCCCGTGGAATGCCATTCATGAGCGGTTGATTGAATTCTTCAACCGGGCGATGGAGCATGTTGCAGCGTCGAACGGAAATCGGCTGTCGGTGGAGTGGGAGCGAGCTGCGGCAATGTTCAGCTTCCCCGAGCCCCCGCAGTTCTGCCTCGGCTATGGGGCGAAGACGATATTTGGCTCTGGCTCAGGAAGAAGCCTCGGGACCGGGATGCTGGAGGCCGCGCTCCGGGCGATCCGCGCCGGGATCCACTCGATTGATGAGTTTGGCGAGCTAATGCTCTTTGGCGAACATTTCGGGCATGACCGAATCAGCGACATGGTGTGCAACATCGCCAAAGACGACTTTGTGAGATACACGCAGGGGGTCGCCAATCGACATGGGGTCGATCTGACCGAAGTCTGGATTCCTCACCTCGGCTACGACTTTCGACACGATCGTTGGCGACGCGGCAAGGTGTCGCTGCCGGTCAATCCGTGCTGGACGCCGAATCCTGGTGTGCTCCTCGTTCCGGAGGAATTTCTGGATGAACTTCCAAAGATGGACGACGCATCGTTCTGGGATTGGGTCTACTCAAATCAGAACGAGCAGCTTCGAAAGGATCTTGGATACGAGATCACCAGAGGGCTGGACAAGAAGGCAATCCTCACCATGGTGCGTCATCGCCCCGGACTCGCCCGGAAGTACGGCATTCGTTACGCCACGCACTACAGCGAGGCACCGCCGCAGCCATACAACTTTGGCCGAGATCCCAGTTTCAAACTGACCCCGTTCGCCGCTGGCGAACAATTCGCGGACATCGCCAGGTTCGCTGTACCAAGCGAAGAGGGGGAGTTCTGCGATTTTGTTAGCAGTCTCATCGATGAATTCAAATGGGCCGTCGAGGATCGCGGAATCTGGAAGAGTTTCTGGTCAAAGAATCTCCCTAGACAAGAGCCAGATGCACAACGACTCTTTCATATGTGCGTACTACTTGCCTGCAAGGCGGCGGGCATCGACATCAGTCCAGAGACGAATGCTGGCAGTGGCGCAGTCGACTTCAAATTCTCGGCGGGCTGGAGACGCAGGGCGTTGGTCGAACTCAAATTCGCCAAGAGCACTTCATACTGGGACAACCTGGCGGAGCAAACCCCAACCTATATGAAGGCAGACGACATCTCTTGTGGTTACATCGTCGTGATCCAGCATTCCGATGAGCACTGCGCGTCGGACTTCATCGATCGGTCCACGGCAGTGGTGGAGCGGGTGGCGAAGGAATCACACCGCAACTATCGGATCGTATTCGTCGATGCTAGGGGGAAGCCCTCTGCATCCAAACGCAAGGTCGACGACCAGTGATGGGCCTGCCGTCGGCGCTTAACCAGCCGATGAGGACGTAGGGACCAAGTCCACGCAGCGCGCAGATCAGGATTCGAGGGCCATTGCAGCGCCCTATCGCCGATCAATTCGCGTAAAGGTAGCTATCCGGTCCCGCGCAGTAATGTCGCCAGCTTCGCGCCAGGTCACTGAACTGTCCGTCGACACGCTCACGGCCTGCGCCAGGTCCTCTGCGAACAGCGCGCTCCGATTGAGGTAGCCGATGCCCTTGGCCAGGAAGTTCTCCTTCGCCTTGGCACACTCATAAATGGCCAACGATGCTCGACCGGTCCTGAGGTGAGCCAAAGACTCCTTCCCGATTGCAGAACTCATCCCTACTGCCTCGATGGTCGCGAGAGGCCAAACAAAGGAGATGGTGGATCCATGTCCTTGCCGGAAACAGTTCTGGCCAGCCCAGATGGGACTCCCACCGTCCAGGCCCGTCAGGGTGAATCCTCCCAACACAACTGACCCTCGGAGAGTCCGGTCGGTCAAGAGGAGTGCGAACTCGCCCTCAGCCTGAAGGGTGTCGGTGCCAGCGACAGCGGTGAGGCTTGCTTGATCGGCCACCCATCGACTTACGACAGTCTCGCCTTCGCCGGGTACCGGCAGGAAGCTACCGTTCACGATGACGTCTGCATCTGAAGATCGATGTAGTTGCTTGTCCCCAGTCCAGTCGCCAGTGAACTGAACGCAGGCAGGGGTCAGATCAGAGAGCTTGGAGCCCATCGACTTTCACCTTTCGCAGACGGAGCACAATCCGGATGAGATGCCGCACCGTGCCAGTTGGCGCTGAGTCTGAATCCGAGATCCATCACGGCAGTCCGGTGACCCACGGGCCGGATGTCGCGCTACAGGTCGTTGAGGTGGGCGATCCCCGCTCGATGTACGTCGGAAGCGTGTACGGGGGCGGCTCGAACAGTCCGATCCGATCTCCGAGATTCTGACAATTGGCCAGGTTGGGACCGGTCCAGGTGTCATTGCTGAGACCGGCCGTCGAGTAGAACCCCTTGGTACCTTCTGATCCAGGGAAGAGCTCCCACGACATCTTCTCTGCCGAGGTGAAGGTCGGGGTCGTAGGGCCGAGCAGAGTCGCAATGATGACGAGGTTGACCGTCCTTGACGAGTTTCCTGTCACGTTTTGCAGAGCGGGCTGGCCGTCACCACCGCAAGACCACTGTCCGTCTAGTTCCCAGGCGATCTCGGTGCCCTCATTCTCCGTTGGAGTAAACGCATTGGTTGTGTCGCTAAATGCTGGGTGGAGATCACTCTTGATATCGACATACCAGGACAGCGGAAAGCTGGTCTTCCAGGTGATCACGGCCTGAACGGGCACCGACACGTCAGTGGTTGAATCCACGGCGTTGGAAGCCTGTGGGAAACATGCCTGGAAAGCATCCTGCGGAACCGACCCGACGAGAGGTGGTTGATCGGAGTAGTCCACCGTGAGCGAGTCACCCGTCGAATCACTCAGCGTTTCGGTCGCCAGGTGGGTGAACGGTTGTGAGGAGGCGGTCGGGACCGTTGACGGAGAAGTCGGGGTCGTATCCGTGGTTTGGCCGGGGATGCTCGTGGGCACTCCCGGTGTGGCTGTCGGGTCCGATGATCCGCACCCCACTAGGAGGAATGAGGCGCCCGCCAACAAGGTTGCGATCAGCTTCCCGCAATTCGGCATCTTCCGCCTGCCCATGGACTGATCTCCCTTGATCGCCCTCTTTTGGCGAGGGACCTTATTAGTAGACTATGGCGCCAAGCCAAGCTGTGGCCTGCGATCCCGGGCGATGTCTCGGGGGCCGCCAGATTCTAAGATGATGATCTGCGAGAACTAGCTCAGTGGTTGACAGGTCGATGCTGGTGGATAGGCATCCTGGCCAGGGCCGTACCCCGACCTGGGTGTCATAAGATACGAGCAGTCGAAGGAATTTGTGCCATCGAGCGGAAACACCCACACTGTTCCCGTTCCCCCTGCAGTCAACGCATTGTCACCAAGACTGACGACCTTTGGCCCCGCAACAGAGTCGGTGGTCCATGAAGAGCTCTCCTGGTTAGCGTTTGTTTGGAGCACTGACACGAAAATACTCGGAAGAAACGATGAATCACCTGACGGTATTGCCGGTGACGCCCAATGACTCAAGACAAAAATGCCAATGACCACCGTCGGTCCTTGGGTCCCAGTGCCACCATTGAGACTTGCCCCAATGCTAGGACCAACAGCCATTCCTGTCTGCTGACCGACATTCTGGCATTGTTCGCCGGTGCTGTAGTTGGCCACTTCCTCAATGCTCTCGTTGGCGTTCGCAATCATTGGGGCGAATTGATCGTCAGTGCTGTTGATCAGTGAGAACCGACTGTCGCCTGCGGCAGCAAATCCCCCGGTGGTAGTGCTGGTCGTAGTGATCTCAAAGGGGACCACGGCGTCCGTTTGAGGGTTGACATTGCATGCACTTAGAAGGGACGGCCATATCGAAGTCGTGATCTTCGCACCGCTGATGAGGTTGCCGGTAGCAAAGACACTGGTCCAGGTGGCGCCGTCTGTGCCCGTGCTTGCAATTGTCCACGAGTTCACGAGCGGTGGCGGAGGCATCGTCGTCGTGGTCGACGTGGCGTATGAAGGATCGGTTCCTCCGGTCGCTCCGCTACCACTGGCTGAAGACCCACAGGCTCCAAGCGTCATGACCACGGCTGCGAGGAGACCTGCAGCTGGCGTTCCGCTCCTTAGTCTCCGCCTGCCCATGGACTGATCTCCCTCACTCGCCCCATTTTGCGGGTGACCTTATCAGTAGACTGTGGTGCGGAGCCAAGAGATGTCCTGTGATTCCCGTCTGTGTCCCCCAGAGAGCGCAGCCGTGACCAGGCCATTGCTGTGGCGTTTGGAGAACGGGTCCGAAAGGCTCGGTTGGCGGCAAATCTCACACAGGAAGCCCTGGCCGAGGCCACTGGACTCCATTCCACCTTCATCTCGAATGTCGAACGCGGCTACCGGGTTCCGAGCGTGCCAACACTGCTCAGGTTGGCTCGGGGGTTGAAGATAGCGCCAAGCAAGCTGATCGATGGACTGGATCCGTAGTCGAGCTGCCAATCGCTCAAGTGACAAAGGCAACCACCTCGAAGGGCGTCAGTGCGGGCGGCCCGGTTGAAAGACTGCGAATCCCAGCCGTCGATGCTGCTAGTTATCCCGCATCAATCGGGAATCACAGACGCGGTCCGGAACGATGTGGGTATGGGAAAGCCACTCGATCGCACTATGAATCCATTTCCCGAATCAGGAGCACATCTGCCTCACTCAATCCTTGGAACTGTCTGGCGAAGTCCAGGGCGTCGTCAGCCATCGTGCGCACCAGGGGATCTCTGTCCTTCAAGAGGCTGCGCCAGATCGCAGTGGATTCATTGGCATCCTCCAAATACGCCCGTGCCATGATGGAAGTTGCCCACTTTCTCTGAAGCGGATCAGGTTCCAGCGACATCCGCCGAGCAACAGCTACCGCGAGAGCTGGATCAGCGTCCAGTGCAGAGTCCAGAAGACCAACCGAATCCACTTCAGGAGTTGAATGAAAATAGAAGAACACCTTGGTCAAGTGGAGCGCAGCTTCAGCGCGCCCATCACCTGGGTATTCGCGTGTTGGGGCAAAATCAGGTACTTCCATATTGCGCGATCTATTATATCATGACGTGTCTACGCTATCCCGCCTCCGACCTGGAAAGTATCTCTCCCACTCACCCTGCTCTTCGACCGCTGCTATCTCTTGGGCAAAAAGATCAATGGATGCCTTCTTGGCCGAAAAATACCGCCTCTTGTAGCCGCTCGGGCCGCGCTCAATCTTGACATGGCGGGGTATTCCGTACCAGGTGGTGATATTGAATGTGAGCTTCGCGCGACGCACGAACTGGCGGGGCAATACTGGGCCCATCAATGATAGTCGCGAGTAACTTTGCATCTCGCCTAAGCTGACCAAATTTCCAAATGCTGGAGCCGGCAATGTATTGGGCGCTTTGCCGATAGTCGACGTTCCTTCGCGCACAAACGCCCACCAGATATCTCCCGGAAGACCGCCAATTGCATTGTCATCCATGTACGGTGTCAGACCGGGTAGTACTTCCAATAGGGCGCCTGCCGGCCCATAGTTTTCATACGGGGGAAGAGAGACGAACCATTCGAGCAGTTTCGCAATAAGCGGGGCCAGTGGGATCTCCACCTGGATATGATCGTCAAGTGCTTCCAACTCCTTTTGAGCCATCTCTATAATCTGCTTGCGATTCCCGAATGCAACCAGCTCTCCCTGGCAAGGTGTCGAGTCGAGGGCGACCAGTATGGCCTGAAGCTCCTCATAGGCTTCCGTCTCTCGGGCCAAGTAGCTATTCGGAGAAAGCGTTCCTTCTCGCATCAGATTGAGTCGACGCGTCCTAAGATCAATGGCACCGTTGCCTTCAATGTTCATCGTATTGATCAGTATGTGACGAAGAGTTGGCTGAGAGATGGTTTGCAGGACTGCACAGCGAATGACGAAATAGGTTGCCATCGAGCGGCTCAGGTCAGGCTTCCTGGACAACTGACTATCCACTGCTGGAAGTGTCGAAATGACCTTCGCGACTGTTCGCACCCGGTGGTGCGACAGACCTTTGCGCTGACGTAGCTTGACAAGTTCGCTCAGGACCGCTTTTGCGACCGGGGAATCATCTGGAGCGTTTTCGCGGTCGTGAGCCTCAGGCACCCCAAGAAGCTACCCAATTCGCTACACCGGTTGGGGTGTTACGGGGTTAGCAGAGGCTCCCAGGCTGTGGGCTCACTGGTATCGGACAACGCGTTCACCAGGAGGACCACCATGATTTCCGGTTACGGCAGTCCGGCGCAGACACCTTCAGCTCACTCATTCGGACCGAAGCTCGTAGGCCCCGATGAGACTGGGATGAGGCAGATTCGGAACCAGGCGCTGCGAGCTCTCCCGTCCTCGATGTTCAGAGACACTGTCCGGTCCCGCTCTGGCGACGCGTCGGACTCTGGGAATAGGTGCGGCCAACCCAGCCGACGTTCGCTTCCCGACTCTGCTCCGTCCGGACCTTCTTGCGGTGCCTCGTTTCAACAACGGGAGCTGTACCCATGTCGACTCGTCGACCGCGACCGTCGACAGACGGACACCCAATCGCAGTACCCACAACAACAACCAACAACGAACAAACAGAAGGGAAGTACCACCATGTCCAACGAATTGGCTCTCGCCCTCTCCAACGAGGTCGAGTGCAATGACAGGTACAAGGCACCGCCGGCCACGACCAGGGCTGGCGCCCGAGATCGGCGGCACGAACGGAACCACGCCCTCGCGATTCGTGATATCGAGCGGAATGGTCGAGAGGAAGTGGCTGGGAGTGCTCTGTTCGCAGTGAGAACCATTGCTCGGATGGAGGCACTCGCTCGGGTCAACACGGAGGCCAAGTACATCATCGAGCGTGGTGCCAAGGAGACGCAGATCATTGGCGCCGACAATCCAGTCGTTCAGACCAAGTGCGAGATCTTGGACGACGACAACTTCAATGCGATCCGTCCGATGGTCAATCAGTTTCGTCAGGGGCCAGCGAGGCTGTTCTGATGTCGGGTTGGTTTGCTCCCGGTGGGGCCTTGGCTCCGCCGGGAGCGGGCCGTCCCGAGTCGCAGCGGTCTCGACGCTGGACACCCGGACCGACAGCGCAGCGCCCTCCACGGAGGGATCGGGGGCTTCCCCGCAATGAGGATCTCCAGCGGCGACTGTCCTGGGTGTTCACTACGCCAGGGTTGGCTTCGCGATCTGAGCTGCCACAGAGGAATCGGTCATGAATCCCTTCCACAAGTCGCCTCTCGAACATCTGGTGTCCATCACAATCACGATCGTCCTGGTCTCGATTGGGCTGTCATGGAGCTATCACCTCCTCCGGCCACTTATACCGGCCATTGTCATCGTGGTAATCGCAGTCACTTTATTAAAACTATTTAATAATCGACGAAATGGCTGGTGAATCTTTTGCCGTTCTTCTCGGGGTCACGGGCTACCGGTCGTTGTTGTGTTATGAACTTTTCGCTTGACACTATATATAGCGTTATCGTTTACTAGTTCTACATTATTTTGACGCCTTGTAAAGCACCGCGCCTAATAGTGATTAACACGAACGAGGGGAGGTAACATATGAGTCGCACATTTCATCATGGTAAACGACAAATAAGAGTCAAAGGCGTTAGGCGATCGGAGCCGGACTTGCGCCGCCTTGGTCGAGCTCTGATCGAGTTTGCCCGCATGCAGGCAGAAGCCGAAGCGGAGGCCGACCACGGCGGAGGGAAATCAGCGCCCGGAAAGAAGGCGTCATCCGGCGACTCCACCAAGCAATCCGATAGTTCGGCTGGAGGCCCGACTTGATGCGACCGGCGCTCGTTCGACTGCAACTGCGCTGGCCCCGTGAAGTCACTGAACAGCAGATGGCTTCCGCCTGGCGGCGCCTTCCTGCTCTAGCCGGATGGCCGCTGATCGTCGAGTCGATCGGTCGTCACGGCTTGGTGCATCACCGCCTCAGAGTTCCGGTGAGTCGCCAGATGGCCGTCATCCAACAACTTCGTGCCGAGATACCCGGCATTGGAATCGAAGAGGACACGTCAGAGCCGATTGGGGCACTTCAGGCTGCCGGACAGGTACGCCTGTCGACTCGGCGCCGGGCCGTAGCTACTGCGGACCTAGGGAGTGCCAGTAGGGCCCTACTGACGGCGTTGGCGATGGCCAGAGGCGATGAGGTGTTGATGTGCCAATGGATTCTCGGCAAGCCGCTTCACCCTCAGGCCACCCCAAGTGGGAGCGCGCCCCTCTCTTCCGAGTCGTGGTTCGACGACACGATCAAGGTCATTCTCCAGACACCGCAACAATCCGATGCCGAGCCGCGCCGGACGCTCGCCGCAAAGCAATCGGAGCCCGGATGGCAAGCCCTGGGTCGCTTGGCGGTTCGTGCCAGCACACCGAAGCGTCGAGAACTGCTGCTTCGCCATCTAGCGGGGGCAATCCGTTCACTTGAGACCCCGGGCCTCTCTGTAATGGTGCGAAGTCAGCGACCAGCACGCGCCGAGCGAGCTGCGATCCCGTGGCGGTACCCATTGAGACTGAATGCGGTAGAGATGGCGGCGCTATCAAGTTGGCCGGTCGGTACGACGAGCGAGCTGCCGGTGGAAGCCCAGAGCAGTCGGCCTTTGCCGGCTCCGCGATCTGTGCCCCGCCGCGGTCGCATCGTGGCCGAATCCGATTTCCCGGGTTCCGTTCGTCCACTCGCCCTGAGTACTTCAGCGTCGCTCAGACACCTCTACGCCCTCGGCCCCACGGGTACTGGCAAGTCGACTTTGCTGCTCAATCTCATATCGCAGGACCTGGAATCTGGTCACGGGGTTGTCGTGATCGAACCCAAGGGGGACCTGATCAACGATGTGCTGGCTCGCATCCCCGCTGAACGCCTAAACGACGTCGTGCTTTTGGACCCGACTGACAGGCAATCGCCGGTCGGCCTCAACCCTCTGGAACCAATGGGTCGATCCGCCGAGTTGGTAGCCGACCAACTGCTCGGAACACTGCACGCGCTGTATGCAGCCCACTGGGGACCGCGAACTCAAGATATTCTGGGTGCGGCCTTGCTGACCGTGGCGCAGGTGCCGGGCATGTCCCTGATCGCCGTGCCACTAATTCTCACAAACGGTAATTTTCGCCGAAAGGTGCTGTCCCGCATCAATGACCCCGTCGGGCTGGGACCCTTCTGGGCCGGATTCGAGGCCTGGAGCGAGGCCGAGCGAACGGTGGCCACAGCCCCAATCCTGAACAAGATCCGCCCGTTCTTGATGCGACCGGCCCTCAGGGCAGTACTCGGACAGGCCGAACCTCGCTTCGATCTGCGCCAGGTCTTCACCAAACGCCGAGTTCTACTCGTCAACCTGGCTCAAGGGCAGCTAGGCCCGGAAGCGGCCGAATTGCTGGGTTCACTCGTATTTTCCCAGCTGTGGCAGGCAGCTCAGGGACGCTCCAAGGTTGCTCCCGAGCTTCGTCGGCCGACCTACCTACACATCGATGAGTGGCAGAAGTACTTACGGCTGCCAGTTGACCTGGCTGACATGCTCGCCCAGGCCAGAGGTCTCGGCCTGTCGCTGACGATGGCAAACCAACACTTGGCGCAGTTGAGCCCAGATATCCGAGCTGCCGTGCTCGCCAACGCCAGTTCGAAAGTGGCCTTCCGGTTGGCTCCCGACGATGCAAGAGTCATGGCGGCCAACAGTCGGTTGGACAGCGAAGACTTTGGCGGGTTGGGCGCCTACGAGTGCTACGTGCAGTTGGTTGCCGACAATGCCGTTCAGCCGTGGGCCAGCGGGCGCAGCCTGCCACCGCCACCGAAGGTCAGCGATCCCGAGGTCGTACGTGCTGCGTCACGGGCCAACTTCGGCCGGGACCGGTCTGAGGTTGATGCGGACATTGAGCGGCTCATCAGCGGTGGCCGAACGAGCGCCGAGAGCGCCGATGACCTGGCGCCGCGGCTACGAGGGGGTGCTCAATGACCTTCGCTGGCGGCTACCCGATCGCCTACCCGCCCGTGTCGCTGAGGGGTCGTCATTCGGAGCCGTCTTCCTGCAGGTGGCAGCGGTGCCCGGGAAGATTAACGGCGCGGACTGTCTGGCGTTCCGCCTGCCTTCCATGTTCGTTCGACGAGGGCCTGCAAAGTGTCGTCGTCGTCCTCGGCTCGGCTCTCTTTCTGAGGGGCGGACGCTCACCCAGCTTGGCAAGTGCCGATGGCTACCCGGTCGAGACATCTATCTCTATTCCTCCCACACCGGCACTCTGTACTTTTGCGGCGCCGAATGGAAGGAAAGGAGAGACGTTGTGAGCCAGGTTCGCATCGGCACCACGCAGCTGACTCGTTTGCGAGATGACCTGTCGGATCGCGATCTGGCCATCGTGGGCCAAGTATCCGATCTGCGTCTGATGAGTGCACGCCAGATCGAAACGCTGCACTTCGGCGAGGAACGCCACGCCAGCCGCATCACGGCGATCCGCACCTGTCGACGGGTGCTGGAGCGGTTGGTCGAGCACCGTCTGCTGATCCGGCTCCATCGACGCATCGGTGGCCTTCGAGCCGGATCCGCCGGCTACATCTATTCCCTCGGTCCTGTAGGCCAGCGAATACTGGAGCTTGATGGTCCCCGCCGTCGCTTCCGGGAGCCAACGACTCTCTTCGTCGACCACACCTTGGCGATTGGGCAGCTGGTGGTCGGCCTGACCGTGGCGGCTCAGCAGGGGGTGTGCGATCTTCTCGCCGCTGAAGCCGAACCGACCTGTTGGCGACCATTCGCGGCAGTTGGCGGGCGACAGGTGTTGCGACCCGACCTCTTCGTGACGCTGGGTGTCGGTGCATATGAGCATCGGTGGTTCGTTGAGATCGATCGAGGTACCGAGAGCCTGCCGGTGGTGTTGCGCAAGTGCCGGACCTATGACGCCTACTACCGCTCTGGCACCGAACAGGCCGAACATGGCGTCTTTCCTCGGGCCTGCTGGGTGGTGCCGGACGAGCATCGAGCCATCCGGTTGCGGCAGGCCATCGATAGCGCTCGGGAACTGACTGAGCGGCTATTCACGGTGACCGTCAGTGACGCCGCAGTTGGGTTGCTGACCGGAGGCACGACATGAGCCTGTTGCCACGGAACACGATCATCGTCGGGGATGTTCGGGAGCGGTTGGCGGAACTGCCCGAGTCGTCTGTCGACTGCGTGATCACCAGTCCGCCATATTTCAGGTTGCGGGACTATCAGGTGGATGGGCAAATCGGTCTGGAGGGGACCGTGGATGAATGGGTCGATGAGCTGCGACTCGTGTTCAGGGGTTTGGCTCGGGTCCTGAAGCCGACTGGCTCCGCCTGGCTGAACTTGGGCGACAGCTACTCACGCCATTCCCGCTTTGGTGCTCCCCCAAAGAGCCTGTTGCTCGGACCTGAGCGCCTGGCGTTGGGACTCATCGAGGACGGCTGGTCCGTGCGCAACGTGGTGACGTGGGAGAAGGCCAACACGATGCCATCGAGTGTCCGAGACCGCCTGGCCACCAAGTCCGAGGTCATCTATTTCCTGACACGGAGTCCCAAGTACCACTTCGATCTTGATGCCATCCGAGTTCCCCATCGCTCCAGTCCACCTCGCAGAGGTCCCGGTTCCAAGGGTACGGGGAGGCCGGGGACTCGACCGGCTTGGGCCGGTCCCCTGGCTGGCAACAACTCCGGACTGGCTCGGATGCGAGCAGCCGGTCGAATCGGGCATCCGCTTGGCAAGAATCCAGGCGACGTTTGGCGGACGGCGGCGTCCAACTTTCGAGGACAGCACTTCGCCACGTTTCCGACCGAGCTGATCGACCGGCCTTTGCTGGCGGCTTGTCCCGAGAGAGTCTGCCGGGGCTGCGGACTGCCCTGGCAACGACAGACAGCGACGAATTCCGATGGGGAGGTCCTGCCCGGTGTGCTCAGGCCCGATTGCGCCTGCCGCGCCGACTCACGGCCCGGAGTGGTGCTCGATCCCTTCATGGGTGCGGGCACCGTCGGTGTGGTGGCTGAGCGGCATGATCGGGATTGGCTGGGCGTGGAGCTCAACCCGGACTTTGCCGAACTTGCCACGAAACGCATTGAAGCGGCACGTGACCAGATGAGCAGTGGGGGAGGAGGACACCGTCATGCGGCATGACATCCAGTTCTGTCGTGGACCGGTTTACAAGGTGGACGAGGTGAAGGGCTGCGCCCTTCGGCAACAAATGAGTAATAACGAGAGGAGGTGCGTAGTGAATGAGACAGAACCAACGAGACCAGATGATGAGCAGGAAGACAGACAGCGTGAACGGCGGGAAGCGGAGGCCAGGCCGCGGCCGCGCATCTACGTGGCCAGCCTCAGCGACTACAACGATGGTCGCTTGCACGGCAGATGGATGGATGCGGCAATAGGCGATGAGGAGCTACATGCGGAGGTGGCAGCCATGCTGGCGGCGTCGCCGATGCCGGGCGCTGAGGAGTTCGCCATCCACGACTATGAGGGTTTTGGGCCAGTCAGAGTCGCCGAGTATGAACCCTTGGGGGCGGTGGCCAGGATCGCCCGCGGCATTGCCGAGCACGGTCCGGCGTTTGCCCACTGGGCGGAGTTGGTGGGCAGCGATCCCGAGACGCTGGGCCGCTTCGAAGACAACTTTGAGGGTCACTTCGCCGATCTGGAGGCATACGGGGATTCCATCATCGAGGCGTACGGCTTTGACAAGGCGGTCGAGGATCTTCCCGACCTACTGACGCCATACGTGAACATTGATTCCGCCGCCTTTGCCCGTGACATGGAACTGGGCGGCATGATCTCGACGAGCGAGGGGGACGGCGGGATCTACGTGTTCGGGAGTGACTGGTGATCCCCTTCTCCGAGTGCTCGGGCCCCCACCGTCCACGATGCGGGATACCCCTGGTCGGTGGCTCGGATGAGGTCTCGACACTGCCATTCCTGGATCGGAAATTGGGCATTCTCCCTGGTAAAATGCCTATTGTCACCGAAGGAGTGCCAGTGCCTGGGACTACTGCCGTGAGCAGCAGCTGCTTCCCGCCATGTGCGGCTCCAGCACGGCCATCCAGGGCGATTCGGCATGCAGTGGAGCGACAGCTACCGGACCAGGTACCAGGTGAGGGATGTCAGTTCTTGTCCCATTTGGCCCAGAAACTCCCAGGACGTGTAGCCCTCGTTCTTCGCGACTTCATTGTCGAGTCCCAACACGTCACAGAGCAGGACTTCATGGTCCCGACGAGAAGCAAACATCAGGGACTGGGCACGATGGATCTCCCGAAACAGGGACTGCGTACGAGTTCGACCGATGTGGGTGACGTGGGCAAGAAGCAGCGACTGCCAGGCACCGCCGACGTAGTAGCCGCCATTCAGGTAGCTGAACCACTCCCTCAGTTCTGGGTAGCTCAGGTCGGTCGAAGTTGGCTTGGTGTGATGTGTCTTGCTTCCCATAAGTATCTCACTTCTATTTTACTCCAACAAGTCAATACATTCATTGCCTATGCATTGACTTTATTCCACAACGGCGCGAACATTAGCGGGCTTAATAGGAGAAATTCGACATGAGTACTGCAAAGAGATTGCGAGCAACAAAGACTCAACAGCCACCAGTTACTCCAGATGCGGAACCGAAGGTTGCTTCGGGCAAGCGGGCGGTGCTGTATCTGCGGGTGAGTACGCCATCCCAGGTCAAGACCGATTACAACCCAGAGGGCATCTCTCTTCCGGCGCAGCGACAGGCCTGCGAGCTCAAGCGAGACTCACTCGGCGCCGAGACGGTTCGGGAGTTTGTCGAGGCGGGACGGACCGCGACTGACATCGAGCACAGGCCTGTATTCCAAGAGATGATTGCTTGGATCAAGAGCCAAAAGAATATCGACTACCTCATCGTCTATCAGTTCAGTCGAATCTTCCGTAACTCCGTTGATGCCGCCATTACCAAGAAAGAGCTCGGAAAGCACGATTGCCGGATCATTTCAACCAACCTGGACCTTGGCGAAGGACCCGAGAGTGCGATGGTGGAATCCATCATGCATGCGGTGGACGAGTTCCGATCCAAGTCTGACGGTGCCGACATCGCCTACAAGATGGGCGCCAAGGCAAAGAGCGGTGGCACGCTTGGCCGTGCACCCATGGGTTACGTCAACGCTCGTGATCTGTCAGAAGGGCGCAATATTGGGATCGTCAAGTTCGACCCGGAACGGGCGCCTCTCGTCAAGGTTGCCTTCGAGCTTTACGCCAGCGGCGACTTCAGCATTGAGAGTCTGGCCAAGGAACTCATCGATCGGGGGCTCAGAACCAGGCCGGGAAAGCATCCGGCAGGAACGGTGTCGACCAGCAAGCTGAATGCCATGCTCCGGGATCCTTACTATGTCGGGTACGTCAGCTACAAAGGCGAGCTGATAGTCGGCCGACATGAGGCACTGATCAGCGACGAGTTATTTGAACGGGTTCAGGCCGTGCTCGATGAGCGGAGCGGTAGTGGCGCACGCCAACGGCGGCACACCCACTACTTGAAGGGCGTCCTGTGGTGTGGCCAGTGCCACGACGAGGGCATCGAGTCTCGAATGATCATGCAATGGTCCAAGGGAAACGGCGGCTTGTACCTGTACTTCTTCTGCCGCCGCAAGCAGCAACACCTCTGCATCTCTCGCTATCTGGAGGGTGACGCCGTTGAAGCCGCAGTGCTGGATTTCTACGGCACCCTCGACTTCCCGAGTGATCTTGCAGCGAGGGTGCGGGCACAGCTCCACGACGTCCTTGATGATGAGGAGAAGGCTTCGAAACTGCGGCATGAACAGCTGACGGCGGAACTGCTGCGACTCGACCGGCAGGAAGAGAACCTGATCGATCTGGCAGCTGACGGCAATCTGCCCACCGCCAAGGTGAAACAGCGTCTTGGAATCATCTTGCGTCAGAAGAACAAGCTCAGCCAACAGCTCGCAGAGTCAAACGAGCGGCTCGCCGTCGGGGCGGCCCTGATCGAAAATGCTCTGTTGGTCCTGAACAATCCTCAGAGGCTCTACGAGAGGATGTCGCCAGAACAGCGGCAACTGATGAACCTGGCCATCTTCGAGAAGCTCTACATCTTCGACGATGGGATCACTGACGCGGTCTTCAAGCCGCCGTTCGACGAACTCATGCTGGTGCGAGACGCTGCCGGGCTGGCGAGCGGTCAAAGCAAAGAGTCCCCCGCCGCTGACGCGGCAGGGGACTCATCGGGGCTTCACGCCGGACCCCTGGCCACCGCCTTTTTTGGTGATGGTTCTAATAAGCGGGTCATGGTGGGGACGGAGGGGGTCGAACCCTCACTGGGGGCGGTTTAAGCGCCCTGCCTCTGCCAATTGGGCTACGTCCCCCGGAACCATCCGACTTGCCCCGACCCTCAGACTGTAGGTCCCGGACACGGCCACCGGCCGCTGGGGAGCCACCCGACGTGGGCCCCGTTCGACATCGCCAGACCCACGACCTCGTTCTTCCCGGGCCGGCACGTGCCCAGGCCGTCACGTCCTACCGCTCCCGCCATCTTCCGTTTCCGTTGGTCGGAATGGGATTGCCCGTGTGCAACAAGTGTTGCCATGTCAGACGAGTTCCCGATAGCTCATGGCGTGGTCGCAAGTTTTCGGTCTGTAGGCGTCACGATGCGGAGCATCCCGCACCGTCCGCGACCGCGGGACTGCCCGGTCCTGACCGAACTGGCCGTCCGATCCGAGCTGGGCGACGGCATCCGTCACCCCGGGACGGCCCTATCCGTGCACCCGGACACGATCGAACCGAGCGGTATGCTCACCGCACTTCCCGTGCGCCCTCACCGCCACTGCAGCGACGGCGCCTCTCCGACGACCTGTCTAGGACGGTTTATGGCGGTGCGCCTCAGAGGAACGCTGACAGCTGACGAGCCGGCGGACTTGGCGATAACGCCCATGCGCGCCCCTCGCGTCTGGTTGGTCGCCGTCGGCGTCGTCGGCTTCTACGTGGCCCTGGGGATGTGGGCCTACTGGCCGGTGGTGGTGTCCGGACGGACCCACCTCTTTGGTGTGACCAGCGACTCATTGCTCGCCACCTGGTTCCTCGCCTGGGTTCCACACGCGTTGGCTCACGGTCTCGACCCGTTCTTCAGCCACTCCATGTTCGCCCCCGCCGGGATCAACCTCGCTCAGAACACGGAGGCACCGCTCCTCGGCCTCCTCGCCGCGCCACTGTCCACGGTCCTCGGTCCGGTCGCTAGTGCCAACGTCCTCATGGTGCTGGCCATGCCGATTTCGGCCGCCGCCGCCTTCTACGCCTTGGTGAGGTGGTCGGTGTGGTGGCCGGCCGCAGCCATCGGTGGCCTGATCTACGGGTTCTCGCCGTACATGGTCGACCAAGGGCTCGGCCACCTCGTACTCGTCTTCGCTCCATGGCCACCACTCATCGCACTCACCTTGTCCGAGATCGTGGAGCGCCGTGGCCGTCCGATACTGCTCGGCGTCCAGCTCGGGCTCCTGGTGGCCGCCCAATTCCTCACCGAGCCCGAAGTCCTCACGATAGTGGCGGTCGTCGCCGTCGTCGGTCTCCTGGGGACCGTGGTCGCGCACCCGGCCGGCCCCCGTGAGGTCCTCCGGCGTCTGGCCGTGCCTTCGATCGTGGCCGTGACCCTCACCGCCATCGTCCTCGCCTACCCCCTGTGGATGATCACGTCCGGGCCCGAGCACTACACGGGGGCGCCCCAGGGAATCGCCACGATCTACAACGATCTGCTCAGCTTCGTTGCGCCCGGACCGCTGCAGCACGTGTCGCTGGGACTCGGTGGTGTCGGTGCTCACGTCCTCGCCGGCAACCCCTTCGAGTCGGGAGGCTACCTGGGCATTCCTGTCCTCGTCATCACCGCCGCCCTGGCCTGGCGTTCGAGGACCCGGGGTCGTACCCGACTCGCCCTCCTCTGCCTGTTCACCTCTGCCGTGCTCTCGCTCGGCTCCCACCTGAGCGTGGACGGGCACCGCACCGTCGTGCCACTGCCCTTCCTCCTCCTTGCCAAGATCCCATTGGTGGACAACCTCCTGCCCGTCCGGTTCTCACTGGTGACCGCCGGCTGCCTCGCCGCCGTCATCGCGTTCGGACTCGACGACCTTCGCGGCTCCCGGTCCGCCGCCGTCGCACCCACCTCGAACACGACCCGTCCCGCCCGTTTCGCCTCGGAGCGGCGGCGAATCCGGGCCACCATCACCATGGTTGTCGTGCTCGTCACTGTCGTGGTGGTCCTGCTGCCGCGCTGGCCGATCGCCGGTCAGCCAGTCGGCACACTTCCGGCCGCTGTCCGCGCCGCCGTCCCTCCCGGAAACCCAGTGGCGCTCACATACCCGTACACCGTGCAGCCCGACGCGGCGGCACTCGGATGGCAGTTCGACGACGGCTTCCGCTTTCGGTTGCTGGGGGGTTACGGCGAACACCCCGAAGTGCTCCAGGGCATCTACTACGTGTTCCCCGCCCGTATGAACCCAGACGACCTGCAGCGGTTCCTCGCCGTGCAGGAAGGCTTCCATTTTTACGGAGCCGCTCCGGACCTGAACCCCGCGCTCGTGCACTCCACCCAGCGGACCCTTACCGCCTACGGAGTCCGTCTTGTGATCGTGGACCGTTCCACGCCGGGTTCGGGTCCGGTGATGCAACTGTTCACGGATGCCATGGGGCCGCCGACGCGGACATCGGGCACCTTCGCGGTGTGGGCATCGACCGGGGGTGCACTGTGAATGCGACCCTTCCGTGCCCCGCGGCCTACAGAGATGACCGGACCACATGGAGGGGAATCCCATCGACCAGTCATTGATTGGGTTAACCGGGCAGCGTCCGGCATCGGCATTTGCAGGACGGAATCGTCCGACGCTGGTCGCCAACTACCTGGCGAGATGCTCAGCGAGCTCCGCCAACGACGACCTCATACCTTGATGAGGAACCTGCCCCTCACCGACGGACACGCCATTCCTCGTTGGCCCACAGGCGGAATTCCTGGTTGAGCACCGTGTAGCCATGGGTGCCAGGTGGGTAGGTGTAGACGTCGAACCCCGGGCACGACGAGATCGACGTCGGTCGTCCAAGACGATCCGTGTCAGCTGCCACGAGCCCGATCGGCGGCCCGACGACTCGATCCACGACTACGAAGGAGACGGTTCTGTGGTCGAATTCACCGAGATTGACCAGCCAACCATGTGGGAGAAAGTTGGCGAGCACCTGCAGGACGTGGGTGTCACCCGTTCCGTAGGCTTCGAGAGTTCGTGACGTCCAGAAGTCGCCGACCCCCGTGAGCCCGCGAATGGAGGCGATGCGACCGAAGCATTGGCCCGCAGCGAAATCAGAAGGATTCACCAAGGGATTGAGCCCGGGCAGCAGCGCCAACGTCCCGACCAATGCGACGCCACCGACGGCAAGCCCGGTACGGTAGTCGGCGACAGCCACCTTTGACGGGCGACGGAACCGGCCCACCACGGAAATGAGCGCGAGGAGGGGAAACACTACGGCCGGAATGAAATACCGGTTGGTCGAGTTCCCGGATGCTAGGACGCCGAAAATATCCACGAGCGGTGCCACCAGTGCGAAGGTGACGACGAAAAGTGCCGTGCTGACTGACTCGGTAACGTTATCCGCTGGCCATCGCAGCAGTTGGGCGAACTGGATCGCGGCCACTGCGACTACACCGAGAAGTACCACGAACTCCAGACGTTCGGACGGGTAGGACCAAGCGCCGGTAACCATGGCGCCGAACTGGGTGAGTGCGCGGCCGATCTGGTTGAACTTGACATAGCTGGAAGCGGACGAACCGATGACATGAGCGAAGGGGATCCGCAGCACGGAGCCGGCAGCGAGGCTGGCAACCTGACATCCGAGCACTGCGGCAGCCGAGCGCGTCGTGACCCGACGGAGGGCGACGAGGAGGCCGATGGTGAGAACGATCGGTGTCGTAACCCACAATGCGAATAGTGGATCGGATGCATATGTCAGCGTCGATGTGACGACTGCCAGCAATGCCCATGGCCGATTGCCGAATCGCTGGGCGGATGGCCGAAGCTGGCGGACCGTGCACCCGACGAGCACGACACCCCCGAGAAGCAGCCCGTAGTAGTAGGTGGTGAGGAGAGTGAGGGTGGCGAACTGAAGTTGCCCGCCGGAAGGCTGAACTTCCAGAAGCATGAATAGTACGAGGCAACCGGTGAACACGCACGAGGCCAATCCCCGCCGGCCGACCCTTGGAACAACCGCCGCCGCCAGCATTCGCGCCGCCCCGTAGAGCAATAGCACGTTGAGATAGGCGTTCATGACCAACGAAGCTCGGATCGATGTCGTCACGGCGGCACAGACGGCGTAGAGGGCGGCCTCGGGAAAAACAAGCAACTGGGTCGACATGATTGGTTGCCAGAGCTGGTGCTGCGCGAGTGATTCACGCAGTAGCGGCAGTGTCAGACCGTCGGACGTGTAGAGGAAAAATCCAAGCCAATTGGTGCTCGCGACGTGTTGCAACTCGAGCGTGACCAAGAGAATCGTCACCATGAGAGGGGCGAACTCGCGAGAGATGACGCGCCAGGACTGTGTCGCCCGCGGGCTGCTTCGTGTACGTCGGAGTCGGATTTGTGCCGAATCGACGATCGCTGCTGTGTCGCCGATGTCGGCTGCGCTGACGTCTCGAGTGGTCATTGGTGACAACGGATGCTTCGAACCTCGCGAATACCGAGGTCAGAGACTCTCAAGGGCTCAATCGACCACATGGGGGGAGTGTACAAGCAGCGAAACAGCTCCGGTCACCGGAAGGCAGCAAGGCGTTACCCTCGAACAGCCGTCGTACGTCGAACCCGTCGGGTTCCTGTTTGCACTGGATCGAGAGGTAGCTGCGAATGGCGCAGAAGCTCCTGGAACCGGCGAGCATGCGCCACGGATCCCGAGATCGTCGTTTGCAACTCCACCATCCGACTGTAGGTCCCGGACACGACCACCGGCCGCTGGGGAGCCACCCGACGTTGGCCCCGTCAGTGCGACCGGTGGCCGGATAACGGCGGGGTGACCGAGTCGACTGCGTCGAGCTCCTGTGCCCTCGGGTCATCGCGCGGGTGCACGAGACCCTGGGCGCCGGGCCACGGGCCGAGGACGGTGGTCGGGCGGACAGCCGGATCCCACGCCGCCCACGTCACCGACCCGGCACCGGGCAGATCGCACGCCGGCACTCCAGTGCGGGCGAACGAGGTCCACGACCGGCGGATGGCCACCGACAGCGCGAAGGCGTCCTCGCCACCACCCGAGAACGCCTGAATGGCCTCGTTTTTGAGCGTGCCGAAGACGAAGGGGATCTCGAGGGCATGGCACGAGCCGAGCACACCGTCGAATGCCGGCGAGGACCAGGTGAAGAGATAGTTGAACGTGCCCACGTTCGCATCGGCGGCACCTGCGTGGGCGTCGGCGAACCGTATCGATCCCACCCGGAACACGTACTCGGTGGCGATCGCCGACCAGAGATCACGGGGCTCGACCGACTCCCCGCGCTCCGAGCGTGCCGCCTGAACGGCGGCGATGACCCCGTCGGCCGACTCTGGGTCCGGGGTGATCCGGCGCATCCACCGGCGCAGGCCTTCCATCTCGAGCGACATCAGCTTGGGACTGCCGAGGGCGAAGAACGCCGACTCGTCCCTGGTGGTGCCGATCAACAGGGGGACCGATGCCGATGACCCAGCGGCCACCGCCTCGGCGGGCACCAGGGGCACCAGCCCGCCGTCGACGACCGGGGTCATCAACAGTCCAGTGTCCACCCCCCCGGCTACGTCGGTGTACTCGGTGCCTACCGTCACCAGCCGGTCGGCCGGGACGGCACCCAGCGCCTCGCGGGTGCAAGCCACCCCCAGGTGCCCGGCCAGCCGCTCGGCACAGTCGGTGGCCAGCGCCGTGGTGCAGGTGTAGGGAGGCCCACTCTCCACGATGGCCTTGTGGAACAGCCCGACCGCCGCTGGCGTGCCCATCAGCGTGGAGACGCTCATGCCGCCGGCCGACTCGCCGAAGAGGGTGACGTTGCCGGGGTCACCACCGAACCCGTCGATGTGGTCGCGCACCCAGGCCAAGGCGGCCACCTGGTCGGCCAGCCCCCAGTTGCCGAACCCCGTCCACTCCTGACCGTCGAGCCACGTCTGGCCCGATTCCGCGAGTGCCGGGTGGGCCAGGAATCCGAGAAGACCGAGCCGGTAGTTAATGGTGACCACCACCACGTCGCCGTCGCGCGACAGCTCGCCGCCCCGGTACAGGCCGGAGGACCCGGTGCCGGTCATGAACGACCCGCCGTGGACCCACACCATGACCGGGCGTCGACCGTCGTCGATGCCCGGGGTCCACACGTTCAGGTTCAGGCAGTCCTCCGAGAACTCCCCCGGAGTGCCACCGAGCGCCTGGTCCATGAACCCCTGGGCCTGTGGGGCCACCGGTCCGAAGGTGTCGCAATCGCGGATACCGGTCCAGGGCTCGGGGGGCACAGGCGGCCGCCAGCGACGTCCGCCGGCCGGGGAGGCCGCGTAGGGAATGCCGCTGAAGGACCACACGCCGTTGCGCTCCACGCCCCGCACGCGGCCACCTTGGACCTCGACCACTCCGTGGACCACGACGACCTCCAGTTCGGCGGCAGACCTGCCGATGCTCTCAGCAACTTACCCAGGAGTAGGTCCGACCGGTATGCCCGGTGAGGACCCGACCGCTACTGACCGCAATTGACACCGAGTGGACACCCCTGGTCCACCGAACGTTCACACCGGGAGAACACCCTGATGAACCGCAGTTTTTCTGCCTTCCCGCCATTGTTCGCGCCTCCTGAGGGCGGTAGCGTTCCCGGGTGCCCCCGATGACGACCCGACGCCGGATGACCCGGTCCGCGCCGAAGTTGGTGGCTGTCGTGTGCGCCGGGCTCCTCGTCGCCACCGCTGCCGGGCAGCTGGTCGAACCCGGCCAGGCGGGGGCTGCCGGGACCGCTACGACGACGACCACCACCACCTCACCCACCCAGGGTCAGATCACCGCAGGTGAGGCCCAGGTCACCGCCATTGAGGCCCAGATTGCCCAGCAGCAGGCCGCCTTGGACACCGCCACCGAGGCCTACGACCGGTCCGTCGTCGAGCTCGACGCCACCAAGGCCGAACTGACGACGACGAATACCCAGCTGGTCACCGAGCGGGCCAAGCTCACCGCGGCCAAGGGCGTGCTCCGCACCGACGTGATCCAGGCCTATACGAGCGGCACCGCATCCACCGCGGTGGCCAAGCTGTTCGCCGCACCGACCGGGAGTGCCCAGACCAGAAACCTCTACGAGCACCTCGGCATCGGTGACCTGTCGTTGGAGGTGGCCCGGGTCCAGTCCGGCCAGAAGGTGCTCGGCGCCACCCAGGTAAAGCTCCAGTCCGAGGAACAGAGCCAGCAGTCCCAAGCCGCGACGGCCGACACTGCCGCCCAGAAGGCGCAGGCCGCATCCGCCGTGTCCCAGGCCACCCTCGCCCAGGTGAAGGGCGCACTCGCCCAGGCCATCGCCCAGCAGGCCGCCGCCCAGGCTGCGGCTGCGGCTGCGGCTGCGGCCAGCGCCACCAGTGTCCCCACCCGGCAAGCTGCCGCAGCCCAGGCTTCGCAGGCCGCCCAGGTGGCCAGCACGGTTAGTGGGGGCAGCGCGGCGGCCACCAGCGCCAACCAATCGGCCAACCAGGCCGCCAACTCCGGTGGGTCCGCTGGTTCGGGTGGCACGGCGTTGCCTCCCGGGGGCGGAGTGACGAGCGTCGGGCAGAACGCCGCCGGCCTGGCTGCCGTACACGGGGCGATGCACTACCTCGGCGTGCCCTATCTGTGGGGTGGGGCAAACAGCGCGGGCCTCGACTGTTCGGGCCTCACCATGCTGGCCTGGGCCAGCGCCGGTGTCTCGATGCCCCATTCGGCGGCGCTCCAGTATGCCGACTTCTCCCACGTCAGTCTCAACGCATTGCAACCTGGTGACCTGCTCTTTTACGACCTCGACGGCTCGGGTATCGACCACGTGGTGATCTACGTGGGGCCGACCCTCGACGGCCAGGCGACCGCCTACGGGTCAGAGACCATCATCCAAGCCGCCCACACGGGAACCGTGGTCACCTTCGACCCCCTCTGGTATTACGGACTGGTCGGTGCGGCCCGTCCTTGAGCAGGCCATGTCGCCGGCGCTGCGGCCCGTGCCGCTGAGCCGCTCACCGTGGTGCATGAGTCGCGACCGTCGGGCCGGCAGATGAGCCTCGACCTCACCATTGTCGTCCCCGCCTACAACGAGGACCACCGCTTGTCCGCCGGCATGAAGCGATTCGACGCCGCCGTCTCGGCGGGCGCGATCGACCTCGAACGAACCGAGGTGGTGGTGGTCGACGACGGGAGCACCGACCGCACAGCGGCCGTGGCCGAGAAGTTGCTGGCCGCCCTCCCCCACTACCGGGTGACCCGCCTCCCGTTCAACCGGGGCAAGGGGGCCGCGGTGCGGGCCGGCATCGCTTCGGCGCGCTCGCCACTTGTGGCGTTCATGGACGCCGACATGGCCATCGACCCGCTGGCCATCCCTCTTCTCCTCGATGGACTCGAGCGCAACGACGTCGTTGTCGGGAGCCGGGCGCTCCCGGACTCGATGGTCGAGACCGCCTACGCGGTACGCGCACTTATCAGCCGTCTGTTCAACGAGATCGTCACGGCGGGCACCGGTCTCGGGCTGAAAGACACCCAATGCGGATTCAAGGCGTTCCGCACCCCGGTGGCCCGACTGCTCTTCCACCTGGTGCGGATCGACCGGTTCGCCTTCGACGTCGAGGTCCTGGCCCGGGCCCGTCGGCTCGGGCTCGACATCGCCGAGGTCCCCGTGCACTGGAAGCACGTGGAAGGGAGCACGGTCCACCCGCTCCACGACTCAGTGGCCATGGTGTCCGACGTCTACCGGTCTCGCCGGGGCCTGCTGGCCGGGCCCCCCGTGCCTACCATCGGCGTGCGGCCGGCCACCGGCGGTACCGACCCCGGCCTGCGAGGACGTGTGGCCGGGCTGCTGGAGGACCTGCTCGACGGCGCCCCGGTGTCGGTGGTCGCCAACGCCGACGGCGTCGGCGTCGTGGCGCTCCTGGCCCTGGTGGAGCCGGCCGACGTGGCACGGGCCCACGCCGCCCTCCGTGACGCGCTGGCTCCGGCCGAAGTCAGCCGGCGGGCACTCAGTCTCGACGGTCTGGCCGCCCTCGGGCCACTGGCCGGACGACTCGACGCACCGAGGCTGCCCGACCCGGGGAATTAACAGGGGTCACCCGGGCACCACCCGGGTACGATGCTGCGCGTGGACGCGGACCAGGGCGAGACGACAGGTAGGGTGCCCACCAGTTCCCACCCGGACGACGCCGACTTCATCGAGGCGATCGTGCAGCACGCGCCTGCGGCCACGGCCGGTGGCCCTGACCATGACGGGGCCGACCAGGTCGTCGAGTTGGCCGGCGCCACAGTCTCCTACCTGCCGGTGTCCACCCGCCCGACCGATTTGGGGACCGAGCCCATCGAGGACCCCCGTCGGTCTGACGTCGACGAGTGGGGTCGGTCGGAGCACATGCGTTCGATCGTCCGCCGCCTCTACGACCCGATGTACCGCTACTGGTTCCGGGTCGAATGGGAAGGCCTGGAGAAGATCCCGACCGAGGGCGGTGCCCTGCTGATCGCCAACCACGCCGGGGCCATTCCGTCCGACGCGCCGGCCATCATGCACGGCGTCGAGACCGAGCTGGGGCGCCCGGTCTACGGCCTGGCCGACTACTTCTTCCGCACGCTGCCCGTGGTCGGGACCCTGTGGTCACGCACCGGCGGCGTGCCGGCCCACCCGGACAACGCATTCCGGATCCTCCACGACCAGCAGCAGTTGGCCCTCGTCTTTCCGGAGGGCACCAAAGCCACGTCCAAGACCTACGCCGACCGCTACCGCCTGCGCCGCTTCGGTCGGGGTGGCTTCGTGGAGATCGCCATGCGGGCCGGTGTGCCGATCATCCCCATCGCCGTGGTCGGCGCCGAGGAGTCCATGCCGATCCTGTTCCGGATCCCGATCCTGTCCAAAGCCCTCCACCTTCCCTACTTCCCGGTCACCGCCAACTCGTTGCTCCTCGGTCCGCTCGGCTACGTCACCTACTTCCCGTCCAAGTTCAAGCTCCGGGTCCTCGACCCGGTCACCTTCGACGTCGAACCGGGCCTCGACCGCTATTCCCGTAGCCGGGTCATGGACGAAGCCGAGCGCATCCGGGCCTCGATGCAGGACGCCCTCCACGACATGTTGCGTGAGCGCCGCAGCGTCTGGTTCGGCTGAGCGGTGGGTCGGCGCGTCCTCATCACCGGGCTGGACACCTTCTGGGGTGGCCGGATGGCCCAGGCCCTCGAGGCCAAGCCCGATGTCGAGATGATCCTGGGCCTCGGCACTAAGGAGCCCAAGGTCCCCCTCGAGCGGACCGAGTTCGTCCGCTCCGACCAGAAGTACTCGATCCTCAGCCGCATCGTCCGAGCCACCCAGGTGGACACCATCGTCCACACCTTCCTCGAGACCAACTCGTCGGCAGTACCGAACCGGGTCCTCCACGAGATCAACGTCATCGGCACCCTCAACCTGTTGGCGGCAGCCGGGGCCAGCGGGACGTCGGTGCACAAAGTGATCGTCAAGTCCTCGACCCACGTCTACGGCGCGGCCGAACAGGATCCCACGTGGTTCCGCGAAGAGGACACCCGGACCGGACCGGTGCGCACCAAGCTGGAGCGGTCGCTCATCGAGGTGGAGTCGTTGGTGCGGGACTTCGCCGAGGACAACCCCCACCTGGCGGTGACCGTTCTGCGGTTCGCCAACGTCCTCGGCACCGACATCATCACCCCGATCAGCTACAACCTCCGCAGGCGACTCCTGCCCTGCATCGCCGGATTCGACCCACTGGTGCAGTTCGTGGAAGAGGACGACGTGGTCCGAGCTCTCGAATTCGTCACCGCCAACCGCGTACCGGGCGTGTTCAATGTGGCCGGCGAGGGCAAGCTCCCCTGGACCGAGGTCGCGTCGTTCGGGGGGGCCCATCTGCTTCCCTTGCCGCCGTTGCGACCCCGCGCCTTCGCGGCACCTTTGGAGAGGTTGGGCACCATCCGCTTCCCGCCGGAGTTGGAGAGCCTGGTCCGCTACGGCCGGGGCGTGGACACCTCGAAGCTGCGGAAGGCGGGCTTCGACTATCGCTACTCCAGCGCGGGTGCCGTGGTCAGCTTCGCCCGGGCCAACAACCTGCGCCGAGCCACCGGCGGCTCGAACACGCCGGAGTACCGCTACGAGCAGGACGTCGAACAGTTCTTCCGTCACTCCCCCGCGGTGGTCCGGGGTATCGACACCTGAGAAAGCCGGAATCAGGCGGTCAGACGGGGTCGATCCAGGTGGCGCGCAGTTCGCGACCCCGCGCCGCCCACTCCTCGGAGGTCATGGCGTAACGCACGTGGTCCTCCCACTCGCCGTTGATCTCCAGGAACCCGAGGGCCACACCCTCGTCGCGGAGTTCAAGCTTCTCGACCACCCGGCGGCTGGCTGCGTTCCGAGGGATGATCGCCACTTCGACGCGGTGCAGCCGGAGCGTCTGGAAGGCGAACTGCAGCAACACCACCACCGACTCGGGGATCAGTCCGTCGCCAGCCACGTCCCTGTCGATCCAGTAGCCGATCGACCCGTTCTGGAACGGACCCCGCAAGATAGAGGAGAGCGTGACCTCTCCCGCGAACCGGCCCTCGAGGAAGATACCGAATCCGAACCCCGAACCCAGTTGACGTTCGCGCTCGCGCATGGCGCACCGGGCCGTGAAGCTGGCATGGTCCTCGGCAGGCAGCGGGGCGCCCTTTGATCGGGGCTCCCACGGCACCAACCAGTCGCGGCAGCGGTTGCGAACCTCGAGCCAGGCCGGATAGTCCGACTCCATCAAGGTGGCCAATCGGACGCGCCGCCCGGACAGTTCGAGCGAACGCACCGTTTGGGCGCGGAGGCTCGGGGTCATGCCGGCACCCCGATGCGGAGGCGCCCGCGATCCCCCCATGTCTCGTTGGGAACTCCCACCCCGGAATGGTAGGTCAATCCCGAACCTCGCCACACCTGCCCTGGGCCTGGTTGACGAGCCATGCCGCCGTCCACCCGGGCCTAGCTGGCATGTTCGAGCCGGACGCGGGCCGCCCGGCGAGCATCCGCGTAGATCCCACGGTGCTCGGCCACCACACGCTCCCATCGGAAGGCCATCGATCGCTGCTCGGCCCTTCGGGCGAGGTCCTGTCGGAGCTCCACGTCGCCAAGCACCCGTCCGACCGATGCAGCGATCCCCTGCACGTTGTTCGACTCCATGGTGAGCACCGCGTCACGGGCATCGGCGAACAGCGGCTGGTCGGAGACCACGACCGCGCGCCCCAGCGGCAGGACGAAGCGGAGTGCGGCGCTCGAGGACTCGCCGGTGGCGTGATAGGGAAGGACGATGACGTCGGCACTCCGCAGCAGGATCCGTGCAGCGTCGTCCGACAGATAATCGGTGATGAGGAGTACGTTGTCCTCCATCTTCCGGCCGGCGATCTCGGATCGGATGCGGTTCTCGTAGTCCCGCGACTCCGGATGCGGGTACCGGGCGCACTGGGCCAGGAGGAGGATGTCCGGGTACGTGCGACGCAAGTCGTCGACAGCGGTCACCAGTTCGAGCGTCCCCTTGTGCGGCAGGAGGAATCCGAACGTGCCCACGATGGGACGGTCACCGAGACTCAGCTCGGCACGGACCTGTTCGGGTGTGACCGGTGGCGGCGGAGCCGACCCGATCGGCACAAGGGACACGTTCGCCTCGATGCCCATCTCCGCCAGATACCGGGCGTCCGACTCCTGGTGGACGATGAGCCGGTCCACGCGGGCCAGCGTGTCGCGGATCTGGCGGATGGAGAGGAGTTCGCCCCGGTCGTCGTAGTCGAGCGTGCGGTGCATGGTGAGCACCACGCCTCGCCGGTCGAGCTGACGCTCCAGGAGTTCGGCCAATCGTCCGAACTCGAAGAACCCGAAGTTGAACTGCACATGCAACACGTCTGCGTCGCTCAGGAGAAGTGCGTCCTCGAGGTCTCCCAAGTCGGGGGTCCACCGGTCCTTCCACGCACGGACGACATGGTGCTCGGCGCCGGGGTCGATGACCTCGACATCGACATCGGCGAAGATGTCGAAGTCCACGCCGTCCCCGATGTGCTCGGCGATGTAGCGGCTGTTCTCGGCGATACCGCACCTCGAGTTCCACGAGGTGACCATGGCGACCCGCTGGCTCCCGACCCCGTCCTCGACTTCGGCAATGAAGGCACGCCACCGCCCCACCGCCGCTTCCCACGAGTACTCGTTGGTGATCATCTGACGGGCGCGCTCGACCCGGGCCACCACCTCCGGCGAGTCCGCCGCGCCCGCCATCCGGGCTAGCTCAGCGGCCAGGGCTCCCTCGTCGGGCTCGGCCCACTCGGAGCCCTCGATGGCGAGGTGGCTCTCCGAGGGCATCAGCGTGAAGGGGATGGTGACCGCAGTCTCCTCGGAGACGATGTCAGCCAGTCCGCCCCAGGCCACGCTGATGACCGGCACGCCGGCGGCCATCGCCTCGGCCACCGGTAGCCCGAAGCCCTCGCCCCGCGCCGGGTGGACGTAGCAGTCGGCCAGTCCGAACAGGGCGGCCATCTCGTGATCGTCGAGATCCCGGTCGATCCACCGGACATCCGGCGGGTCGACGTGGTCGGCTCGGAGTCCGGTCAACAGGTCGTCCACGGTGTTGTGGGGGTTGGGGAACGTCTTGAGCACCAGTGAGATGTCGTCGGACCCGGAGAACGTTGCGAAGTAGGCCCGCAACAGGATGTCGACACCCTTGCGGGGAAAGGCCGAGCTGACGTTGAGGAAGGTGAACCCTCCGAGCTCCTCGAGCTCGGGCGCATTGATGGTGGCCCCGGGATCGGGTACCGCGACGCCGGCGCCGACCACCCGGATCGGGATGTGCACTCCTGAGTCACGCAGCGCATCGCGGACAAATGTGGTGTACACCCCGATGCCGTCCAGGTAGGTGTTGAAGTCATCGACCATCCAGGGCGGGATCCGGCTCTCCTCCCATGCGAAGTACTCCAGGGTGACGCCCCCGGGGGAATCGATCACCCGGGGGGGCCACATCTGGCGTATCACGACGTCGGGGTAGGGGACCTTGGCCGCCCTTTGGTAAGGGCCGTCGACACCTGGGTGCCGTTTCAGGTCGTCCTCGTCGGGCACATAGTCGCCCGGCCCCTCCGTCGGGTACAGCGACACGGCGACGTCGGACAGCCGGTCCAGCCCGATGGCCAGCTCCCGGTTCATCGAAGCCAAGCTGTAGCTCGTCTCGAACGGCCCCTGGACCTGCACCTCGAGTGGGAGATCGTCCCCCTGCGCACGTCGGACGATCCGACGGACCGCCCCGGGAATGTTGAACATCTCCACATGCTGGATGCGGACTGCTTGCCGTTCCACCAGACGGGCCCGCAGTTCGGGATCGGACTGCACCGCGTGGACGGTCGCAGCCACCGTGGTCGCGTCCTGGGTCCGGAGCAGGACGCCGGCGCCACCCATCGTCTCGGGAACCGCACTCGACCCGAAGGCCACCACAGGGACTTGGGCGGCCATCGCCTCGAGCAGCGGCACGCCGAAACCCTCGTGCTCACTGAGCGACACGTAGACGCCGGCCCGTGCGAACGCGCCGTACAGATCGCGATCGGGCACCTTCCCCCAGAACAGCACCCGGTCGTCCACCCCGAGCCTCTCGGCGGTCTCCACCACCCGGAGCCGGTAGCGCTCCTCGGTCGTCCCCCCGACCAAGTGCAGCTTCGCTCTCGGGTCGAATGTCCGCGCGTAGACGGCGAAGGCCTCGACCAGGAGGTGCTGACACTTGTTGGGCACGACCCGACCGACGAACAACCAGTCGTGGGACGCGGGACCCGGGATCTTGCCGACCGATGCGAAGTCGGTGTAGTCGACCCGGACAGGGACAACGTCCACCCGGCGGAAGCCGGCGTCGAGCATCTCCGAACGGTTGTAGTTGGAGTCGGCGACCCCGAAAAGCGAGCGGCGGGCCAGGTACGTGAGCTGGTCCCTCCCCAGCCGGCAGAACCGACGCAACTTCTCGTCCTCGAAGTAGCGTTCCGGGGTGATGTTGTGAAAAATGGTGACGATCGGATTGGGCAGGTCGACGATGTCGTCGAACGCCATATACCCATGCGAATGGTGCACGAGAAGCAGTTCCCGGTCGGATCCCGCGATGGACGCCAACGCCCGGACCCGCTGGCTCAGGTCAGCCGACACGTGCTCCGCGTAGATCTCCGATCGCAGGCCCATCCGCCGAAGGTGGGCCTGTACATCCAGCATCTGGTTGGTGATGGCATCTCCCGCCGCTGTACCAGAGTGGAACTGATGGACAGCCTCGAAACGGGTCACTTGGTGGCGACGACCACGTAGTCCTGGTAGCCGAATACGCTTTCGAGCAGTGCCTGGACCGCACCTCCGACGGCATCGTCGGGAAGGTCGTCGCGAATGTCGAGGGCGGGATGGGGCGACCGTTCCTCGAGCGACACCGGTGCGAATCCGACCTGCTCGCAGATGAACCGCAGGGTTTCGGGGTGCACCGGCCGAACGTGTGAGGTATCGGCGTAGTAGTGGTTGCCCAAGGCGTACGAGCTCCTCGGGTTGATGGTCTCCATCACCAGAACGCCACCGGGTTGCAGGGCGGCGAACGACAACCGGACCAGCTCCTCGAGTTCCGACGTCAGCAGGTGTTCCACGACCTGTGCGCAGAAGATCCCCTTGAGCGAGCTGGCGGGCGTCTGGGCGAGGAAGTGGATGGCGTCGTCCTGTACGGCGTCGAGGCCCTGGTCGAGGCATGCCTGCACCATGCCCGCTTCGAGATCGATTCCGAGGACGTTGTGGCCCTCCTCGACCAACATGGCCAACATCTCCCCCCGGCCGCACCCCACGTCGATGATGCGGGACGTGTTCTTGGCCGACGGGAAGAGGCTCAAATAGCGCCGCTGAGCAGCGGCGATTCCGGCGGCGTCACCCCGAAACCGGCGTTCGAACTCGACGTAGTCCACGTCCACGCCACTCACCGTGTCGGCACCCAGCCGGTGGAGCAAGGTGGCGAACTCTTTGCTCAGCACCCGCAGCTCGTCCTGGTCGGCAGCATCTCTCACGACCTGCTCGAGGTGGGTGACGAGCTCGGCGAGCTGGTCGGTGACCAGTTGTTGACGTCGCAACCGCTCACCAGTGGCAACGACCTCGAGCTTCGAACGCGCGATCTGGCGGCGAAGGTCCTCGAGCTCCTCTTCGAGCCGGTAGATGGCGTTGTACGCCTCGGAGGCGAACTCGACCGTCCGGGCGTCCATCTGCTCTTGGACCTGGAACCGCGGCTCGATATACCAACTGGTCAGACGACGGACAGTCTTCTTGACCAGGGCTCCGCCCCGGGCGCCCACACCGCCCGTCGCGGTCACCTCGGGCGGGTGCAGTTCTCCATGGAGTGCTCGCATCTCGTGGATAGGCGACACCACGGCGGGTAGGCCAATGGATTGAGATGAGCCGGGAACCGATCCCCCCTCATCGATCCGTCGGATCAACGCTTCGACCCTGCTGACCAGGGATTCTGCCGAGATAACGTTGCCATCGATATCAAGCACGGCGGCCTCCGGTCCTAGGCGTGGGCAGCGTCTCCATGACTGGGGAGCATATCCCGGGAGGTCCAGCCCCAGGTCGACCGATCCGACCGCGATGACCAGTGAGAGGACCAGGGATCGCGCCACGGCGACCGCTACACTCCCGAGGTGGCGACGGCCCAACCGGCACAGGCCCCGATCACTGGAGCGACCTCCGGCGACGGGCCGTCGGGGGCACCCACCAGGGCCGGCCAGTACGCCCGCTGGAGACCCCGCACCGCCGCCGACCAGTGGCGCTGGCTCCGCCGTTCAGGGGCGGTCGTGGTGGGCCTCTGGGCCGCGGGTCTCATCGCCCTGTCGAGCGTCGTGTACCACCGGAGCTTCCTCGGCGAGGACTACGCCACCTACAACCAGGCGTGGACCCTCGTCGGCCAGGGTCACCTCAACCCATACGACACCGTCTATGGCTTCCCGTTCATCAAAGCCGACTTCGAACTGATTCTCTGGCCCCTTGCTCTGATCCACCTGGCTCTGCCCCAACCCAACGTCCTGCTCTGGATCCAGGACCTGGCCATTGCCGGCACGGGACTGGTCACCTTTGTCTGGATCACCGAGTACCTCCAGCGCAAGGAAGTGCACCTGGGAACCGCTGTCGTCATCTCGTCGGTCGCCCTCATCGCCTACATCGCCAACCCGGGCATCTACGGGACCCTCCGGTTCGATCTCCACATGGAACCGATGTCGACACTTTTCCTGCTCCTCGCCGGGCGCGACCTCTGGAGGGGCAGGCTCCGCCGAGCGTGGGTCTGGGTCGCCATCGTCCTCCTGTGCGGCTCGTTTTCCGCCATCATGGTCGTCGGACTCGGGGTGTCAGCGTTGCTGGCAGGCCGGGAGACCCGCCGGTCCGGGTTGCTGCTGATCACCGTCGGGCTGGCGTGGACCGGGCTCATCTCCGTGCTGCATGCCAATCTGGGTTCCGCGATCTCGCAGTACGCGTACCTCGCCGATCGACAGACTCTCACGGGTTCCAACAGCGTTGCACTCATTGTCGCCGGCGCGCTCACCCACCCGTGGCGGGTCACCGACCAGCTCAGCAAACGCCTTGGCGACATGTTCACACTGATCAAGCCGGTCGGGGTCATCGGCCTGGCCTCAGCCTGGGGTTTCGGTATTCCCGTGACGGTCATCCTGGTCGACGCCCTTAACTCCCAGCCGGACTTCCTACGTGATCCGTTCCAGAACTTTGCCGTCTACCCGTTCGTCCTCCTCGGCACGGTGATGGTCCTGGTCTGGGTGGCCGAGCGATTCGCATGGGGCGTCGTTGTTGCGCTGATGGTCGCCGTCGTGGTGACCATCCAGTCTCTGGACTATGCCTACCCCTCCTCGCCGAACGTCATCCGCGGGACCATCTCCGAGGTGGCACCGGATACCGCCGCGCAGCTGCGCCGAGCCCTCGCCAGGACTCCGCCCGACGCGGAGGTCATCGCCACCCTCGGAATCATGGGCCGGTTCTGTGCACGCCAGTGGTGCTATTACTTCTCTCCGGACGTGGCGCGGCAGGTGCACACGCGTGAAGTCGTGTTCGTCTTCGACACCCCCCACGAGACCCTCACGACCCCCACCGGTTCGCTCAACGCGATCGCCTACGTGCGCGACCGCCTCCACGCCCGCGTGCTGGCCGACGCCGCCGGGGTGGCCGCATTCGCATGGACCCCTCCTCCGGGGACGATCCAGGTCACGATCCCCACAACCCGTCAGCCGTGACGCACTGTCGGTCGATCGCTCCGCACCCACCGGAACACACCTCGTTCGCCCCGTCAGGCGGACCTTCGCAGGAACAAGTTGCCGCCCGACTCCAAGCAGATTCGTGCAGTGTCTGAGTGCGCGCCATGCCGAGCCACGAGGCGCGGGCCGCTATCCAGATCGGTCCCGTCCAGGCCTTCCATCTCCGCCGGTCCCCGGCCATCACTCCACCGACGGCCGACGTGGTCGTCACCGTCGGGGTCATGGGACGGCGCTCCGGACGCAAATCGGTGCCCTTCTTCACGCCCCAACCTTCACGCCCCAACTGACCGTCCATAGTGTGGACCGCACGATCGACTTCGTGTTAGATGCGATACACGACAACACCGTCCCGCACGTGACACAGCCGGACGACTCGGCAGCGAGCACCTACATCGGCGATGTGCTCCACACCCACGATCTGATGGACAGCGTCGGAGTCACAGCTCTCCGATGGACATCACCCCGGAGAGTTCGCACCTGACATTGCTTGACACATTCGTGCCCCGCTGGTCCGTACGCCTCGTTCGACGGCTCCTTCAGATGCCACCTCGAATGGGTGGACCGAAATACGGAACACCGGAGTACTCTGCGAGACTCCATTCAGCCATTCGGCCTTCCGGCGAAACCCACGGCGTTTGGGACCCGTCCCCGTAAATTGAGAGGAGCACGTCCAATGGTCCTAGGCAAGCGCAGTCAGGCCCGCAAGGTGCAGGCGGCGCCCGGAGGCGGGCTCCCCTGTCGAGCCTGACCAACGTCGCCGCCTACGCAGACACTCGCTGGATGGAACTGTTCGCCGACCTCGGGACCTACTCGCACGACAGCCACATCTTCGCGAGTGGCCATCCTCCGATGGTCCATCGCAAGGGGTGGGAGTGGACTCAGACCATCTGAGGGCTCGAACGCCTCGACATGCTGCAGCCCGAGTACCGCGCCATCGTCGTGGGCGCCGGGCGCGAGTGCGTGATCTTCTGGCTCGGCGACCGCATCGCCCAGGTCGTGGCCACTGACCTCTATGGCAACGCCGAATGGTCGACCGGAGGCGGTCGGGAGGCCGACGTCGGAGTGGTGGAGAATCCCCAAGCCTTCTGCCCCCGACCCATCCGCACCGAGGCCATCGAGTTCCGCACCATGGACGGCACCGATCTCAGCGCCTATGACGACGGAACCTTCTACTTCGCCTGGTCCCTCTCCTCGATCGAGCACTTCGGGTCCCACCAGCGCTCGGGCGACTTCGTGCGCGAGATGGCACGGGTCGTGCACAGTGGCGGGGTGCTGGCCGTGGCGACCGAGTACCTCCTACTCCCCGACCAGACCCACTCCGATTTCTTCAGTCACGATGACTTCGACCGCCATGTGCTCCATACGTCCCCCGACCTCGAGCTCATTGAGCCGAAGGACTGGTCGCTCCCCCCGAGGAGTACCTGATCGATTCGGTGGTCGTTCCCGCCATAGGCGACAGAACCCGTCGCCATGTCGTCCTCAATGACGGACACGTGCAGTGGACTTCGGTCCTGGTGTTCTTCCGCAAGCGGTAGCGGCCAATCCCGACCTAGCCACTTTGGCGGGGCGCTCCGACCTGGCTGGCCACCAGGCCGTCCAAGATGTCGGCCTCGGACACCAGGCACTCGGCGAAACCCAGGCGGGTCATCACCTCGTCCAGGATGAGTGCACCGGCCACGATCACGTCCTGGCGGCCCGGCACCATGCCTGGCCGGGCGAGCCGCTCGACGGCCGTGTCGTCAGCCAGGGTCTCGTACCAGTGGCGCACGTCGGCCGACGTCAGCACTGCATGGTGCACAAGGTCCCGGTCGTACTCGGCCAACCCCAGATGGACAGACGCCAAGGTGGAAACCGTGCCGGCCAGACCCACCAGTAGGTGGGCCTCTGTGAAGCGGGGATTAGCGGCGATGGCCCGTTCGAGTTGGGCGGCCACGTCCATGCGGGCCCCGGCCAACTCGTCGGCCGAGGGCGGGTCGTCAACGAAGAACCGCTCGCTCACCCGCACACAGCCCATCTGGAGCGAAACCGCAGCCAACTCCGGGTCGTGAGGGCCTGTGCCGGCCACCAACTCGGTAGATCCGCCCCCAATGTCAAGCACCAGGAAGGGACCTTCGACAGGATCGAGGTCGGCCACCGCGCCCGTCAATGACAAGCGTCCCTCGTCGATGCCTGTCAGGAGCTCTGGCTCGAGACCGGTGACCTCGCCGGCCTGTCGCAGGAAGTCGGACCCGTTGGCCGCATCGCGGGCGGCCGATGTGGCGACCAACCGGCCCGGACCGACACCGAGACGGTCCATCACTTTGCGGTACTCGGCCAGTACGGCCACGCACCGGGCAATGGCGTCCGGGTCCAGGCGTCCGGTGGCGTCCACCCCTTGACCCAGGCGGGTGATCCGCATCAGCCGCTCCAGGGGGCGTCCGGCGGCGTCGGCCACCAAGAGACGGGTGGAGTTTGTGCCGCAGTCGATTGCGGCGATCGCAGGATCCGAGTTCACCACTCCTTGCTACCACGGACGCCATGCCGGACGTCCGGACGTCCGGCGGTCTCTGGTGGTCGCTGGCGGTCGCTCGTGGTCCGGGGCTACAACGGTCGATCGGCCCTTGCCCAGAGCGCGTATCGCGATGTCGCCACCTGAGGAGCGCCGAACGCCTGGGAAAAGGCATTAAGCACAAGGCCCGAGCCTTTTACTGACCGATCGACGATGATGAGCCGAATGTCATTGCGACCGGCAACGTCGCGCAACGTCGACACCAACCCAGGTGTCAGGGGCACCGGTGCCAGATAAGGGTTGTAGCCCTCTTGGCCGTCGAGGAAGTTGTCGAGTCCCTCGGGCTCCAATGGATCCGGCATACCGGTCGGCTTGCCGGTCGGATCGGGATGCTCGGCATATCCGCCGACGAGTCGGAACCGGAAGCCGCTGTCGACCTGCCACGTCATTGGTCGAGTGAACACTGGCGAGGCGACAGGATACGTGACTGTCATCGGGTCGCCCGCCGGAATGGCGTCAGCAATTGCCCTCGGAAGGGGACGAGCAGGCTGCGACGAAATCGGCCACGCCGGCAGCTGGGTGATGGCCACGACTGCGAGGACGATGAGAGGAACTGCCGCCAGCTGGATCGCGCCGACGACATGGGAGTGTCGATGGCGTCGAGCCAGCTCGCGACGGACATCGTCCAGTCCGAACGCAATGATCGCTCCCATGCAGGCAGCCGACTCCATCGAAATCCGATCCGGGAGAATGTTGTCCAGCAACGGGAGGTGCCTGAGTAGGTCGAATGGGAGGGGGATCCCGGTACTCCGACCGTCGATTGACAGGTGAGGCCCGAGCGAAAGGATCGCGGCCCCGAGGAAGACGACCACCGCGAGCTGCATTCGTGGGCTTCGCCGGGATCGCCAGATCAGCAGGCCGGCAACGATGAGGACCGGGATGCCGATATATCCACCAGCTTCCGATGCATTGCTGAGAGGCACTCCGGCGAAGTGGACGCCCATCGACACGCGTTGGTATGGCCCCGTCGCGATGAAGTTCATGATGTCGACGTAGTACCCGTTGTCCAGCGCCTGGGCCGTTCCCGTGTAGTGCTGGGGTCCTCCGAACATCATCCAGATCGGATACGACAGCAGAACGACCGCAACACCGATTGCGACGGCGAACGAGGTGACGATCGGACGCGCGAACTGGGCGATCTGCGACCGATGGCGGACGGCGACCCACAGAACGGCCCATCCCGTGAGCAGTGCCACCGTGGCCGTGAGCTCCGGCTCGATGAGGAACTGTGCCGTCACGAGCAGTCCGAGCAACAGACCCGTCCGCCATGGAGTTCCTGTTCGTCTCAGGATCGATGACACAGCCAGCGCGATGAAAGGCAAGAGGGGAAGGAAAATCAGGACGACGTGACCCGGGCTCTGTCCGATCACGTAAGGCGAGAAGCCGAAGAGCAGACCACCGATGGCCGCGCCGGCCCACCACACCTTCCACTTCCGCAGGACGATGTACGCGGCTGTAGCCGACGCCGGCATGGCCAGCACGATGAGCAGGTTGAACCGAGCGACGGGACCGAGGAAGAGCGCGAACGGCGTGGTGAGGAGTCCGAGGAGAGGCGCCTCGGTGTTCTGGGCGAGGTTCACGCCGTGCGGGGCGAGAATCGCGTTGCTGAACAGGGGATTCATCCCGTGGGCAAGCGAATGCGGCACCCAGGCGAGGAACCACGTCGCCAGGATGGAGTCGCCCCCTCCGCCGACGAGGCGGTCCGATGTCCACGGCAGTACCGGCCAGAACGCCGCGACCCCCAGCAGCACATAGGCGACGATCACCAGCGTCGAGACCTTCCAGGAGCCTCCACTCACCACCGGGTCGGGCGCGGTGGCAGTACTGCCCACCGTCGAAGAATCATCCACGGCGACAGCTGTCGTCGGATCGATTTCCAAGGTGGTTCCCGCCAGGATGGGGCTCGAATCGTGATCGGTCAAGGCATTACCATAGGCCACGACGATCGCCTGGGTGCTACAGGTAACAGACCCATACGCACGATCCGAATCTGCGTCTGTAGCGACTTCCGCGACCCGTGCACCGATGCTCAGGCCGGATGCAGGCCAATCTGGCGGGCCGTCCACTCACCGACCGGGTCGTCGGCTCCGGTCAGCCACCAAGCCAGGTGGGCGTGGAGACATTTGACGCCCTCACGGGTACCTCCGACTCCACCCGATGGCCTGGGCCCGCGATGAGCCGGGTCGATGAGTGCATCCCGTTCGGCGGCGTAGGTGGCGTGGGCGGCGGCGATCCGGTCAGCCGGGACGGCCGCCTCGGCGGCCCGGACACCACCGGTCGACTCCAGCCGGCTCACCACCTCGCGGAGATGGGGGTCACACAACCAGTACCGGGTGGGCATGGGGGTCCCGTCAGCCAGGAACGGTGCATTGGCGATGACAGCGGGAGTCCCGTCCTCGGCCCGGACCGCCACTTCGAACGCCCCGGCGGGCGGGCGTCCGAGCAGTTCGGTCACCCGGGAGACGTCGTCCTGAGTGGGGTTTCCCCCGTCGGGTCCGGCCGTGTCGGTGTCGGGGCGAGCGGCACCTGGCGGCCCGCTGTCCGGGGTCACTTCCAGAATTCGAGTGTCGACCCGACCCGGGACCAGAACCCGCTGGACGGTTTGGCCACGACCGGCGGTGGCGTTCCGCTCGTTCCCGACGAGGCCGGAACGGTGGCCGAAGGCAGGCCTGGGTCGGGGCTCATGTTGGGCGCCTGGGACGGTGGCACCAGCGGCTGGTCGGCCGGGTCGCCGGCCGTGGGGGCACCTTGTGCTGTCGGGGTGGTCGTGCCCGCCGGCGGCAGGATGTCGTAGAGGGCCTGGCCCGGCAGGACCAGCTGGTAGTTCTGGCGGGCCAAGCGCTTCACTTCGGCATTCGAATTGAGCTGCTGGCTCTGTTCGGTCAGGAGGCTGTTCTGGTGCTGCAGGGTAGACAGCTGCGCCGCCTCGGCCGAGAGCTGGCGGTGCTGACTCAGCAGCACCGCCAACGGGAAACTGGTCACCAGGATGACGGCGGCAGCGGCCGCACCCAGGACAACTGGGATCCTGTTGCGACGAGTCTTGGCTGCGACACGGGAAGCCGAGGTTGAGCCCGTCGGCCGAGGCGACGTGGCCGTAGTTGCCCGGCCCGCCTTTCGGCTGGTGGCGGCCCTTGCCGACTTGGGGGTGGACGTCCTTGCCGACTTGGGGGTGGACGTCCTCGCCGTCTTGGCCGTTGGCGTCCGGGCCGTCTTGCGGCCGGAGGCGGTCTTGCCAGAGGACGCCGACGGACGGGCACGCGTGGCCGCCGACGTGGCGGAGGTACTAGCGACGCGCCTACGGCCCGGTGCCGTGGGCCGGCCCGTCGGGCGGGAGGGCGTGACCCGCTTCGGGGTCGCCTTCGACACGGAATGGCGACCTCCGCTCACGAGGTGGCCTTCCAGGAGGAAAGTGCGGCACCGCCAAGGTAGGCGGCAGACTCGCCTAGCTGCTCCTCGATCCGCAGCAGTTGGTTGTACTTGGCGACGCGGTCGGAGCGCGCCGGCGCACCGGTCTTGATCTGCCCGCAGTTGGTGGCGACAGCCAGGTCGGCGATGGTGGTGTCCTCGGTCTCCCCCGACCGGTGCGACATCACGCAGGCGTACGAGTTGCGGGTGGCCAGCTCCATGGTTCCCAGCGTCTCGGTGAGAGAGCCGATCTGGTTGACCTTCACGAGCACTGCGTTGGCCGTGCCGGTGTCGATCCCACGGCGGAGGCGCTCCTCGTTGGTCACGAAGATGTCGTCGCCCACCAGCTGGATCTTCGCGCCCAGTTCTGTGGTGAGTGCGGCCCAGCCGTCCCAGTCGTCCTCGGCCATCCCGTCCTCGATCGACACGATCGGGTAGCGCCCCACCAGGTCCACCCAGTACTGCACCATCTCGCCCGACGACAGGGTCCGGCCCTCACCGGCCAGCACGTAGGAGCCGTCGCGGTAGAGCTCGCTGGTTGCCGGGTCCATGGCGATGGCGATCTCATCACCGGGCACACGGCCGGCCCCCTCGATGGCTTCGACCAGGATCCGCACCGCGTCTTCGTTGGAGTCGAGGTTGGGTGCGAATCCTCCCTCGTCGCCCACTGCGGTCGACAGCTTCCGGTCGTGGAGCACGCCGGCCAGCGCGTGGTAGGTCTCGACGCCCCAGCGCAGGCCTTCGGAGAACGAGGCCGCCCCGATCGGCATGATCATGAACTCCTGGAGGTCGATGGAGTTGTCGGCATGGACCCCGCCGTTCACCACGTTCATCATTGGCACGGGCAAGACGTGCGCGTTGGACCCGCCCACGTAGCGGTACAGGGGGAGGTCGAGCTCGTCGGCGGCGGCCCGGGCGGTGGCCAGCGACACGCCGAGGACGGCGTTTGCGCCCAGACGGCCTTTGTTGGGCGTACCGTCGGCGTCGATCATGGCCAGGTCGACCGAACGCTGGTCCAGTGCGTCGAACCCCTCGAGGAAGCCGGCAATCTCACCGTTCACGTTCGCCACGGCGTCCAGCACGCCCTTGCCCCGGTAACGGTCGCCACCGTCGCGCAGCTCGACCGCTTCGTAGGCCCCGGTGGAGGCGCCCGACGGGACGATGGCCCGACCGGAGGCGCCCGAGTCGAGGACCACCTCCACCTCGACGGTGGGATTGCCGCGGGAGTCGAGGACTTCCCTGCCGATTACCTGTTCGATCAAGCTCACTGTGCGCCGTCGCTCCTGCTCGCGGTGGGGCAGACGCTACCACCGGCCCCCCTGCGGACCAGGGCATTCACACTGGAATCTCCGGTCGGAGCCACGTCCACGACAGGGTCTGCCGCCGGCGTCAGCCCCGGGCCTCGACCTGGCGCCGGAAGGCCACCGAGCGGGACAGCAGGGCGGTCTCGGGGTCGATCCCGAGGGCCCGCGCCACGCCGACGGCTGCGAACAGGAGGTCACCGACCTCGCCGGAACGCGCCCGGGCGCCGCCTTCGCCGTCGGCCACGTTGGACGACTCGTCCCCGGTGGCCGCAGCCAGCTGCGCCGCGCCTTCGGCCACCCGGGTCGCCTCGTCGGCCAGGGCCGGCAGGACCATCCCGATGGCGGCGGCCTTGCGTTGGAGTTTGGCCGCCAGAGCCAGGGCCGGCAGCGCCACCGGAATCCCCTCGGTCACGCTGGATCGCCCTTTTTCCGCCTTCTTGATGGCCTCCCAGTTGGTGGCCACGTCGTCGGCCGTCTCGGCCGTGACGTCGCCGAAGACGTGGGGATGCCGGGACACCAGCTTGTCGTACACGCCCCGGGCCACGTCGGCCAGGGTGAATCGCCCCTCTTCGGCGGCCAACGTGGCGTGGAAGTACACCTGGAACAATAGGTCGCCGAGCTCCTCTTCGAGGTGGGCCACCGCCGTCGCCTCGAGGTCGCCGGGGACGGCGCCATTTACAGCGGCAGGATCGGTGGCGGCATCCACCGCGGACAGGGCGTCGATGGCTTCCAGGACCTCGTAGGACTCCTCGAGGAGGTGCCGGCCGAGCGAGGCGTGGGTCTGGCGCCGGTCCCACGGGCACTGCTCACGCAGGGTGCGGACCAGCTCGTCCAGGGCGACCAGCTCGGCGGCCACCGGCGCCGCCAACTGCGGGATCCACACCGAGGTCAGGTGGTCGGGCTCGAAGGACCGGTCGAGGTCGTCCCACGGCACCTCGAAGATTGTCTCGTCGGCAAGGCCGAGATGGTGGAGGACCGTCACCGGCACGTCGGGAGTCGATTCGACCGACAACTTGATCTCGGAGAGCAGGTGGCGGCTCCAGCACTGGGCCACCAGCAGCGGGCCCCGCTCCCCCGCCGCCTCGAGCGCGAACCGCTCGGCGTCGACCAGGCGTACTCCGGCATCGACCGGGTCGACGCCGAGGCGGGCGAAGGCGATGTCCAGGAAGGAGACCGACGGATGGACCACCAACGCGACCTCGCCGGAGGTGACCCGGGGGTGCTCGGCCAGCAGCGCCACCGTGCGCTCGGCGACAGTGGGCGACCCCGGGACGGCATAGGCCACCGGACCACCGGTGGCCGCGGCCTCGATCAGGTCGTCCACGATCGCACCGTAGACATCGTCGAACGTGTCGGCGGACTCGTAGTGGTGGTCGAAGGTCTGGGCCCCCTCGACCACCACGGCTGCCGGATGCCGTCCCGTGCGCAGGAAGACCCGTTCGGCCGAGGCCAGGACGGCCAGAGTCCCGGCGGTCATCAGCTCGGGTCCGGCCGGCCCGAGCCCGACCACATCGATGCGCGGGGCATCGGGCACCCGGGACTCAGCCCGCGGCCGAGCCGGACGTGGCCGTCGGTTGCACCGGATTGGTCGTGGTGGTGGGTGTCGTCGTGCTCGTCGTGCTCGTCGTGCTCGTCGTGCTCGTCGTGCTCGTCGTGCTCGTCGACACTGTCGAGCCGTAGAGCGGCAGCAGGTAACGCGTGGCCGGCGGGGTCGGCGCCTTGACGGTGGTGCCGGCCCATGTCCCGTACTGCGGATTGATGTCGACCGACGAGGTCCGGGCGAAGCTCAGGACCTCTTTCGATACCCGCTGCTGGTTGGCCGTCGCCTGGGTGAGGATCAGGCGGATCGACGCCGCCGCCTGGTCGATGGACACCGGGGTCCGGCTGGTCACCACGAAGACCTCCCAGGTCCCATTGGACTGGAGGGGACCCACCGGCTGGCCGACGGCGACCGAGGTCAGCTGCAGCTGTGACTGCAGGGAGGCCTCGGAGAGGCACCCGGCCTGACCGCTTCGGGCCGATCCCGCCGGGTCCGCTGCCGCTGTCGCCGCAGCCGACGTGAACGAGGTGCCGGCTTTCAAGCTGTTGTAGGCGGTGGTGGCCGTCGCCTGGGCGGTGGTCTGGATGACCGACACACAGTCCTCCACGAACTGTGTCGGATTGGCCGCGTAGTAGGCCAGGACGGCAGCATCCGACAGGTCCGCACCACGGGCCAGGAGATACTGCTCGACCGCCTGGTTGGCCACCTCCGTCTGCCGCACCGCGGCCGGAAGGTCGGCGAGCAGCGTCTTACCGGTGAAGGGGGAGCCGTCGGCTCGCACGCATCCTCCGGTCCCTCCCACCGCCGCCGCCTGCTGGGCCTGGGCGCTGATGGCTCCATCGAGGATCGTGGTGAAGGTGGACGTGGCCAACGTCAGGTCCTTCGGGGCCACGCGGGCGTGCAGACCGGCCATGTACTGCGAGGCCAGGAGGTTGTCCACGTCGTTGCCGAGGACCAGCCCGGCGAAGCCGGTGTCGTAGGTGCCGGGGCCGCCGGCCCCTTGGCCCGTCAGGTCGAGCGCCTGGGGGAAGTCGAGCGACAACAGACACTGTCCGGCCGACGTCGAGGTCAGCCCGTTCAGTTCGGTGTTGACGGACGAGACGGAGATGGCGTCGTTGTTGACCGTCGCGGCGGACGGGGTGATGTTGCACGCGGAGGTCGCCGCGCCGGTGGCGAGGACGGCGAGGACCGCGACGATGCCTGCGGGGATGCGCTTCACGGCGGCGATGCTACTGGGCCCGACCGGAGTCCTTCCTCCAGGGCAGTCGCTACCGTCCTGTCCGCCGGCCGTGCCGCTGGCACGACGGACTCCTGACCCATCCGACGCCAGGGACGTCAGTCGGGCGGGACCAGCTCGCGGAGCAGGGCCACCAGTGCCGGGGCGTACCCGGCGGTGGCAGGGTCCGGGGCGATCGGGACGGTCAGTCGCTTGGCCTCGGCCACGAAGGTGGACCCCGGGGCCAGCCTGCGGAGGCGGACCTCGGCGGAGGCAGGGAGGATGACCGGGGTCATCTTGACGACGGCCCGGCCACCGGGACCACCCCGGGGGCCCGCGCCCTGTGAGGCGAACCGGGGAACCGACACTGTCAGGTCCTCGATCCCCAGCCGGAGGCACTCGACCCGCAGGAGGGCCACCTCCAACAGGGCGGTGGCCGGTGCCGGCAGCGGCCCGAACCGGTCCTGCCACTCGGCCCGGACGTCGTCGACTTCAGCCAAAGTCCGCACGGCCGACAGTCGCCGGTAGGCCTCGAGCCGCACGTCTTCGGCCTCGACGTAGTCCGGCGGCAGATGGGCGGCGTCGGGCAGGTCGACCGAAAGCTCGAGCGGCCGGGGACGGGGTTCGCCCTTCAGCTCCGACACGGCTTCGGACACCATCTGCACGTACAGGTCGTACCCGATGGCGGCGATGTGGCCCGACTGGTCCCGCCCGAGGAGATTGCCCGCCCCGCGGATCTGCAGGTCCCGGAGGGCGATCTTGAAACCCGACCCGAGCTCGGTGTGGTCGCCGATGGTGCGCAGCCGCTCGTACGCCGTCTCCGACAACACCCGGTCGGCCGGGTGGAAGAGGTAGGCGTAGGCCCGCATTCCGGCCCGGCCGACCCGGCCCCGCAGCTGGTGGAGCTGGCCCAGCCCGAGCAGGTCGGCCCGGTCGACGACCAGGGTGTTGACGGTGGGCATGTCGATGCCGGACTCCACGATGGTGGTGCAGACCAGGACGTCGTAGGCCCCCTGCCAGAAGTCGAGGACCACCTGCTCGAGGGTTCCCTCGTCCATCTGTCCGTGGGCGATGGCTACCCGTGCCTCGGGCGCCATCCGACGGACCCGCTCGGCCGTGGCGTCGATGTCCTGGACCCGGTTGTGGACGTAGAAGACCTGGCCCTCCCGGAGTAGCTCGCGCCGGATGGCTTCGCTGGCCGCCGCCTCCTCGAACTCGCCGACGTGGGTGAGGATCGGACGCCGGGCCGCAGGCGGGGTGTTGACCATCGACAGGTCGCGGATGCCGGTCAGGGCCATTTCCAGGGTGCGCGGGATGGGGCTGGCCGTCAGGGTCAGGACGTCGATGCCGTCGGTCATGGCCTTGATCGACTCTTTGTGGGACACGCCGAACCGCTGCTCCTCGTCGACCACCAGGAGGCCCAGCTTCTTGAAGGTGACGTCCTGGCCCAGCAAGCGATGGGTGCCCACCACCACATCGATGGAGCCATCGGCCAGGCCGGCCAGCACCTCGGATGCCTGGGCATTGGTCAGGAACCGGCTGAGCAGGGCCACCTTGACCGGGAACGGTGCGTACCGGTCGGCGAAGGTCTGGGCATGCTGGCTGGCCAGCAACGTGGTGGGCACCAGGATTGCGGACTGGTAGCCGTCCTGGACCGCCTTGAACACGGCTCGCAATGCCACCTCCGTCTTACCGAACCCGACGTCGCCGCAGACCAGGCGGTCCATTGGCAGGGGCAGCTCCATGTCGGCCTTGACCTCTTCGATGGCCCGCAGCTGGTCAGTGGTCTCCACGAACGGGAAGGACGACTCGAGCTCGGCCTGCCACGGGGTGTCGGGCCCGAAGGCATGCCCGGTCACCTCGAGGCGACGCCGGTAGAGGTCGACCAGTTCCTCGGCGATCTCGTGCACGGCGGCCCGGGCCTTGGACCGGGCCTTCTGCCACTCCGAGCCGCCCAGCCGGTTGACGTGGGGAGAGTCGCCGCCGGCATAGGGGGTCAGCAGCTCGATCTGATCGGTGGGTAGATAGAGCCGGTCGCCGCCGCGGTATTCGAGCAGCAGGTAGTCGCGGGTGGCACCGCCCATGGTCCGGGTGACCATCCCGCCGTACAGGGCCACCCCGTGTTGGCGATGGACCACATAGTTTCCCGGAGCCAGGTCGTCGAAGAAGCCGTCCACCGGTCGGGCCCTGGTCCGGGCCTGGCGGTGCGGACGCATCCGACCGGTGACGTCGGACTCGGCCAGCACCGCCACCTTGCAGCCCGGCAGCACGAAGCCGCGGTCGAGGGACCCCACCACGATCCTGGCCCCGGGCAGGGCGAGATCATCGGACGGGCCGGCCACCGGCACCAGGAGTCCCTCCTCGGCCAGCAGCCCCGAGAGCCGCTCGGCGCCCCCAACGGTTGCCGCGCACAGCACCACCGAGTATCCGGTCTCGGTCAGGGAGCGGATCTGGCTGGCCATGCGGGCGCCGTCGCCCAGGATCGGCTCCCATCCCCGGCTCTCGACCGAGGGGACGTCCGGACCCTCGGCCGTCGGGACGATGGAGACCACGCCCGCCTTGGTCCCGGACAGCAGTCGGTCGTAGGGAACGTGCAAGCGGGGGGCGTGCGAGCCGGCCGCCAGGCCCCACGTGTCGGCCAGCGCGTCGGCCAGCGCCGCCTCCTCGTCGAGCAGGTCGGACGCCCGGTCCCGTACCCGCCGCGGTTCGACCAACACCACCAGCGCGTCGTCGCCGAGAAGGTCGCACAACAGCTCCTCGCCTTCCACCAGCCAGGGCAGCCACGACTCCATCCCGTCGAACTGCTGGCCGTCGGCGATCCGGTCCCACTGCTGGCGACCCCACGGGGCCGATCCGACCAGTGTGGCCGCCCGGGACCGCATGCCCTCGTCGGCCACGAGTTCGCGGCAACCGAACAGCTCGACCCGGTCGAGGTCGTCAGTGGAGCGCTGGTCGGCGACGTCGAACCGGGTCAACCGATCGACTTGATCGCCCCACAGGTCGATGCGAACCGGTTCGTCGGCCGTCGAGGGGAAGACGTCGACGATGCCGCCGCGGACGGCCAACTCCCCCCGATGCTCGACCAGCGACTCGCGCCGGTACCCGAGGCCGACGAGGTCGGCCACCAACTCCTCGACAACCACCCGGTCCCCCCGTTCCACCACAACCGGCCGGGCGGCCGTCCGCCAGGGACCGAGACGCTGCAGGACGGCCTTGACCGGGGCTACCACGATGTCGGGGCCGCTCCCGGCACCGTCACCGGGCCCGGCCAGCTGCCAAAGCAGGCGGAGCCGGCGCCCCATGGTGTGGGTTTCGGGGCTGACGCGCTCGAATGGCAGCGTCTCCCAGGCCGGGAACACCTCGACGGCCGTCGACCCGTCGGCCCGCTCGGAGGCGAAGACGCCGAGATCGTGGGCCAGTTGCGAGGCCGCCTGGCCGGTCGGGGTCACGATGAGCACCGGGCGACGGGACCCGAGCCGCAACAGGCCGGCGAGGACGAAGGCCTGCGCCGGAGTGGCCACCGCCAAGGTTGCGCTGCGCGTGCCCACGACACTTGTCATGGCTGGCTCGTCGCGGAGCAGTGCGGGGAGGGACCGGAAACTCACCCGGTCAGGGTAGCGGCGCCCACTGCGGTCCCCGGGCGGCACCGGCAGCGTCTGTCGCTGGCCGGCGAGGTGCCTGTCCGACCTCCGGCATCCCAGGCCACGGGTCAGGCCTTCGGTCGACGGGGCTCCCACCGGAACCGGCGGGCCGTGAACACCAGGGCGCCAACGGCCCAGGCGGCCATCACCGCCAGGTCGCCCACGTGCAGGCCTGATCCCGGGCCACCCTCGAATGCACTGACCAGGGCACGGATCATGTGGAAGATCGGAAACCAGTCGGCGATCCGGGCCAGCACCGAGCCCTGAGCCAGTGGGTAGAAGACACCGGAGATGAACACCACCGGGAAGTAGATCCCGTTGATGATGGCCGGGGCGGCATCGGCGTTGGGCACCAGGATGGTCACGGCCAGCCCGAGGGCGCAGAAGGTCACGATGCCCACCACCAGGGTGATCACCACGGCAAACGGGTGGTACGGGAAGTGGAGGTTGTAGAAGATCAGGCCGAGGGCGACGATCAGCACCGTGAGCAGGGCCACCACGATCAGCACGGAACCGATCAGACCGGCGATGTAGGACCCCACGGCGATGGGCGTGCCGCGCATCCGTTTCAGCACCCCGGAGTCGCGCCGGGTGCAGATGACCATGGCCAGGTTGGTGTAGCAGGCGGCGATGAGGCCGAAGGTGAGCATGGCGATGACGACGTACTGGTCGTAGCGCAGCGTGTACCCCGGGACGTGCGACGACCCGGCCGAGCCGCCCACCACCAGCAGGAAGACGATCGGGAAGGCGAAGGTGAAGACGGCGGCCATCGGGTTGCGCCAGTACGCCTTCTGCTCGTAGCCCACCTGGGCCACGGCCACCCGGACGTCGTTCACGGCACCTCCGACCCGGTCGCCGACCCGTTGGCCGGCAAATCGTCGCTGGTCAACGAGAGGTAGACGTCCTCGAGCGACGGCCGCTCGACGGCCAGTCCCGTCAGCCCTTCGCCCCGCTCGAGGGCCCACCGGGTGAGGGCGTGCAGGGTCGCGGTCGGCTCGGGCAGGGCGAACTCCACGAATCCGGCCCGCAGGTGCGCCTCGACTCCGTCGGGAAGTGGCAGGTCGGACAGCGCGATCCCGTCGGGCGGCACGAACCGGACCGTGCTCATGCCCTGGTCCCGGCCGCCGAGAGTGTCGGGCGGGCCGGTGGCCACCACCCGACCGCCGGCCAGTACAACCACGGTGTCGGCCAGGGCCTGAGCCTCGTCCATGTAGTGGGTGGTGAGCACCACGGTGCGCCCCTCGGCGCACAGGTCGCGCACCACGTCCCACGCCTCGCGACGGGCCGACGGGTCGAATCCGGTGGTCGGTTCGTCGAGGAAGATCAGTTCCGGGTCGCCGACGAGGGCGAGACCCAGGTCGAGCCGGCGCTGTTGGCCGCCGGAAAGTGTCTTGACCCTCGAGGAGGCCTTCGCCGCAAGGCCGACCAGACCGACGACCTCGTCGACGCCTCGCGGGTGGTCGTAGAGTCCGGCCCGCTGGGTCAGGGCCTCGGTCACCGTCAGGTACGGGTCGACGGCGCATTCCTGGAGGACGATGCCCACCCTGGAGCGCAGTCCCCGTTCGCGCCGGGCCGGATCGTGGCCGAGCACCGACACCTGCCCGGCGTCACGGGTGCGGTAGCCCTCGAGGATCTCGACCGCAGTGGTCTTGCCGGCACCGTTGGGGCCGAGCAGGGCGAGCACTTCGCCGCGGCGGACCTCGAGGTCGATGCCTCCCAATGCCACGAAGTCGCCGTAGGACTTGGTCAGTCCGACCACCCGGATGGCGACGTCGAATGCCCCGCCACCCGAATCCCTGCTCCCGGACACCGTGGCCATCAGGTGAACCTACTCGCCGGTATTGATGCGGTTCATCGCCGCCTCCACCCCGGCCGTTGCGATCAGCTCGACGGCGTCGGCCGCCACCTCGGCGGCCATCGCCAGGGCCTCCCGCTCGGCCGAGCCCGGACGCTTCAGCACGTAGTCGGCACCCGGCTGGCGGCCGGGGGGCTTACCGATGCCGATGCGGATCCGCAGGTAGTTGCCGGTGTGGAGGTGGGCGTGGATGGACTTGAGCCCGTTGTTGCCGGCGGTGCCGCCGCCGGCCTTGACCTTCACCCGGCCGGAGGGCAGGTCGAGTTCGTCGTGCACCACGATCAGCCGGGTGGCGGCGCCGTCGGCCTCGTCATCGCCGCCGATACCGGCCCGCCGGACCAGCGGGGCAACTGCCAGACCCGACTCGTTCATGTAGGTGGTCGGGACGGCGCACAACAGCCGCTTCCCGCCGATCAGGATCTGCCCGGCCCGGGCATGGAGGCCCTTTTCCGCCGACAGCTTCCCGTGGTGGCGGCCCACCAGACGCGCCACGGCATCGGCACCGACGTTGTGGCGGGTGCCCTCGTACTCAGCCCCCGGGTTTCCGAGGCCAACCACGAGAAGGTCCATGGGGGTGCCCCGTCGGGGGCCGCCCGCTCCCACGCGGCGGCGGAGCAGGGTGTTAGGCCTCGTCGTCCGTGGCCTCGGCGGCCGGTGCGGCCTCCTCGCCCTCGACCTCCTCGGCGACCGTGACGACCTGCACCCGGGGCGGATTACCGGCCACCACGGTGGCGTGCGGATCGGTCTCGAGCTCGACGCCAGGGGGGATGGTGATGTCCGAGACGTGCAGCGCGCCGCCGATGGTGAGGTCGGTGATGTCGATATCCACGCTCGGCGGGATATCGGTGGGCTTGGCCTTGACGTGCAGGGTGAACAGCTGCTGGTCCACGATCCCGTCGCCGTGGGCGATCTCGAGAGCCTCGCCGACCAGGTTGATGGTGACCTCGGCGCTGATCTGCTCATCGCGGTTCACGATGAGGAAGTCGACATGGGTGACCACGTTGCGGACCGGGTGGTGCTGGATGTCGCGGGCCATGGTCAGCAGGTCCTTGCCGTCCACCTGGAGCTGGAGCAGGGTGTTGAGGCCGGCCTCGCCCGACATGGCGATCTGGAACTCGCGGGCGACGACCGCCACCGCAATGGGCTCTGACCCGTGACCGTAGACCACACCGGGGATCTTTCCGTCGGCGCGCAGTCGGCGGGTCGAACTCGATCCGATCTCGCGGCCGGTGTGGGCGGTGAGCGTGGTTTCGGGCATGCGAGGACTCCTCGGGTGGTACGGAGACGGGCGCAGGGTCACGCTCACCGGACGTGCGGACGGCACGATACCGGAGCGGCCACTGCTGACGGCCCACCATGATAGACGCAACCCCGACCCCGGGCCACACGCCCCGGGACCGGCCGATCGTGGGGCCCGTCACGACGTGGCAGGTGCCAGTAGGTTCATCCCATGCGCCGGGTCCTCTGCACCATTGCCTCGGGCCCTTGCGCCGAGCTGCTCGAGATCGCCCGACCCAGCTTCGAGGCATTCGCCCAGCGTCACGACTACGACCTGGTGGTGGTGGGCGAGGACCCAGCCCCCGAGCGCCCGCCTTCGTGGGGCCGGATCCGCCTCATGCAGGACCTGCTGGCCGAGGTCGACGAGATTCTCTGGCTGGACGCCGACACCGTGGTGGTTGACGACAGTCGGGATATCGTCGCCGAGTTGGCCCCGGACGACCTGATGGGCATGTCCGCCCATGTCACCCCCGAAGGTGATGACCCGATCCCCAACTGCGGCGTCTGGTTCCTCCGCAACGACCCGGCCGTCCTCGCGCTCCTCGATGTGGTGTGGGCCTCCGACCACCTCGTGGACCACAAGTGGTGGGAGAACGCCGCCGTACTCGAGGCGCTCGGCTACGAACTGACGCCGCTCGTCCGCCTGGTCGACCCGAGCCCGCTGTGGCACCGGGTCCGGTTCCTCGGCACCGAGTGGAACAGTATGGACGTCGACCCGGCCAGTGCGCCGCGTATCGTCCACTTCGCTGGCAAGTCACAGGCCGAGCGGGTCGAAGGTATGCGGGAGGCTGCGTCGGAACGCCTAGGCGTCCACCCCGCCTAAGCCAGGTTCTCGCCGCCGAAGATTTCCGACACCGACGTGTCCTCGAACACAGCGCCGATGGTCTCGCTGATCAGCTTGGCCACCGACAGGACTTCGAGCTTGTCGAAGCGCCGGTCCGGTGCGATGGGCAGCGTGTTGGTGACCACCACCTTGGTGAGCGCCGAGTTCTTGAGCCGGTCGATTGCCGGGTCGGACATCACGGCATGGGTCGCCATGCACCACACCTCGGCGGCCCCCCGGTCGACCAGTAGGTCGGCGGCGGCCACGATGGTGCCGGCGGTGTCGATCATGTCGTCGATGAGCACGCACTGGCGGCCCTCGACGTCGCCGACCACCTGGAGCGCCTCGACCTGGTTGGCCACGCCCCGCAGCCGACGCTTGTGCACCACGGCGAGGTCGGCCGTCAGGTGCTGGCTGAAGCGCTCGGCCACCTTCACCCGACCGGCGTCGGGGGCAACCACGACGAGATCGTCGTTCAGGTGCTTGCGCAGGTAGTCGATCATGACGGGTGCCGCGGTCAGGTGATCGAAGGGGATGTCGAAGAAGCCCTGGATCTGGCCGGAGTGAAGGTCGACGCTGACCACCCGGTCGGCACCGGCTACCGACAGCATGTCGGCCACCAGCTTGGCGGTGATCGGCTCACGCCCGGTGGCCTTGCGGTCCTGGCGCGAGTAGCCGTAATACGGGCAGACGGCGGTGATCCGCTTGGCCGAGGCACGCTTGGCGGCGTCGATCATGATCAGGTGCTCCATGAGCGAGTCGTTGACCGGACCGCAATGGGTCTGGACGATGAAGACGTCGCTCCCCCGGATGGAGTCGTCGAACCGGCAGTGGATCTCGCCGTTTGCGAACTCGCGCAGATTGGGCTCGCTCAGATTGACGCCGAGTTGTGCGGCGATGTCCTGGGCCAGCTCGGGGTGGGAGCGACCCGACACCAGGTCGAGGCGGCGGCGCGGGGTGAATTCCATGTTGCGACGCTACCGCGACGCGGCGTCCGGGTCAGATGGCGCCGGGCCGACCACCCCTCCGGCGGGCACCTCGGTTCCCTCGGCCAGGACCGCGAACGGCCCGATGCGAGCATCGCGTCCGATGACCGACCGCCGACAGACGCTGGAGGCGATCACCGCGCCCTCCCCCACCGTGGTGTCGACGAGCCGGGTGTCCGGACCGATCTCGGCGTGCTCGCCCACCACGCACGGCCCCTGGAGGATCACTCCGGGCAGCAGGACCACGTCGGTGGCCAAGGTGACGTCGGTGTCCAGGTACGTGGTCTGGGGGTCCCACATGGTCACACCCCGGCGCATCCACCGCTCGTTGATGCGGTCCCGGAGCTCGGCCTCGGCGATAGCCAGCTGGGCCCGGTCGTTGACACCGGCGACCTCCATGGTGTCCTCGACCACCAGCGAGCCGACCCGGTGCCCGGCTTCGTAGAGGACCTCGACCACGTCGGTCAGGTAGTACTCGCCCTGGGCGTTCGACGGGCTGAGCCGCCGCAGCGACGGGGCGAGCACACTGCGCTTGAAGCAGTACATCGAGGTGTTGACCTCGCGGACTTCGAGCTCCTCGTCGGTGGCATCGCCGTGCTCCACCACCCGGGCCACCGCGTCGTCGCGTCCGCGCACCACCCGTCCGTACCCGTTGGGGTCGTCGAGGACCGTGGTCAACAAGGTGGCGGCATCGTCCTGGGCGCGGTGGGTGCGGACCAACCGGGCCAACGTGCCGGGCCGCAGTAGCGGGGTGTCGCCGGGCAGGACGACCACGTCGCCGTCGTCGCCGTCGTCCTCGTCGGGAAGTCCGGTCAGGGCGACGGACATGGCATCCCCTGTGCCGCGCTGTTCGACCTGCTCCACGAATTCGATGGCCATGCCCGGCGGGGCGTGTTCGATCAAGGTCTTGGTGACCCACTCGGCCCGGTGGCCCACCACCACGACCACCCGGGTGACGGGCAGCTCGGCCAGGGCGTCGAGGACATGGAGGATCATGGGTCGGCCGCACAACCGGTGGAGCGGCTTCGGACGGGCCGAGCGCATCCGGGTGCCGTGCCCTGCAGCCAGGACCACCGCCGACAGGGGCCGGGTCGGCGGGCCCGACCGCGAGCTACCGACGGTCGGCTCGGCCCACTCGCCGGGCGAGCCCTGGGGGTAGGTGCGGATCACCATGCCGACGGCCTCTCACGGGCTATGGGCCCGGCACGACCGATGTCGTCACGCGGTGCTGGGGTCATGGGCCTATTCTTCCCACGTCGGCCGGGTCGATGCGACCCCGTCCCGGCGCACCTCCCCCCACCAGGGGATCATCCACCACATGCCCGTACTCTCCACCACCGTCGACCCGAACTCGGACTCGTTCCGGGCCAACGAGCGCGCCCTCCTCGAAGGTCTCGAACTGATCAACGCCGAGTTGTCGGTGGCCCGGGCTGGCGGCGGCGAGCGCTATGTGGCCCGGCACCGCGAGCGCGGCAAACTGGGTGCCCGCGAGCGCATCGAGCTGCTCCTCGACCGCGACGCACCGTTCCTGGAGCTCTGCCCCTTTGCCGCCTGGGGCACGCAGTACACCGTCGGGGCATCCTCCATCCTCGGGATCGGTGTGGTCGAGGGGGTCGAAGTTCTCATCAGCGCCACCGACCCCACCGTCCGCGGCGGAGCCATGAACCCGTGGTCGTTCCGCAAGGGGGCCCGGGGCTCGGACATCGCGCTGGCCAACCGCCTGCCGTCGGTCAACCTCACCGAGTCGGGCGGGGCGGACCTCCCGTCCCAAGCCGAACTGTTCATTCCGGGAGGGCGTGCGTTCCGGGACATCACCCGCCACTCGGCGGCCGCCCTCCCCACCGTGTCACTCGTCTTCGGCAATGCCACTGCCGGAGGGGCCTACGTGCCGGGCATGAGCGACTACGTGGTGATGATCGAGCAGCGGTCCAAGGTCTTCCTGGGCGGCCCTCCGCTGGTCAAGATGGCCACGGGCGAGGAGTCGACCGACGAGGAACTCGGTGGGGCCTCGATGCACGCCCGTGTGTCGGGTCTGGCCGACTACCTGGCCGTGGACGAAAAAGACGCCATCCGCCTGGGCCGCCAGATCGTCAGCCGGCTGCACTGGCGAAAGCGTGGGCCCGGCCCGACCGAGCCGGCCGACGATCCGGTCCACGACCCCGACGACCTGCTCGGCATCGCCTCGGCCGACCCGAAGCTCCCCTTCGACCCCCGTGAGGTGCTGGCCCGGGTCGTCGACGGCTCGCGCTTCGACGAGTTCAAGCCGCTCTACGGCCAGAGCCTGGTCACCGGCTGGGCGTCCATCCACGGTTATCCGATCGGGGTGCTGGCCAACCACCGGGGCGTCCTGTTCTCCGAGGAGGCCCACAAGGCCACCCAGTTCATCCAGCTGGCCAATCAGATCGACGTACCACTCCTTTTTCTCCAGAACACGACCGGCTACATGGTGGGCAAGGAGTACGAGCAGGGGGGCATCATCAAGCACGGGGCGATGATGATCAACGCCGTCTCCAACTCGTCGGTCCCCCACCTGACCGTCAACATCGGCGCCTCCTACGGCGCGGGTAACTACGGCATGTGCGGCCGGGCCTACGACCCCCGATTCCTCTTCGCCTGGCCCAACGCCCGCTCGGCGGTCATGGGGCCGGCCCAACTGGCCGGCGTGCTGTCCATCGTGGGACGCCAGTCGGCCGCCTCCAAGGGGGTCCCGTTCGACGAGGAGGCCGACGAGGCAATGCGGGCCCTGGTCGAGGCCCAGATCGAGTCGGAGTCGCTCCCCCTTTTCCTGTCGTCCCGCCTGTACGACGACGGGATCATCGATCCCCGCGACACCCGCACGGTGCTCGGACTGTGCCTATCGGTCATCGACAACGAGCCCACCGCCGGCACCCGTGGCTATGGCGTCTTCCGGATGTGATGCAACTGTGACCTCCGACCCGTCCACCCCACTGCCCCGGCCGACCCAGGCCGCGCCGTCCCCGGCGGTCCGGCCCGTCACCTCGCTGCTGGTAGCCAACCGCGGGGAGATCGCCCTCCGGATCATGCGCACCGCCCGGGCCATGGGCATCGCCACGGTGGCCGTCCACTCGGATGCCGACGCCACCAGTCCCCATGTGCTCGCCGCCGACCTGGCCGTCCGACTGCCGGGCGTCACGCCTGCTGAGACCTACCTGTGCCATGACCTGATCCTCGATGCGGCCCGCCGTGCGGGCGCCGACGCCGTCCACCCCGGCTACGGGTTCCTGTCCGAGTCCGGTGACTTCGCCCGGGCTGTGCTGGACGCCGGCCTCCTGTGGGTGGGGCCGTCCCCCGCGGCCATCGACGCCATGGGGTCGAAGATCGGGTCGAAGGACATGATGCGGGCGGCCGGCGTGCCGACCCTGCCGTCCATCACCATCGACGGCGACTCCCTGCCCGATGCCGATGCAGTGGACCGCCTCGGTTGGCCCCTGCTGGTCAAGGCGTCCGCCGGCGGCGGCGGACGGGGCATGCGGATCGTGGACGGCCCGGACGATCTGGTCGACGCCCTGGCCGGGGCCAGACGCGAGGCGATGTCCGCCTTCGGCGACGGGACGGTGTTCCTCGAGCGGTACATCACCGCACCCCGCCACATCGAGGTCCAGGTGCTGGCCGACGCCTTCGGCACCACGGTGGCCCTGTTCGAGCGGGAGTGCAGCATCCAGCGCCGTCACCAGAAGATCATCGAGGAGGCACCCTCTCCTGTCGTCGGCCCCGCACTCCGGGCCCGCCTGTCCGAGGCGGCGGTGGCCGCCGCCCGGGCCGTCGGCTACGTCAACGCCGGCACGGTCGAGTTCGTCCTCGACTCCGGCGACATCGGTGGGGCGGGTGAAGGCGAGCCCTACTTCCTCGAGATGAACACCCGGCTCCAGGTGGAGCATCCGGTGACCGAGGAGGTGACCGGGCTCGACCTGGTGCGCCTTCAGTTGCTCATCGCCGGTGGCGCTCCCCTCCCTGACGAGGTGCACCAGGCCGTGGCCCGCGGGCCTGTCGGGCACGCCGTCGAGGCCCGCCTCTACGCCGAGGACCCCTCCGCCGGGTGGCTCCCCTCGACCGGCGACCTCCACCGGTTCGCCGTGCCCGACGACCGGCCCGGAGTCCGGGTCGACTCAGGCGTTGCGTCCGGCGACACCGTCAGCCCCCACTACGACCCGATGCTGGCCAAGGTCATCGCCCACGCACCCACCCGAGGCGAGGCCACAGCAGTGCTCGCCGCGGTGCTGGCCGACTCCCGCATCCACGGGGTCACCACCAACCGCGACCTGCTGGTGCGGACCCTGCGACACTCGGCGTTCGCCGCCGGCGCCATCGACACGGGGTTCCTCGACCGCCACGGGCTGGACGTGCTGGCAGCACCTCTGGCCGACCCGGCCGCGGTGGGTCGACACGCGGTGGCCGCGGCACTGTCCGGCCAGGCCGAGCGACGGGCCCGCGCCCGGGCGCTCACCACCCTGCCGTCAGGTTGGCGCAACAACACCGTCGACCACCAGGACGTCACGTTCACCACCGCGACAGGCGAGGTGACCGTCTCCTACCGCTTGGGTCGCCGGGGCCGGGCGGTGGTCGAGGTGGCGCTCGACGGCCAGACGCTCGATGCGTCAGCCGCCGACGTCACACCGTACGGGGTGACCCTCACGGTGGACGGTGTGACGAGGCGCTACGCCGTCGAACGGGTCGGAATGGTCTTCTTCGTCGACGGGCCCGACGGCTCGAGCCGACTGGTCGCCGGGGAGCGCCTTCCGGTGGCGGTCGACCAGGTGGTCGAGGGTTCGGCCCTCGCCCCCATGCCGGGAAGTGTGGTCCAGGTGGCGGTGGCGGTCGGTGACCGGGTCGCGGCCGGACAGGTCCTCGTCGTCCTCGAGGCCATGAAGATGGAGCACTCGGTGCACGCCGGCGCTTCGGGAACGGTGGTCGAGGTAGACGTCGCCGTGGGCGACCAGGTGGAGACGGGTCGGGTCCTGGCCGTCGTCGAGGCGGACACGCCGGCAGCGGGCACCGTCGACGAGGACACCGTGGCGGAACCCGGTGACGACAGGGTCGCTGCGCCATGAGCGAACCGCTGCGGATCGCCAACTGCTCCGGCTTCTACGGCGACAGGCTCTCGGCCGCACGCGAGATGGTCGACGGCGGTTCCATCGACGTGCTGACCGGCGACTGGCTGGCCGAGCTCACCATGCTCATCCTGTGGAAGGGCATGCAGCGCGACCCGTCGCGTGGGTGGGCGCACACGTTCCTCACCCAGATGGAGGAGGTGCTCGGGACCTGCGTCGACCGCGGCATCAAGGTGGTGACCAACGCCGGCGGCCTGAACCCGGCCGGCCTGGCCGACCAGGTACGCCTGCTGGCCGACCGGCTGGGCGTCAACGTGTCGGTGGCCCACATTGACGGCGACGACCTGCTCCCGCGGATCGGTGACCTCCGGTCCGGCGGGCACCCACTGGCCCACCTCGACACCGGCGAGCCCCTGGAGCGGGCGGCCGGCACGGTGGTGTCGGCCAACGCCTACCTCGGAGCCTGGCCCATCGTCGAGGCGCTCGGCGGGGGGGCCGACGTGGTGGTCTGCCCCCGCGTGACCGACGCGTCGTTGGTGGTCGGTCCGGCCGCCTGGCACCACGGCTGGACCGAGACCGACTGGGACGCCCTGGCCGGCGCGGTGGTGGCCGGCCACGTGATCGAGTGCGGGCCCCAGGCCACCGGGGGCAACTACGCGTTCTTCACCGAGGTACAGGGCATGGAGCATCCCGGGTTCCCGCTCTGCGAGGTGGCCGCCGACGGGTCGTCGGTCATCACCAAGCACCCGGGTAGCGGCGGCCAGGTCTCGGTCGGCACCGTCACCGCCCAACTCCTCTACGAGATCAGTGGCCACCACTACCCGAACACCGACGTCGTGGCCCGCTTCGACACCGTCGAGGTGGCCGAAGTCGGACCCGACCGGGTCCGGGTATCGGGCACCCGCGGCCTGCCCGCCCCCCGGGACGTCAAAGTCTGCCTCAACCTGCTCGGGGGTTGGCGTAACTCGATGACCTTCGTGCTCACCGGGCTCGACGTCGAGGCCAAGGCCGACCTGACCATTCGCTCACTGACCGACGCCATCGGCGGCACGGGGCAGTTCGCCGAGTTCGACGCCCGCCTCATCCGGTCGGACAAAGCCGACGCCCCGACCAATGTGGAGGCGACCGCTCAGCTGCGGGTGACGGTCAAGGACGAGGACGAGGACCGTGTGGGCCGCCGGTTCTCCGGTGCGGCCACCGAGCTCGCCCTGGCCGGCTACCCCGGCCTCCACCTGACCGCGCCGCCGGGGGGCGCCACCGCGTACGGCGTCTACTGGCCGGCGCTCTTGCCGGCCGAACTGGTCGTCCCTTCGGTGGTGTTGGCCGACGGCACCCGGGTGGAGGTGCCCCACCACCACCATCGGGCCGACACCGTCCCGATGGTGGTGGACGGCGCCGACGCCTCACTCGCCCCGGGGGTGGCCGTCGCCCCTGACGCTGTGCCGATCGGACACCCCGACCCGCTCCCAGCCGGTGGCGGGTCCACCGTCCGCCTGCCTCTCGGGACGCTGATCGGCGCCCGTTCGGGCGACAAGGGCGGTAACGCCAACGTCGGCCTGTGGGCCCGGTCTGACGACGCGTGGACATGGCTGGACGCCGAGCTCACCTTGGAGCGGTTCGAGGAGTTGCTGCCCGAAGCCGTTGGGCTGGCCATCCAGCGCCACGCCTTCCCAAATCTGCGGGCTCTCAACTTCGTGGTGGTCGGCCTGCTCGGCGAAGGTGTGGCCTCCTCCACCCGCCCAGACCCACAGGCAAAGGGGCTGGGCGAGTACCTACGCAGCCGGCTGGTCGACGTGCCGGTACACCTGGTGCCCCGCTCGTCCTAATCTTGGCGCCGGGAGGGATCGACCTCTCGCCCTGACCCGGATCCGCCGGGACCGGCCACGTGCCGCGGCCACGCCAGGAGGCACCCATGGACTTCACGGAATCCGACGAGCTCACCATGCTGCGCGGGGCGGTCAGCTCGATCGCCGCCAAGTTCGGCCACGGGTACTACGTCGAGAAGGCCCATGCCGACGAGCGGACCGACGAGCTGTGGAGTGCCGTGGCCGAGCAGGGCTTCCTCGGCGTCAACGTGCCCGAGGAGTACGGCGGGGGTGGGGGCGGCATCACCGAGCTGGCTGCGGTGGCCGAGGAGCTGGCCGCCCAGGGCTGCCCGTTGCTGATCATCGTCGTGTCGCCGGCCATCTGCGCCACCATCATCGCCAAGTTCGGCACCGAGGCCCAGAAGCAGCGGTGGCTCCCCCGCTTCGCCACCGGCGAGCTGAAAATGGCCTTTGCCATCACCGAGCCCGACGCCGGGTCGAACTCCCACAACCTGGGACTGACCGCCACCAAGGACGGCGACCTCTACCGGCTCAACGGGCAGAAGTACTACATCTCCGGCGTCGACGAGTGCGAAGCCATCCTGGTCGTCACCAAGTCGGGCACCGACCCCGACACCGGCCGGGGCCGTCTGTCGCTCTTCGTGGTCGACGTCGACACCCCCGGGCTCGACAAGCAGGTCCTGCCCGTCGAGATCACGTCGCCCGAGAAGCAGTTCACCCTCTTCTTCGACAATGTCGAGGTCGATGCCGACCGGCTGATCGGCGAGGCCGGCGAAGGACTCCGCCAGGTCTTCTACGGACTCAACCCCGAGCGCATCCTGTCGGCCGCCACGGCCAACGGGATCGGCCGCTACGCCCTCGACAAGGCCGCCGACTACGCGAAGACGAGAGAGGTGTGGGGCACCCCCATCGCCCGCCACCAGGGCGTCGCCCATCCGCTGGCCAAATCCAAGATCGAGGTGGAACTGGCCCGGACCATGACCGACAAGGCGGCCTGGTACTGCGACCATGACGGCGACTCACCACTGGCCGGCGAGACGGCCAACATGGCCAAGTACGCGGCCGCCGAAGCGACGCTCGGCGCACTCGACCAGTCCATCCAGACCCACGGCGGCAACGGCATGTCGACCGAGTACGGCATCGCCGATCTGTGGGGCATGGCCCGACTGCTCCGGATCGCCCCGGTGAGTCGCGAGATGATCCTCAATTATGTGGCGCAGCACTCGCTCGGTCTGCCCCGCTCCTACTGAGTCTGATGGCGGCGACTGCGGGGCACCCGTAGGTCGGGCTCCGTGGGCTACCGCCTCGCTCACTGGGCGTCCTCCGGCTTCGAGTCATTGTGACGTGATCGAGAAGTAGACCGCACGCCCTGACCAACCGCGCATCGATCAACTCCACAAGTCTGGACTGCATGCACAGGACTCTCTGGCCATCCACCATTCGAATAATGGTCAAACTGACACAACCGGTGTCGAGCCCAGCAACCGCATCCGGAGCCTTCCTTTCGCCGAGACGCAGGCGACCATGACCCCCGTACTCTCGCCGAGCCCGTACTCGCGGTATTCGGGTGCCACCGGCTGCACCTTCGCCCATGCCGAAGTCTGGGCGGCCCACGCCATTGCCTTCGACGGGTCGATCCAGACCAGCGGGGACTCCGGCACGTCGACCGAGTACGGCGTCGCCAACTTCTGATGCATGCCCCTGCTCCTCCGGAACGCCCCGGTAGCCGCGAAGTGATCCTCGACTGCTGGGCGCGACACCCCCTCGAAATGCCCCGCTTGCGCTGAGTCCGGTCGCACCACGTGCGCTCGCACCGGGACCGGATTGCACGTTCAGCGCGTTCGCGCGCCCTTGGGCGCCGTCGTCCGTGCCCTCGGACCGCGCCCTGAACCTCTTGGTAACCGTTCCTGCACGCGCGCGGTCGGTTGCTGTTCGGTTGCGATCGGAGGACCACCGCGCTCGCACAGAACATCGGCTCGTGCCTGAGTCGCCTTCTCAAGTCGCAGGTCCGGACGGTCGATGGGTCTCGTACGTGGAATTACGCCTAGGAACCACTGTTTCGCCGGCCGTACTCTGCCAAACGAGCACCATGACGCCACCACTGACACCACAGCGCACTCCGGCTCGGAGCCAGAATGTTCGCCGGGGCTTGGCCCGGCGGTGGGTGCGCGCCCGACGCCAGGTTCGTATCATGGGCCGTCACAACGACGAAGGCGTGACACTGGTTGAGGTCCTGATCGCCTCGATCATCCTCCTGCTGACAATGCTCCCGATGGGCATTCTGCTGACCCAAGTCTCTTCGGACGCTGCTGACGCCCGTCAACGCCAGGCCGGCCTCCAGCTCGCCGACTCGTGGGTGGAGATCCTTTCGAACTCGCAGCCGCCGGTCGGCCTGAATGGATCGGTCCTGACTAGCAGCGTTTCCGGCAAACCCCCGCCGCCAATCGCCCCCGCCGGGACCAAGGCACCGTCTAACACGTTGGGCGGAACTACCTATACGGTCTCCGCCGTCTACGGCGAGTTTCTGGCAAGCGACGTCCTGGGCTCCCAGTCAGACCTTTGCTCGGATGGCCAGCCGCCGAGCGCGACACATCCCGGCGTGATCGACCTGAAAGTCACCGTCTATTGGGACGGCGGTGCGCACCAGCTGTCCGTCACCACCGCGATCAACTATCCAAAGCCCGGACTTCAGACCCAGGGCTTCCTGGCCATCAGCGTGAGCAACGACGGTCTGACCGACGTCAACGACAACACCGCCCAGTCCCGCCTGCTGGCAGTTCCCGTCACCATCACCGAGGTGGCCGGTGCTCCGCCCAGCGGTCCGATCACCCTGTCGCCCAATCCGTTCACGCTGTACCCCGACGACAACGGCTGCATCTTTGCCCAGGTGCCCGTGGGCACCTATGACGTCTCCGTCCAACAGCCGACCCAGGGGTCGCCGGTCAGCTTCGGCACCTACTCAGGAGCACCTCCCTTCGTCACCACATCTGGTTCGACGACGGAAGACCAGCCCAACCAGACGGTCACGGTCACCGCGGAGACGACTGTGTCGCTCAGCTATTTCGACGAAGGCATCAACACCAGCATCAACTACGGCGGCCCGTCGGCGGTGGACACGGGGGTGTCGTGCCCGAATGCCGCCTCCATGACTTGCATCGCCCTGGGTGACGCCACCTCGGGTGCCTCGGCCGCCTGGGGTGGCGCCGGCTCTACGTGGAGCTCGACGGCTTTGGCCTCGGGAACCTCGCTGAATGCGGTCGACTGCACCACTGCGGCCACCGCCTACTGCGTAGGGGTCGGCTACGGCTCGACCGGGCCGATCATTGTGACCACGTCGTCGTCGTTCAACTCACCGAGCAACGACACGGTCCCGGCCGGCGTCACCGACCTGACCCAGGTGACCTGCTTGTCGGCTAATGGCTGCTACGCCGTGGGCACATCCAACGCCGGCCCGGTGCTGTTGGCCGGTGACGTCGGTCCGGGGACCGACAAGTGGGTGACTGTCGCCCATCCCGGCATCACGTTCACGGCCATCAACTCGCTTTCCTGTCCGACGGCGGGCACCTGCGAACTCAGCTACACCGGAGCCGCCGCTGCCCCGGGCGTGCTCCGCCTCGACGGCGATCCCGCCCTCCTCGGGATCAACCCGTTCTGGTCCCCCTTCATCTCCTCCGACACTCTGCCCGGACCTGGAGTGGTGACCTCAGTCGGAACGATCACCTGCCCGTCGACCACAACCTGCTTCGCCACCGCGGTCGGCGACCAGTCCAGTCCCTCGGACCCCACAGTCATCACGGTCGATGTGCAGCCATCCGGCCCGAGCGGCTGGATCAGCGAGTCGTCGTTCCCGACCAACGCTTCATCGGTCACCTCCCTGTCGTGCACTCCCACGACTTGCGTGGCCATCGGCACGGCAACCGGCGCACCGGCCGTATGGACCGGCGACGTCTCCGGTGCGGTTACAGCGCACAGTTGGGTCCAGGCCAACAACATCCCGACCTCGGTGGCGGCAGTGACGTCGGTTGCTTGTGGCAACCCGGTGTCGACAGACACCGCCGACTGTGCAATCACGGCAATCACCTCTGCGACCTCGGGACAGCTGCTCACGGGATCGCTCTACAACACGAGCTGGGCGTGGAACTTTGCCACGCTTCCCGCCGCTGATTCCGTCCAATACTTCTTGGGCGTGTCCTGTGAGAGCCCGCCCTCCTCGACGAATAACACCTGCGCCGCGGTCGGTGCGACAGCGGGTGCACCGGTCATCCTCTCGTCAGCCACGGGCACCAAAGGCACTTGGAATGACGTCACCCCGGCCACGCTGCCCGGTGCGGTGGTGACCGGAATCCCGCTCGAGACGGCACCGACCGGTACCACGAGCTGGACCCCCCAGATTCCGGCCGCGGGGTCACTCAACGCGACGACCCTCCCGTACCCACTCTTCCCGGCGGCCAACGGCTACCAGATCGCGGCAAGCAATTGCCAGCCCGTGCCGCTGGGCATCCTGACCGGCAATCTCAGTGCCCCGCCGGGTGGAACGGCCACGGCAACTGTGCCACTGGGTCTGTTGCCTCTCCAGCTGATCGGCACCACAGGAGCCCCGGTCAGTGGCGGCATCGTCACCCTCACGTCGCCGCCCTGTGGGACGTCCACCTCAGCCTCGTACAACATGCCGGTCTCCGACGCCACCGGGCTCACCATGGCCTCGGTCCCGTACGGGACGTACTCCTACACGGACACCATTGGCTCGTCGGCCGTGGCTCACACGGCGGTCACCATCATCGTCGGAGCGAACTCGGTCCAGGTCCAGTCAACCTCCTCTGGCCCGTGGGTGACGTACTACCTCCCCACCATCGTCCCGGTGGCGGCATGAACCGGCTGCGCAACTCTTTGGACCGTGACCGCGACGATTCGGGCATGACCCTGGTCGAGCTCCTGGTGACGTCGACCGTGCTCGTCGTCCTCCTGGGAATGGTCTTCGTCTCCATCACCATGGTGGACGGCATGAGCGGCAGTGTCTCCTCCCAATACCAGGAGTTCCAGCAGGCCCTTCCGGCCATGGCCCCGTTCCACTCCCTGTTCGCCGCGGAAGTGGAGCCAGCCCCCACGGTGGGAGGAGTCCCGACGCCCGGGTTCGCCTCGATTGGGAATTTCTCGACGACCTTCTATGCCAATGTGGGCACGGCGTACGACAACACCGTCTCGTGCGCCAGTGGGACGTGTGCGACCGGGGGCACCACCGCCGGACCGGTCAAGATCGTCGCCATCGAGCTCGACGCCAACGGCAACCCGGCCACGGCCTGCAGCGCGTCCTCTCCCTGCTCCTTCCAGATGCGGATGTACCACCCCTTGACCGGGGTCGTCGCCCCGGGCGTCTCCTCGTGCCCCGGCGTCTCGCCCACCGGCACCGCCTGCCAGTACTCAACGAACTACCGGCTCATGGCAAATGTCCTGAACGTCGTCAACGACCCCTCGAGTGTGGACGCTCACGGCGCACAGAACGACCAGATCTTCAGCTACACCATCCAGGACATGGGCGGCACCTTCGGCCTAACGACCTATCCGGCCCTGACCGTCACCCTCGCCCCGGGCGAAGTCCAGAATCAGCAGGTCACCGGACTGTCGGGACTGGCCATTCAGTCGCTTGTGACCTGCACGGCACCTACGGCCAACTATCCGACGGTCGCCTCGGCCTGCCCTGCGGATGCCGTCCAAAGCGTGAGCGTGCAACTGAAGGTCGAAAAGCCCGGCACCCCGATCAATGAGGCTCAGGTGAACAATCTCGTGGTCTACCGCTACGCGCAGAGCCCGGGATCCACGACCGCCCCCTATCAGTACACGCCGACAGTCGGATGACCACGATGACCGACGACACCACTCCGCTCCGCAGCCGTACCCTCCGCCTCCGCGACTGGCGGTCAGCGCGGTCCGACCTCGGCCAGACCGCGCTCGTCGCCGTCGTGGCCCTCTCGGTCGTCGTCGCGCTCATCGGGGCCACCATCGTGGCGACTGTCGTCCAGTCGTTCCCGCTCCAGCAGGCGGCCGCCGTCTCGGTCTATGCCCACCGGGCCCTGCAGGCCGGGGAGAACGCGTACGTCACGGCTGTGAACGCCAACCCCACGCTGGCCCAGTGCAATAACCAAACGAATCAGAGCGGGCCGTGCGCCGGCCTGAACTACGGGGAGTGGAACCTGGTCGGCCAGTCGGACAAAGGCGGTGGCTTCAATGAGTATTACGCCTTCGGCAACCCTCAACCGACCTTCGATCCATCCACTCACGCGCTCACCAACCTGTCGGTTCAGGTCGTTGGTGCCGCACATGCGCCGAACACGACCACCAAGTACGTGTTCCAGAGCGAGAACATCAACCTCACCGCCCAGAACGGGTTCCTCACCAACGTCTGGTGGTCCAACTACGAGTCCTACGCGTCGAGCGGGGACTACTCCAACTGCAACTACAACTGGAAGCTGAGCTACAACATCAACGCCGGGGGAACCAACTGCACACCGGTCTACTTCGGGCCAAATGACTACCTCTTCGGGCCCGTCTATACCAACGACTCGGTATTCGTCAGTGGTGACGGCACGGTGGCCGGGTCACCGTCGTTCGGCAATCCCGGCGCGTCGCCCACCGTCCCCTCGCTCGTCAGCACCGCGGACCCCAACTGCCAGTTCGTCGACAGCACCCATGGGATGTCAGGCAGCTTCTCGACCTGTAGCACTGCCAACGGTGACGTCGCCCTCTACGACCACACCAAGAGCAGCTACAAGAATCAGGTCCAGCCGCCCCCACAGAGTGACGCCCAACTGGGCATCATCGCCAGCCAGAACGGGTGCCTCTACTCCGGTCCCACCCAGGTCACCCTGAACGGCGGGATGATGACCGTCACGAGCCCGGACACGATGGAGAACACCATCACCGTCAACGGCAACCCGATCAGTCAGCCCTTGGCCAACATCTCTGGAAACGACAACAACTGCCCGAACGACGGAATCACGTCGGTCCCGATCCCGCAAGATGGGGTCGTGTTCGTACAGAACGCCGGCCAAGGCACATTGGCAGCAGCCCTCCTCGCCAACACCACTTCGCCCGGGAAGGTCACCTCGTACATGGACAAGGGGGCCAATCCATTTGACGACTACATCAGCAACACGGTCACCAACCTGACGGCCAGTCCTACGCCGGCCACTGGGAGTCTGACCATCCTCAGCGCCACCGTGACCTCGGCCAACTACCAGATCGCCAGCGGCGCTTCTGTCGCCTTCAGCCAGACGACCCGTACCAGCGGGGTCAACTCGACAGCGGTGATTCCGACCTGTTCAGCCGTGACCAACTGGTCCACTCCCGTTCCCTCCGGCAGCAACTGGACGTCCACTGCCACCTGCCCGGCCACCGAGGCCTTGAACGGCACCGGCGCGTTCTCGGCCAATTACAGCGGCGGCACGTACACCAGTTCGTCCCAGGCCAGCTTGGGCCAGCCCAATACGCTCAGCCCCACTCTCACGGCCGGGACCAATTCGCAGACCATCAGCTGCTCCAACTGCTACTACGGCGAGCAGTCAGCGCCCGACGCCGAGGGCGATGCCTTCGTCAACGGCCCACTGTCCGGCCAGTTGACCGTGGGGACGGCCAACAACGTCATCATCGACGGCAATCTCACCTACGCCGACTGCTCGGGACGGTGGACCACTGGGCAGAGCGGTGCCCCCCAGAGCTTGTGCCCCTACAGCACCAGTCTCCCCAACGACTCCCTCGGTCTGATCGCCAACAACTACGTCGAGGTCAACCATCCGGTGGCCAGCCCCTCTGGTCCCTTGCTGGCATCCTGCGGGACCACGTTCGGTGCACTGTGCGACCCCTCCACCGCGGCGGGCGGCCTCACCATCGACGCCGCGATCCTGGCCCTGACCCGGTCGTTCGTGGTCAACAACTACGGAGTCGGCAGTAATGAGGGCAAATTGAATCTCTACGGCTCCATTCAGCAGTTCGCCCGCGGTCCGGTCGGGACCTTCAGTGGCAACACGACCGTTTCCGGGTACGTCAAGCACTACACCTGGGACCCACTACTCGACTTCGACTCGCCCCCCAGCTACCTGGTCCCCTCCACCGCGCCATGGGTCCTGGCATCGATCAACGCCAACGGGGGCGAGCACACATCAACGGTGTGCCCGACGTTGACCGGAGTATTCAACGGAACAGGCCCCGGCACTGCGGTCACGCAGTCCTGCACGGGCCCGACCGGTCTGCCCGGCTATCCGGCGATTACCGTGCCGTCGCCGCCCACCAACGCCACGGCGACCGCATCGATCGGTGGCACGGCCACCGTCACCTGGACCGACCCGTCGAACAATGGGTCGCCGATCAATCGGTACGACGTCACCTCCAATCCGCCCTGCCCGGGCTGCAGTGTCATGTCGGTGCTGAACAATGCTACGGCTACGTCACTCACCATCACGGGCCTGTCCCTGGGGACGGCCTATGTGTTCACGGTGACCGCCACCAACAGCTACGGCACCAGTGACCCGTCCAACCCCACCCCGTCGGTGACCGCTCCCAGCGTGCCCAATGCACCGACTCTGGTGAATGCCGTGGGCAACGTCAACGACACGGTGTCTGTCAACTGGACCGATCCGTCGCCTGTCGGCTCGTCCATCTCCCAGTACACGGTGACGCCTTCACCGGCCTGCGGATCCTGCACGGGTGTCGTCGTGCCGGGTGCGTCTGCGACGTCGACCATCATCTCCGGGCTCACCGTCGGTGGTACCTATACCTTCACGGTGACGGCCACCAACGGACTCGGCACCGGACCACCGTCGACACCGTCCAATCCCGTTGTCGTGCCCACCCTTCCGGGCGCCCCGATCGGGGTGAGCGGTACCTCCTACGCCCCCACACAGTCGGTCGTCTCCTGGAGCCCACCCGTCTCGAACGGTGGTCTGACCATCACCGGCTACGCGGTGACCTCGTCGCCCGGCAACAAGACGTGCACGACCACCGGGACCCCTTCCTGCACCGTGAGTGGCCTGACCAACGGGACCGCCTATACCTTCACCGTCACGGCCACCAACGGCATCGGTACCGGGCCGGCCTCTGCGGCGTCACCTCCGGCCACGCCGTCGACCAATCCGGGCGCCCCGACCATCGGCACGGCCACCAATGGCGTCTCCTCGGCCACAGTGACTTTCACTGCACCTGGCTCCAACGGCGGCGCACCGATCACCAGCTACACCGTCACCTCCAATCCCAGCGGGATCACCGGAACCTGCGCCTCGTCCCCGTGCGTTGTGAGTGGGCTCATCCCGGGGACCACGTACAACTTCAAGGTGACCGCGACCAACGGCTCGGGTACGGGCCCGTCGTCGAGCTCCTCCAACTCGATCACCGCCACCGGTCCCCCTGGCGTGCCCGCCGGCGTCTCCGCCACGTCGTACGCCAACAGCCAGTCCGTGGTTTCCTGGACGGCACCGTACAACGGCGGATCGTCGATCACTAGCTACACCGTCACCTCGAGCGGCGGACAGACCTGCACCACTCCCAACGGCACGACGACGAACTGCACCGTCACCGGACTCACCAACGGCACGACCTACACGTTCACGGTGAAGGCTACGAACGTCCTCGGCACCGGGAGCCCCTCGGCCACGGCCACGGCCACGGTCGGCACGGTTCCCGGTGCCCCGACCATCGGCGTCGCCACCGGTGGTTATCAGTCGGCGTCCGTCACCTGGTCGGCACCCGCCTCGAATGGAGGTCTGGCCATTTCCGGCTACACCGTTACCTCGAGTGGCGGACAAACCTGCACCACCATTGGTACTTCGTGCACAGTGAGCGGCCTCACCAACGGCACGAGTTACACCTTCAGGGTCACCGCCACCAACGCGGCGGGCACCAGCGGCTCCTCGAGTGCATCCAACGCCGTGGTACCTGCAAACACCGCACCGGGAGCGCCGACCGCGGTGAATGCCACGTCCAACGCCAACACCCAGTCGGTCGTGTCCTGGACGGCGGCCGCATCAAACGGTTCGGCCCTCACCAAGTACACCGTGACTTCCAGTGGCGGCCAGACCTGCACCACGGCCAACGGCACAACCACCACCTGCACGGTTACCGGCCTGATCAACGGCGTCGCGTACACGTTCACGGTGACGGCATCCAACGGCATCGGCACCGGCCCGGCCTCGGCCCCGTCAGCTCCGGCAATTCCCTCGACCGTGCCCGGCGCGCCCACCGGCGTGACGGCGACGGCCTACGGCAATTCCCAGTCGACCGTGTGGTGGACCGCACCGGCCAGCAACGGTGGCGGCACCATCACCAACTACGTCGTCACCTCATCGCCGGGCGGCCTCACGTGCTCAACGGCCACCACCACCTGCACAGTGATTGGCCTGACCAACGGCACCAGCTACACCTTCACGGTGAAGGCCACCAATGGCTCGGGTACCGGACCTGTTTCAGCGGCGTCCTCGCCGATCATTCCGGCCAATGTCCCGGGAGCACCGACCGCAGTTGCGGCCACGTCGAACGCCAACAGCCAGTCGGTGGTGACCTGGACGGCTCCGGCCAGCAACGGTGGCACGGCCATCACCGCCTACACCGTGACCTCAAGCGGCGGCCAAACGTGCAACACGCCGAACGGCACCACCCGGACCTGCACGGTCACGGGCCTGACCAACGGCACCGGCTACACCTTTACGGTGACGGCCACCAACTTGGCAGGAACGGGTGCCTCGTCGGCCGCCTCCGCCCCCGCCACCCCGGCCACCCAGCCGGGTGCCCCGACGGGCGTCAGCGCCGTCGGCAGCCTCAACTCGCTGTCGGTGGTCAATTGGACGGCCCCCGCCTCCAACGGAGGCTTGCCGATCACCAGCTACACCGTGACGTCCTCCCCAGGGGGCTTCATCTGCACGAGCGCCACCACCCGTTGCACCGTGAACTCACTCACCAACGGCACCGCCTACACCTTCACGGTGACGGCCACCAACGCCCTCGGCACCGGACCGGCCTCCGTCCCGTCCTCGCCCATAGTCCCGGCGGCCACTCCGGGTGTCCCCACCTCCGTGTCGGCCACGTCGTTCGCCAACTCCCAGTCGGTCGTGTCCTGGACCGCACCTGCCTCCACCGGGGGCTCGCCGATCACCAGTTACACCGTGACCCCAAATATCGGTCAACCCTGCGTGACGGCCAGCGGCTCGACCACGTCGTGCGACATCCAGGGCCTGACCAACGGAACGACGTACACCTTCACCGTCTTCGCCACTAACTCACTCGGCAATGGACTTGCGTCTGCCCCGGTCTCGGCCACCCCCTCGACAGTGCCCACGGCGCCGACGGCGGTCACTGCCACGTCGTATGCCAACACACAGTCGGTGGTGTCGTGGACGACCCCGTCCTCCAACGGCGGCGCCGCCATCACCGGCTACACGGTCACCGCTACCGACACCACCCACCCGGCCAACGGCGGACAGACTGCCTCCAGCGCGGCCAGCCCGCGCACGATGACCGGGCTGACCAACGGTGACGCCTACACGTTCACGGTGACCGCTACAAACGGCTCAGGTGTCGGGCCGGCGTCGGCGACCTCTGCCCCGGCGACTCCGGCCACCATCCCCGGTGCCGCGACCAACGTCGCCGGATCGTCCTACGCCAACACCCAGTCCGTGGTGTCCTGGACCCCGCCGGCCTCCAATGGGGGAGCGCCAATCACCAACTACACGGTGACCTCGTCGCCCGGTGCTTTCACCTGCTCGACAGTCGCCACCAACTGCACCGTCGGCGGATTGACCAACGGTGCCAGCTACACCTTTACAGTGGTGGCCACCAACGGGTCGGGCAGCGGTCCTACCTCGGCCGCATCGTTGCCGGCCACCCCGGCAACCTTCCCCGGATCACCCACCGGGGCAGTGGCCGTGGCCACCAACGCCTCGACCTCAGCCTCGGTCAGCTGGACGGCTCCGACGGTCAACGGTGGAGCGCCCGTTACCGGCTACACCGTCACCTCGAGCCCCAATGGCTATACCTGCTCGACCAGCGCCACCACCTGCGTCTTCAGCGGGCTCACGACCGGCACCGCGTACACCTTCACCGTGACCGCGGCCAACGGGGCCGGGGCCGGCGCGGCCTCGCTGGCGTCGAACACCTTGACGGTGGGCACTCCCGGTGTCCCCTCCTCAGTGGCGGTCGTCTCGTACCTGAACACCCAGGTGCCTGTCTCCTGGACCGCATCGCCGGCAAACGGCGGCTCGGCCATCACCAGCTACACGGCCACCGCCTCGCCCGGTGGGCAGTCCTGCACGACGCCCAACGGAGCCACGACGAACTGCACCGTCGCGGGGCTCACCAATGGCACGGCGTACACGTTCACCGTCACGGCGCTCAACAGCGTCGGCGTGGGCAATGCCTCAGTGGCTTCGGCAGTGGCCATCCCGGCAACGGCGCCGTCGGTGCCCACCGCGGTGTCGGGCACCTCGTACGCCAACACCCAGTCGGTGGTGTCCTGGACGGCTCCGGCCAGCAACGGCGGGACCCCGGTCACCAGCTACACGGTGACTTCGAGCGGTGGCCAGACGTGCACCACGCCCAACGGCACCACGACCAACTGCACCGTGACCAGTCTCACCAACGGCACCGCCTACACGTTCACGGTGACGGCGACCAACCTGGCCGGAACCAGCGCCGTCTCCAGCACGTCGGCACCGGCCACCCCGGCGACGGTCCCCGGCGCCCCGACGGCCGTGTCGGCGACCTCCTACGCCAACACCCAATCGCTCGTCTCCTGGACGGCCCCGGCCAGCAACGGCGGGGCGACGATCACGAACTACACCGTGACGTCCTCCCCAGGGGGCTTCACCTGCACGAGCGCCACCATCAGCTGCACAGTCGGAGGCCTGACGAACGGGGCCCCGTACACGTTCACCGTCACGGCCACCAACGGTGCCGGTACCGGCCTGAGCTCGCTTGCCTCGGCTGCCGCCACGCCGGCAACGGCGCCGACGGCTCCCACCGCGGTCGCCGCCACCTCTTACGCCAACACCCAGTCGGTGGTGTCCTGGACGGCCTCGTCGTCCAATGGCGGACTAGCCATCAGCGGCTACACGGCGACGGCCTCGCCTGGCGGACAGACCTGCACGACCAGCACGACCAGCTGCACGGTGATCGGGCTCACCAACGGCACGACCTACACATTCACCGTCACGGCCACCAACCTGGCCGGCACCAGCGCCGCCTCCAGCCCGGTGGCCTCGGCCACTCCGGCCACCGCACCCGGCGCCCCGACCGGCGTCACCGCCACGTCCAATGCCAACACCCAGTCGGTGGTGGCCTGGACGGCACCGGTCTCCAACGGCGGGGTGGCCATCACCAGCTACGTCGTCACCTCATCGCCGGGCGGCCTCACGTGCTCGACGGCCACCACCAGCTGCACGGTGAGTGGCCTCACCAACGGCACCAGCTACACCTTCACGGTGAAGGCCACCAACCCGGCGGGGACCAGCGCCGCCTCGTCGGCGTCGGCGGCGGCCATACCGGCCACCACCCCGGGCGCACCGACCAGCGTGAACGCCTCGTCCTACACCAACGCCCAGTCGGTGGTCTCCTGGAACGCGCCGGCCTCCAACGGTGGCGCGACCGTGTCTTCGTATCTGGTCACCTCGGCGCCGGGCAGTTTCACCTGCACGACGGCCACCACCAGCTGCACGGTGAGCGGCCTGACGAACGGGACCCCGTACACGTTCACCGTGACGGCCACCAACTCGGCCGGGACCAGCACCGCCTCGGCGGCGTCGGCGGCGGCCACACCGGCCACCACCCCGGGCGCACCCACCGGCGTCACCGCCACATCCAACGCCAACACCCAGTCGGTGGTGGCCTGGACGGCGCCGGCCAGCAACGGCGGAGCGGCCATCTCCAGCTACACCGTCACCTCCGCACCGGGCGGTCTGACATGCACGACGTCCGGCACCACGTGCACGGTCACCGCACTCACCAACGGAACGCCCTACACGTTCACCGTCCAGGCCCTCAATGCCGCCGGTACGGGCTCCGCCTCGACAGCATCGGCGGCGGCCACGCCGGCCACCACCCCGGGCGCCCCCACCGGCGTCACCGCCACATCCAATGCCAACACCCAGTCGGTGGTTGCCTGGACAGCGCCGGCCAGCAACGGCGGTGCGGCCATCTCCTCGTACCTGGTGACATCGGCGCCAAGTGGCCTCACCTGCTCGACGTCCGGTACCACGTGCACGGTCGTCGGGCTCACCAACGGGACGCCGTACACATTCACCGTCAAGGCCACCAACTCAGCCGGCACCGGTAGTGCCTCGACAGCGTCGGCGGCGGCCACACCGGCCACCGCCCCCGGAGTCCCCACCACGGTGAATGCCACGTCCAACGCCAACACCCAGTCGGTGGTGTCCTGGACGGCGCCGGCCAGCAGCGGCGGTGCGGCCATCTCGACCTACACCGTGACCTCGACGTCTGGCGGGTTCACCTGCTCCGCGGCGACAACGAGCTGCACAGTGAGTGGCCTGACGAACGGGACCAGCTACACCTTCACGGTGACTGCCACCAACTCGGCCGGCACCAGCGCCGCCTCGTCGGCATCGGCCGCGGCCATACCGGCAACGACGGCCAGTGTCCCGACCGCGGTTACCGCCACGTCCAACGCCAACACCCAGTCAGTGGTGGCCTGGACCGCTTCTGCGTCCAACGGCGGGGCAGCCATCTCGGCATACACCGCCACGTCGTCTCCCGGCGGTTTCACCTGCTCGACCGCCACTACCACCTGCACAGTGAGTGGCCTGACGAACGGCACCAGCTACACCTTCACCGTGAAGGCCACCAACTCGGCCGGCACCAGCGCCGCCTCGTCAGCATCGGCGGCGGCCATCCCGGCCACCACGGCCAATGCACCGACGGGCGTCACGGCGTCGCCCACCTCCTCGGCAACCACCGCGGCGGTCAGCTGGACGACCCCGTCCAGTAACGGCGGGGCGGCCATCACCAGCTACACGGTGACCTCCACCCCGGGTGCGTTGACCTGCACGACCGCTACCACCGGCTGCACCGTGTCCGGCCTCACCACTGGGACCGCCTACACGTTCACGGTGGCCGCCATCAACTCGGCCGGCACCGGAACCGCAGGGACGTCGAACTCCCTGGTTGCCGGAACGGCGGGGGCGCCCACCGGAGTGACGGCCACGTCGAACGCCAACGCCCAGTCGGTCGTGTCGTGGACGGCCCCGGCCGCCACCGGAGGCGGCATCACGTCCTACACAGCCACCTCGTCGCCCGGCGGCTTGACCTGCACCACGGCCACCACCAGTTGCACCGTGTCCGGCCTCACCAACGGGACCAGCTACACCTTCACCGTCACGGCAACCACGGCCGGCGGCGTCGGTCCGGCCTCGGCGGCGTCGGCGGCGGCCATCCCGGCCACCACGCCCGGGGCTCCGACCGGGGTGACGGCCACGTCGAACGCCAACGCCTCGTCGGTGGTGTCGTGGACCGCTCCGGCCTCCAACGGAGGATCCGCCATCATCAGCTACACCGTGACCTCGTCGCCCGGCGGCTTCACCTGCACGACGTCCGGCACCTCGTGCACGGTCACTGCACTCACCAACGGAACGCCCTACACCTTCACGGTGACGGCCCTCAACGGAGTGGGAACCAGTCCCACCTCGTCTCCGTCAGCCGCGGCCATCCCGGCGACCACGCCCGGGGCCCCGACCGGGGTGACGGCCACCGCCGGCAGCACGACGACCTCGATCGCCATCGCCTGGACGGCGCCGTCCAGCGACGGCGGCTCGGCGCTGACCGGCTTCAAGGTGACGTCGTCGCCCGCGGTCACGACGCCGGCCGCCTGCTCGACCTCGCTCACCGGGTCCTCAACCGGCTGCACCTTCACCGGCCTCGCCGCCAACACCGCCTACACCTTCACGGTGACGGCCACCAACGGCGTGGGAATCGGCACTGCATCGTCTGCGTCCACTTCGGTCACCACCGGACTGCCGGGCCCACCGACCTCCGTCGTCGCAGCGGCCGCTACGTCGAAACACTCGGAGGCCATCTCGTGGGCCATCCCGGCGGCGAACGGCGGGTCCGCCATCTCCAGCTACACCGTGACGTCGTCGCCCGGCGGCTCTACCTGCTCGGCGTCCACTACCTCGTGCACCGTCTCCGGCCTCACCACCGGCACCAGCTACACCTTCACGGTGACGGCCACCAACGGAAATGGAACCGGCCCGGCGTCGGCGCCGTCGAACTCGATCATCAATGGTACGCCGGGGGCGCCGACGTCGGTGGCCGCGGTGGCCAACACCTCGGCCACGTCGGCCGACATCTCGTGGGCGATCCCGGCGGCGAATGGCGGTTATGCCCTCAGCGGCTTCACCGTGACGTCGTCGCCCTCGGTCACCACGCCGGCCGCCTGTTCGTCCTCGCTTGGCGGATCGTCGACCGGCTGTACCTTCACCGGCCTCACCACCGGCATCGCCTACACCTTCACGGTGACAGCCATCAACACCAACGGGAATGGCCCGGCATCGGCGCCGTCGAACTCGATCATCGTGGGCACGCCAGGCGCACCGACCGGTGTATCTGGTACCAACGGCGTCAGCACACAGTCGACGGTGTCTTGGACCACCCCCGCCGCCAACGGGGGTAGCACCGTGACCGGCTACACGGTGACCTCGTCGCCCGGCAACTTCACCTGCTCGAGCGCCACCACCTCCTGCACCGTGACCGGCCTCACCAACGGTACGGGGTACACCTTCACGGTCGCCGCTGCCAACATCGTGGGCACCGGACCGTCATCAGCAGCGTCGTCGTCGATCATCCCGTGACCCGGGCGGCCCGCGGGCCGGCATCAGGTGACCGGGGCCCAGTCAGAGCCCCCACCCCAGCCCGCTAGCCTTACCCCATCATGTCCATACAGACTCGCGACGACATCCGCAACGTGGCCATCGTGGCCCACGTCGACCACGGGAAGACGACCCTGGTGGACGCCATGCTCTGGCAGTCCGGTGCGTTCCGGGACAACCAGTCGGTCAACGAGCGGGTGATGGACTCCGGCGATCTCGAGCGCGAAAAGGGCATCACCATCCTCGCCAAGAACACCGCCGTGCTCCACGGCGGGGTGAAGATCAACATCATCGACACCCCGGGCCACGCCGACTTCGGTGGCGAGGTGGAGCGAGGTCTGACGATGGTCGACGGCGTCCTCCTGTTGGTCGACGCATCCGAAGGTCCACTCCCCCAGACCAGGTTCGTGCTGCGCAAGGCCCTGGAGGCCCGGCTCCCGGTGGTGCTGGTGGTCAACAAGGTCGACCGTCCCGACGCCCGGATCGACGAGGTCGTCCACGAGGTGGAGGAGCTGTTCCTCGACCTCGACGCCGACGAGGAGCAGATCGACTTCCCGATCCTCTTCTCGAATGCCCGGGCCGGATGGGCGGCCACCGAGCAGGGTGTCGTGGGCACCGACCTCGAGCCGCTGTTCCAGGCCATCCTCGATCGCATTCCTGCACCCCACTACGAAGTCGGCGCGCCGCTGCAGGCCATCGTCTCCAACCTCGACGCGTCGCCCTACCTCGGCCGGCTCGCCGTGTGCCGGGTCCACAACGGCACGCTGACCAAGGGTGCCGTCGTGGCATGGTGCAAGCTCGACGGCACCATCGAGCGGACCAAGATCACCGACCTGTTCATCACCGATGCGCTCGACCGAGTCGAGTGCGACGAGGCCGGTCCGGGCGAGATCGCCGCGGTGGCCGGCATGGCCGAAATCACCATCGGCGAAACGCTGGCCGACGCCGACGACCCGCGGCCACTGCCGGTCATCACCGTCGACGAGCCGAGCCTGGCCATGACCATCGGCATCAACACCTCGCCACTGGCCGGGACCGATGGGAAGAAGTTGACCGCCCGGCAGGTCCTCGGACGCCTCGAGTCCGAGCTCATCGGCAACGTCTCTCTGCGGGTGAACCCGACCGAGCGCCCCGACACCTGGGAGGTCCAGGGCCGCGGTGAGCTCCAGCTGGCCGTGCTGGTCGAGACCATGCGACGCGAGGGCTTCGAACTGACGGTGGGCAAGCCCCAGGTCGTCACCCGGGAGATCGAGGGCAAGCTGCACGAGCCAATGGAGCGGGTGGCCATCGACGTCCCCGACGACTACCTGGGTGTCGTCACCCAGCTGATGGCCCTGCGGAAGGGCACGCTGGTCGAGATGGTCAACCACGGCACCGGCTGGGTGCGCATGGACTACCGGATTCCCGCCCGGGGCCTGGTCGGCTTCCGGACCGAGTTCATGACCGAGACCCGCGGCACCGGCATGCTCCACCACGTGTTCGACGGCTGGGAGCCGTGGCACGGCGAGCTGAAGACCAAACGCAACGGATCGATGGTGGCCGACCGCCGCGGCTACACCACGGGTTACACCCTCATGAGCCTCCAGGAGCGGGGCCTGCTGCTCGTGGGCCCGGGTACCGAGGTCTACGAGGGCATGGTCGTAGGTGAGAACGCCCGCGACGAGGAGATGGACGTCAATCCGACCAAGGAGAAGAAGCAGACCAACATCCGGTCCGCTTCGGCAGACGAAGCCATCCGCCTCACCCCGCCGCTCCTGCTGTCGTTGGAACAGGCGCTCGAGTTCATCGCCGACGACGAGTGCGTCGAGGTGACTCCGCACGCGGTCCGCCTCCGCAAGGTCATCCTCGACCAGACCACCCGCGGGCGCCTGCGCAGCCGGGCCCGCAAGACCGGGAGCTGAACGGGTCGCCACAACGGGGGCCTCGTGGCACGGGTATCCCGCCGTCGGCTCCGAGGGGAGGGCTCGAACCTCCAACATCCGGCTCCAAAGGCCGGCGTTCTGCCAATTGAACTACCTCGGATCGAACCGGTTGGGGCCGGTGCCCGGCCTCCGCACTCCCCCGCCGATGTCGCCCACAGGCTAGTACCGGCCCCACGTGCCTCTTCGACCTCCCCGCCTGCCACGGTCGCCGACCGCGACCCCGATAGGCTCCCGACCCGATGAGGATCCTCGTCGTCGACGACGACCCCGCGGTCAGCGGGGCACTGCAGCGGGCCCTCCGGCTCGACGGCTACGAGGTCACCCTGGCGGGCGACGGCCCGAAGGCCCTCGAGGAGATCGCCATCCGCCCTCCCGATGCCGTGGTGCTCGACATCGGGCTCCCCGCTATCGACGGCCTCGACGTGTGCCGTCGGATGCGGGCGGCCGGCGACGACACGCCCGTCCTGATGCTGACGGCCCGCGACGCGGTCGCGGACCGGGTGGAGGGTCTCGACGCCGGAGCCGACGACTATCTGGTCAAGCCGTTCGCCCTCGCCGAGCTCCTGGCGCGCCTGCGCGCCCTGCTTCGGCGGCGGCCCGAGGACCCCGGCGAGTCCCTCACCTTCTCCGATCTGAGCCTCGACCCGGTGACCCGGGAGGCCCGGCGGGGCGAACGCACGTTCACGGTGACCCGCATCGAGTTCGACCTGCTCGAACTCCTCCTGCGCCACCCCCGTCAGGTCCTCACCCGCGAGCTCATCCTTGACCGGGTGTGGGGGTACACGTTCGACTCGGGCACCAACTCGCTCGCTGTCTACGTGGGGTACCTACGCCGCAAGACGGAGGAGAGCGGGGAGCCGAGGCTCATCCACACGGCACGAGGGGTCGGCTATGTCCTCCGCGAGCCCTGACCGCCGGGACATCCACTCGCCATGACCTTCCGCGCCCGCTTGGTCCTGTTGGCCACCGGGGCGGTCCTCGCGGTGGTGGTCCTCGGGGCGGTGGCCACCTACCTGGTCGCCTACCACTCGCTCGTCGGTTCGCTCGATGTGACCCTGCAACAAGACGCCCGCAACTACGTGGCCCCCGGCGCCTCCGGCGAACTGCCCGTCATCTACAACACGTGCGGCCGAGCCGCTGGCTACTGCTCGCAGATGGTGTGGGCCGACGGCAACGTCAATCCCGGCGACCCCATGGTGCTCAAGATTCCGCCCGACGTGGCCAAACTGGCCGGCGGTCTGGGCACCGGCAGCCAGTTGCTCTACACCACCAAGGTCGGGGGCATCGAGGTTCGCGAGATCGCCTACAAGGTGGACGGACCGTACCCCTACAGCAATGGCTCCCTACCCACCAAGCAGCTGAACATGCCATTCGGCGGGGCCCTCCAGCTGACGGAACCATTGACCGGCGTCAACGAAGGTCTGCACAATTTGGTCGTCGCCCTGTGGATCATCATCCTGATCGGCGTGGGTCTGGCCGTGCTGCTCGGCCTCGGGGTCGGGCGAGCCGTGCTGTCCCCGTTGAACGACCTCACCGGGACGGTCGAGGAGTTGGCCCGCACCACCGACGTATCCCGCCGTCTCGACCCAGGGGGACCTGACGAGCTGGGTCGTCTGCGTCGGGCCTTCAACCGCCTGCTGGCCGCCCTCGACTCGTCCCGTGAGAGCCAGCGACAACTGGTGCTCGACGCCTCCCACGAGCTGCGCACGCCACTCACCAGTCTGCGCACCAACATGGAAGTGGCCCGCCGAATGGAGGAACTCGCCCCCGAGGAGCGTGACGTCCTCATCGGCGACGTACTCTCCCAACTCGACGAGCTCACCTCGCTGGTGGCCGACATGGCTGAACTGGCCCGGGGCGAGCAGCCCCACCAGACGTCGGGCCCGATCCGGTTCGACGAGCTGGTCCTGACCGCCATCGAGGCAGCCACCACCCACGGCCGGAGCCGTGGCGTCACCTTCGCGGCACAGGTGTCGCCATGCTGGGTACTGGGCTCACCCTCCCGCATCGAACGGGCCGTCGACAACCTGCTCGACAACGCCCTGAAGTTCAGCCCGGACGGCGGCGTGGTCGAGGTCGGGTGCGCCAACGGGATCCTCATGGTGCGCGACCACGGACCGGGTGTGGCTGACGCCGACATCGCCCACATCTTCGACCGCTTCTACCGGTCCCCCGAGGCCCGCGGCCGTCCGGGATCCGGCCTGGGCCTGGCCATCGTGGCCCAGGTGGCCCTCGACGAAGGCGGCCAGGTCAGCGTCCACCCCGCCCCCGGCGGCGGTGCGCTGTTCCGTCTGGCCCTGCCCACTATCACCGCTCCCCATCCTTCGGGCACCCGGGCCTGAGCAGGCCCGGGACCGGACGCCGCAGATGGCGGTTCGGGCCCCGGGCGGCTAGGGTGCGCACCGACATGGGATCCTTGATCAAGAAGCGCCGCAAGCGCATGCGTAAGAAGAAGCACAAGAAGATGTTGAAGGCCACTCGTTGGCAGAGGCGGGCCGCGGGCAAGTAGCCCCACCTCTGGCGAGCGGCCCGGTCACCCGGTCCCGACCGTCACTGCAGCACCTCACCCCACGCCTGGCGTCGCTCTCGTCGCGACCAGTGGCGCGCGCTGCCCGTCATAGGTGAGCCCGGCGCTGATGTCGATGGCCAGGTCGGCTGGGTCGCCCTCGACGAACCAGGTCGATCCGCTGCCGGCCAGGTGGGCCGGCCGGCCGGTGGCGTCCTCGAAGGCCTGCTTCCATCCCACCAGACGGGGCTCCACCGCGACGGCTGCGGCTTCGAGGTCGTTGGTCGTCCCCCCCGGCGACAGTTGGCCGGCGGCGTCCAGTGCGTCCCACGCCCGGTAGACGGCGGCGGTGTCGACGCCGAAGGGCGGCAGCACCAGGACATACGAGCGGGGCTCAAAGGACAGTGGCTCCAGTTCCTCGCCGATGCCGGACACCAGGGCCCGACCCCCGTGCAGGCAGAAGGGGACGTCGGCGCCGAGTCGGGCCGCAACTTTGGGATCGGTGCACCCCGCCCACCGCAGGACGGCGGCGGCATCGGCCGAACCGCCGCCCAAGCCGGCACCGGGCGGGATCCGCTTCACCAGGCGGACGTCAGGTGTCCGGCCGACGGCGGCCAGCGCCCGGGTCACCAGGTTGTCGTCGTGCCCCCCGACGTCGAGGTCGCGCCACCCAGCAGCGCCCCCGGGCCAGTCGGACTCGACCTCGAACCGGCCGTGGTCACCCGGTCCGACGACCACCGTATCGACCAGGTCCAAGGTGACCATCTCCGCGGTGAGCAGGTGGTAGCCATCGGGGCGGACGCCGGTCACCCGCAGCGACACGGTCAGCTTGGCCGGCGCCACAAGCTCGACGGCTGCACCGTCGGCCATGCCGCCCTGCGGGCCGTCCACCACCCCTCCCATCAGGGGGACCCGACCGGTTCCGGTCGCCACCAGGCCAGACGCTGCCACTCCTCCAGACCCAGCTCCTCGGCCCGGGCCGTCGGGGCGATGCCGGCGGCCTCGAAGGCGACCGGCACCACCAGGAGTTCGAGCGCACGCCGCAGCATCTTGCGTCGGTGGGCGAATCCGGCCTTCACCACGGCGAACAGCCGCTCGTAGGCGGGGTCGCCCGGTCCCACCCTGCCGTCGCCGGTCGGGACCGGCTGGTCAGCCCGACGGTCCATCCGCACGAGTACCGACTCCACGCGGGGCCGGGGGATGAAGACGCTGGAGGGGACCTTGCCGACCACCGAGGCTTCGGCCCAGTAGGCCACCTTCACCGAGACGGCCCCGTAGGCCTCGTCACGGGCCCGGGCGGCCAGCCGCTCCCCCACCTCCCGCTGGACCATGACCAACAAACAGGCAACCTGGGGTGCCTCCTCCAGGACCCGCATCACGAGTGGGACGGCGACGTTGTAGGGGAGATTGGCCACCAGCGACCACCCCGGCTCCGTCCCGAGCAGTCCGGTGAAGTCGAGCGTCCTGGCGTCGCCTTCGACCACGGTCACACCGAGTGGTTCGACCTGCCCCCGCAGCACAGGCAGGACGTGCCGGTCGACTTCGACGGCCGTCACCTCAGCTCCGGCCTCGACGAGGGCGAGGGTCAACGAGCCAAGTCCGGCCCCGATCTCGACCACCCGGGCACCGGGCTCGACACCGGCCAGCCGGACGATCCGCCGAACCGTGTTGCCGTCGGCCACGAAGTTCTGCCCGAGGGCCCGGCTCGGTCGCAGGTCGTTCGCCAGGAGCAGCTCGTGGATCTCCGCTCGCCCGTGGGTCACCCGATCAGTGTGGCACCTCCCGGCATCCCGCCGATCCATCTCGGGCGGGCCGTCGGCGGCCCGGGATCACCAGCGCAGAATGGCGTAGACGACCCCCTGTGACAGCGGGGCGATCTCGGCAAATGTCGACGTGGCGAGGTCGATCGACCGGGCTTTGTCGGCTTCCCGGTCGTCGACCAGGCAGGTCACGGTGGCCCCATTGGCCGGGTTGGTGATCGAGACCACCGTCCCGAAGGGCAGCCACGGGCTGGCGCAGTGGCCGGGCGGGCGGGCGTAGTAGGTCACGTCGCCTCGGGTCTGGACGTCGGCCCCGGCCTCGAGTCGGGGCTGGAACGTCGTCGTGGTGGTCGTGGCGGGCACCGTCGTGGTGGTCGGGGGCACGGTCGTGGTGGTCGGGACCACCACGCGGACCGGGGTCGCCGCGAGGGTCACCGGGGTGGCGGCCGGCACCGTGGTGGTCGGGGTGGGTCGGGCCGCCGGCCGAGGGATCACCACCCGGTCGGTCGACACCCGTGGGGACGCAGCGTGCACGGCCGCCACGGGCGCCGACGCGTCCGCACCGTTCTGGGACAACAGGAGCGGCACCACGAGTACGGCTCCGCAGAGGAGCAGACCGACGCAACGTCGGCTGCCCCGTTGGCGTTCGGTCCTCAGGACTCCACTCTCCTCATGGGACGGCTGCCCTCCCCCGACAGTCCCGGGGCGCCGTCCGCGAGGACCGGCTCCACCCGGGGAGAGGATGGACAGGGACGACTCCTCCAAGCCGTCCTCCACAAGGCACCGTGGTGAGGCACCGGCTGCGGAACGACCGCTCCGAGGAGCGGCCACAAGGTGACGCTAGGCCGATCTCTCGTAAGGATCAAACTGTTTGGGCCGATCGCACCTTGCCCGGCCGTCGGGATAGCCGTCCTCCCTGGCCAGGGAGGTGGCATAGGCACAGTCGGCGGTGCGGGCGGCACTACCATGACCCGATGCGCCGCTCCCGGATGGTTCCTGTCACTGCCCTGATCGTCGCTCTGGCTCTTCCGGTGACCGCCGGCTGTTCGAGCGCCGGGCCCAGCTCCAGCTCCACCACCACCAGCACGACCAAGGCCGGGAGCTCGAGCACGACCAGTACGGCACCAACCGCTCTTCCCGCCTCGGGAAGTGTTGACGGGTTCACCCTGTCGGTGACCTTGTCGCCTACCACCGGGACGGTGGGACATACCGTGATCAGGATCACCGCGGTACTGAAGGGCACCGTCACGCCGTCATCGCTCGTCTTCGAGGTGTCCGATCGCGCCGCTGCCGATGCGGGTCGCCCGGCGACCGTTCAGCGCCTCACCGTCAGTGGACCCGGGACCTACCGCCTACCTCACCCGTTCTCGCCGACGAGTGCAGGAACATGGGCGTCCACGGTGACAATCGTCCCCAAGAAGTCCGGCGCCTCGCAGCTGAGCGTCTCCGGTCTCCCGCCGGTTCCCGGGGAACCGTCGCCATTCCCACAGCTGGTCACCAACGTCACCGCCCCATAGATCAGCTCCCCCAGGGAAAGCGTGACCGGGTTCAGCAGCCGAAGGCCTGCCGGGCGTTGTCGGTGCTGGCGGATGCCACCACGGCGGTCTCCACCCCCTTGATCTGGGCAATTGCCGCTCCCACCAAGGGGACCCGCGAGGGTTCGTTGGCCGACCCCCGATGGGGCACCGGGGTCAGGAACGGCGAGTCCGTCTCTACCAGGAGGCGGTCCATGGGGCACAGGGCGGCTGCCTCGCGGACGTCGGCGGCGTTCTTGAAAGTGACCACGCCGCTGAAGGACAGCGACGCTCCGAGGTCGAGGCACCGACGGGCCTCCTGCGGGCCTCCGGTGAAGCAGTGGATGATCGTCCGGTCCGGCACGCCGTGGGCGGCCAGCAGGTCGAAGGTGTCGTCCCAGGCTTCCCGGGTATGCACCACCAGCGCCACGCCGTGCGACCGGGCCATTTCGATCTGGGCGGCGAACGCCTCGCGCTGGATCGGCCGGGGCGAGTGGTCGTAGTGGTAGTCGAGCCCGCACTCGCCGATGGCGACGACCACCTGTTCGCCACTATCGCCGCCGTGACCCAACTCGGCGGTCAGCAGGGCGTCGAGCCCGTCCACGCCGTCCACCGCGTCGTGGGGGTGGAGCCCGACGGTGGCCCACATGGCCACCCCCTCGGCGGCGGCCGGGCCCCCCGGACGTCGTAGCGACCGGGCCAGGGCCACCGCCTCTGCAGAGGAGTCCGCACCGGTTCCGACGCACACCAGTCGGGTCACGCCGGCCTCCGACGCCCGGGCGATGGCGCCGGCCAGTCGGTCGGCGTGGGGCTCGACCGGGCCACCGTCATCACGGCGGCCGAACTCGTCCTGGAGGTGGCAGTGGGAGTCGAACCACTCGAGCACGGCGTCCCCCACCGGTCAGTCCTTGCGCCGTGGGAACAGCGGTGCGCCTTTGTCCACGGTGAGTCCGCCGGGGTAGCCGCCCCACGCACCGGCCCCGGGCAGGCGCTCGTCGGTCGGTGCCCCTGGCAGGCCGATGCGGCTCCAGATCTCCCGGGCCGTCGACGGCATGGCCGGCGAGACCAGGACAGCCACGATGCGTAGTACCTCGAGGGCGCTGCCGAGCACGGCGTCGACCGAAGGGCCCGGGTCGGCCTTCCACGGCTCCGCTGACTCGAGTTCGGCGTTGGTCTCCCGGATCAACCGCCAGGTGGATTCGAGGGCCAGGTGGGGGGCTCCGGCCTCCCACGCCGCGCTGGTCTCGGCCAGGACGTCGGCGGTTATGCCGGCCAGTCGACTGTCGGGATCCGGGGCCGGGCCCACGCCGCCGCACGACTTGACGACCACCGTGGTCACCCGGGACAACAGATTGCCGAGATTGTTGGCCAGGTCGGCGTTGTAACGGGCCGAGATCCCTTCGGCCGAGAACTCGCCGTCGCTCCCCAGGGGGACGTCGCGGAGCAGGTGGTAGCGGACAGGGTCCACGCCGTACTCGTCGGTGAGATCGGCAGGCGAGATCCGGTTGACGCTGGAGTTGGACATCTTGTCGCCACCCAACAGCAGCCAGCCGTGGACCTGGATGTGGGCCGGGGGGTCGATGCCGGCCGCCATGCACATGGCCGGCCACCACACGCAGTGGAACCGGAGGATCTCCTTGCCGATCAGGTGGTGGACGCTGGGCCACCAGGCCTCGAACCGCTCGGGGTCCTGGCCATAGCCGATGGCCGTGACGTAGTTGATGAGCGCGTCGTACCAGACGTAGAAGACGTGGTCCTCGTCCCACGGCACCCGGACACCCCAGTCGATGGAGGTCCGGGTGATGGAGATGTCGTTGAGTCCGCCTTTGATGAATCCGAGGGCCTCGTTGCGCTTCGACTCGGGCAGCACCACGTCGGGGTTCGCCGCGTACCAGTCGATGAGCGGCTGCTGGAAGGCGCTGAGCTTGAAGAAGTAGTTCTCCTCCTCGAGCTCCTCCAAGGGGATGCGGTGGTCGGGGCACAACCCGCCGGGCAGCAGCTCGTCGGCCGCGTAGTACCGCTCGCACGGCACGCAGTAGAGGCCCCGGTAGGTGTCCTTGTAGATGTAGCCGTTGTCGTTGATCCGGCCCAGGAACGTGCCGACCGCAGCCGCGTGGCGGGGCTCGGTGGTCCGGATGAAGTCGTCGTTCGAGATGTCGAGGCCGGCCCAGGCCGACGCGAACCGGGGTGAGAGCTGGTCGGTCCACTCGAGCGGGGCCATGCCCTGCTCCTCGGCGGCGCGGGCCACCTTCTGACCGTGCTCGTCGGTACCGGTCAGGAAGAAGACGTCGTCACCGACCAGGCGGTGCCACCGGGCCAGGGCATCGGCGTTGACCGTCGTGTAGGCGTGCCCCACGTGGGGCGCGTCCTTCACGTAGTAGATCGGTGTGGTGATGAAGTAGCGGGACATTGCCCGTCAGCGTACCGACCCGACCGCCTACGCCCGCGCAGGCGGGCACCCCGGGGCGCGGTCGGTCTACCAGTTGGCGACGTGGCAGCCGCCCCGACCGGTGCGCTCGGTGTACCGCTGGTGGTAGGCCTCGGCCGGCCAGAAGGTCGACGCCGGGCTCACCTCGGTGACGATGGGCCGGTTGAACCGGACCTGGAACGCGTCGAGCGAGGCCCGGGCCGCCTCGGCCTGGGCCTCGTTGCGGACGAACACGGCCGATCGGTACTGGGTCCCATGGTCGGGCCCCTGGCGATTGAGGGTCGTGGGATCGTGATGGCGCCAGAACTCCTCGAGGAGATGGTCGAAGGTGACCCGGCTGGGGTCGAACGTCACGAGCACCGCCTCGGCGTGACCAGTGGCACCCGAGCACACCTGCTCGTAGGTCGGGTGGTCGACGGTTCCGCCCTCGTAGCCCGACACGGCGTCGACCACGCCCGGGATGGCCAGGAAGAACTCCTCCACGCCCCAGAAGCAGCCGGCGGCGAACGCGGCACGATCGAACCCCTCGGGGACGTCGTCCGGTTGGATGGGGGGCGCCTGGGTGGCGTCGAGGTCAGTGCTGCGTCCGAACATCTTCTGTCCTCCTGTTGTCCGTGGTTTCTCTCGGTCAGTCGTCTCTGGCAGGTGTAGCCGATCGATGTGTTCTGTCGACATCGAATCGGCCGGTTACCGTCGAGCGTCCCTCCAGCGTTCCTGTCCCCCGGTGGCACGGGTCGATTACTCCGGAACCACCTTCGGCCACCCCTGTATGACACTCCACTCCGCCGGACAGTCCAACACGGTCCGCGACCGGGTCATTCCGGCCTGTCCTCCGTGGCCCTGGACCCGTCGGTACCGCCTTCGCCCTTCATCCGGAGGGCCAACTCGTACACCCGCCGGCGGGGTACCCCGTGGGAGGCCGCCACCTCGTCCACCGCCCCCCGGGTCCGGGCGCCGGTGTCGAGCTTCTCGCCCAGGGCCCGGGCCAGTTCGTCGTCGCCGACGACGGTGTCGGGCGCATCCGGGGCGCCGGCCAGAACCAGGACCACCTCGCCCCGGACACCATCGGCCGCCCAGGCCGCCCCCTCGGCCACACTGCCCCGCCACACCTCCTCGTGGAGCTTGGTCAGCTCCCGTGCCACAGCCACCGGCCGGTCGTCGCCGCACACGGTTGCCAGGTCAGCCAGTGTGGTGGCCACCCGTCCGGGCGCCTCGAACAGCACAGTGGTCCGGGGCTCGGCGGCCACCGCAGCGAGCCGTTCGGTGCGGCCCCGACCCGAACGGGGCAGGAACCCCTCGAAGCAGAAGCGGTCGGTGGCCAACCCACTGGTCACCAGGGCGGCGAGCACGGCCGATGGGCCGGGCACCACGGTGACGATCAGCCCGGCCGCGGCCACCGCAGCCACCACCCGGGCACCGGGGTCCGAAACGGTGGGCATCCCGGCGTCGCTGACAACGGCCACCGTCGCTCCGGAGGCCACCGCAGCGACTACCTCGTGGACGCGGTCGTCCTCGTTGTGCTCGTGGAGCGACCGCAGCGGCACCCCGGTGATCCCGGCGTGGCTCAGCAGTTTGCGGGAGTGTCGGGTGTCCTCGCAGTAGATGACGTGGGCTGTCGACAGGGCGGCCACCGCCCGGGGTGACAGGTCCCCGAGGTTGCCTATGGGAGTACCCACCACCACCAGGACACCCTTCTGACCCGATGCAGGGAGCACCGACGTTTCGGCGGCATCGTCGCCTTCCTCGTCGTCGACGACCACCCCGTCGTCGCCAGGGGTGGGTTCGGGGTCGCCCGTCATCCGCGCAACTCCAGCCGGTCACCGGCACGCAGTCCCCACCGCTCGAAGGCGCCGGCCTCCGCTTCGATGACGGTGCGGCACTTCCGCCGGGGTAGAGCCAGGCGCAGTGGCGGCACCCGGGCCACATCGAGGACCAGCAGATCGCGGTCACAGAACGCCACGTCGATGGCGAAACGCATGCCCACGGTGTGGATCGACCGGGTGCGGGTCAGGACCATGGCCCCCTCATAGCCGTCCCGCCCGAGGAGGCCCTTGGACCGCCCGCGCCACTCCTCGACGACGTCCGCGGCGGCGAGGACGTCGCCGTCCCGTAGGAGCCAGGTCACGCCTGGCCCGTCGGCCGGCGCCAGCCAACTACCCCCGTTGGCCGTCCGGGCCACCGACCGAGTAGCCTTGCCGGACTGTGTCTAAGCGAACCAACAAGCGAAAGCTCCGGGCCAAGAAGAAGGCCAACCACGGCAAGAAGCCGAACTGCGGGCGCGGCTGACCGCTGCCCACCGGGGCCGGGCCTCAACGCTCCGCCCCTGCTCCCGCACCGGGTAACCGGTCGGAGCTGTTCCCAACCGTGCTGTAGGGCGCACCCGCCCGCCGGCCCTGTCGCGCCCGCAGCCGGTTGCCCACCGGGTGCCTGGACCGTCATCCCCATGGGGTCCACGCGCAACCTAGGCGCCCCAGCACCCCGACCAGTGCCGTGGGCCGGTCGGTGATGATGCCGTCGACCCCCAATCCGCACAACGTCTCCATGTCGGATTCCTCCTCGATGGTCCACACGTGGACGGCCAGTCCCTGGTCGTGGGCCACCTCGACGAAGCGAGCGTCGACGAGCGTGATGTCGCCGAACGTGGCCGGCACCTGCAGGGCCACGTGGCGCATGGCGACCGGCACCTCCTCCGCCTGCACGGCCCGGTAGAAGTCGGCGGTGGCCAGCGTCCCGGCGGACGTGGCGAACTCGGGTGCGTAGGCTGAGAAGTTGTCGGTGGCCGTGTCGAGGAAGGACGCCACGATCACCCGATCGACGCAGTCGTGGAGGCGCAGCAGGTCGGCCAGGGCCTCCTCGTAGGGGGCGACCACCGGGGCGGTCTGCTTGATGTCGAGGTTCAGCACGACGCTGTCGAACTCGGTGAGCACCTCCTCGAGCAGTGCGAAGCCGAACCGGTGGTCACCGGGCGCTCGGCCACGGAACGGATAGGCGTCGTCATCGAGCCCGGGGGTCACGTCGGCCCCGGGCACCCACCAGTAGGCGTTGTCCAGCCGGGACAGCTCGTCGTAGGTGAACGACGCGATGGCGCCGCTGGCCGCCGTCGTCCGGTCGACGGTGTCGTCGTGGCAGACCACCAGACGCCCGTCGATGGTGGCGTGGACGTCGAGCTCGATGCCCGTCGCCCCGGCGGCGAGCGCGGCGGCGATGGTGTGCAGGGTGGACGACGGTCCCTCCCACGCCCCGCCCTGGTGGGCGTAGGCGATGACCCGCCGCTCCGGCCACACCGGTGCCGGCGGGACCGAAGGCGGGGAGCCGGGCGAGGAGGTCACGGAAGAACGGTAGCCTCTGCCCCGCCATGCTGGACCACGTCTTCACCCAACTCGTCTCGTCCCACCGGACCGCGTTCGAGGCCGCGCTCCTGCAGCGCCAGGCGGTGGAGGAGCGCTTCCAGGTCGACGTCTTCTTGGGCGATGTGAGTTTCGAAACCTCCTACAGCCTGCCCGGCGAGGAACGGCCGGCCCGGATCCGGGTGGACACCAGCCTGGACTGGCCGACCTGGAGCCAGACGTCGTACCGCAGCTGGGCCATCGGCGACGATCCCGACGAGCGTCCCGAGGTCCTGGTCGAGATCGCTTTCCGGGTCCAGGGACTCGCCGGAGTGCCCGACGCCGGCCCGCTGCTCGCCGTGCTCCCCGCCCACCTTGACATGCTGGGCGAGCCCCTCACCCGCGGCCCGGCCACCATCGAACAGTTGCTCCTCGAGGAGTACGTCGATCCGGAGTGCGCCGTCGAGGTCGCCTACGAAGGCTCGTGCGCCATCGACGAGTCCATCCTGGACGACCCGTCGACGCTCGATGCTGCCCTGGCCCCGCTCGGCCGGGACGTGGCCTCAATCCTGGTCCGCATCGGCGACCTCCCCTTCGCGTTCCGGCCGGCCGAGGCGGCTGACGGCTGAATCGAGGTCAGTCCACCGCCGCCAGCATCGTCTGTTCGATCAGGCTGATCTCGTCGTCGAGCGAGGGACGTTCGTCGGCGGCCTTCCGGCACCGCTCGCCCAGACCGGGATCCACGGTCCTCCAGGACCGCAGGCGCAGGAGTGCCCCGGACAGCGACGCGGGATCGTCCGGTGGCACGAGGAACTCGGCCATCGGGCCGGTGAGGATCTCGGGTATCCCGCCTACGGCGGACCCGATGACGGGAACGCCGCAGGCCAGGGGTTCGATGGCCCCCCGGGGCAGCGGATCCGGCCACCGGGAGGGCACGACGGCCACATCGGCCGCCCGGAGCAGTGGGACGACGTCGCCCACGGCCCCGACCATGCGGGCCGGGAGGCCGACCAACAACCCGTCGAGCTCCTGGCGGTACTCGCGGTTCTCCTGATCGGTCCACAGTTGGGACGGGCCGCCGGCCACGACGAGTCGGCATCCGGGGCTCGTCTCCGCCAGCAGGGCGAACGCCCGGATGAGGACGTCGACGCCCTTCTCCCGCCCCACCCGTCCGGCATACAGGACGAGGAACTCGTCCGATCCGATCTCGAGATCGGATCGGATCGCCGCGCGCTCGGCGTCGGTCGCCGGCGTGTACCGCTCGAGGTCGACAGAGGTCAGGGCCACGGTCACCTGGCCGAGGTGGACTCCTTCGTCGAGCCACCGCGCCGCCGTGTCCTGCGACACGGACAGGGTGATGTCGATGCGTCGAAAGGCGGACCGGAGCCACCGAGGAATGGTGTGGGGAGGTGGCAGGCACAGATGTAGCACCAGCTTGGCGCCGGTGACCGCCGCCACGGCGGCTCCAAAAGGCACGTCATTGGTCCGGAAGACGTACACGATGTCGGGACGGAGGCGTCGGGCCGCCCGCAGGGCCGAAAAGACGGCCCCTATCGACGCCGTCACGTTGCCTCTACGGGGCAGGGTCGTCTCGGTCTGGTGCATCGACTGGCTGATGGCCCGCCACGCTTCGGTGAAGTCGCCCTCGCTCACATAGGTGAGGTCGATGGTGTGACCTCGTCCCACCAGGCCCTGGCAGCAGACCAACTGGGTCCGCTCCAGACCGCCGAGGGATCCGAGGTGGTTGGCGACGGTGAGGATCCTCATCGCCCCACGTCACCCCCCGGCCTTCGCCCGGCCCAGGGCCTCGGAGGGGTGCGGAAAGAGGAGGCAGGCCGGGTGTGGTCAACCAAAGAGACCGGCCTCCACCGCCAGGGCCCGCAGGTCACCCTGGGGCCGGGCACCGACATGGGAGACCACCTCGGCGGCGCAGACCCCGCCGAGCCGGGCGGCTTCCTCGGGCTGGAGCCCGTTGGTGATCCCATAGAGGAACCCGGCGGCGAAGAGATCGCCGGCGCCGGTGGTGTCGACCACTCGGTCGACCGGTTCGGCCGGCACCTCGACCGGGCCGGAAGCGGTCACCACCACTGAGCCGCGTGCGCCCCGGGTGAGCACAGCCAGGACGCCTGTTTCGGACACGGCGTCGACCGCGGCATCGAAGGTGGCGGCGCCGAACAGCATCATGACCTCCTCCTCGTTGGCGAACAGCAGCTCGAGATCGCCGTTGAGCAGCTCGAGGAACTCCGATTTGTGGTGCTGGACGCAGAAGGGATCGGACACCGTCAGGGCCACGGCGGCGTTGCCGGCGTGGGCCACCTCGATGGCTTCCCGCATGGCGGCCTTGGCCGGGGGCTGCTCCCACAGGTAGCCCTCGAGGTAGACGATCTGGGTCGAACCCAGGTGGCCGTCGTGGAGGTCGACAGCGCCGAACTCGGAGGCCACGCCCAGGTGGGTAGCCATCGTGCGCTCAGCGTCGTCGGTGACGAGCACCAGGCAGTGCCCGCTGACCACCTTGCCTGGGACCGCCGCGGTAGGCGTCGGATCGAAGGCCACCCCGACCGAACGGATGTCGTGGGTGAACGCCCGGCCCAGGTCGTCGTCGGCCACCCGGCCGAGGAACGCGGCCCGACCGCCGAGGGCGGCCACTCCGGCGGCGGTGTTGGCGGCCGACCCGCCGGAGGCCTCGGTGGTGGCGCCCATCCGGTCGTAGATGGCGGCGGACCGCTCGTGGTCGACCAGGGCCATCGTTCCCTTGATCAGGTCCAGCGCCACCAGGTCCTCGTCCGTGGCCGATGCCAGGACGTCGACGAGCGCATTGCCGATACAGACCACGTCGAGGCGGGTGGTCGGTGCGTCCTCCGCCGGGGACTGTGGCCCGGTCGGGTCGGCGGACGAATTCTGGTCGGAGTGGGGGTCGGAAGGCACGGCCCGACGGTAGCCTGCGCAGCATGAGCACTTCGACATTTGCGACCGGGACCGACGACTCCTCCTCGTACCGGCTGCCGACCACGATCCTGCCCGACGCCTACCGGCTGACCCTCACACCGGACCTGGGGGCCGCCACCTTCACCGGGGAGGTGGCGATCGATGTGACCGTCGGGACCCCCACCCACACGGTGGTGCTCAACGCCGCCGAACTCGAGATCGCCTCGGCCACCGTCGACACCCAGGGGGTGGGCAAATTGGTGGCGACGGTCACGCTGGACACCGACGAGGAGCGGGCGGTCCTCACCTTCGCCGAGGAGCTGGCCGAGGGACCTGCCACGCTGCACCTCTCATTCACGGGGATCCTCAACGACAAGCTCCACGGCTTCTACCGGTCCACGTTTACCGACGACGCCGGCGTGGAACACGTCATCGCCACCACCCAGATGGAATCGACCGATGCCCGGCGGGCCTTCCCCTGCTTCGACGAGCCGGAGTTCAAGGCCACCTTCGAGATCACCCTGGTCGTCGACGATCACCTGGGTGCCTACTCCAACAGCCCCGTGACCGAGGAGGTCGCCGAGCCGGGCGGCGCCAAGCGCGTGCACTTCGCCCCCACCATGGTGATGTCCACCTACCTGGTGGCCTTCGTGGTCGGTCCGCTCGAGCACACCGATCCGGTGGACGTCGACGGGGTGCCGCTGCGGGTGGTCCATCCTCTCGGCAAGGGGCACCTGACCGCCTTCGCCCTCGACGTCGGCGCTCACGCCCTCCGGTTCTTCACCGAGTACTTCGGCATCCCCTACCCGGGCGACAAGCTCGACATGGTGGCCATTCCCGACTTCGCGGCGGGCGCCATGGAGAACCTGGGCTGTGTCACCTATCGCGAGTCGCTCCTTCTGGTCGATCCGGACACGGCGGCCCGGGTCGAGCTCGAGCGGGTGTCCGACGTGATCTGCCACGAGATCGCCCATATGTGGTTCGGGGACCTGGTGACCATGAAGTGGTGGAACGGGATCTGGCTGAACGAAGCCTTCGCCACCTTCATGGAAGTGCTGGCCGTCGACGCCTACCGGCCCGAGTGGCAGCGGTGGGTGAGCTTCGGCGTCGAGCGCGAGGCGGCTATGGCCGTCGACGGGCTCCACGCCACGAGGCCCGTCGAGTTCCCGGTCGGGCGGCCCGAGGAGGCCGAGGGGATGTTCGACGTCCTGACCTATCAGAAGGGTGGCAGCGTGCTCCGCATGCTGGAGCAGTTCATCGGCGCCGACGTCTTCCGCGAGGGCATCCATGACTACCTGGTCACCCACTCCTACGCCAACACCGAGACCCGCGATCTATGGGATGCACTCGAGCGTTCGAGCGGACGTCAGGTGGCCACCATCATGGACACCTGGATCAACCAGGGCGGCTATCCCCTGGTGACGGTGGGCGACGACGGGTCCGTGGCCCAGCAACCGTTCTCCTACTCGGGGGAGCCGGGTGGGGCCATCGGGTCCCGCTGGCAGGTGCCGGTCCTGCACCGCTCCCTGGCGTCCACCGACGAGTGGGCCGACACGCTGCTGCTGACCGGAGCCCGGCACGCCGTTCCCGGCTCCGACGACCTGGTGGTCAACGCCGGTGGCTCGGGCTACTACCGGGTGGCCTACTCGCCCGAGCGGGTGGTCCACCTGGCCGGCCGCCTCGGCGACCTGGCCCCTCTCGAGCGCTACAACCTGGTGTCCGACACCTGGGCCGCCACCCTCGCCGGGCATGCCCGGGTGTCCGACCTGTTGCGGCTGGCCAACGCACTCGCCGACTCGGGCGAAGTCGACCCGAGCGTGTGGTCGGTGGTGGTCGGGGCCATCGGGCTGTTCGACCGGATCGTCCCCGACGAGGGGCGTCCGACCCTGGCCGCCGCCGTCCGCCAGTTGCTCGGCCTGCTGGCCGCAGACCTCGGGTGGGACCCGACTGCCGGAGACGACGAGCGCACCCCGTCGCTGCGGTCGGCCGTCCTGCGCACGCTCGGGACGATCGGGGCCGACGCCGATGTCCGGGCCGAGGCCGCCCGCCGGTTCGCCGGCCGGACAGCGGCACCCCTCCACGGCGACATCGCCCCGGCCGTGCTCGACATCGTGGCCGCCACCGGCGGGGTCGACGAGTACGAGGCGTTCCTCGCCCACTACCGGAACCCGTCCACACCGCAGGAGGAGAACCGCTACCTCGATGCGCTGGCCGGCTTCGGCGACGCCGCGCTGGCCGCCCGGACCTTCGAGTTGGCCATGACCACGGTGCGGAGCCAGGACGCGCCGTTCCTGATCCGGCTCCTGCTGGTCAATCGGGAGGCCGGGCCGGCCACGTGGGAACGGATCGTCGAGGCGTGGGACGAGTTCCCGAAGAAGTTCCCGTCGAACACCCTCCCCCGGATGCTCGACGGCGTGCGCGCGCTGTGCTCGCCCCCCGAGCTCGCCGCAGGGGTGACCGCGTTCATCGAGTCGCACCCACTGGCCGCCGGCGGCCGGACCGTCGAGCAGATCCTCGAGCGGCTGGCCATGAGCGTGGCCTTCGGCCGGCGAGAGGGGACCACCTTGGCTGCCACCTTCACCGAGGTGCTCGGGCTCGCCGAATGAGCCGCCACCTACCGGCGGGGACCGAACGGTCCACCACCTGTCATCCGAGTCTCTAACCTGAGTCGGTGCAACTCGGCTTGATCCTGGGCGTCTTCGCCCTCATCTTCGTGGCGGAGCTGCCCGACAAGACGATGATCGCCACGCTGATCATGGGCAGCCAGTACCGACCCGTCCTGGTGTGGATCGGTGCGACGGCCGCGTTCGCCATCCACGCCGGCATCGCCGTGCTGGCCGGAGGGCTGCTGGCCCTACTCCCCCACCGGTGGGTCGAAGCGGTCACCGCCCTGCTGTTCGCCGGAGGTGCGGCCTACCTCCTCCTCGTACCCGAGGAGGAGCAAGAGGAGGAAGGTGCTGCAGAGGTCGACGAGGCGCCTGCCGGCCTCCGCCCCATCGGCACCGCCTTCCTGGTCATCTTCGTGGGCGAGTTCGGCGACCTCACCCAGATCCTGACCGCCAACCTGGCGGCCAAGTACCACCAGCCGTTGCCGGTGTTCATCGGGGCATTCGCCGCACTGGCGACAGTGGCCGCGCTCGGTGCCTTCGGTGGTCGGGCCCTGTTGCGGGTCCTGCCCCTGAAGGTCATCCGCAAGGCAGGCGGGGTGCTGCTGGCCGGATTCGCTGTGTACACCCTGGTCACGCTTGTCCGCGGTTAGGTGCTCCGATCATCAGGCTCCGGGTCATGCACTTCCGTGATCGCCGATCGCGAGACAGGATGAATGTGCACCTCGACGATGCGACTTTCCCATAATCGATTGCCCAGTGGTCTGTCTGCGAAATGGCTGAGCGGGTCCGAGTGGTGTCCGTCTGCACAACCGCACGCCGAGACTTGTCAAGCCGGGCCAGGTGAAACCCGCGACGGACCACTAGAGTTGACCTCGGCCGCAGATTGGGCTTTCGACGGACGGGCAGGTGCACGATCAGGTTATTACTGCGGACCGCGGCCATTCTCACTATCGCCAGCACGGCGACGGCGACGGCGGCCTGCGGGGCGACGGCGGGGTCGACGGCGAAGTCGAAACACCGAATCCTCCTCATCGTCGCCGGTCAGTCGAATGCCCTCGGCCTCGGGTCCTACGCCGTGGACCCGACCACCGGTGTTGACTATCTGACCCATCCCTACGCCAACGATGCCGACAAGCACGACAAGATCATCTGGCCGGCGGGTTGGTTGGACAAGATGAACACAACACGTCCTTCCCGGCTCGATAGGCCTCAAATGTGTGCAAAGTGCGGGACGTCGACGCCGGACCAGGTATTCGGGCCAGAGATCGGTCTCGCTCGACAGATCTGGATCGATACCAAGACCGCGGTCACCATCGTTAAGACTGGCTGGGCCGTCACGACGCTCGCCGTGGATTGGAATCCATCGGCCTCGGGGGGCATCTTCTCCCAGATGTTCTCGGAGGTTCACAATGTGATCGCTTCGGATGCGGCTCACGGCCAGATCGACACGATCGGGGCGTTCTACTGGTATCAAGGCGAAAATGATGCGATAGATCCCAGCTACTACCCCAAGTACAGGACGAACCTTGCGAATTTCATCTCCGCCGTTCGGGCTCACCTCCCGATGGGCAACGCACCCGTTGCCATCGCCAAGGAATCCATCGCTGCCGCGATCGCCATCGAAGAGTCGGGCGGAACCTGCTCGATATGTGCTCAGCAACGTGCCGGTGATGCAGCGGTGCGAGCGGCCGACGATTGGGCAGCCGCCAATATTCCCAATGTTGTGGAGGTGGATACGCTTGGCCTTCCTCGGACTGGCACTGGTCTCTTGATCCATCTGAGCAATGTGGGGGAATTGACCCTCGGTGCAACACTCGCTCGCGTCACCGAGCACTCATTCCCTTGATGTCGCCAGGCGAGAATCCACATTCCTCCACTCGGCAATACTGATGCGGTGGAGGGTGAAAGAGGGGTAGGAGTCCGCGAACGCTTCTTGGCGTCTGGCAACGAGATCGGAACAGCACCGGGCGATCGGCGCTTCCGCCCCGATGTCCAGGGCCTTCGGGCAGTAGCAATTGCCCTGGTCGTGCTCTATCACGCCGGGGTTCCGGTTGCGCGGGGCGGTTATGTCGGCGTCGATGTCTTCTTCGTCATCTCCGGATTCGTCATCACCGGTGCGTTACTACGGGAGCGAGATGCAGGAGGGACGACCTCGGTCCTCGGATTCTACGTGCGCCGCGTGCGGCGCATTCTTCCCGCGTCCACACTGGTGATCCTGGTTACGGTCGTCGGCGCCTATGTGGTCCTCGGTCCCGTTGGTGGTAACGCTGCTGCAGATGCCGGTCGGTGGGCAGCCGTCTTCTTGGCCAACTTCCACTTTGCGCGGACAGGCACCGACTACTTCTTGGCATCTGCCCCACCTTCTCCGCTTCTCAACTACTGGTCCCTGGCGGTCGAAGAACAATTCTATGCCGTGTATCCGGCACTTTTCGTCCTTGCCCTCCGCACTCGCCGCCGACGGGCCGATGCAGCCCTCACCCTCTGGATCGGCCTCGCTATCGTGGCAGCCGCTTCCTTCGCGCTGTCCGTGGTGCAGACCTCCACCCAGCCAACCACCGCGTACTTTTCGCCGTTCACACGTGCTTGGGAGCTAGCCATTGGCGCGCTCGTGGCCCTCGCCACCACCACGCTGCGTCACGTCGATGCTCGCGTGGCCGCAGCTTTGTCATGGGTCGGTCTCGGTTGTGTGGCGATGAGCGCGATGGCCTACGGGGCCGGGACTCCGTATCCGGGGGCCTTCGCGGCCCTCCCTGTGTTGGGCACTGCGGCCATCATCGCCGGTGGGGCGGCCGTTCCGGCTGCGGGAGCCGAGCGACTACTCGGTCTCTCTCCTTTCCAATGGCTTGGTGCCCGCTCTTATTCGCTCTACCTCTGGCATTGGCCTCTGCTGGTCATCGCGGCCGAGCGGGTGGGAAAGACATCGCTCGGACTGGGATCGAACTTGCTATTGGTGGCTGTGGCCGTCGGGCTGTCCATGGTCAGTTTTCGGTTCATCGAGCAGCCAGTTCGCCACTCGCGGCTGAGCAGACGCACAACATTCATTGCTGCCGGAGCGGCCGTTGGAGGCACGGTCACCCTCCTGTCTCTCGCGATCGCTGCCTCCACGACCCCGTACACGGGATCGGCTGCGAGTCAGGCAGCGGCCCCGAGTGAATCAGTGATCCTGGCCCAAGTAGCTGCGGCACCTCGCATTCGCTCCCTCCCGCCGGGACTGCAGCCACCGCTGACCGACGCAACGGCCAATACGGTGCTGAATTTTCCGGGATTTAGCAAGGGCTGTGTTTCATACCCGAGGGAGTCGAGCGTACCGATCTGCCCCATGGGCGACCCGCACGGCGCCAAACTGATAGTCGTCTATGGCGACTCGCACGCCTCGATGTGGATCCCAGCGCTCGATCCCATCGCCCGTGAAGCTGGCTGGCGCCTGGTGGTCCTCTCCAAGTTGTATTGCCCGGCCTCCCTCGTCGTGGTGACCAATCCGCCCGGCTGGGACCAGCCTGGGCAGCCGTACCAGGTCTGCAATGCTTGGCACAGCTGGGTGCTCGGGTGGCTTGCACGCAATAGACCCAACCTGTTGGTGATTACCCAACGAGACGGCAGCTTCTACCGCAGACCTTCAGCTGGCGGCATCACTACGCCAGCATTCACTACTTCACAGTGGCAAGCGGGCCTGAAGGAACTCCTCGCCCACTCAAAACGCTCCTCCGGTCGAGTGCTGGTGCTGGGCGATACCCCGCTGCTCGATCAGTCGCCGCCCATCTGTCTCTCAATCCACCCCCACAACCTTTCGGAGTGCTCGACACCGACCGTGCAGGCTGTGTCGCCTTACCTGGCCAGTGAGCAGGCCGCTGCATCGCAAACCGGCGCCAGCTATATAAACACGACACCATGGTTCTGCTCGGCCACTTGCACAGCGGTCGTTGACCGCTACATAGTCGACTGGGACCAAGACCACGTGACCAACACCTACGCACGCCACCTCTCCAACGTCCTGAGCCAGTCTATTGGACTTCCGCCGCTTCGCCCCTAACCCCAATATCGTTCAGTTGAGGTGAGCGGATAGTGGCCGTCGGTGGCCCGGATGGTTGGATCCATTCGGCATGCCACGAGCGATTGACAATGATGTGACCCAAGGTTGACCCATTCGGATGCGACCGTCGTTGTCGTCCGTGGTTTGTGCGGCACTCATTGGAAACGCTCTTACTCCCACAGAATTGTGGATGCCGACCCGAAGATCCGGAGTTCAGAGTTTGGGAACATCGAGCTTGCCGGGGAGATAGTAGATGCCGTTCCCTGTCTTCAGATATCCCCAGCCCACCATGTCTGCGACGTCTGTAGGTGAGGGATGGCTGAGTCCGAGGACAACATCCGGGCGAAGATCATGGATGCTGTGCTGGTAATCCCATTTGTCATGTCCAGGCTGAAATAGCAGAGGGAGCCATCCCCAGCCCGGAACAAATACCGACGTATGGGGCTCGGATACGGCTACGACGTGGTCCGAATATCCCAGCAGATCGATGGATGGTCGGTGATCGAAGTAGGCGGTATTTCCGGCGCCCGTCAGCGCGATGGTGGTGCCGGGTCGGGTGGCGTTGGCGACTTCCAAGCCGATTGCGTCCAGTTGATGTGCGAAGGAGAAACCGAAGTAGTCATCTCTGGACCAGGATGCAGCTTGGACGCCATTGGTCGTGACGACCAGTCCAGCGACCAAGACGGAGATCACGAAGCCGGCCGCAACGGCCCACTTCCTGGCAGTTGACCCGAGCAATATGAAGATCCATCCGAACACCCACAGGAGCACCGACCACGAGGTCGAGTGCCAAGGTACGAAGCCGAACATCTGGAGACGAATCGTTGGAAGTACCGCCGAGTCAACGATGACTCCGGCCCCAACGATCAGACAACCGCAGATGATGAGAGGAAGTCCGGATTCCGATCCAAGTGCAGCCAGCTGGTGTGCCCCGAGCACGGCCAGAACAAACAAGAACGGGACCATCACGGCGAGATAGCGATCGGAGAAGGCCCCGTCGTATGAGTCGCCACCTACGTAGACCAGATAGGCGATTTGAGCGATGAAGGCTGAGGCCAGCAGACCGGTGCCGGTGGCCGCACGACCGCCCGCACGCCTGACTAGCAAGAAATAGCCGGCGGTCAGCAGGACGGCCACGACGAGCTGCATGGTGAAGTTCTGGGCCACCACCACCCATCCCCGGCCCACTCGGGTGCTGAGGGGGATACCGGCGGTCTTCAGGTAGTAGGTGTTCGGAAACGGGTAGCCGTAGTAGACGAGCCGGAAGGCGATGTGGCCGGCCATGACGACCAGTACCGGGGCGAACACGATCGTCGCATCGTGCAGTCGCCGAGGGGCCCGTAGGTACACGAACACAGCAACCAGTACCGCCATGATCAGAGCGTCGTCCCGTGTGAGCACGGCCAGCGACATCATGATCGCGGTTCCGACCAGCATTCGTGTCCGCACTGATCGGGAAGCATCGGCGTCGCACGCCCTGATGGCGCACAGGATGCCGGCCGAGTAAAGGAAAGCGACCAGACCGGTCTCCATGCCCTCCAGTGTCCAGCTGTCCAGTCCGTAGTAGAGAGACACCGCAAGGCCGGCCAACAGTGGAACCAAGTGAGATCGAGGGGCAAGTCTCCTGGTGATCCGGCAGATCACATAGGTGTTGGCCGCCAGCAGCACTGCCCCTGAAACCATGACCCAGAAGCCGGCCATGTTGTCCGACGGTCCCATCCACTCGATGGCCGCCATCCACAGAGTCCACAGGAAGTTGCTGTATCCCTCCACGGGGTGTTGGCCGGCCATCCACACCAGTCCGTGACCGGTGGCGAGGTTCCTGGCGTAGGTGAGCGAGATGGCCGCATCGTCGAAGAGCGAATACGTCCGCTTCCCACCGATCGTCATGACCGACCGGATAATGAATACGGCAGAAGTCACGAGAGATACCGCCACGGGTACCTGGTCCCAGATGGCTGATATCGGAGCGGCCTCAACCTGCGGGCCCGTCGCCTCCGAAGTTTCACCCTCCGGAGCCTTCAGGTCCACCTGTTCGGCAGTACCGATGTCCACAAATTCACCCGCCTCGTTCTTCCCTCGGAAATACAATTGCCCGTGCAGGAATCCCCATATACTGCTGCTGCTCGACGCAGTTTGAATTGCCATCCGTTGAACCGGGCGATTCACCCATCACCACCGCAAAGGCTTGATTGTAATGCCCGATCCATCTGTCCGCGAACCACTTGTAGTGCACCGCGGATTTGGCTTGGTCGGTCTCGGAGCGCTCTGGCACCAGCGGCTTCAGGTTTGCGCCATCTAGGTCGGCCCAGTCATTTCGCAGACACACCACTAGCGCGTTGAGCTGACGTCAGCACGCAGATCGTTGCCTGATTAACAGCATGTGCACCGCGTTTCGCCAGGCCAGTTACGCACTCGTTGAACCTTGCCATATCTGGACCTGCCCACGGTCGGGGCCTGTCGACGTTCTTCCACACCCAGGCATGGGCCTGAAACGTCGGCTGCATGCCGGTGGCCGCGCTGATCAAAGCTGCGGCGAGTGTTACCGAATGAGGCTGGTCATAGGTGGGCAGTCCAGGCTGGTCAGGAATCACCACCGTTGTCACCTTCCACCCGTCCAATGCCTGACGCACCGAGGAGATATTCGCACCGGTGATCGGCGGCGTTGCATAGATCGGATAGGTCACCTCATCGATGACTGTGGCTCCAGGCTGGTCCATCGTCGGCATTCGGCCGATCAGTCCCGTGGGGCCGCCTTCTCCCACCATCGAGTAGTGCATTCCACCGACCGCTTGCCACGTCATGGAACTTTCGATCGCCGTGAAGGGCGCCGGAAACACCAAGAGGACCTGATGTCCCTTCAGATGGGGCGCAACCGTCTGAAACCATGTCGGAATGTCCACCGGCTGGACGGTGATTGGAAGGCCTTGGGCGAGGTAGGCACTGCCCGGAATTATCGCAACCGCTGCCACAAGACCACCAGACGCCGCGCAGATCCATTTCGGCCATGGCCTCCCCGACCGCCCGACTTCGTCTTCCAACTGTGCCGCGCGTCGCCCCTTCATCGCCACGTACACGTGCTCTACAACCAGTCCCAACATGACAGCAGCAGCCAGATAGCCGATGAGAGCGAATCGGCTAGGCCAGATGTTCTCGAACAACGGTTGGTGAACCAACAGCAGCCACGGCAGAGGCACGCTGTCCCTCGCTCCTAGCGAGAGCACCACCGTGATGACAGTAATCAGTGCGAAAAACCAGAGCCTGCGATCGCGGCGCAAAGCAATAGTTCCCACGACCAGTACAGCGACGATTCCCAAGCCAAAGTACTGCAGGGAAAGAAACGGACCCTGATACCCGCCGACAGCGTGTCTGATGGCAATGGCGAACGGGGGGCTTGGCGTCGGTAGTACGTAGCTCGTCAGTGAGGCATTCCACTGTGAGAATGGAAAGCCGTTCCAAACAGGTCCCGAGATGTGACCGGGCCCGTCGAGAGCGAACCACGCGGGATACACGAGCAGGATACCTCCGACAATGCCGGCAGTGATGAGGCCGACGATTGCATAGCGGGCACGCCGGGCAAGACCCGAAGGGTCGTGCAGCACGGCGTAGGCGATGAGGACCACCACGCCGATGAGCGAACAGATCGCAACGATGAGCAACATTTCGGTGCTCAGGAAGAACTGCAGTGCGATCAGCAGGGCGAGGACCAAGCCGACCAGAGCGGGGTGACGTCGTTGCCGAATCAACAGTTCATCAAGGCATGCCACGATCAGCGGAGGTACTGCGGCCATGCCGAGAAGCAGCCAGGCGTTCGAGAGATTTACCAGTATGAACGGAGAGAAGCCGTAGAAGAGTCCCCCGAAGAATGCAGCTGGCATCCACGAAACCCACCGGCGCACAAGGATGAACATGGCCAGCGCAGAGAGGACTGGGCTGATCGTGAGGGCAACGTTTAATGTCGTCACCGGGCCAAACAGCCACGTGACCGGCGCGAGCAGTATTCCGATTGCCAAATTGCTCGTACTGGCAAGGAGGTTCACACCGCCGGGATAACCCATTGCTGTCGAGTGCAGCGGACTCATCCCGTGAGACAACGCATAGGCGGGCCACTCAAGAAACCACGTGAACATTGATGCGTCGCCGCATCCGCAGGTGGTGATCGACGAGGGGTGACTCGACCAGACGTTCGACCAAACGAAGAGCGATAGCACTGTGTACACGCCGGCAGAGAGCAGCAGACCCCGCCACCCGAGGAGGGAGGAGGAGCTGGCGTCGGTACGGTCAGTGGTCAGTGGATGAAGGGCAGTCTCAACAGAGCTCCGCTGCTTGTCCGCGGACGTCAATGACCCCTCCATAGCAGGGGCAGGCTACTACTCGAGGTGTATCACGGATTTGGTTGAAGAAGTCTCCAACGGATCTCAACCACTGCTGGGTGCACGATTCTCCGGTTAACCGGTTCAACCAATTCACCGATGCACCCCGAGGCAAGCACAGGTGTTCAGGCGCCATCTGTCGACCAATAGGAGAGCAACTGTGGATCCGACAAGGATTGACGTGCTCGACACTCCCGGTGCGGATATCCCGGGAAACTCTCATCCAACCCGGAAAAGTTCTGGAGCGTTTTCAACATCATCGTCAGACACCGGGGCCGTCCCGGTCATGAGAAGGACGTCGCTGTGACGTAGATGTTCGCTCGATTCACAACTCCAGACACGAGGATTCCTGCGCATGCCGGGATCGATCCACAGCAGGTGGCCAAGGCTCGAATTGCTCTTGGCTGCCAGCTCATCAAGGGCTACCCGACGGCGATCACCGCACCGTTGACCGTTGGGAGGTTGGTGTCCAATTTCGTTCTTTCGTTCTTTCGTTCTTTCGTTCTTTCGTTCTTTCGCTCTTTCGTTCTTTCGCTCTTTCGTTCTTTCGTTCTTTCGTTCCGATACTCGACGATGTCGTTTCCGGAACAGCTGAGCAAGGCCGCAATGGCGTGATATGACGGATAGCAACGTCGCCGATCTGCGGTGGATTGTGAGCCATATTCAAGATCTCGGCGGCCACCAAAGGTCGGAAATGGAATGTCGATGGCTCACCTACTGCAGCTTGAGAGCATGTCCGAGCACCCGCTCAAGGTATCGACCATAGGTTGCCGACACATGGAAATCGTCCATGTAGACGATGTAGTTCTTGATGACCGCAGTGCACGTCGCCGAACAGAACCACGGTGTCGTTTCTATGTAATCGGCGCCAGTGGCCGCGGCGGCCATTTCCTCGGGCTGTTTGAAGGAGACGGTCGCTACTGCTGCGCTTTCGGAGCAGGCCTGGATGTCGTCAGTATGTGTCGAAAGACAAACAGGTGGCAGCTGGAAAAAGAGCGGAATGTTCCCGAGGATGACTTTGCGCATGCCGGGCACCGGCATCTCGTCGAAGAGTTTGGTGACGCCGGCTTGCCAGGCGGACTTCGAAAAGATGGTCAGTGCCGAGGGCCCCCGACCCGGTGTGCGATAGAGGTCCTCGTTCGACACCACCAGCAGTGATGGCCGGTGACGATTCACCCAGTGTATGGCCCACTGCCGCCACGTATCGCACGGCGTGTACGCCCGATCGACGTGGCCAAGGCCAGCGGGATAGTAGATGGTAACCACTACAGACGGGCAGTACCAGTGCGAGAGGACGACCAGTCGGAGATGGGCCTTCTTGGCGATGGCATCGAGTGCAGGCAGCCACATCAATACGTGTGAGTCCCCGAAAGCGACCATCAGCTTGGTTCCGCTGGTGTCGCCCAGGGTGCAGATCTGCTGCGTCGTGCCCTCAACAGCGGCAACGCAGCCGCCGGGCTCGAAGTTGCCGCCCCAATCGTTGCCGGCCTGATCCACCGAAGGTTCCACGTCACTGGGGAGCTTGGCGATCGCAGGTGCAACTGCCACGTTGCTCTCTACTGCGGCCACATTGGGCGCCGGGACGACCGGGTAGTAGTGAAAGCCCGTCGCACGCACAACGATGACCGCCGTCAGAACGAGGACCGTGACGACCACGGTGATTCCCCCGGCCACCACGGTGGCCAGCCGGGGCGTGCGCAGGTGGCGGATCGGATCCTCTATGAGACGGAAGAGGACGGCGGCCACGCCGAGGGCACCCGCCACCCAGAGCATGCCCTCCCACCCGGGGAGTTTCGCCTTGTCCTGGGCATCGGTGGCGATGATCAAGATGGGCCAGTGCACCAGGTACCACCCGTAGGAGCGGCGGCCCAGCCACTGGAACGGACCTGTGCCGAGCACTAACTCCGCCCCATACCCCCGTGCCACGACGCCGCCGGCAATGACGAGTCCCGCTCCGAGCACCGGCACCGCCACGGCGCTGCCGGGATAGGCGGTCAGACCAGTGAACGTAAAGGCCGACACCAAGATCATCCCGAGGCCCACCCAGGACATCAACCCCGCGATGTTGATCGGGAGCTTGCGAAGGAGGGATGTTGACACGGCGATCAGGCCGCCCAGGGCGAGTTCCCACGCTCGGGTGAAGGGTGAGAAGTAGGCAGCGGCGGGGCTCGACGCGGTCTGTATGACCGACAGACCGAAGGAAAGGACGATCACGCCAACCAGCACCAAGGTCATGCGCTTCTGTATCGATAGCGTCCCCTTGGCCCGAGCCACCAACAGGAATACGGTCGGGAAGACCAGGTAGAACTGCTCCTCCACCGAAAGCGACCAGTAGTTCTGGAGTGGAGACGGCGGGAGACGGGCGGTCAGATAGTTCGTTCCCGCGCTCTCGAAATGGAAGTTGGAGAGAAACGCCGCGGCCCACCGTCCGTCGTTTGCGACAGAGTTTGCCACCACGTCTCCAAGGAAGATGTACGAGAAGAAGACGGTGGCGAGGATGACCAGCGTGGCGGCTGGGAGGATCCTCCGCACTCGCCGGGCGTAGAAACTGAGTAGCGAAGTCTTGCTCGTCGACGAACGTTCACGAAGGAGCAGGCCGGTGATGACGAAGCCGGAGATGACGAAGAAGACGTCAACTCCGACATAGCCGCCGGTAATCCCGAACACATTTGCGTGATAGAGGACCACCAGCAGGACGGCGACCGCCCGCAGCCCTTCGACGTCAGGACGAAACTTCCGGTCGTCGGGAGCGGACCCTGACTCGTCGCCGGATGGCAGGAACCGTTCATCGACCGCGGGTCCCGCCCCTTGCGACATTCCCCTCCCCTTTTTCTCTGCGAGTTGACGGCGGAACCGGCCGGAGGCCGAGGTCCTTCCCACTGGCGGGCCAC
>Ga0097691_1000040_pt1 | contig 114975 bp, 105 predicted proteins | sample NGESurdeep072012_8_FD_72858 | JGI IMG/M metagenome (GOLD analysis project Ga0097691, IMG submission 72858) | Arctic peat soil microbial communities from Barrow, Alaska - NGEE Surface sample 210-1 deep-072012 | ecosystem: Environmental > Terrestrial > Soil > Wetlands > Peat ... | reverse complement strand
GACGGCGCTAACGCGCCTTGGAAAACAAAAAGCCGTTTTCCACTTCCGCACCGGTCCGGCGGCTGGATGTTCGCAAGCAACATCATGGTCGAGGTTATGGCCGCATAGATGGATGGTGGAGCGATCAGCTCCATCGCAGGTGATTAAAGCGTGATGTTCGGAGCTCTTTGTCCTCAACCGAACTCTGGTCCACACGCGGCGTTACAAACACCGGACAGGAGAACTCTGTCCTTGACACAGCCTTCGTCCTTATAGACGCCATCTCGCAACGAACACAGCGCGACCGCCCATTGACCGGAGCCTGGGTGATGTGGCTCAGCGATACGGTGACGTCTGATTTGGCACCGTAAACACGAGTTGTTACCAAGTCGGGAGCGGTGAGTTTGAAGTCAGGCGTCGTGATGCCAGGATTGTCGAGGTAAGAATCCAAAATGCAAACTTGGTCGTTGAAGTTCAATGAGTTCATTAAGACGAACTCTGTCGGCGTATGCCAGGACGCATATCCTCCCGAACTTTTCAGGCTGAATACGAAGTAATTCCCATTAGGAGTCCACGCTGCTTCGGCGACCGCGTATCCGTGTTGACCGTCATCGGAGGAGAAGTCTAACGAACACTTCTTGTCGAGTGCTGCTGTGAAGATCTCAATCCGACTTTCACTATGAGACGGCGTTCCCGGTTTTCCAGCTGGCAGGACAACGGCACGTGCTCCATTAGGAGCTCGCGATTCCCGGGCGGCTGCGTCTGATTTTGTTTGTGCGAACAGAAGAGAAGAGGAAAATGTTATGCAGAGAAAGGTAATCGCCGTGCGCCTCATACGGTCAGCTCCGTGAACTGAATACTGGCTACTGACCACTCCTACTGCCTTCTCCGGTGGTACACCGCGAAGTCATATCCCGGATTGGGCGGGAACAGCTCATTCACCTTGCGCATTCGCTCCGCCAGCGCATTCGGAGCCAGCAGTGGATAGTCGCGCTCACGCAGTTCCTGGTAGTCCACGTCGAGATACAGCGACAACGTGTACACCGCGATGGCATCGGCGAAGGCGGCCATCAGGTACTCATGCTTCGCCTTCTCCGCCTCGGGACCGTTGGTGGTCGCAACCTTGCGCAACTCGTAGGCGTCCATCGAGGTCTCGCCGCGGACTTTGTCGTCCACCTGTTTCCATACCAGGTCGCTGAAATCCTGCGCCACTCCTACTTTTTCCACGAAGTTGTGTCCCACGTTGATGAAGAACTCGAACGCGATCGCGAAGCTGTCTTCCATCAACCGGGTGGAGATGAAAACACACTGTGAGTCGCCCAGCGTCTGGTTGCGATGGCAAATGGCGCTGTCAGCGAGCTGCACGTCGTAGCGGTCGGCGATCAGGGTTTCGTCGCCCAGGTTCAGCGTCAGAGGCACAAAGTAGTACGCCTTGCGGTCCAGTGCGGCGGCCACAGTGCGCGGCACAGCAGCAACCATGTGCTCCAGGTTGGTGACAGCAGTCGAGACCTCGCCCATCGCGGCGTAACAAATGCCGTTGCTGGCCTGCGTAACGGGTGCCAGCCGCACCACTTCCGCCGGAGTTCGGGTAATCGCTTGTGAGGCTTGCGACATGAATGGTGATTGTAACGCAGCCGACACATGTCAGCCCTGTGACAAGTTACGAAATCGAGCTCGATCATGACCGTTCGACTGGAGCTAACTAACTACGGCTCAGTGTGCTGCAGGCCCTGCATCGCCCGGCGAATTCCGCTCGACCCAGTACGATGCCGCGCATCGGGGATTGGCTGTGAAGTTGACAATCCTTTTGCATCGTTCTGACCTTGCCATGACACAAGGTCGCAGTGGCAGAACTAGGCTGAGCGGGTCGGCGCCATTCCACTACATCGAGTGGATCGCCGAGAAGTCGTTTCTGGAATTGGAGTATGCAGTATGGCAAGCGAAGATCTGAATGCAACCCACGTGTCACCTGAACAATCAGGTGAAGATCCCCAGCCCCAATCCACATCCGCCGTCCCGCGGCGCTCATTCCTCAAGGGAGTGGGCATGGCCGGGGTGGCACTTTCCGCAGGATCGCTTCTTCCCGAGGTGTTAGCAGCCGAGTCAGCTGCCACCTCAATTTCGAAGGGCGACGCGGCCATCCTGCGCTTTCTCGCCGCGGCAGAAACCCTCGAGACCGACCTGTGGCTGCAGTACAACGAATTCGGCGGCACACAGGACGGTGAAGTCGAGAAACTGGCGAGCCAACTGATCCCCGGCTATCCCTCAGCGCCTACCGGCGGCAACTCGCTGTACTTACAGGACCTGCTGCCGCTGGACAGCGACATGTCGCAGTACATCAGCGACAACACCGAGGATGAGCTGACACACGAAGTCTGGCTCAACAACTACCTGGTTGCGCATGGAGCCGCACCTGCCAACCTCGAGCAGTTCCGTACCTTGCCCAGCAGCAAGGCAACAGGAGCGAATCAATTTGGTCGGCTCACCAACCTGATGCAACTCACCGTCGATACCTCGTGGTGGACACGCTATCGCAGCCGTACCAAGAATCCTGACTTTGGCGACACATTCCCGCAGGCGATCCCCACGCTGGCGGTCGGACAGCATCCGGCTATTCCCCGTACGAACGCCGATGCGAACCACGCCGACTTCTTTCAGGCGATCGTCAACACCGCCGGATTCCACTTCGCCACCATTGAGCAGGGCGGCACCAGCCTCTATCCGAGTCTGGCGCAGCGAGTAACCAGCGTCGAAGTTTTGCGCATCGTGCTCAGCATTGGTGGCACTGAGGCCATGCACTTCCAGACCTGGCAGGACAAGGCCGGCAATGCACCTCACTTGACGAATATCGTGGACCCGGTCACCGGCGTGAAGGTCACGTTCCCGGATCTCAACTCACCTCCCTTCGGCGGCGAGGATTTCCAGACCAACTTGATCATGCCCGAACCTACGTTCTTTCTGAACAAGAGCCTCGGTCCGGTTTCCATCATCCGTCCCACTCAGACGAAAGGGATTGCAATGGGAGCATTGAAGTTTCTTACGGCCGATGGGCTCTTCATTGGACAGTCGAAGGCGTTCTTCGAATACATGACCACGCTGGCTGCTGACGCCGACGCAGCTCAACGCCAGGGCTGATGCCATGCGAGAAGCGAACCTGCTTCTCTTTGCGGTAGGCGCTGTTCTGGAATCACAGCACAGCGCCTCGACTCTCTAGCATAAGGCCCTCGCGCTTGATGTACCTTAGAGGGTGATGCCCAGCACTCTCCCGCGCCAGCGCAGCGCCGTCTCCGTTCTGTTCACTTCTACAATCAGAGTGCTGTTCACCACCCTCATCTTCACCGCCGGAGCCATGGGGCTCGGCCTGCTGCTCGGCATTATCGGCATGATTACCTACGGACTGGCCGCCGGGGTCCAGCCCGACATGCGCGATGCCTACCGGCACGTCGCGATTCCATTGGCCATCACCATCGGATGCCTCGCGTTCATCGGCGCGCTGATGCTGGAGATTCGCGCCCGCCGAACCCGCGCTTGATTGGTCGGACAACTCGACAGACGTACAGGAATCCTGTACTCTAGGGCAAGGAGCAAAACCATGCCCGTCGACACCACCTACACCAGCCTGCGCGAGAACCTCGCTGCCGTACTCGATAGAGTCACGGACGACCAGGAGGTCGTCATCGTCCGTCGCCGCGGCGCAAAAGATGTGGCCTTGATACCGGCCGACGAATTGAACAGCCTCCTCGAGACCGCGCACCTCCTCCGCTCGCCGCGCAACGCCCAGCGGTTGAAGGCTTCCATTCAGGAGGCTCGTCGAGGTAAGGGCAGACGCATGTCGCTGAAGCAGCTGCGCGAGGCGGTTGGTCTCGATGCGGAGGACTGAGCGCGAGGCAGTTTTTCAATCGCGATTTCTGGAAGACCTCATTTATTGGGTGAACACCGACCGCAAGACCGTTCTCCGGATATTGGAACTTGTGCGTGCCGTTCTACAAGATCCATTTACCGGAATCGGCAAACCGGAATTGCTCAAGTTCGATTTGGCCGGTCTTTGGTCGCGCCGAATCACTCAGGAGCACCGACTCGTTTATGAAGTTTCGCCGACCCAAATCCGGTTCCATCAAGCCCGCTATCACTACTAGAATTGAAATTTGCGCCCGAGCGGTCGGCCCGCCTGCGCGCAGGCACAGGTAAAGACAAATTATGTCCGAACTCATTCACGTGAAACTCCCCGACGGCAGCGTCAAAGACGTGCCCTCCGGAACCACCGCCCTCGATATCGCTCGCGGCATCAGCCCGCGTCTAGCCGATGCCGCACTCGCCGCCCAGATCAAGCTCAGCACCAACGGCGCCGAATCTGCGAATAAAGACCCGCAGCTCATTGACCTCACTCGCCCCTTAGAAACTGACGTCGAACTCCGCCTGCTCACCGAGCGCGATCCCGAAGCCCTCGAAGTCTTTCGCCACTCCTCCGCGCACCTCATGGCCGCCGCCGTCCTCGAACTCTTTCCCGAGACCAAGCTTGGACACGGCCCTGCCACCGAGAACGGATTCTTCTACGACTTCCTGCGCGAGAAACCCTTCACGACCGATGACCTCGCAGCCATCGAGAAGAAGATGCAGGAGCTCGCCAAGCAGGACCTGCCTTACGCGCGCGAATTTCTGCCCCGCACCGAAGGCCTGGAGCGCTTCAAGGCCGAAGGCGATTTCATGAAGTGCCACTTCATCGAGCAGTTCACCCAGCCCGATGAGAAAATCTCGATCTACAAGACGGGCAAGTTCACCGACTTCTGCCGCGGTCCGCACATCCCGTCCACCGGACGCATCAAGGCTTTCAAACTGCTCAACATCGCCGGAGCCTACTGGCTGGGCGACGAAAAGAACCCGCAGCTGCAGCGCATCTACGGCACGTCGTTCTACTCCAAGAAAGAGCTCGACGACTACCTCAACAAGCTCGAAGAAGCCAAGAAGCGCGACCATCGTCTGCTCGGCAAGCAGCTCGACCTGTTCTCCATTCAGGAGCTCGCCGGCCCCGGCCTCATCTTCTGGCATCCCAAGGGCGGCCTCATCCGCAAAGAGATGGAAGACTGGATGCGCGATGAGTATCTCCGCCGCGGCTACTCGCTCGTCTTCACTCCGCACGTCGCCCGTACCGACCTCTGGAAGACCTCCGGCCACGCCGGCTACTACGCGCAGAACATGTTCACCCCCATGGAACTGGACGACGCGGAATACCGCATGAAGCCCATGAACTGTCCGTTCCACATCCTCATTTACGCGGACTCGCTCAAGTCCTACCGCGACTTGCCCGCGCGCTACGGCGAGCTCGGCACCGTCTATCGCTACGAGCGCTCCGGCGTCATGCACGGCCTGCTACGCGTGCGCGGCTTTACCCAGGACGACGCCCACATCTTCTGCACTCCCGAGCAGATCGAAGACGAAGTCGTCGGCTGCATCGACTTCGCGCTCGAAGTGCTGCGCGTCTACGGATTCGACAAGTACCAGGTCGAGCTTTCCACCTGGGACCCCAACGACCAGAAGACCTACGCCGGACGCCCCGATCAATGGGAGCTGGCCGAGCGTTCGCTCGAGCAGGCGCTGAAGCGCGGCAACATCGAGTACAAGACCATCCCCGGCGAAGCAGCGTTTTACGGCCCCAAAATCGACATCAAGCTGGTCGACGCCATCGGCCGCCTCTGGCAGCTCTCCACCGTGCAGTTCGACTTCACCCTGCCCGAGCGCTTCCAGCTCGAGTACGTCGGCGAAGACGGCAAGCGCCATCAGCCGCTCATGGTGCACCGCGCCCTCTACGGCTCGGTCGAGCGCTTCTTCGGCGTGCTCATCGAGCACTACGCCGGAGCCTTCCCCGTCTGGCTCTCACCCGTGCAGGTGGCCATCATCCCCATCGGCGAGAAGCACCAGGCCTACGCCTACGAAGTCGGCGAGAAGCTCAAGGCCGCCGGAGTGCGCGTGCACGTCGACGCCCGCAACGAGAAGATGAACGCCAAAATCCGCGAACACGCCATGCAGAAGGTCCCGTTCCAGTTGGTCTTAGGCGACCGCGAGATGGAAGCCAAAGAGGTCAACGTCCGCGTTAGGGGCCAGGAAAAAGCCGAAGGCTCGGTACCGGTGGACGTGTTTGTGGAGCGGGTGAAGGGGCTGATCAAAGACAAAAGCCCCAATCTTTAGAAGGTAAGGTTCCCAAGTTTGACAACGCACCTCGACGGAAATTCCTTGTCAAATCTGAGCGGCGGCGATATAGTTTCGCCATTTATTCGCCATGAGTAATCACTCAAAAATCGAGTGGACTGACGCCACCTGGAATCCGGTGCGCGGCTGCACCAAGGTCAGCCCCGGGTGCAAACATTGTTATGCGGAAACGTTTGCAGAGCGGTTTCGCGGCGTCCCCGGTCACCCATACGAACAGGGCTTCGATCTTCGACTTGTTCCAGAGAAATTGGCTGAGCCTCTAACGTGGGTCAAACCTCGGATGATATTCGTCAATTCAATGAGTGATTTGTTTCAAGACGGCGTGCCAGACGAATTTATCGTCCAAGTAGTCGAAGTGATGCAGATAGCGAGTTGGCACACGTTTCAGGTACTCACAAAGAGGTCAACCCGGCTTCGGCACCTTCTAAATGGAAAGCTGCGGTTCGCGTCCAACGCACCTAACATATGGTGGGGTGTGAGTGTCGAAAACAGAAAACACGGATTACCTCGAGTGGTCGATCTGCGGTCGAGCAACGCTGGTATCAAGTTCCTGTCAATCGAACCATTGCTTGAAGACCTTGGAAAGCTCGACCTTAACAATATTGACTGGGTTATCGTCGGCGGGGAAAGCGGTCCCGGTGCGAGACCGATGTCCGGTAAATGGGTGACGAGCATCCGCAACGAATGTCGCCGCCAAGAGGTAAAGTTCTTCTTCAAGCAGTGGGGTGGAGTCCGGAAATCCGAGAATGGCAGGCTCTTGAACGGAAGGACTTACGACGAAATGCCTAAGCTGGTTACGTCCGAGGTGCCCCCACTTGAAGTTCGGCGAAGCTACATTCGTGACACTGAGGCTCCGGATTTGGTAAGAATTGCTTCATGACCAACTCGGAAGAGTGGTATCGAGGTCGCGAACAGACATTAGTTAAACATTCCCTACTCAAAGATTATTTAGGCGCGTTGGCGAATATAGTTGGCCAAAAATATTCGTCTATAACGTACGTCGACTGTTTTTTCGGTCCATGGAAAGCGGCCTCGGAGCGATATGAAGACACATCATTTGGTATCGCGATAGCGGAGCTAAATAAAGCTCGCCAACAGCTGAAGGCACAATTTAACCGCGATGTAGAGATGAGGTGCTTCTTTATAGAGAAGAACCTTCGCGCGTACGACGAATTGGCACAGTTTATTGACCGAACCCGCGCACCGGGCTTGGAATTGGAAGCCAAGAACGGAAGATTCGAAAATCTCATACCGGAAGTCTCGAAATTCGTACAGGACAAGAAGGGCACCTTTTCATTTCTCTTCATTGACCCTCGCGGCTGGAAACCAATTGCGATCAACACCCTGAAACCTCTGCTGCAATTGAGACCAGGGGAAGTCCTGATTAACTTGATGACTTCACATCTACGTCGATTCATCAAGACTCAAAACCAAACGGAACTCTTTGGCTCAAACGCACCAATCGATCGGTTGAACAATCTCAACGGCACCGACCTCGACGATGAGATGGTCGCACTCTACTCGAGTGAACTGAGTAAGGAGGGTGGCTTCCAGTATGTTTGTGCAGCCATAATTCTCAAACCAAGCATTGACATTCCGAACTACCGACTGATTTACGCGACGCGCAATCAGCTTGGCTTGGCAAAATTCAAAGAAGCGGAAAAGCGGTCAATGATAAGAATGCAGCCAGCACGTGCGGAAGCGAAGCTGCGCAAAGATGAGGAAAGGACAGGCCAATCAGGATTATTCCCAGCCAACGAAATCTACAACTCCAGTTACTACCAGCAGCTGAGAGATAGATATCTGTCGCGGTCACGCTCCAGAGTTTGGAACCTTCTAAGTGCAGGACCTCCGGTATCCTACGATGATCTGTGGAAGGCAGCGCTGGCCGATCCGCTCGTGTTTGAGAGCGACCTGAAGGAGTGGCTCAGGTCTAACCCCCGGGTCAGGTTCTCGAATCTTGAACCAAATGAACGTTCCCCCAAAGTAGGGTGCGGGCATCTTGTGACCTTATGGGCGACAGAGTGACAAAGCGCGCTCGGCGCTGCAACCGCGCGGATTCAGGACCGGAACCAGGAGACCTTGCAGAATTTCGCTAGAGTATTAAAATTGCGAGGGATTCAGTTGGTGCTGCTACATTATTCCACTTCGCAAGTATTAACGGTCGTCGCCGGCGCTATCACACTCGGGTACATCCTAGAGTTGCTCAAGATCAAGCCCTTCTTCCGAACGCGGGCACCGTGGGCAGGTTATTGGCCTGAGGTGTGGGCGACGATTAGTGTTGTCGGAGTCACCATTTTGTGGGCGACTGACTGGCCCATCATTCGTGTCATCTTCCTCCTGCTCGCCTGCATCTCAGGTCAGCTTTTATTCAAGGCGTTCATCGGTGAACTTCCACCTAAGGTCGTTCGACGCGGCACATCTGTCCGCGATTACGACGGCGGGTACACTTTTCGTGTCCCCCCGGGCTTCAAGTCCCAATTTCATATTTTTGCGTCTGAAAGGGTTCGCGTCGCCCTTCTTCGAACAAAAGGGGGCCTTGAACCCTACATGGCGGTGGCGATGATCGGTCCTGTCGAATATGCGGAATCACCCATCTACCCAAACACTTTGGAATTCTTGGAGCGGCACCCACGCGTCATTGGCGAAGGGATTCCCGCCACCGAGACCCGCTATCTTGGCGGTGTTCGTGTTTCTGTGATCCGCGACCACTTCGAGCTTCTGTTTAGTCTCACAAGGCCCGGGGGACCAGCCGATGAAGCTGCGTTTGAGTCGTTTCTGTCTTCCGTGAGGTTAGAATAGTTATCATTGAGTCGGCGGGTGGGCCGGGGTGGGGCTTTTCGCTTCGAGAATTCCAGAGTTCTTAATCCTCCGTTCGATAAAGACCCACCCGGCCACCTTAAAGCCCGGCGCTCGCCTTGGCCGTGCGTGTCGCCTCCCACTTGCCGTCTCTTCCTTCAGTGCGGAAAGTCCCAATCAGTTTTTCGCCTTGGAGTTCACCCATCAGCGCAATCGACTCGTGACGGTCGAAGACGCAAGTCGCGCTGAGCTTTGAGGCCGCGAACTTGCCATCCTGGAGCTTTCCCGGGCCAGTGTGTTGTGTCTCGACCGTCCCAGTCAGCGTCTCGCCTTCGACGGCTAAAACCAGCGTTCCAGATACGGTCTGCCCCTGCACCATAAAGGAGATGTTCCATTCCCCCGCGACTGACCCCGACGGTGGTGTGCCATGCTGCGCTACAGCTGCGGAACTGGCGAGTATTAGCTCGAACACTAGAACGGTCCAAATTGCTCTGCGTTTGTTCATCTTGATCTCCTCACCCAAAGTGTGATGATGTTGAAGATTCCCTCATTGCGCAGCGCCCGTCAACCGGAATGAGCAGCCACAGCGCGGATAACGCACAAGACAGGGGAAAATGTCCGGCAACCGAAGCATGACGACTGGCTTCCGGAATAGCCGCGCGGCCCGGATAACGTATAGTAGGCGGGCCAGCCCTTGCGAAAGCTAGTGGAGACCTCCGAATGCCAAGTACGAAATACGCTGCCTACAAGGCGTCCAAGCCGTACTTCGATCTGGTTCGGAAGTCGCTAGGCGACCTTGTAGATGGCGAGCACTTCTTTGACGTCGTCGCCGACGACATCGTTTACGAAGTTCTCTACGATCTGGGTTGGCCCCGCGTCATCAAGGGACGCGCCAAGTTGATGGAAAGTTTCCGGGGCTACGGCGACAGCATCGAGCTGCAGTCGGCCGACAAGCTGATCACTCACACGGCGGACAATGGCCGTGTCGTGGTGATCGAATACGAAGTCCATGGGACGATTCTCGCCACCGGGGTGAAGTACAACAATCGCTTTTGCTCGATCATCCATATCAAGAACCGCAAGATCGCGCACTGGCGGGACTACATGGACTCCCTCGCTGCGTGGAAAGCGCTGACGGCTAAGTAGGTAGCCAGTGGGTGGCCCATCCCGCCTTCTTCTGGCGGGGTGGGGTTTTCGTCTCTGACTGGGATGATGTTTGGTTGTCCACCAAAAAGACCCATCCGGGCAAAACCAGCCCGGGTGGGGCACCCTAATCAGCTCTAACCCACATGATCGGCTGGCATACACGGACGTATCCAGCATCACAGACCCGGAAGCGATCGGAACCGTAGTCTCTCTCCATGCCGTGGGGACTCGTCCGTTTCCAGCAATCTCGATGTCTCCACTTCATAACGTTCAGTTGCTATCGTCGGCAACCGTTCCTCAACACAAAGTACGCGAAAGCCGTCTTCGAAAGGTCTCTCGAACAACCCGTCGCAGCTACCGACTCTTCGTAATCGGCTATGTCGTAATGCCGGAGCACGTTCACCTGCTCGTTACCGAACCCGGACGGGCTACGCTGGCACGGGCGATTCAGTCATTGAAGCAATCGGTTTCGCAAAAACTGAACTCACATCACGGCCACCTCTGGCAGGCTCGTTACTACGACTTCAGCGTTTTCACTCCTAAGAAGCGCGTCGAGAAACTGAAATACATCCACCGCAACCCCGTCCATCGTGGCTTGGTCGCGCGCGCCGAAGACTGGCCCTGGAGCAGCTACCGTCACTACGCGCTCGGCGAAGTGGGCACCGTCCAAATCGAATCGCCCGTTGCAGCATGGAAACGCCGTCAGGTCGGCACGCAGAACGTCTTAGTCCTCCCCGAAGTTTGACACCAACATGTGGTGTCTAAGTCCGACTTACTTGTGGTAAGATACTCTCATGGATAAGGTTACCGTTTCCTCCAAAGGCCAAATCGCAATCCCCAAGCAGGTTCGGGATGCTCTGAACCTTGCTGAGGGCACCAAGCTAACCCTCGAAGTCCGCGGGCAGGAGATTGTCCTTTCCAAGGGAGCTGACTGGAAGAAGCTTCAGGGGGCCGGTGGCCCCGACCTGATGGAGAAGTTTGCCGCCTTTAAGAAACAGGAGCGCGAACTTGAAGACTCGCGTTCTTGATTCCTGGGCCATCCTGGAATGGATCAGCGGCAGACAGCCCGCCAGCGATGCAGTCGCGCGGCTCCTCGCAGGGTCCGGGGCTGGCACGGCGCGGCTCTTCATCAGCGCGATCAATGTCGGCGAGGTGTACTACTACCTTCGCAAGCAGCACAGTGAAAAGCTCTCGGAATGGTGGCGAGAGTCGTCGCGAACCCTCCCCGTAACTATCGAAGTGCCGACCGCCGATGACATCTGGGATGCGGCCCTGCTCAAAGGACAATATCCCATTGCCTATGCCGACGCATTCGCCGCGGCCCTGGCGCAAAAGTATCGCTGCCCCCTGCTAACCGGAGACCCCGAACTTCGCTCGATTGCAGATCTGGAGCTAGATTGGATCGGCCGCGCGATAACGTAGGTCAATCCTGCTCTCAGACCTGCTCTTTGACAATTTGAGCCGCCTTGCGGGCGAGGGATCTCTATGGCGATGAAGGGACCGCCGATGCGCATAGGGCAAGTAAGCTATTTGTTTGCAGGACTTTGCCTGTAACTACCTTTGCTTGGAAGAACTTACGCACAATCGTGCTGTAAGTCCTTTGTTTTCAGGATGGGTGGGGGGGAGGGGTACCTCCTAAGTCTTCTCTCCGGTCAGCGCGGTCGACACACTTCGCCGATCGAGTAGAGTCGTTCGTTTGGAACGAATCGGCGTTAAACTGGCGAATATGCTCACGCACTTTCCCAAGGCGGTTCCGGAGATTCCCGTCAGCAATGTCGAGAAGGCCGCCGAGTATTACGTCAACGTGCTCGGGTTCCATTTCGACTGGGGCAACGACCATGGCGGCATCGGTGGCATCTCGCAGGGGGAGTGCCGCATGTTCCTGACGAATGCCGCGTTCTGCCAACACTACGGTAACGGCGGGCCGGTCGTGACCTGGCTGAATCTGAACAGCAGGCAGGAAGTGGACGAACTGTATCATCGCTGGCGGGACGCCGGCGCGAAGATCGTCGCCGAGCCGGAGGACAAACCGTGGCACCTGCGCGAGTTCACCGTCGCCGATCTGGACGGCAATCAGTTGCGCGTGTTCTACGATTTTTCTCGCGAATTGCAGCAGGCTGCCCCAACCCTGCCCTGAGTTTGTCGAAGGGTTCGCAATCCGCGGTTGCCTTTGCTTTTGCCTTTCGCTCGAGTGAACTACAATGCCCGCACGGAGAAACCCATGGCAACTGCAGCGACCTCAACTGACGTGAAGCCCCAAGCCAACCTCGACCAGATCAAGTTCGACATCTGCTGTGCGGCCCGCATTCTCTACCGTCAGGGCATGAGCGTCGCCAACGCCGGACACATCAGCGTGGCCATCGCCCCCGACCGCATGCTGATGAACCGCTTCGGCCCGTCGTTCGCCACACTGCATCCCAACGACATCCTCACCCTCGATTTCCGCGGCAACATCATCGAAGACCACACCGCGCAGAAGAACGCTCGCGTCAACGAGACGGTCGAACTGCACGGCATCATTCATCGCTACAACCCGCACGCGGTCTGCGTGCTGCACACGCATCCGCCTGCGACCGTTACCTGGAGCGCCTTCCGCAAGGTGCCCGAGATTTACGACCAGGAAAGCTGCATTCTCGCTGGAGATGTAGCCGTAGTCGACGAGGACTACGATGGTCTCGCCTCGACCGAGGACCGCCTGCGCACCGCGGCCGTCGAGCTGGGCAAGCATCGCGCGGTCATCCTGCCCAACCATGGAGCTATCACCACCGGCCCCAGTGTGCAGCACGCGCTCTTCGCCATGCTCATTCTGGAAGGCATGGTGGCACGCAACCTGTCAGTGCTCTCGACCGCCCGCGCCACCGGCCTCACGCCGCAGCCGATCAAGATGGAGGTCGCGCAGCAGGTGCGCCTGGGTATCGCCAAGATGAACGCGCTCGAGCCCCTGTGGGCCGACCTGATGCACCGCCTTGTCGCCACCGATCCGGAACTGTTCGCGTAAGACTAAAATTGTCGCGTGCGCGAACAGGTGCTTGATTACATCCGCGAACGCGATCTGTTCCACGCAGGCGACCGCGTGGTCGTTGCCGTTTCCGGCGGCGCGGATTCTGTCGCGCTACTGCGGGTGCTGCTCGAGCTGCGCGCGGAGTTGGGCATCGTGCTCGTCGTCGCCCACTTTAACCACCAGTTGCGCGGCGCGGATTCCGATGCTGACGAAAAGTTCGTAGCTAACCTGGCGCAGTGCCACGACGTGGCATTCTTTGCCGGACGAGCTGACATTCGCGAACACGCCGCTAGCAACAAACTCAGCATTGAGCACGCGGCTCGTGAAGTGCGTTACGAGTGGCTGATGAAACTGGCTCACGAGCAACGCTTTGACGTAGCAGCCACCGCGCATACATTTGATGATCAGGCAGAGACGGTCCTGATGAAGTTTCTTCGCGGAGCCGGTACCAAGGGACTCGCAGGGATTCATCCCCTGCTTCTTCGCGAAGGTATTCGTATCGCGCGACCTCTACTGGAAACCCAGCGTGCTGAGGTGGAGCAATATCTCACGTCGATCGGCCAGCGGTGGCGCGAAGACGAATCTAATTGCGATCCCCGCTTCGCGCGAAACCGCATCCGTCATGAGCTGCTGCCCCTGCTGGAGCGCGAGTACAATCCCAACCTGCGCGAGCTGCTCAACGAAGCCGCCGAGGTCGCCCTGGCCGAAGAAGACTACTGGCAGGGGAAGGCCCAGGCATTTCTAGATCGGTGGCAGAGGCCGCATGGCCGTCTGTTTCTGGTCGATAAACTCAGTCCCTCGGACGGCCTGCTGGCGGAACCACTCGCGATGCAGCGCCGGGTCCTAAAGTGCTTTCTCGAATCGCGAGACTTGCCCACCGACTGCCACCACATTGAGGCGGTACGTCGATGCGCGCTCGGAGAGATTTCACAAGTGGACCTGCCCGGCGGATGGCGAGCCCGACGCAACGGCGACTGGCTGGAACTCGCTCCGACTGTAGCTCAGACCTTGGGTTCAGTTGCTAGCTACGAATGCCTCCTGCCGATTCCCGGAATGTGCGTCGTCCCCGAGGCACGGCTAGAGGTTCGTGCAACTGTGGTGGCGGCCGACGAGGCCGCGATTGCGGTCGCCGGGTCGTTGCTGTGTATGGCCAAGATCGGCTCTCAGCTGCGGATCCGCAATTGGCAACCAGGAGATCGCTTCCACCCTGCCCATACCGCTTCCGAAGAAAAGCTGAAGCGCCTTTTCTCCGAGCAACACATCCCCGCCGACCAGCGCCAGCTTTGGCCGGTCGGTCTGGCTGGCTCCCGGATCGTCTGGGTTCGCGGATTTCCCGCCGCCCTCGACTTTGCGTGGGTTCCCGGCTCGGGCGACGCCCTCCGCATCGAGGTTTCGCCGGAGGAATGACCGCTAACCGCTACCCAATGGCACGGTCAGGTGTCTAAACACATGTAACCAGATGTTCATCACAAGGCTCAGTCCCAATTCGGGCCGAGATTTGGTGCCCCCCGGGAGCACGTTTTTTGATAAGTCTTTCCCCCCGTTCCGTTTACGCCGGAGTTACAATCAGAGAAGGTACGGAAAAGTAAATCCAGCGCCATCCGATGGCATCTAAGATGGCTGGGCACGCTTTTGTGTCGGCCCCGTTACAGAGGAGTATTCAGTGAATTCGACGGTCAAAACGGTCGTGTTCTGGCTGGTGATTGTGCTGGCTGGCGTCCTGCTCTGGCAGGTTGTCAAGGGAGCCAACTCCGGCGCCAAAGAACGCGAAATCATCTACTCGGAGTTTATGTCGCAGGTCGACCAGAACAACGTCAGTGAAGTGACGGTGGTTGGTAGCGACGTGCACGGCAAGCTCAAAGCCGACAAAGCCACGTTCCACGTAACCGTTCCGAACAACTACTCGGAAATGTACAAGCCCTTGCGCGATCACGGCGTCAGCATCACCGTGAAAGACTCGAATGGCGGAAGCTACACCTGGCTCATCAACCTGCTGCCATTCGTCCTGCTAGGCGCGCTGTGGTTCATCATGATCCGCCAGATGCAGTCCGGCGGAAACAAGGCGTTGTCGTTTGGCAAGAGCCGTGCTCGCCTGCTCTCCATGCAGCAGAAGAAGGTGACGTTCAAGGACGTCGCCGGCGTGGACGAGGCCAAGGAAGAGCTTAAGGAAATCATCGAGTTCCTGCGCGAAGCGCAGAAGTTCCAGAAGCTCGGCGGACGCATCCCCAAGGGCGTGCTGCTCGTCGGACCTCCTGGAACCGGCAAGACCTTGCTGGCCCGCGCGGTTGCGGGTGAGGCCAACGTCCCGTTCTTCAGTATTTCTGGCTCCGACTTCGTCGAGATGTTCGTCGGCGTGGGCGCCAGCCGCGTTCGCGACCTGTTCGAGCAGGGCAAGAAGAACGCTCCCTGCATCATCTTCATCGACGAAATCGATGCCGTCGGCCGTCACCGTGGCGCAGGCCTCGGCGGTGGACACGATGAGCGCGAGCAAACCCTTAACCAGTTGCTGGTCGAGATGGACGGCTTCGAATCGAACGACGGCGTGATCCTGATCGCCGCTACTAACCGTCCCGATGTGCTCGATCCTGCGCTGCTGCGCCCCGGACGCTTCGACCGCCGCGTGGTGGTCACGCTGGCCGACGTTCGTGGCCGGGAAGAAATTCTGCGCGTGCACACCCGCAAGATTCCCATCAGTGACGACGTCGATCTCACCGTGCTGGCCCGCGGAACACCGGGTTTCTCCGGCGCGGACTTGGCCAACATGGTGAACGAGGCTGCTCTCTGTGCCGCGCGCCAGAACCGCAAGACGGTGCTGATGTACGACTTCGAGATGGCCAAGGACAAGGTGCTCATGGGCGCCGAGCGCAAGTCGATGCTGCTCTCCGACGAGGAGAAACGCATCACGGCCTACCATGAGGGCGGACATGCCCTGGTGGCTGCCATCCGTGAGCATTCCGACCCGCTGCACAAGGTTACGATCATTCCTCGTGGCATGGCACTCGGCCTGACCATGCAGTTGCCGATCGACGACAAACACACCTACCGGCGCGAATACCTCGAAACCCGTCTTGCCATTCTCATGGGCGGACGCGTGGCTGAGGAGTTGTTCCTGCACAGCATGACCACTGGCGCGGGCAACGACATCGAACGGGCCTCCGATTTGGCCCGCAAGATGGTTTGCGAATTCGGCATGTCGTCCATGGGTCCGGTCACCTTCGGCAAAAAGGAAGAGCAAATCTTCCTCGGCCGGGAGATCAGCCAGCATCGCGACTTCAGCGAGGAGACGGCGCGGGCGATCGACGCCGAAGTCCGCCGCTTCGTGGATGAAGGCTACCAGTCGGCCACCCAGATCCTGTCGTCGCACCGCGAGGCGTTGGAGCGGATCGCGCAGGCTCTGTTGGAGCGCGAGGTGCTCGACGCCAACGAGGTGACGATGCTCATCGCAGGCACAGAGTTGCCCGTGCGCGTGAATCCTAATGCGCAGGGTCCGAAGGACGAAGTGCAGCAAGTCCTGAAGCCGGCTCCGGGGCAACCAAACCCGGCCGCGGGAGAGCGTCCGGCGCAGGCGTAAGAAGCGAATAGCGATTAGCAACTAGCAACTAGAATGGGCGGCCGCGAGGCCGCCCAAGTCGTTAATGAGTCACCCTCGTCGCCACCGTTATTAGAGTCTCGAACGGCTCAATACTCTGACTGCGGGTTGAACGGCGGAAAATTGAAGCAGCTTGCCACTGGAATTAGCGAATTTCAGATTGTTGTTCGTGTAAAGCAAGACTTGCGCAAGGTCTGCAAGTTTGTATTCTCGAAGTCCGATGCGAGCGTCTACCTCATCCCCTACGCTGCTGGTGGCTCCTACTACTTCGGAGGGGCGAGTATTCCCGAGCAGAAAGCAAGCTGCACATTCGACTTCAAACAGCAGGAGTCATCCGACAAGGCGCCGAAGGTTTCTATCCACGAGAGTGGCCAAGTTCATGCACGTATTGGGAGACAAAAGGCGGGCCCGTTGACCATATCGCATCTGTCCCAAATGGCTGGTGAACACGTTGCCAGCGTGTCTGTCGACAGTTTTGAGGCATTGCCATTGTTGGGCGAACATCCCAAGACCACAGGCTCCAGTATTGACCAGATAGTTGGTGTCCCGGATGGGGTGGCAAGTGGGAGGTTTGCAATCTATATGAATGGAGCCTCGCCTACCTTTAAGGTCAGACAAGCCGACCTAATGATAAGAGTGACCCGACCGTCACTGGCAACGCCGCTCTATGTTGGAATCGCTGTGCTTGGTCAAGACCCGATGGCCAGCCCCGAATGCAGGCACGGCGTTACGATCATCTGCGGTTGGAACGGGTCCAACCCGACTGATTTCCTCTATCTAAGAGGGGAGTAGAAGCAGCGTCCGGCCCGCGCGATAATAGCTCGGGGACGGGTCCGAAGCTCACGGCATCACCGCAATCAGCGGCTTTTGTTTCTCAACCACCTCGCCAATTTCCACGGCGTTCACGCCAGCCGCACCCAACTGCGTAACTAGACGTTCCGTGTCACCTGCCGCCACGGAGATCAGCAATCCCCCTGCCGTCTGCGGGTCGTAGAACAGCGTCCTCACATCTTCCGGAACGTCGTCGGCGTACTCGACACATCCCTCGGCGAAGCCACGGTTTGCTTTCAGCCCGCCCGGCACATCGCCGCGCTTTACGCACTCCAGTGCGCCCTCCAGCAGAGGTATCTTCGACGCGAACATCCGCACGCTGACGCCTGATCCCCGCGCCACCTCGCGCAGATGCCCGATCAGCCCGAATCCCGTCACGTCGGTCATGGCATGGATCGTGAATCCGCCCGAGGTCACCACATCCGCTGCCGCCTTGTTCAGCGTGGTCATGGCGTGTACTGCGCCACGCACCCAGGCGGCATCTGCGTGGCCCCGTTTGATCGCCGTCGAGATCACTCCTGTCCCAATGGCTTTCGTGAAAATCAACCTATCGCCGGGCTTGGCGCCGCTGTTGGCCAGCACGCGCTCGGGATGCACCGTGCCTGTCACCGAGTAGCCCAGCTTGATCTCGTCGTCCTTGATGCTGTGCCCGCCGATAACCGTGCAGTTGGCCTCGATCATCTTCGACAGCCCGCCCGCCAGCATCTGCTCCAGGATCGTCACATCGCCCGTCTCCGGGAAACACACGAGTGTCATCGCACTGATCGGACGCCCGCCCATCGCGTACACGTCACTGAGGGAGTTGGTCGCCGCAATCTGCCCGAAGGTGTATGGGTCATCCACGATCGGGGTGAAGAAATCCACCGTTTGGACGAGCGCCAGCTCCGGCGTGAGTTGATACACGCCCGCGTCGTCGGCTGTATCGAAGCCGATGAGCACGTTGGGATCGTGTTGCCGGGCTAATTTCCCAAGCACTGAGTCCAGCACCGCCGGACTTAGCTTGCTGGCTCAACCCGCGGCTTTCACCATCTCCGTCAAACGAGGCTTGGCGTTGTCAGGCACAGGCTCATTGTAGCAACGGGAACGCAAAGACTTTCAGCCGCGGATTTGCACGGATCGACACGGATCAATCTTAGGCAGAAAAGCAAAAGTAACCGCAGATTTCGCAGATGAACGCTGATTTCTTTTTACCTAATTCTGATCTGCGTTTATCCGCGGAATCCGCGGTTCAGCCTTCTTCTTATGACTCAATCTTCTCCGTGTCCTCTGTGCCTCCGTGGTGAAAAGCATTTCAATTAGTCGGGAGCAAGTGAATATCGCTGGAGTAAAGAAACAGCAGCGCATCCGGCAGACGCTTCGACCAGGCAGTCTCGTTGTGATGCGCGCCCTCCTCGACTACGACCTTCAGCCGATGGGGGCCCAGTCCCTTGGCGCGCAGGATCTTCTCCAAGTCACGCACAGCGTCTGCGTCTTTGGCGCTCGCCTTTTCGTCGGCCTCTTCCGCAGTGCCTATGGCCAGGAACATCTTCTGCGGAAATTGCGCGGCCTTCTCCGCGTCTTTGAGCAACTGCCTCTCGCCAATCAGCAGCGACGGGCTTTCAATCAGCACCTTGCCGAACACTCCGGGATGCGTGAGCACCGCCGCCAGCGTCACCGCTCCTCCGTACGATGAACCTCCCAAGCCGGTGTTCGCCGGTCCCAGTGCCACGCGATATTTCTTCTGAATGAAGGGCATGACTTCTTTGATGACGAAGTCGGCATATTCCTTGCCGTGAACATCCTGCGTTTCCGGCTTTCCTAGCTCCTTGTTTTCCGGGTCAGGATACGGCAGGTACTCATTGGCGCGGCGGCCTCCGGCGTTGTCGATGCCTACCACGATCATCGGCCCGATGCGCATGCTGCCGGTCAGGAACTCAATGGTCTCGTCAACCCGCCATTCGTGGTTAAAAGCCGTCGCCTCATCAAACAGGTTTTGGCCGTCCTGCATGTAGAGCACCGGGTAATGCTTGTTGCGATTGACGGGTGCGAAGTAGTTGCCCGGCAGCCACACCCGCAAATTGCGAATATTGCGAAAGATCTTGCTGTTGAACGTAACGATCTCCAACTCGCCGAGAACACTGGGCTCTTTCGGCGGGATCAGCGGAGCGGTTGCAGGCGTCGCCGGCGCGGTCTGAGCTTGCGTTTGAGCTGGCTGTACTAGCGGAGCAACCGGGGCCGCCTGATCTTGTGCATTCAGCGAGAGACCAAGGCACAGCGAGACGGCCAAGACGAACGCTGCGGCGCGGAAGGCATTCATGAAAAAAGATTAGCAGGAAAGCGCTGCCCTGAAACTTATCCCCATTCTTGGCGCAGTCGCAGGTTGCCTTTGTTCTGCAGACCTAAGTCCTATCCGTGTGATCCGTGAAATCCGCGGCCGCTTTGCCCCTACTTCAGCTTCAAATTCACCAACTCCATATCCGGATAGCTTTGGTTCCAGGCATCTGATACATGTTCCAGCGTAATCCTCACTGTCTTGGTCTGTCCCGGCCCGACAGGCGCGCGGCTCATGTCCACCAGGTCGGGATACCCCGCGAGTTGGTTCTCCACCAGAACATGTAGCGGAATCGTCTCTTTCTGTACGATCTGGCCCATCGTGTCCTTGAACTGGGCTTTCACATCGGCGCCCACCAGCGCTTTGTCGCCGCTGTTTGTGATGTTGAAGTCAAGATAGGTCACGGTTCCACCCATGTAATTCTCGGCCGCGCTGAGCTTGATGTCCGAAAGCTTCAACTTCTCCGCGTATGGGTTGGCCTCGATGCCTCCCTGTGACTTAGGGCGCAGAAAGACGAGGATTGCGCCCACCGCTACGACGACGGCGATCAAGCCAACAAGAAGGGGTATCCAGTTGCGTTTCTGGTCGGGCGAGGGAGCGGGTTCAAAGGCCTGTTCCATGACGACCCGATTTTACTCCCGACCCGCAACCGGGACACTCGAGCGATTCTGTAACACGGCTGTAACATCAATTTAATCAATAATTTACGCTGACTTCAAGCTAGCTTTTGACGGGTTGGCGGGCTATACTAAACACTGGCGGTCGCCATGAAACGCTTCAACAATCCCGTCTGGCTTACTCCCTCCGATAGCCCCTGCCTGTTTTCCCTACCCGACCATTAGGGTTCCCAAGGCTCAGTTGTTGTCTTTCTTTGATCCCCAGTTGCGCACGCGACCGTCATGGGTACGACGTTGCACACCCGCAGGTTGGTGATCCTGGGACTTTTCCCTTGGCTTGTACCCGAAAGTGACGTCCGTATGTGCTGGATTTGGTTATTTCTTGCGATCTCTCTAGAAGTAGCAGCAACCGTATTGATGAAGTTGTCTGACGGACTTACCCGCAGTGTGCCTACTTTGGGGATGTTTGTGCTTTACGGCCTGAGTTTCATCCCCATGACCAACGCATTGAAAGAACTGGAGATAGGAGCGGTTTACGCCATTTGGTCGGCAGTTGGGACGGCGGCTATAGCTGTGCTGGGTGTCATCCTGTTCCACGAACAGGCGAGTGGCCTCAAGGCCGTTGCCATCATGCTAATCATCGCGGGAGTTGTCTGCTTGAATCTCTCCGCGCGGCATCCGTCGAAGAGCACGACCTCGACTCAGGCACGACTCCGGAACGATTTGCGCTTGGATACCAACAGCAAATCGTTCAGAGCAACCGTCCCGCGTGTAGCCACCGGCGCGGTGCGACCCGTTAACGGGCCTTGACTTCGACGATCTTCAGCTCGGGAACTTCGCGGTTCCAGTTGGGTGGAACTTGTTCGATCGCTACGCGGAAGAAGCGCATTTCGTTTGGCTGAATTGGATTTCTCGTAAACTCACTACGGATTAGGTCGGTTCCTCCGTGGGCCATACCGACGATCGGCTTCTGTACGCTGCTGACGACTTTTCCCTGCACGTCGTGGAAGTCCGCCTCTACCGTGGCGCCAGTTACGGAAACGGCACCGGCGTTTTTGACCACGCCGTCAAGGTAGAGCGCTTCGCCGGCGATGGGGTGCCTCATCTGCACGCTGCCGAGCTGCAGGTCGTCGGTCAACGCTTCAACTGGAGCCGTCCCAACATTGGCCTGCGCATTTCTTGGGCCCGGAGGCAAATAGCGCAGAACGACGGCCAGCAACAATAGTGCGACTACCGTACTGACCGCGGTGCGGAACAGAGTTCGAGGAGTTTTCGTTTTCTTCGTCCGATCTTTGGGTACTAGTGTGAGGTCGTTCCGCTCGCTGATTGTGTTTCGCGGGTTGGTCGCCATTGTTGTCCTCTTGACTCGAGGGCCGGAGTTTCCTGCTGAATGTGCCTCGCGGAAGTTGCGCGATCTACCCAGAGACGAGCGGCGTGGGGAAAAAAGTAGTGGGCTCGGCATGTTCGTGCGAGCCAAACGGCGTTACATCGAGTCTATCAAAGAACCCGCGATTACTTTTCTTAATCGCGCTGGAGAATGACCTCAGGTTTACTCGAGTTGTTCCTTAGATTTACTTTGCAGGCCATTACGGCACCGTCCCGGAATCGGCCACGGAGATCTTCGTGGCCGTGCGGAACTTGCGGTAGTCTTTATAAGTCACGTGAACGTCTTCGTTAATCCCCTTCAACAGAGCAACCCGCGCATCCAGCTTTACGTCGACACGCTGCGGCAACCAGACTTCATCGTTCACGCGTACCTGTTGCATTTCAAATTGCGAGCCCTTGTGCAGTCGCGCCACCACCCAGCCGAACGACACTGTGTCGGTGAACTCGGCACGCAACTTGGTCCAACTGTAGTCCTGCTGATCGATCCAGAAGCGCGGCTTGATCTTGTTCAGCATTTTCGATTCCCGGCGCTTGCCCTCAAATCCCGGACGCGGCGTGGCATCGATTACCCACGTCGCCCGCCCATTCAGCACCTCGGTGCCAATCAGGGTAAAGATGTAGGCATCGAGGATCTCACGCACAAACGCCCGCTGGTCTGCGCGTTCCTTCTCATACTTCTGGACTCGCTTCTGCCGCTCTTCGGATGTCTCGTTCTCGCGCTTCCGCGTCTCTTTCTCGAAGTCCTCGTCTTCCTTCTTCTTTTCCTTTTCAGACAGCGGCTTGTCGTCCTTCGCCACCATGCGCGAGAACGGTTCGCCGTAGAGAACCAGGATCTCGTGCGTTTCCGACTTGCTCGACTTCACCTGCCCGTTGCCACCGAGGGCGTCTTCCTGCGTGCGCTCCAGGAACGTGTAGTCCTTGGCGGCTTGCCAGTTGAAGATGTCCTTCTGCACCGCCCGCCGCATGATCACCTGCGGGTCGTTGGTCGGCGGCCTCGATCGTTCTTCCTTGTCTGTGGTGGCTGTAATTCCAGTTTGTGCGGAAGAGGAAGCTGGCGGACTTACGTCCTGCGCGAGCGCAAGGACGCCAGCAAAAACTAATAGCACGGCGAAAGAAATGGTTTTCCATAGCACAGTAGTACTAGACGCGATCCGCACCTAAAAGTTCCGGCGCCGGTGCGGAACCACGCGGGTAGTCGTCACCAAGAAAGAGGGAGGGAAGTCGCGGTCAATAACTAAGCATCCGCTCTCTGGAAACTGGCAAGTGACTACGGGCAACTGAGTTACTCGCCCGCGATCGTCATCCCGTCGATCCGCAGCGTCGGGGAGGCAATCGCCCCGCGAAACTCCAGGTCATTCCCAATCTCGCTAAGGTTCGAGAACATGTCCTTCAAGTTGCCGGCGACCGTGATCTCTTCCACGGGAAACGTCAGCTCACCGTTCTCGATCCACAGCCCGCTGGCGCCACGCGAGAAGTCGCCCGTCACCAGGTTGACGCCGAAGCCGAGAAACTCAGTCACGAACAAACCTTCCTTGATGTCGCCGATGATTTCCTTCAGGTTCTTCGCGCCCGGTTTAAGGAAAAAATTGCCCGGCCCGATTCCCGGCGTTCCCGCCAGGCCACGCGAAGCGTTGCCAGTGGTTTGCATTCCCAGCTTCTTCGCCGTGTAGGTGTTCAGCAGGTACGACTTGAGGACGCCGTTTTCAATCACGGTCGTCTTGCGGCTGGCCACGCCTTCGGAGTCAAACGCACTGGTGCCGAAACCGCCTACCATGGTTCCATCGTCGACGATGTTGATGTTGTCGCCCGCGATCTTCTCATTCAGTTTGCCCGCCAGGTACGAAGCGCCGCGATAGACCGAGTCGCCGTTCACCGCCTCGAAGATGTGTCCCACCAGCGAACCAGCGACAGTGTTCTCGAACACGATTGGCACTCGCGCTGTCTTGACCTTGCGCGCTCCCAGGCGGCGCAGCGTACGCTGGGCGGCGATGCGTCCGACTTCTTCGGGAGACTCCAGCTTCTTCAGCGTCATGGCCACCGAATACCAATAGTCGCGCTGCATGCTGGAGCCTTCGATCTGCGCAATCGGGACTGCTGACACCGAGCAGTAGGACCGACGCGAATCGCCGATAAAGCCGTTGGAATTCGCCAGCACCTTGTACCCGATGGACGCGTCGAAGCTGCCGCCGTCCGAGTTGAAGATCCGCGGGTCGGCGTCCAGCGCGGCTTTTTCCGCACGCCGCGCGTAGTCGATGCGGGCCGCCGTCGAAAGCGAATATACATCGTCGTTGTAGAGCTCGAGGTCACCTTCCAGCTTGCCCTGCTGCGACGGTTCTGGAATTCCCGAGAATGGATCTTCGCTCGTTACCTTCGCCAGTTTGAGCGCTGACTCGACCAGGGCCTGAACTCCCTCGGGCGTCAGGTCGCTGGAGTAGGTAGTGGCGGCACGCTGTCCGAAGAAGACGCGCACTCCCACCGCCTTCGATCCCGAGTCCTTCAGGGTCTCAACTTCACCCAACCGCACCACAGTGGAGAACTCGCTGCCATTCACAGCAACCGCCTCGGCTGCCGTGGCGCCGCCCTTCATTGCGCGGCTGACTACATCGGCTGCGATTTCCTTTAGATCGGCTGGTGCCGCTTGCGCACTTGTCGCGTGTTCTTGCGTCGATACGTTCATGAAACTCCCAAATTAGTTCGTATGAATTCTGACTAGCGTGAATTGCGAATGCGTTTGCTTCTTGTGCCCCAGCCGTATCCGCGTGCTCCGCGCAATCCGCGGTTGCTGGTGTCTTTCTACCGGAAATTGATCCGTGGAGATCCGCGGCTACAAGGGTTCTACCCGCCGGTTCCGCCCACCGTCAGCCGGTCCACCTTCAACGTCGGGATGCCAACGCCCACCGGCACGGACTGTCCGTCCTTGCCACAGGTACCCACGCCCTCGTCGAGCTGCAGGTCGTTGCCGACCATCGAAACTTTCGTCAGCACGTCGGGACCGTTGCCAATCAGGGTGGCATTCTTCAAAGGAGCTGTGATCTTGCCGTCCTCGATCATGTAGGCCTCGGACGCCGAGAACACGAACTTGCCGTTGGTGATGTCCACCTGCCCGCCACCAAAGTTGACGGCATACACACCATGCTTCACCGAGCGAATGATGTCCTCCGGCGAATCCTGCCCCGCGAGCATGTAGGTGTTGGTCATACGCGGCATCGGAATATGCTGATAGCTCTCGCGCCGCCCGTTGCCGGTGTTCGACATTCCCATCAGCCGCGCCGACAACTTATCGGTAAGGTAGCCCTTCAGGATTCCCTTCTCGATCAGCACCGTGTTGCCAGTCGGGTTGCCCTCGTCATCGACGTTCAGCGAACCACGACGGCCTGGCATGGTGCCGTTGTCCACCACCGTGCATTTATCGCTGGCCACGCGCCGCCCCATCATGCCCGAGAACGCCGAAGTCTTCTTGCGGTTGAAGTCGGCTTCGAGTCCGTGACCAATCGCTTCGTGCAGGAGAATTCCCGGCCATCCCGGACCGAGCACCACTTCCATCTCGCCCGCCGGGGCCTCGATCGCGTCCAACTGGATGATCGCCTGCCGCGCAGCTTCCTTAGCGAAGTGTTCAGGAGTTTTCTCCGTCAGGAAGAAATCCAGAGCCACCCGTCCGCCTCCGCCCGAAGTCCCGTGCGACGATTCGCTACCCGACTTCGCGATGCAGAACACGCCCATGCGCGCCATCGGCTGCGAGTCCTCGGCAAAGCTGCCATCGGAGCCGATCACCAGGATGCGCCGCAGATCGTCCACATAGCTCACCCGCACCTCTTTGATGCGAGGATCGTAGGCGCGTGCCGCGACATCCGCTCGGTTCACCAGGTCCACCTTCGCCATGACGTCGGCTTCCACCGACGGCAATGGCACGGGATACAGATTGTGCGCAGGACCGTCAGTCAAGCCCACGACCGGCTGCTTTGCCGGACCGCTGGCGATCATCGCCGCCGTCCTCGCCGCATGCAGGATGCGCTCCGGAGCCAGGTCGTCAGTGTAGGCGTAGCCGGTGCGTTCGCCCGAAAGCACGCGCACCCCGCAGCCCACTGTGATGCCCTGCGACGCCGACTTCACCATGCTCTCGTCGAGCGAAACCGAGGTCGAAGTGTCGTATTCAAAATAGAGGTCGGCAAAATCGCCGCCGGCGGATAGCGCTGCAGCCAGGTATCGCTCTACATCCGCGTTCGCCAAGCCGTAGCGCTCAAAGAAGAACTGATTGTCCATAGTCACTCTTGGTTAGATGTCCGATAGGCGCAGACGACGCGGGCCCACTGGCTTGCGGCGAAGTCTTGCGTTTCTGCCGGAATGTTTCATTATCACACGTGTCTGTGTCCCGGGATGCAGCGGCGGACGGCGTCTTTCACTAGGCTTCCCCTAAGGGGCGGGTATGCAGAGCTGTGCCATTTCGGCAGACGCGCTGGGCAGGATGCTCGAAGCCTTCCTCGCCGAATCCCCGCACGCCATCGTCATCGAGAATGGCGAACCCCTCTTTGATTTCGCCACCGCGCGCTACGCCGTCTCCGGCGAAGGCAAGTGCGTCCTGCATCTCTGGTCGGAAGAGCGCAACGCCGTCCGCCGCATACTCGACGCCGAAATGAAATTCCGGGTGCTTCATCTCAGCGTGCTACGTTTTGGCCAGTCGCAACCCACGGTCCTGGAGATTTGCGCCGACCGCGATCAACGCACTCCCACAGCGCTGCGCGCCATCCGCGGCCGCTACCGGCAGGTCTTTGAGCGCGTGCTGATGCGTCAGTATCCCGGATGGAAACTCGACTCTGTCAGCAGCCGTGCCGACCTCGAACATTCCTGCAGTCCGGTCTACACTCGCGGCCTGCTGCGCATGGGTCAATCGGCGTTTGCAGTGCTCGGGGTCAACGCGGAAGAAACCCAGCCCTCGATCGATGCCGCGCTCACCTTTGGCACTCTCTGGATGGATCGCCTACGCGAGCAACTTGCCGGTCGCGCCCACGTCGAAGGGCTAAAGCTCTTCGCGCCCGCAGGCCGCGCTGAGGTGATTCGCCAGCGCATGGCCCACCTCAATCGCGATGCCGCCAAGTGGCAACTCCACGAACTCGACGAGCGTGGCGAAACCTGCGAGCCCTTGGACTGCGCCGACTCCGGCAACATCATCACCCGGCTGGTTCGCGCCGTCGACGTGTCCGCAGCCCATGGCCGCTTTGCCGCATCCATCGCGCGTATGCAAGGGCTTGCCCCCGACTGCGAAGCTCACGTAGAGTCGCCGAGCGAGATCGTTTTCCGCCTGAACGGTCTGGAATTTGCGCGCGCCAGCCTGGCTCCGGTGCCAGGTTCATTCCGCAATGACGAGGTGATCACGTTTGGGCTCTGGCCCGCCGAATACACTCTCGACGAATCCAACGAGGCAATTTTTCGCGACCTGGTCACACGCCTAGCTAAGCACCGGCAAGCTCACGGCATCCAAGGCGATCCCGTCTTTCGTGCCTGCCCCGAGCGCTGGCTGGAATCGCTGATCATCCGCGATGTTCGCGCCATCGATGAGCGTCTCGATCATCGGTTCGTCTATTCGCAAGTCCCTGCCTTCGCTTCGAGCGATCGCGCCATGATCGACGTCCTCACCTGCACTCTCGACGGCCGCCTCGCGATCTTGGAGCTGAAGGCCGATGAAGACATTCATCTCCCGCTGCAGGGCCTCGACTACTGGGCACGAGTGCGTTGGCACCAGCAAAATGGAGACTTCCTCCGCAACGGTTACTTCGCCGGACGCGAACTCTCCGCAGCTCCGCCTCTGCTCTATCTCGTCGCCCCGGCCCTACGCACGCATCCCGCAACCGACATTCTATTGCGCTACCTTTCTCCGGGAATCGAGTGGACGGTGGTACAGGTCGACGAGCGCTGGAGAGACGGGGTGCATGTGGTCAACCGCAAACACCCAAGAAGGCCATCTGCTAGAGTGTGAGGCGAACGTGAAAGCCTTCCTTTTCCACGGACTGATAGCGGCTCTCCTTTTCCCGCACTTGTGTGTCTCTCAGGACACGATCCGTGTCACCACTGCGTTGACGATCGCGGAAGTCAGCACCCTGGATCCCAAGACGGGACTGCCGGTCCTCGACCTGAAAAAGCAGGATTTTCGCGTGACTGACAATGGGAAGGAAGTCCCAATCTCCACATTCGATAGCGGCGCGCAATATGGCACCCAACCGGTTGTGATTTGGTTTGTTGTTCTCTGTAATGCACGCGGAAAAATGGGAGGCTCCGCGGAGTTTGTCGGCCGCGTAAACCTGTTTCGCCCTGCACTCGATCATCTCGACAAGTCAGATACCGTAGGTGTCGCCCACTGGTGTGATAACGGCGAAACTAAGCTCGACCTGTTGCCCACCAACGACCGCGACAAAACCATTGAGGTTCTTTCCCAGGCCATCAAACCCATCAAGTTCATGGGAGGCGGTGATGCGGATAAAGTTGGCGAAGCTACCTACCGGCGAATGGCTCGGTCGCTCATCCAGGACGCCCAGAACAGAAACCCGCGGCCCTTGCCTGTCATCGTGTTTCTCGACGGTGATCGCACCGGCCAGCCGCTCGGCGCCCTCAACCAGGTGGTCGATGATTTGCTGGAGACCTCAGGCATCGTATTCGGCATAAAAGACAAACACGTTCCAGATATGTTGCCCCTTGCAAACGGCGAGCAGGAACAGATATCGCATTACATGGCATACCATACCGGCGGACAGTATTTTTCTGTCTTTTCGGAGGACTACGCCACTTCACTCGACATGATCTTTGTCCAGCTCCACTTCCGATACGACCTTGGCTTCAGACCGGCCGTCCATCGATGACAAGCGCCATAGGCTCAATGTCGAGTTGACCGGACAGGCAAAATCGGACCACAAAGGTATTCGTCTGCGTTACCGGGAAGAATACATACCCGTATCGGAGAAACCCTCCTGGCTGAAGTGAGACTATCGATCCGGGCAAATCCGTGGTTAACCCGGTTTTACTCCACCCTCTAACGCCCTGAACTTCCAATAATCCCCCGCCGTTTCGCTCAAATCACCCGTCGCCTTCTCGCCCTTGAACACGCGCGACACGCCGCGCACCACTCGCCGCATCGGCAACTCACCCTTGCTGTCTGCCAGGAACAGCTCACCCGTTTTCACGGTGCGGTAGTACCAGCGTTTGAGCAGCGCGAGATGTTCCATCCATTCCAGCGCGCTCTGCATCTTCGGAGCTTCCACCGCAGCCAGCGCCTCGGCGATGCGCGCTTCCATCGACTGCGGCTTTGCCTGCATGTGCGCGGCTTCGGCCTTCGAGGCCAGATCCAGCCGCACCGGATCGGCAATCCAGCCTGCTGCAATCTTGAACAGCGCCAGCGAATCGGCCTCAGCCGACGGCTGAATCAGCACACCGTTCAATTCGTCCAGCCGGCGCACGATCTCCGGTAACTGCGCCCTCGCTGACTTCACTTTTTCCAGCCGGATATGCAGCGTCGCCGCGCCCTCAAAGTCGAGATTGGCTGAAGCCTCATCGCGCAGCCGCTCGATCTCGCGCACCAGCGATTGCCCGCCGCTGGCGAAATACTGCTGCACCCGTTCCACCTCGGTGTTGTACTCCTCGTCGCTGCAGCCCTTGAAACACGGCGCGAGGCACATCTTCATCTCGGAATAGATGCAGCCGGGAAACGCCTCATCGGGATGCAGGTCGTCTGTGCAGCGCCGCATCTTGAAAAAATCGAGCGAGTCGTTGGCAAACTTCTCCGCCGCCACACGTGTCGGAAACGGCCCAAAATATTGCGACTGGCTCTTGCGTCCGCTGATTCGCGTCGTCACCGTCGCGCGCGGGTACGGATTGTCGAGGATCAGCTTGACCAGTGGCGCGAAGCGAAAACGCAATCGCGCCTCATACGTTTTGGGAAACTCGCACCGGATCGTCTTATACAGCAGCAGTGACGCCTCGAAGTCGGACCCCGTCGGCGTCCACTCGACCGCCTGCACGCGATCCCGCAGATTGAGCTTGCGGCCCTGTCCCTCCGTCTGCCCCAGCAGTCGTTGCAGTCTCCGCCGCAAGTTCGCCGTCTTGCCGATGTAGGGATCGCTGCCCTCGTCGCCGCGCAGCACGAACACCGCCGCCTTAGCCGGAGCGGCGGCAAACAGCTCAGCATCGTGATCGGGCGAAAACTCCACGCGAAGATTCTAGCGGATAGTGGTTAGTGGCGAGTATGGGCCGCTTTCTTACCGCCGCCTCGAATCGAATTGATGATCATTTTCGTGCTGATGTAAAGCCACCCAGCACTGACGAGTAGGAGACCCGTCGTCAGCAGTAAAACTTGCCATCTGGCAAGTGACGAGTCTCTGTCGGAAGCAAATAAGACTGCGACGACTACTCCGCCCACGCCGGGAAGCGAGTAACACAACCCCAATACAAGCGCACCGATTCTCTGTACACCTGTGAGGGGCTTATCCCCTCGAATGACGTATCCCTCAACACCCGCAGCATTTCGAATCGAGTCCCTCGGCAGCACGTTGCGCTGGCGCTGCTCGAGTTCTTCGGTCCACTTCGAATGGCTCACAACGCCTCTACTCCGTCCTCTTGCTCTTAACCTTGATCCGCGCCGGCGCTTCAATCGGCTGGAAATGCGCTTTCTTCGAATGTAGCCGGAAATCCGGGCCGTCCATCTCCACCTTCTTGCACATCTCGTGCAGTCGCGAACGCATGCGCTCGCCAATGCGATCGCCCAGGGTCTCGCGGCGCGCCGCGCGATCCGCTGCCGAGTAGCTGCGCGAATTGTCGTCCTCGCCGCGCGCCTGCTCCGGCTTGTCCGGGAAATTGGTGGTGATGATCGTGGTCTTGTTGTTGTTATAGCGGCTGTTCAGGATGTAGTTGACCGTGTCGAAGACCCACTCGGTGCTGCGCACCGCGCCCAACTCGTCCAGCACCAGCACCTCGGCGTCGAACACTGGCCGCAGAATTCCCATCTCTGTTGCCTGCACCGATGAGTTGAACGAATTCTGGATCGACTTCAGCAGCTCGCGATAATCACAGAACAGGCAGGGCACGCCCTTGTCGCGAATCAGCGCTTTCAGTATTCCCACCGCCAGATGCGTCTTGCCCACGCCCACTGAGCCGACGAAGAGCAGTCCTGTCTTCTCCGTCGGGTACTCTTCCACGAACCGTCCGGCATATAACTTCGCTTTTGCCAGGCTGTGCTGGTCCTTGTCATCCTGATCGCACTTGAATGTGCTGAGATCGCAGTGCTCGTAGCGCGGAGGAATCTTCGCCGCCGCCAGCAGTCGCTCGCCGCGGCTCTTCAGCCGGCACTCGCAGCGCACTACCTCGCGCTCTTTGCCGCGCGTAATGGTTCGCCATCCGGTGTCATTACAGACCGCGCACGGAGTTTCGTCTTGAGTGTTCACGCCATTCGTCCTGCCTTCGTTTGAAGCTCGACTCTACTGCCCCGCCAGCGAAGGTGCAAGCGTCGCCCGATCTTGCACCGGTGCGGGTGCAACAATCGATTTGTGCCGCCGAGAGTAATCACTATTCGGAGTACCCCCTAAAAGTTGTATGCACTAACGATGCATCCCGGCATCGAATAAAACTACTGTAACAATCCCCCTGCGCCGATATCATCAGCGACATACTTTATGGACCGCTATCTTTGTATTCATTGCCATTTTTATCAGCCGCCTCGCGAAAATCCATGGCTGGAAACCATCGAACTTCAGGAATCCGCTTACCCCTATCACGACTGGAACGAGCGCATCACTGCTGAGTGTTACGCTCCCAACGCAGCTTCCCGCATCCTGAGTCCCGACAACCGCATTACCCGCATCGTCAACAACTATTCGCGGATCAGCTTCAACGTCGGCCCCACGCTGCTCTCCTGGATGGCCAACCGCGCTCCCGACACCTATCAGGCCATTCTCGACGCCGACCGCAAGAGCCAGGAACGCTTCTCGGGTCACGGTTCCGCCATCGCGCAGGTCTACAACCACATGATCATGCCGCTGGCGAATCGCCGCGACAAGCAGACCCAGGTGGTCTGGGGCATCCGTGACTTTGAATATCGCTTCAATCGCGATCCCGAGGGCATGTGGCTGGCGGAGACCGCTGTCGACGTCGAGACCCTCGAAGTGCTCGCCGCCAATGGAATCAAGTTCACCATTCTCGCTCCCTCGCAGGCCAGGCAAGAGCGGAACATAGGCACCGTCAGGTTCAAGAACGTGGAAGGCAGCAAGATCGATCCCACCCGCCCCTATCTCTGCAATCTGCCTTCCGGCCGCAGCATCAATCTGTTCTTCTACGACGGCCCCATCTCCCGCGCTGTCGCCTTCGAAGGCTTGCTCTCCGATGGCAAGCGTTTCGCCGACCGGCTGATCAGTGGCTTTGCCGAGAACCGCCGCTGGCCGCAACTCATGCACATCGCCACCGATGGCGAAACTTACGGCCACCATCACTTCAAGGGAGAGATGGCGCTCTCCTACGCGCTGCATCACATCGAAACCAACAAGCTCGCCAAGCTCACGAATTATTCCGAATATCTCACCATCAATCCGCCGACCCACGAAGTCGAGATCGTCGAGAATACGGCGTGGAGTTGCTCGCATGGTGTTGGGCGCTGGAACACCGACTGTGGCTGCAACTCGGGCGGCAAGCCGGGCTGGAAGCAGGCGTGGCGGGCTCCGCTGCGCAAGGCGCTGGATCATTTGCGAGATAGCCTGGTCGAACCCTACGAGAGCATGGCCGCGGAGCTGCTGCTCGATCCCTGGCAGGCCCGCGAAGATTACGTCAACATCGTGCTCGACCGCGACGAGGCCACCTTAACCAGGTTCCTCGCTACCCATGCCCGCCGCGGTTTGTCGGAACCTGAAATCGTTACTGTGCTGTCGCTGCTCGAAATACAGCGCCACGCCATGCTGATGTACACCAGTTGCGGATGGTTCTTCGATGAGTTGTCGGGTATCGAAACCGTGCAAGTTATCATGTACGCGGGACGCGCCCTGCAACTGGCCCAGAGGCTGTTCCCCGACCATCACGAGCAGACCTTCCGCGAACTTCTGCAGTCGGCCATAAGCAATCTTCCCGAGTACGGAGACGGCGCGCAAGTTTTCGACCGCTGGGTGAAACCTGCGCAGGTTGATCTCGCAGCCGTGACCGCTCACTATGCGATCGCTTCCATGTTCCATCGCCCCGGCGACGGCGACCTTACCGCCAGCTACGAGATCAAGCAAATCGACGACGTGCGGCTCGAGTCCGGCCGGGCTCGTCTCGCGGTCGGCACTACCAGTGTTCGGTCCCGCGTGACCCGCGAGCAGGAGGACGTCAGCTTCGGTGTGCTTCATTTTGGCGACCACAACCTCATGGCTGGAATCCGGCTCTATCCGGGCGAGGCTGAATTCCGTAGCATCGTCCGCGAACTGCGTGAGCCCTTTCAGTCCGCTGATCTTCCCGCCGTGCTGCGTCTGCTTGATCGCCACTTTGGCGGCGCGACTTACACCCTCAAATCGCTCTTCCGCGACGAGCGCCAGAAGGTCGTCAGTAAGCTGCTGAGGTCAACCATGGACGAAGCTGAGGAGGCATACAGGCGCATCTACGAGAACCATGCTCCTCTCATGGGCTTTCTCAGCGGCATGGGCGCGCCGCTGCCCAAGATGTTGCACCAGACTGCCGAGTTCGTCCTCAATACTTCGCTGCGCAAAGAATTCATGGCTGACCAACTCGACTTGGAGCGCGTCCAGACCCTGCTCGACACTGCCGCGCGCGAAAAAATCCAGTGGGACGAGGCTTGGCTCGGCTTTGCACTAACCAAGCGCTTTGGCCGCATGGCTGACGACCTGGCCGTGAAGCCGCGCGAGGATTCGCTGCACCGTTTAAACCTGGCGGTTGATCTGGTACGTTCATTGCCCTTCGAGGTCGATCTGCGACGCGTGCAAAACGTGTATTACCAGCTCGTGCAGCACGTCTATCCAGTCGTTCTGAAGGAGGGCGACGAGGCTTCGAAGCTTTGGATTACCGAATTCACCACGCTGGGCGAGAAGCTTGGGGTTTGCGTAGATCCCCCGCCTGGCTCGGCGTCGTGACCCCGAAAATCCGTACCGAGCTGTGTTTTTTGCGGTTTCTCTTGACATGCGCCGCTTTTCGCAGCTAAATATTTCCGCCACTATTAGCCACCTGTTGAGGAGCCATCATGAACAAAGGGGATCTGGTTGAGAAAATTGCGGCCTCCACGGGCATTACCAAAACCAGCGCCGCGGCCGCCATCGATAACCTGATTGCTGCCGTCACGCTCGCGCTGAAGAAGGGCGATCGCGTAACGCTCGTTGGTTTCGGAACGTTTTCTGTTTCGCTGCGTAAGGCCCGCAATGGGCGCAATCCGCAAACGGGAGGCGTCATCAAGATCGCCGCCCGCAAAGTCGCCAAGTTCACCCCAGGTGTCGAACTCAAGAAGCACGTCAACAAGAAATAGACTGGACGCCCGCGCCGGAACGTCAGCGCAATTGGCATGGTCCGTGCCGATCCATGGTTGCCTGTGCTTTGTGCCTGACTCTTCTCCGTGTCCTCTGTGTCTCTGTGGTGAATGTTGCTTTCGTCTTTTGCCCGTGTCTGATCCGTGCGATCCGTGCCAATCCGCGGCTGCCCTTGGCGTTGACTTGCATCCGATTGCCGCCCCGCGAATCCAATACTCTGCAGCGAAACATCCGCAGGTTGCCCAGATTGCGGCCATTCCGGTACAATCAAGGTTTGCAACAAGCGAGTTAGGGAGTCCCATGAAGGCAGCCATCCATCCGGTTTACAACGAAGTGCGCGTGCATTGCGCGTGCGGCAACGCATTTATGACCCGTTCGACCCACAAGGGCGACGTCAGCGTCGAAATCTGCTCCGCCTGCCACCCATTCTTCACCGGCAAGCAGAAGTTAATGGACACCGCTGGACGCGTCGAGCGTTTCCGCCGCAAGTATGCCAAGTCCGACGCTGGCAAGGCCGAAGCGGCCAAGGCAGCCGAAGCAGCCAAAAACTAACATTTTATTGGCTTTACGCGAGCCTCCGCCTCGGCGGAGGCTTTGCTTTGCCTCTGTCTTTCCCCAGCCGTCGTACCGCACGAAATGTGTTACGACAACAATTATTCCCCCCAGCCTGCATCGCGTCTCTGGGTTGGCTCATCTGCTTGAGAGCACGCTCGCGGGTCGGTAATTCCGCGTGCGCTTAGGAAGCCAAGCCCCAATAGCTGGATTGAGGAGCAAGCCATGTTTGTAGTCACCGGAGCCACCGGAAATACCGGAAGCGCTGTCGCCGACACACTTCTTCAACAAGGCAAGCAGGTCAAAGTCGTACTGCGGGACAGGAGCAAGACCGACGAATGGAAGGCCAAGGGAGCGCAGGTCGCAATGGCCGACCTCGGCGACTCCGCCGCCCTTGCCGCAGCGCTCAAGGGAGCCGAAGGCGCCTACATCTTGGTTCCACCCCTTTACGGAGCCGACGATTACCTGGCCGCCATGGCCAAGCTGTCCGACGCGATCGCCCGCGGTATCAAAGATAGTGGCGTGCCCCACAGTGTGATGCTCTCGTCCGTCGGAGCGCAGCATACCAACGGCACCGGTCCGATTCGCAATCTCCATTACGGGGAATCCGTAATTCCGCAGGCCGCGCCCAACGCCACGGTGCTGCGCGCTGCCTACTTCATCGAGAATTACGCTCCCGTGCTCGGTGCTGCCACCGGTGGAGGCGTGCTCCCCAGTTTCTTCCCCGCCGACTTCCGCCTTCCAATGAACTCCACCCTCGACATCGGACGCATCGCTGCCGACCTTCTCCTCCACCCGGCCAAGGGCTACCGCTTAGTCGAGATGTCCGGCCCTGTCGACTACAGCCCTGCCGACATCGCTGCCGCGCTTACCACGCTGCTGGCCAAACCGGTCAAGGTTCTGGAACTGCCGCTTGCAGCGGTTGTGCCCGAGTTCACCAAGATGGGCATGTCGGAAGGAATTTCAAAGCTCTTCGCCGAGATGTATGCTGGCATTCTCAGCGGACACGTCGCCGCCGAAGGCACCGGCGAACATCGTCGCGGCACCGTAACCGCACAGGAAGCCCTCGCCAACTTACTGAAAGCCACGCCGGATCAGGCTTAGTCCCGCTCCGCGGAAGGTTACAATCAACTCGTGCCCAAGTTTTTCGACAACCCGGCCCAGCGGATGGCTCCTGCGGGAGTTCGTGTCCCCGCGTCCGTGACGCTCGGCGGAGTTGAAATCCGTCCAGCCACGGTACTCGCGCCCATGGCCGGCATCACAGACACCGTCTTCCGCCGCTTCATCCGTAACCTCGGCGGATGCGGTTTGATGATGACCGAGTTCACCTCGGCCGACGGCATCACCCGGCACCAGGACAAGAAAGCCAAGCGCTACCTCACTTTTTACGGCGACGAGCATCCCATCTCGGCGCAGTTGTTTGGCAGCGATCCGGCCACGTTGTCCGAGGCCGCAAAGATCGTCGAGGAAATGGGCTTCGACCTCGTCGACCTCAATCTCGGATGCCCCGCGCGAAAGGTCGTTACTTGCAATGGGGGTTCCGGCCTGCTGCGCAACTTACCCCTCATCCAGAACATCTTCGAATCGGTTCGCGCTGCCGTGAAGATTCCCTTCACCGTGAAGTTTCGCGCCGGATGGAGCGACAAGGAAGTCGTGCATGTGCAACTGGCCAAGATGGCCGAAGACTGCGGACTCGCCGCTGTCGCGCTCCACGCCCGCACCCGCGAGCAGGGCTACAGCGGACAGGCGCGCTGGGAGTGGATTGCCGCGCTCAAGGATGCGGTGAAGATTCCCGTCATCGGCAACGGAGATATTCGTTCGCCTGAAGACGCCGCCGCCATGGTCGCCGAGACCGGATGCGACGCCGTCATGATCGGCCGCAGCGCCGCCTCCAACCCGTGGATCTTCCGCCAGATCGAGCAGTACACTCGCACCGGCCGCTACGACACGCCCACCGAAGCCGACCGCTACAGCATGATCCGCACCTACTTCACCATGCTGGCCGACGAGCAGGTACCTGGCGCGGCCGGCAAGATGAAGCAGTTCGCCGCCTGGTTCACCCACGGCGTCGCTCACGGAGCCCAACTCCGCAAGGCGGTGTACGAGTCCCACAACGAAGCCGAAATCCTCGCCGCCGTTGACCGCTTCTTCGAGGCGTTGCTCTCAGACCAATTAAAGCCCGTCGCTCCCAGTGCATATCCGCCACCATTTATCGATCCCTGCACTTGCTTTTAGCTGGCAACTAACCACGGCAACTTTCTTCGCTACCACCACCTCAGTGGTATTGACATTGTGAAGTTTTAGCACCATAGTCACAGACCAATCGTAGCGTGACTATTTTTGGCCAACCAAAACTCAGATCACGCGAGATTGTCTCCACTTGATCGGTGAAGTTTGGCACCTGATCCGACTCATCCCTCATCGGCCCATTCCGGGGCACTAGATCGGCTTCCTTAGCCCGACTTGCAACAAGCTCACAGCAGCTCCTTTTTCTGCTTCGGCTTTCAGCTCATGCGCCGTTCGTCATCTTCGCACAAGCTGAACGCAAATCGTTGAGGACCTTTGTCCATCTGGAGCTCTCTCCCGACGGAAGAGGGAGTCCCTGTCTTCATATCGCACTGATTCGTTTCGCTGTCGCTGCACACAGTAAGGAAGCAGGCCTTCCAGGCCTGCGTACGAGTACGGATAGAGTCGGCCTTAAGAGCTTGCCCCTGAGCGAAGCCGAAGGGCTGGCGTCGAATCCGTGGTAAATACTCAGGGGCTTCAGCCCCGAAAAGCAGCGCGGCGGAACGAACAGAAACCACGAAAAGGGGCGAATATGAAAACCAATGCTTGCTTGTCAGTAATCACGTTGTCTTTGATTGCGCTGGTACTCATGTGCGGACTTGCAGCGTCCGCCCAGAACCCGGTCGCGCAACAGCCGCCCACCAGTTCCATCCCCAATCTCATTCGCTATGGCGGAGTGCTCAAGGACGCCGACGGTGCCGTGCTTGCTTCCCAGACGCTTGGCATCACCTTCGCCCTCTACAAGCAGCAGGACGGAGGTGTCGCTCTGTGGACGGAGACCAGCAACGTCACCACCGACGCTGCCGGACAGGTACAACGTGATGTTGGGTAGCTCCAAGCCGGAAGGAGTGCCCGCCGAATTGTTTTCTGACCAGGAGCAGCGCTGGCTGGCGGTGCAGGTTCAGGGACAGCCCGAGCCATCCCGCGTCCTGCTGGTGAGCGTGCCCTACGCCTTCAAAGCTCACGAAGCGGAGACGCTCGGCGGCTTACCCGCATCGGCGTTCGTCAAGACCGCTCCTGATGCAACCAACAGCGGATCTGCGGATGCAGGAATTACGGTGAACGCGTTGAACATCGCCGCGAACACAGGCACTACCATGAGCGCAAAAGTCGCTGCGGGTTCGGCTAAGGCAGGCCCCTTGTCCCTTATTGACTGCGGGACTATGGCGCTAGGTTACATTCCCTGGGTGTTCGCCGTATCGACCACTCCACCATATGTCGAACTGTGCGACTCCGTTATCTTTCAGCAGTTTGCTGCTGGGCCGACTAATAACTTCGTGGGCATCCAAACCGCCACCCCAGGGGCGCAACTCGATGTTAACGGAGGTGTCACATCGGGCATCAACACCACCAATAACAGAAAAGCCTACATGATCGGCTTGAACACAGTGCTGAGCATTTTCGGCACACAGAATCTCTTTACCGGCGTGGGTGCGGGTACCAGTAACGCTACCGGCCACGACAATACCTTCTCCGGCTTCCAAGCTGGTAACGCCAATGTCGGTGGTCTCGACCCGTTGGGCAGCTACAACACTTTCTCTGGGTCTCAGGCAGGCTTATTCAACAATACTGGCTTCCAGAACACCTTCTCCGGCTACCACGCTGGCTTCCTCAACAACGCCGGAGACACCAATTCCTGTTATGGCTTCAACTCCTGTTTGCACAACACTACAGGCATTCACAATGTTGCCGTCGGCGCGGGCGCCGGTTTCCGCAATGACGTCGGAAACTTCAACACCTACGTCGGCACCAACTCTGGTTTCGGAAGTATTGTGGGCGGAACAACCGGAAACAACAATACCTTCACGGGGTGGGAGTCTGGCTTTAATTACACGACCGGAGGCAACAACGTCTTTAACGGGTACAGGGCTGGCTTCGCCGACACTACTGGAAATTCCAATATCGCCATTGCTGCCAATGCCGGTAGCACTGCCAACCCCATCCAAAGCAACAACATTTACATCGGCAACCCAGGTCAGAATGAATCCTTCCCTGCCATTCGCATCGGCGTCCAAGGTCTCCAGAAATTTCAGACCTACATCGCTGGCATCTGGCCCACCCTTATTCCGCTTGGAGTACCGGTGTTCGTCGACGCCACCGGCCACCTGGGAATTGGCCTCCCGATCACCAGCACCCCTGTCACCGGCAGTTGCAACCCGCCCGGAGCCTTCTTTTTGACGAAGTGGAATTTGTCGAACAGCGTCCAGTGCAGTCGAATTACCGAGCTCTCGACAGGTACATGGAACGTCGGCATCGGCCCCCTTACCACAAGCCCCACTCGACAGCTTCAAGTTAACGGAGATATCGATATTCCCGTCACGGTTGCGGCCCATTACCAGATCACCGGCCATACTGTGTTAAGCATTGACGGCACCAGTAACGTCTTTGTCGGAGTCGGCGCTGGGGTCACCAATCCTGGTGGCCAGCAGAACACCTATACCGGCGAGGACGCTGGTGCCGGCAGCGACGGATATGGCAACTCCTTTTACGGATGGCTTGCTGGCGCGAGCAACACAAGTGGCCTTGATAACACCTGTGTTGGCTGGAAGGCTTGCGTTGGCCTCGTGAAGGGCATCTACAACACGTTCCTGGGCGCCGCTGCGGCCAGCAGCTTCAACGGCAACTACAACAGCTTCGTCGGTTACAGCGCTGGTGTCTCCAACACGGCCGGCAACAACAACATTTATGTGGGCTCCGGCGGCGTCGCCGCCGAATCCAGCAGAATTCGCATCGGAGGAGCCGTTTTCGGCACCGGCTTCGGCCCGCAGACCGACACTTACATCGCGGGCATCTACCATAGCGCGATGTCCAGCCCTCCCCTCCCCTACGAGACGGTTTGCGTTGACTCGAGTGGAAAGCTTTTCTCAGTGACAAATTCCTCCGGGTGCAGCCCATCCTCGCGGCGCTTCAAGGACCAAATCGCCGATATGGGTGACAGCAGTAACAAGCTATTTCAGTTGCGCCCGGTCACCTTCTACTACAAGCCGCAGAACGACGATGGGTCCCACCTGCTGCAATACGGGCTGATCGCCGAGGAAGTGGCCAAGGTCTTTCCCGAACTGGCAGCCTACGAAAAAGACGGCACCACGCCCTACACGGTTAAGTATCAGTTGCTGACTCCCATGCTGCTGAACGAATTGCAGAAGCAGCACGCCGTCGTCAGCGCCCAGCAGCAGCAATTGGAGACTCAGGGGCAGAAGATGCTGGCTCAGCAGCACGAAATCGAAGGTCTGAAGTCACAACTGCAGCTGCAGAACGCAGCCTTCCAGGAGCGCCTCTCGCGACTGGAATCCCTAGTCACCACCCAAATGCAAACCGCGGCTGCAGACAAACCAGCTCAGGCGACAACCAACGCCAGCGGCGGATTACAGTAGTTCGAAACCTAAACGGACATGGCGGAACTCAAGTATCGAGTTCCGCCATGCACGCCTGCCTATTTCTTTACGACCAAGCCTTATCCGTGCGATCCGTGTAAATCCGCGGCTGCCTTTGCTTTTCGCTAGTGCGCATGCTCCGGCATCATCCCGTGCACGTGCTCCTCGCCCGGCGCGCCGTGCTTCAACTCAAACTTCTTGTAGCTGACGGGCGTCAGCTCCGGCGAGTCTTCCTTGATGTGATACGCCGCATCCATCCCCACGTTCGCGAACTTCTGCTCCGTCTTCGACGTCGGCCAAGTGATCTCGATCTGCGAAATGCTGGTCGCATCGCCCACTCCGATGTGCTGCCGAATCGGATTGCCCCCGAAGCTCGACCCATACCCCACCGTGCGGTAGATATGTCGCGGCCCGGCAGGCGTTTCGGCGGTCACGTCGATACGCGCCCCAAACGCCGCGCGGTTGCTGGTCACACCCTGCAGCTCGAGCGAGATCCAATGTCCAGGATGTCCCGGATTCTCAAACAGCACACTCTGATACGTGTCCCCCGGCAGCGCGCCGCCAATCTCCTCGAAGATGTCTTCATCGCCATCGTTATCGATGTCGCCGAACGCTACCTGGTGTCCCTTCTGCAGATGCCCGAACCCACCCGACGTGGTCACGTCCTGAAAATCCTTGCCGCCATTGTTGCGGAACATGCGATTGGGCAGCAGCGCTTCCAGCTCCGACGTGCCGGTGCCAATGTAGATGTCGAGCCAGCCATCGTTGTCCAGATCGCCAAAGCTCGCGCCCATCGCCAGGATGGCGCGGTCCAGGTGCACCTGCTTGGTCACGTCGGTAAACGTGCCGTCGTGATTGTTGTGATAGAGCCGCGGCGTCTCGGCCTTGTAGGGCTTTCCCAGCTCGAACGCGCCAATATCGTTCAGCGTGTCGTTGTAATAGCCGGCGGCGAAGATGTCGGGCCAGCCATCATTGTCATAGTCAAAGAACCACGTCGCGAAACTATGCATCGGCTCCGCCACTCCCGCCTGCGCCGTCACATCGGTAAACTTCCAGCGATCGGCCCGCGGATGCTTCGGATCGCGCGGCCCGTCATTGCGGAATAGCATGTTCGGCTGGGTCTTGCGCGAGATATACAAATCGGGACGCCCATCATTATTGAAGTCGCCCCACGCCACGCCCTTCACGAAGCCCAGGTCCGAAAGTCCGTCGGGCACCGCAACTTCGGTGAATGTGCCATCGTGATTGTTGTGGAACAACTGCGAAGGATGCTTCTCCGGCCCTGTCGTCTCGTGCCCCACAAACAAGTCGAGCCACCCGTCGTTGTCAAAATCCGCCCACGCCGCCGCCTGCGTAGGATGCAGCGACATCAGCCCTGCCTTCTTGGTCACGTCGTCGAAGGTGCCGTCGCCATTGTTATGCAGCAGCGACAGCGGATACTTCCCGTGCTCCCGCCACCAGCCTCCGCGCAGCACCACCAGGTCGGGATGGCCGTCATTGTCGTAGTCCACCGCGACTATGGTCAGCCCCCCCACTTCGCCGGTCAGCCCGGCTTCTTTGGTGCGGTCCGTGAAGGTGCCGTCTCCGTTGTTATGGAAGAAGCGCAGCTGGTCGAGCGGGCCTGACGACGAGATCATCAGGTCGAGCAGTCCATCGCCGTCGAAGTCCTCCATGGCCACGCCACCCGCGTGTCCGGTGACATCCACACCTACGCTGCCCGCCACGTCGGGAAATCGGCCAATATCGTAATCCGACTGAAACAGGCTGGGCGGCGCCAGCCATTGCGGCGGAACATCCTGCGGCCAGCGCCCCAACTGCATATAGGCAAGGTTGATCATCCACAGCGCCATCAGGTTCTTTGGGTCGCGCTGCAGCGTGACCGTCAGCTCGCGGATCGCCCCCTGCGCGCCCCGCTTTTCCGTATGAATGGCCGTACCAGTGAGCGGGAAGATGCAGGAATTCTGGTTGTGATGCTTGAGGCAGTTTTCCTGCTCGCCCAGCCGCAGGTACGACAGCGCCAGCGTGTCGCGCAGATGCTGCTCTGAATAAGGATCGAGCCGGATCGACAGCTCGTCGCAACGTTTGCGGATCAGCTCAATCTGCTGCACCGCTCCAGCGCTGTCACCCGCGCGCAACAGGTTCTCCGCCAGCGCCCAGCGGTCGCGCAACTCATCTTTCCAGCTTGTGTCGTTGACCAGCTTGAGCTTGAGTTCGGTGGCGCGTTCGGCATCTTTAGTGGGATCGGTAGCGACATCCTGCTCGGCGTAGATCTTCACCAGCAACTCATTCATTTCCCTGGTGCTGGGAGCTTGGTAGAACTGCGCCGGTTGGCCGGGCGACAGCGTCTGTGACGCGCCCGGCGTCAACAGGATTGTAACTACGAAACCAAAGAGGATTAGTCGCCCCATTGTGGACCGGAAACTTCTTTAGAATTTGGGGAAGCGCAACGACCCGATGCTAACACACGCCTTTTCGGACGCTTTGGAGGTGAGGGTCTCTTCCCGCGAAGTCTGTGTTTGCCTTGGCTCTTAGGATCTCATTCTTATCCGTGTCATCGGTGGAGATCCCTGGTTGCTTTTGCCTTTGACCGGGAAGGATCCGCGCCCGTCCGCGTAATCCGCGGTTGCCATTGTCTTTCCGCCTTAGATTGATCCGTGGAAATCTGTGGCTGCTTTGATTTTGACTTGGCTTTCGTCTTTCTGTCCTAAATCGATCCCTGGCAGAACTTGCCTTTTGCCCGTTCGCCCATAGAGCGAAAATCTAATCCAGCAGCACGCTTGGGTTCTTCTTCGCAATGTGCAACAGCTTGAGCGTAGCCTGGCGCGGTTCGCGGATTCCCTGTTCCCAGCTTTCCACCGCGTTCGAGCTGACATTAAGTAGGCGCGCCAGCAACGCCTGGCTGGCATTGAGGCTGGCCCGCAGGGCGCGGATGTCGGCTGGCTTCAGCGGCTTGGGCCGCGTCGGCAACTCGGTTGTGCGCAGATCGAGGCCACTCTTGGACGGCTTTGCAGCTACTGTCTCGGGCTGGCCATGTTTCTTCTTGCCCTTCTTCTTGTCTTTCTTGCCCACGTCTCACCCCTTCTTGTGCCACATTGTGGTAGTACCACAATGTAGGACACTCGGCCCACTCGGTAAATAGCACAAAAGCGCCATAACCCTCCCCACGTTATTGCCTAACCGGCCGCGCCACGGGACGCCCCTTGTCTCCCATCTCCACGTACGCCCAGGGTGTCTCGTGGTCGTGAGTGAAGACCACTAGCCACTTTTCCGGAATCGCCTCGGCATAAAACTTGTGACGGTTGTCGATGCAGGTCAATGGGTACAGGTCGTAGCCCATCACCCAGGTAGGATCGAGATGGTGCGTCGTCGGGATCAGGTCGCTCGCGTAGCACACTGCTGTGCCGCCGCTGCGCACCACGACAATCTGCATGTCTCGGGTGTGTCCCGGAAATACGCGCACGGAAATGCCTGGCGCGATTTCGGCATCCCCGTCGAGCAGCGCCATCTGTCCGCTCTCGACCAGCGGGTCGTAGTTGTCGGTCAGGTAGCTCACCCGGTCGCGTTCGTGCTGCTCGTGCGCGTGCGCCAGCTCGCCCTTCTGTACGTAATACTTAGCCCGCGGAAAAGTTGCCACCGCCTTGCCGTCACGATAGTGGGTGTTCCATCCGCAGTGATCGAAGTGCAAGTGCGTGTTGATGACGATATCGATTTCGTCGGGCGACACGCCAGCTTCCTCAAAGCTCTTCATCAGCCGGACCTGGTTCTTGTAGATGGAGCGGCTTTTTTCGTTGAGCTTCGGCCCAATGCCCGTCTCAATCAGGATGGTGCGCTTGCCGTCGCGCACCAATAGAGAATTCGTTCCCACGGTGAGCATGTTGCGCGCGTCGGGCTGAATGCGCTTCTCCCAAAGCACCTTGGGCACAACGCCGAACATGGCACCCCCGTCGAGCTCGTAGGTCCCGTCGGAGAGAATCGTCAGTTCGTTGTCGCCAACCGTCAGTCTAAGCACAAGCCATCCCCCTAATTCTCGAGACCTGTCGGGTCGGAGTTCTTCCATTCGTCGCCATAAGACGCGTGGAAGAATCACATAACTATATGATAAATAAACTACTTACTAGATAATGTAGCGATGATGCGGTCAAAATCGTCGAGCGACGAATACTCCAGTAGGATCTTCCCTTTTCCTTTTCGGTCGGTGATGGTCACCCTCACCCCCAACGCCCGTTCCAGTTCCTTTTCGGCTTCCTTGACGTTCGGATCTACCTGCCGTACCTTCTCGACTTTCTCCGGCGGATGCATCAGGTTGGCGACCGCATCTTCGGTCTGGCGCACCGAAAGCGACAGGACGGCCACCCGCTTCGCCAGATTCAACATCGCTTCTTCGGAATCGAGTCCCATTAATGCCTTGGCATGACCGAAGGTGATCTGGTTGGCTTCGACGAGACTCTGCACGGGCTCCGGAAGACGCAGCAAACGCATGTAGTTTGCCACCGAGGACCGATCCTTACCGGTGCGCTGCGCCATCTGCTCCTGGGTCAGGCCAAACTCGCGTCCCAGCCGATCGAAAGCGCGCGCTTGCTCGACAGGGTTCAAGTCCTCCCGCTGGAGGTTCTCGATGATGGTCATCTCCATCGCCTGCTCGTTTGATACTTGCCGAACGATGGACGGCACCGTCGCTTTCCCTGCCTGCTGCGAAGCCAGCCAGCGGCGTTCGCCGGCGATAAGTTGATACCGTCCCCCGGGGATTGCACGCACCGTAATAGGTTGCAGAACGCCGGTGGCCTTGATGGAATCGGCCAACTCCCGCAGCGCCGACTCATCCGCATGGCTGCGGGTCTGGTAGGGATTGCGGTCGATTAATTCGATCGCAAGCTGGTGAATCGCCTCGCCCTGGTGCACCACCGGGGACGGTGGAGCTGCGGCTGGAGCTTGGCGCGAGGGCAAAAGCGTGTCCAATCCGCGGCCCAGAACTTTTCGTTTGTCCATCATAACTCATCTCTTTCTAAGTATTTAGCCAGCGGCTTCCGGCTGCGCGGCGGAGGCTGGTTGTGTCCTCGGATGGTTGGTTCGCTCCATAATCTCTTGCGCCAATTGCAGGTAAGCCTCGCATCCCCGCGAACGAGGATCATAGAGCAGCGCCGGTTTCCCGTGGCTCGGTGCCTCTGCCAACCGGATATTGCGTGGAATCGTCGTTTCGCACATCAGGTCGCCAAAGAATCCCTTTAAGTCAGCCGCGACCGACTGCGCCAGGTTCGTACGGTCATCGAACATGGTGATCACAACGCCCTCGACCGCCAGCCCTCGGTTCAATTCATGCTTAATCCGGTCGATGGTATCGAGCAACTCAGTGACGCCTTCCAAGGCGAAATACTCTGCCTGCATTGGGATCAGCACGGCGTCGGCCGCCACCAGTGCGTTGAGCGTGAGCAAGTCGAGCGCCGGCGGGCAGTCGAGGATGATGAACTCGTAGTTCTGGCGCACCGGTTCGAGCGCGTACCGCAGCCGATATTCACGGTGATCAACAGGAACCAACTCGATATTGGCGCCAATGAGGTTCTTGTGCGCGGGGATGGCGCTGAGATTCTCAACTTCCGTCGTGCTGCTGGCGTCAGCTGCAGAGACCTCACCCATCACGACTTGGTATGTATTCGGGCGGTTGGGATCGCGGCTGAAACCAACGCCGCTGGAGGCGTTCGACTGGGGATCGCAATCGACCAACAACGTCTTTGCGCCTAAGGATGCCAGAGACGCCGCAAGATTGATGGCAGTTGTGGTTTTGCCCACTCCGCCCTTCTGGTTGGTGACAGCGATGACCCGGCCCACGATAAGGGAATCCTCGGAGAAAAGCTTAGACTTCGCTGAGACCGAGAGCAACCTCATTGGCTGGTCGCGGAGCAGTTTCCATAGGAAAAACTGTGCAATACTCGCATGTCTCTCCGGAAGCCGCTGATTCGGTGGCAGGTAGGCGAGCGGCTAAGCTGTGAGTATCTGGGGCGGAATTGTTCCACGTGGAACAGTGCGAGATTGTGCGCGCTGTGTTGGCGCGATACGAACAGCGCAGACTTGCCTAGCTCTTGCCGCACTGCCCCTTATACGCGCGGCCCGATGTTCCACGTGGAAACGTCGGTTGAGAGGGCATCTCAGTGGGAATAGCCTAGCGGTTATACGGATACTAGAGCTCGCCAGAAACGATCACACTACAAGCAATAATCAAGGCATATTTCCCACTGGAGTTAACAATTACAGATTAATGTTATACATATCTCCCACTTAGACATAATCTAAACTCATTGCGCCGCCGATTGCCAAGCTGACCGACGGGATCGGTTTATAGTGAGCCAGATGCGCAAGTCGATTAACTCTGTGATTTTATATAAATCCCACTCATAACTATTAAATAGCGTTATTTTTGTTTGTTTTTCCACTGGAGCCATTCTTATCGCTAGTTATGCTATACATTTTCCCATTAGCACAGATCGCTGGTTGCTCCATGGAACTGAGACGGAGGGACTGAATCGCCATTCGCGTCCGAGTGCGAGCTCGGCGAACTCAACTTGGTTCGCACCGATCAGCAGGCAGAGTGTCCCACCTTGGGCCGTGAGCGATGCGGCAACTGGCAGAGCACTGTGGAACTTCTCGACAGCGCGCATGGTGACGACGGATGCGCTTCGGTTCCAATTCTCAGCGCGACCGCAGAAAACCTCCGTATCTTCAATGCCCGCGGTCCGGATGACCTCGCGAAGAAACGTCGCCTTCTTGTTCCGCGATTCGATCAGCGTTAGCTGTATTTCCGGCGCGAAGAGCTTGATGGGGATGCCGGGAAACCCTGCGCCAGAACCGATGTCCGCCAGCGTGAGCGCAACGCCAACCGGCGCGGCGAACGCGGCGGCATTGCGCAGCGTTCGTGCTGCGAACAGCGACTCGCCGAAATGGCGGGTGACGATTTCCTCGGGGTCGCGAATCGCGGTCAGGTTGATGCGGGCGTTCCAGCGCAGCAGCAGCTCCAGGTACGTTTGTAACCGGGCGGCGAGGCTCGGAGACACGGGTTCGCCACCCAGGAAGGGCTCGAGCAGCGCAGCGATGCGGGCGGCGTCCATCGCTGTCAGCATAGCGCACGTGGCCTAAGATGCAGCGTTAGTTTAATGGTTGCGCAACTTATAGACTAAGCCTGATCCTCTCGACTCTTCCGCTCCCGCGATCCGGAAGGCGCGGCGCGCAGATACTGCGACGGCCACTCCGCCTTATGGTGCAGGGCTTCGGCGGCGTGCAACGGCCAATAGGGATCACGAAGCATCTCACGGGCCAGTAGCACCAGGTCGGCTTGTCCCGTGCGCAGGATGCACTCGGCTTGCGCGGGCGCTAGGATCATGCCCACCGCTCCGGTGGCGATGCCGGCTTCACGGCGAATTCGCTCAGCGAACGGAACCTGGTATCCCGGGCCCACCGGAATCGACGCATAGGGCACCAGACCGCCAGACGAACAGTCGATGAGATCGACGCCCGCGGATTTCAACAACTTCGCCAGTTCCACGGATTCGTCGAGGTTCCAACCCCCCTCAGCCCAGTCGGTGGCCGAGACACGCACGAAAAGAGGAAGACGCTCCGGCCATTTGGCGCGCACGGCGTCCACCATCTCCAGCACGAAGCGCACGCGGTTGGCAAAGCTTCCGCCATAGTCGTCGGTGCGCTGGTTGCTGAGCGGGGAAAGGAACTGGTGGCCGAGATAGCCATGGGCAGCGTGCAACTCGATAACCTCGAACCCCGCGTCCAAAGCGCGCGTCGCGGCTGTAGCGAAATCCGCGATGGCCTGGCGGATCTCGTCTTTCGTCATCGCCGTTGGGGTATGGTATTCCGGCGAAAATGCAATCGCCGACGGAGCTATTGGCTGCCATCCTCCATCAGCAAGCTCAACTCGTCCGCCGCCCTTCCACGGCGCGGGTGTGCTGGCCTTGCGGCCGGCGTGGGCCAACTGGATCCCGGCGACGCTTCCCTGCGATCGGACAAAGCGCACGATGCGCGCCAGCGGCTCGACCTGCGCATCGGACCAGAAGCCCAAGTCTTCGGGGCTGATGCGTCCAACCGGAGAGATGGCTGCCGCCTCGGTCAAGACAAGTCCAGCGCCACCAACCGCGCGGCTCCCGAGATGTACGAGGTGCCATTCGTTGGCCAGTCCGTCGACGCAGGAGTATTCGCACATGGGGGACACGGCGATCCGGTTAGGTAACGTGACGCTTCGCAAGGTGAGAGGTTCGAACAAACAAGCCAAATGAAGGGTCCTTTCTTCGACTGCAGGAAATCTTCTGATGCTCTTAGCGGACTGCAAGGTGCGACGCGGCGTCTCCGAGCATGACGGCTCGCCCGCGCCGACGACATGCGCGATATTGTAAGTAATATAGATACTATTCATTCCTGGAGTGATGGCCGACGAACGGATGGCAGCGCCGTCCGCGCATCGAGGCCGCGTCAATCGAGAATCTCATGGAAACGACAAACAAGATCTATCAAGGAGTGACGCTGCATGGACTGCCCGTGCAGATTGAATTGCAATGGCCGTTCCACCCGTCGCAGGGAGGCAGCGACTGGCATGTGCTGCACGGAACGCTGCGGTTGGCCGATGGCGGTCCACTGCACGCCGATGTGGCGCTGAACTTGTCGCAGAGCATCAACGAAGTTTTGCCCAAGCGCGATGGCGACCTGGCATTCTGGGTGGCGATCAATACAGCGCGCAAAGCGCTCGATGACAAGCAACTGCAATTGTTGAAATCGGGCAAGCGGCAGCCGGTACCGGTCTCGAGCCGCTGCTACAGCCTTCGCCGCCAGCAATTCACCTTCTGGCATGTCACGCCGGAGGACATCGAGAAATTCGTCGCAGCCAAGATCTTCTGGGCCGGTGGATTAGAACGTCAACCGGTACTGATCGCAGATCCCTGCGATGCCATGTATCTCGACGCGGCCGATGAGCATATGCAGGAAAAATTGATGGCAGCCGCCAAACAGTTGGCGTCAAGCGGGCTGGTAGATGTGTCGGGGGATCATGCGCGCGCGACTGAGGCGCTGGTGAGCCGGGCAGCCGAGTTTCACGCGGCGAAAGAACAGCGGCTCGACGAGTTGCACGCGAAGCACGCGTTCGAGCGGGCATAAGAAAGTCAAAAGCAAAAGCAGCCGCGGATTTGCACCGATCGGCACGGATAAGACTTGGGCGTAAGAACCGAGGCAACTCGGATTTCCCTGGAAGCGATCTATTCACCGGGCAAAGGATGTTGCTGTTCGCTGGCGGTGGGTACAAGCTGGAAGTACACCTGCTTTGGTAACTGCGTGTCCCAGTACCCACTCAGTTTCGCGTAGCCAACCAATCCGAAAAAGACTAGCGCGATACCAGCGGCCATGCCCCACGCGGGAACTGCACGTTTCCCGGGCGCAGCCAGAACCAGCGCATTCTTAGCGGGACAAACCGCAATACATTCCAGGCATCCCGTACATTCGGCGGAGTGAATCTGCACTAACTTGTCCACGGGAAGCGCAGCGGGACATACCTTAGCGCACTTGGCACAGTCGATGCAGGCGGGTTCGCTACGCGTAATGCGCAGTGGGCTGACGAGCGCCGCCAGTCCCATCAGCGCGCCGTAAGGACAGAGATAGCGGCACCAGAAATTCTGCACGAAGATCGACGCAACGATCAGGCCGAGGATTACGAATGCCGCTGTGCCGCCGAGATAGCGGAAGAAGTTGAGCATGCGCACATCGACGATGAGTCCATAGGGAGTGGTGAGGAACTCAGCGATAGCGGCCGCCGACATGGTAAAGACGGCGTAAGCGAAGAAAGCCAGCAGAAGATATTTCAGGCTGCGGAGCGGTCTGTCGAGCCAGCGGGGCAGAACAAAATTGCGTCCAAACGTGGAGCGGCCGAGCTTCCACAGATATTCGGAGAGCGTTCCGATAGGGCAGAGCCAGGCGCAGAACGACTTACGCAGCAGAAACGACATCAGCAGGAATGCGGTGAAGAGGAAGAACCCGGCGGGATGAATGCGCGGGATCTGGCCCGTCAGCAGGACGTACTTGAATTGCATAAGTCCTGCGATGGGGAGCCAGCCCTCGATACCGGCTGGACGAGCCACAGCGAGGGCCGCTCCGGCGGATTCAGCCCAGCGCACCCACTGGTAGAACTGCATCCCGATCCAAAGATTCAGGGCGAGAAACGCGAGTTGGAAACCTAACCGGACCGGCTGCGAGTAATCGCGGTCGGTACGGCGAATGAGTTTCTTGCGTGGAGCGGCCGAGGCGACCAACTTCGGCCGGAGCATTGCGCCGGAGCTTAGGTCTTCCCTGTTATCAGCCGGACTTGGTCTTGTGTTCAACGCTGCCTTGCCTCCTTCTCAGGCTAATCAAGCGGGGTGCGGGCCGCTATGACTTCAGTCACAACCCGGGGAAGTGGGCGCTCAACGGCTGAAATCAAGATGGCCCGGCGCAGTTTGCGACGCGGGACCACGGTGGGGACGTGGAAATTGGGTGCTGCGGCGTGTAAGATGCCGCTAATCGGCGACCCAGACGATCTGCCCACCACCGGGCAGGGGCCGTACGGCACAACAAACCCCGGGAGTGCGGCGAGGAAACCTCGCAACCGAAGGAGTTACACCAATGAACAAGAAACAGTTGCTGATTATTGCAATCGTAGGATTGATGCTATCGCTGGGGGCAGGTCCGGTACTGGCGCAGACCACCGCAACTGATACCGCAACCACTACCACTAAGAAGGCAAAGGCCGATGCGGACAAGGCCGCAGACGCAACTGCTGACACCACGAAGCAGGCGGCATCGAAGACCAAAGCCGAGGCAAACAAGGCCGCGGACGCAACTGCCGCCGCCAGCAAGAAAACAGCGACAAAGACGGCTGCAGAAACGACGAAAGCGGCTGACGCCACCGCCGATACCACCAAGAAGTCGGCCGCGAAGACGAAGGCCGAGGCAGACAAAGCCGCGGACGCGACTGCCGCCGCCAGCAAGAAGACAGCGGCGAAGACGGCCGCTGACACGACCAAGCCTGCGACCGCGGCAGCAGCACCGGCCGCTAGTGCACCTGCAGGCGCAACGCCGGCAGCCAAGCCTGCGGCCGCGAAAGCGGCAGCTGCAGGTCCTCCTCCGCAGAAGGGAATGGTGTGGGTCAACACCGACAGCGGCGTCTACCACAAGGAAGGCACTCGGTATTACGGCAAGACGAAGCAGGGCAAATACATGACCGAGGCCGATGCGCAGAAAGCGGGCTATAAGCCGTCGAAGTCAGGGAATTAGGACGCGGAGAAGGCGTCGGTCAAAGACAAATCACCACTGAGGCACAGAGACACGGAGAAGGCAAAGGTCAAAAGCGACCACGGATCAACACGGATGACAGGGATCAGACAGAGGCGCAAAAGCTAGAGCTTGTTCTATTCGCGTTCTCAGCGAAGTCCGCGGTTGCGGTGGGCCTTCTGTCCTAAATTGATCCGTGTTGATCCGTGCAAATCCGCGGCTGCTTTTTTTCTTCGTACCTCCGCGGCGAATTGGCTCAGGCCGACGTTGGTTGCCGGCGCGACTGGATCTCAATGAAGACGTTGATGAGCGACACCGCCGCGGGGGTTACGCCGGGGATGCGGCTGGCTTGTCCGAGAGTGCGGGGACGCACGTGGGTGAGCTTCTCGTTCATCTCGCGCGAGAGGCCCGAGACCTTTCCATAATCGAACCAGTCGGGGATGGTTCGTTGCTCGGACCGCTTTAGCCGCTCGATCGACTTGGTCTGCTGGTCGAGGTAGCCGGCGTACTTGATTTCGGTCTCGACGGATTTGAGTTCGTTGCGGATTGCAGTTGTAAGGCGGAAATCATTGGTCCGTGGCTGGTGGCTGGTGGCTGGTTCAGCCGGGTTACTGGTAACTGCTAACTGGCTACCGGCAACTTCTTCGCTTGCGAAAAATGTTGGCATCAGGCGCGCCAGCACGGGAGCGAGTTGCTCGATTCGGATTTCGGGACGCTTCAGGAGTTGCGCCAGCGTTGAGCCAGTGGAATCACAGCCCAGCAACTCGATAACGCCGCGCGTTCTTGCGTCATCGTTCATCTTCTCTACTAACTCGCTGTTCACGCGCGTGCGCTCCAGCAGGTCGCGCATGGCTGTCATGCGTTCCTGTTTGGCCAGGTAGTCAGCCCAGGCTACGTCGTTGATGAGGCCCACGCGGCGGCCGTGCGGTGTGAGACGGCGGTCGGCATTGTCGATGCGCAGGTGCAGCCGGAACTCCGCGCGGGAGGTGAACATGCGATACGGCTCGTTGGTTCCCTTGCTGATCAGGTCATCGACGAGAATTGCCGTGTACGCCTCGGTGCGATCGAGAATTAGTGGCGGCTCGCCCTTGATCTTAAGCGCTGCGTTGATGCCTGCCATGATCCCCTGGCAGGCTGCTTCTTCGTAGCCACTGGTACCATTGATCTGTCCGGCGAGATAGAGACGCGCGATTTTCTTGGTCTCGAGCGTGCGCTGCAGCTCAGTCGGATCGATGGAGTCGTACTCGATGGCGTAACCCGGGCGCAGCATTTCCGCGTTCTCCAGCCCGGGGATCGACTTGATGACCGCAAGCTGCACTTCGATCGGCATCGAGGTGCTCATTCCGTTCACGTAAATCTCGTGCGTGTTCAGCCCCTCGGGCTCGAGGAAGAGCTGGTGCGTCTCCTTGTCGGGAAACTTGGCGATCTTGTCTTCGATCGAGGGGCAGTAGCGCGGCCCAATGGACTGGATCTGTCCGCTGTACATGGGCGAACGCATCAAATTTTCGCGCAGGATGCGATGCGTCTCAGACGTTGTGAACGCGATGTAGCACGGCACCTGCTTGTCGTGGTGTGCCACGCGACGGGTGCGGAAGCTGAACGGCGTGGGATCTTCGTCGCCCGGCTGCACCTTGAACTTCGACCAATCGATGGAGCGTCCGTCGAGGCGCGGAGGCGTGCCGGTCTTGAGGCGGCAGCCGCGCAGGCCCAGCGCCTTGAGCGATTCGCCCAGCAAGACCGCCGCGGGTTCGCCACTGCGTCCGGCGGGATACTGCTGTTCGCCGCAGTGGATCAGCCCGTTGAGGAATGTTCCCGTCGTGACGATGAAGGCCTCGGCGCCGACTGTGCGTCCATCGCGTAACTTGATGCCGCGGATAATCCGAGTCGACAGTTGTCGGTTGTCAGTCGCCAGCTGAGCGGAATCGGAGACTTCTTCACTGGCAACTGGCAACTGGTTACTGGCGACTTCTTCAATAATCAGGTCCGACACTTCCGCCTGCTTGATGTGCAGGTTGGGCTCGGATTCGAGCACCTCGCGCATTTTCAGGCGGTACTGCTGTTTGTCGCATTGGGCTCGCGGCGACCATACGGCCGGCCCGCGCGAAGTGTTAAGCAGGCGGAACTGAATCCCGACCGCGTCGGTGACTTCGCCCATGATGCCGCCTAACGCATCGACTTCGCGGACGAGGTGTCCCTTGGCAATTCCCCCGACGGCGGGATTGCACGACATCTGCGCGATGAGATCGACGTTAAGGGTGAAGAGCGCGGTCTTCAGTCCCATGCGCGCCGCGGCCATGGCGGCTTCGCAACCGGCGTGTCCGGCGCCGACCACCACAATGTCGTAATTTTCAGTGAACTGCGACATCGAAAATCGACCCCACATGTTTCCGGCCAGTGCGGCTGGATAGCTCGATTCTAGCAACCCGCGCGGCACCTTGGCACTGTGCCGGCTTGTACTATAATGTGTTCATGGCAAACACACACAGCGCAACCTTCAGCATACGCCTGAAGCCTGAAACGAAGCGGAAGTTGACCAAGCTGGCAAAGGCTTCGGGCCGGAGCGCGAACTTCCTTATTTCGGATGCGGTCGAGTCCTACGTGGCCGACCAGGAACGGCTTCTGGCCGAGATTCGGCAGGCCGATGACCAGGTCGAGGCCGGCCACTACATCAAGGACGAAGACATGAAGGCGTGGCTGTTGTCGTGGGGCACCGATCACGAACCGCCATTGCCCAAATGCGCCTGCGGAAAGCAGCATCATGGCGAAACGGCGTGACGCCTGAATCTGCTGGCGCGCCACGATCTCCGGGAGCTAAGGGTTCGATCGAAATTGTCTGGTCGCCCCCTGCGCTGGCGCGATTGCAGGAGATCCGGGCATTTGTCGCGCTCGACAAGCCCAAGGCGGCACAGCGGCTGGCGACGCGCATCGTCGCAGTTGTCGAGTCCCTCAGGCAACATCCGTACCTGGGCCGCGCAGGCGCGGACTCTTCCATCCGCGAGTTGGTGATTGGCGGAACTCCGTACGTCGTGCTTTACCGGGTGAGGACCGATCGCGTGACTGTCCTTACGGTTTGGCATGGGGCGCAGCGCAAGTGACGCCGGCTCAGATCGCTCTACAAACTGACCACCGCGCGCTGTCCGTTTCCAGAGCGGCCAAAGTACCGATACACATCCCACGCCGACTGGGCCACGGTCATCACGACAGCCACCACGAGGCAGAGATGCGCCACGTGGTTGATGCCCTTCATAACCGGTTGGAGGTTCGGATCAATGGCGTCGCCAACAACGATCAAGTCGGCAGCGTTGATCAAGAAATAGAGCACGAGCAGGCTTATGGCGCGGTGGAGCACCGTAATGGCGAGCCGTCCGTTTTCCCAACCGGGCCGAAGCAGAGCGATTGCGTGGCGCACCATCTCCGCCACGATCGACACCACGAACAACGGATAAACCGATTGCCACACTGGTCCGAAGCGCACGTAGGCAATTCCGGGCCCGAAGATGAGGAACTGATGTTTCAATCCCACCAGCCACCAGATGCCGAAGATTGCCGTGAAAATGATCGCCGCGATGGACTCCGTGGTCGAGGGCTGCTTCTGAGTCTTGGAAAGCTTTGGCAGTTTTCGCGCATCCCAATTGCTAAACAAGTCGAACTTCGCCTGAAAGTAATCCAGAAGTGCGCACGCAATCGTGACCGAGGCAAATGCCGTGATAATGGCCAGCGGCAGACGGGCGAGAGATCCGAGAGCCGCTGCCAGTCCGGCGCCGGTGACTGAGAGCATCACCGAGCCAATCGACATGGCAAACACCACCACCACCAAGACCCACCGCAAGACGATCCAATAAATGGGGAACACCACCGGACCAATCAGGTATTGCTGCTTGCGGTAGCGCGACGCCACCTGCACGGGGTGTCCGAGTTGCTTCAGCAGCGCCACCAGCTCGTCTTCGCTGAGCGGACGGCCGAGGGCGGCTTCCTTCTCTTCAACCTGCGAGAGGATTTCGTCAGTCAGTTCGCGGATGACATCATTTTGCTGCGCCTTGGGCAGGGCGATTTTCACGGCTTGCAGATAACGGTCAATAAGTTCCATGACGATGCTCCTGTTACAAGATTTCTTCGATGGATTCGGGCGTCTTGCCGGAGGCGGACGCCGCTTCGGTGGGACCCGGGTTCGGGGTGTCCGAGCGCTTCAGGATCGCTTCCAAGGATGAGTACATGGTTTCCCAGTCAGTCAAAAGCTGGCCGAGGATGAGTTCGCCCTCTGGCGAAAGCCGGTAGAAGCGCTTATTGCGTTTGTCCTGTTCGCGCCACTCGCTGGCCAGCAGACCCTGGGTCTCCAAGCGGCGCAGCAGCGGATAAAGTGTTCCTTCGTCGATGGCTATCCCATTCTCTGCTAGCGACTTACGAAGGGTGTAGCCGTATTGCTCGCTGCGAAGTTCGGCGAGAACGGCCACGATCAAGCAGCCGCGGCGGAGCTCAAGTCGAAGGTTTTCTAAGACTTCAGGGTTGATTGTGATGTCCACTGTACGAGACATAGTGTACGACACACACTGTATGACGCACAGTATATGTTGTCAAGAGAAAAATACGGAGAAGAAGAAATTTAGGGCAACCACGGATTGGCACGGATCTTACGGATAGGGGGCACGTGCGAAGAGCCAAAGCAAAAGCGACCGCAGATTGCGCAGATATCGCGGATTTTCTCTGGGTACAACCACGGAACTTATCCGCGCGATCAGCATTATCCGCGGTTTGAGACTTCTTCCTTCCTATCCATGCAATCCGCGTGAATCCGCGGCTGCCTTTGCTTTTCGTGGTCCTCGCGATAACCTCAACTCATGGCCAAAGAAATTCCCATTGGTGCGCGCGGCGAAGCGGAAACCACCGTCGAGTTCAAGAACACTCTCTCAGCGTGGAAGCCGGAATTGCCGCCGGTGTACTCCACGCCCAACATGATTGGCATGATGGAAGCTGCTGGGTACAACGCGCTGCATCCCTTCTGCGAAGGCGACGAGGTGAGCGTGGGAACGGCAATCAACATCGTGCACCGCGCTGCGGCGACGATCGGGATGAAGATCAAAACCGAAGCGGTGCTGGAGACGTTCGATGGCCGCTTCTACTCCTTCAAGGTCAGTGCGCACAACGGGCACGAGGTGATCGGACACGGCACGATCGCACGCGCGATCGTGAGCAAGAGCAAGTACGAAGAGAAGCAAAGACAAAAACTAAAAGCGTTAGCCACGGATTAACGCGGACAAAAACAGATCGATTTTCTTTCGTGAGGTCAAACTGCATGTGCAGGAACATCAAGACGCTCTTCAACTTCGATCCGCCGGCTACTGAGGCAGAGACTCGTGCCGCGGCGCTCCAGTATGTGCGAAAGATCCCCGGTTCAACAAGCCATCGAAAGCGAATGAAGCGATGTTCCAGGCTGCGGTCGATGACGTCACCGCTGTCTCAATCAAACTTCTTGGCGCGTTAGAGACGAATGCCCCGCCGAAAAATCGCGAAGAAGAAGCTGCGAAAGGAAAGGCGCGGGCGGCAGAGAGGTTCGGGGGGTAGAACTGGGCAACGGCAGGTCAGCCGCTCGTTCTTCGAACACTTAGACGTGTACAAACCCAACCAGTTTAGGTTATCCTTAAAGTAATGGCGTCGCTTCGATTCGGCAGCGTCCTGTTCGTTGCATATCCGCAGGATCACACGCCGCGCCACGTCCACGGGTTTCTCCAGGAGGCCGAAGTGATTGTCGATTTGGGTGACGACAGAACTGTAGGCTTGGCAAACCGGCCAGACGCTATCCGCCCGCCGAACGCGAAACGCAGTTCAGTGCGCCGCATCCTGAACGTGGCTACCGAGCACTTCGACGAACTCGTTGCCCTGTGGGAGAAGATGCATGACTAAACCAAAGGCGAGAATCGCTGTTACCGACGAACAAATCGAGGCGGCGCGGTTGCGAGCGCGTCAGTTTCAGTTGGACGACCGTCGCGCCGCGAGAGTGATGTATGAGAAGAAGCCGGACCTAGTGACGCTCCATCTGGACGACGGGGTACGAATTTCCATTCCGCGCGGGTTGCTGGAAGGATTGCAGGACGCGAGTCCGGCGCAACTTGCGAAAGTCGAGATCCTCGGTCGGGGAACCGGAATCCACTGGCCGCTGCTCGACGTGGACCACTACGTGCCGGGCTTGCTGAATCACATTTTCGGCACCAGCCGCTGGATGGCCGAGTTAGGTCGACGTGGAGGTTCAGCCATAAGCGCCAGCAAGGCCGCCGCCGCGCGCGCCAACGGGAAGAAGGGCGGAAGGCCGAAGCAACGGGTCGCATGATTCGAGGACTAGGTGGCTTGGCGAGGTTATGAACGAAGATGAAGACATACGTTTGCGGCGCAGGGATTTCGAAGGGTGCTGGTTACCCGCTCGGTATTGAGCTATTTGACGAACTCGACCAATTCGTTCGTTCCGCGGGCCCTTGTGTCAACCGATTCGACTACTCGAAGGACTGGCCAGCCTTAAAGCGTTGGCTTGGCCGCCACAAGAATCCAGTCGTGGCTGAAGCCTACCGCTCCAGGCAACTTGAACATCTGTTCACCGTTTTTGACCTAGCCTGGAAGCTGAGAGTGGACGCTCTCGGGGCTGTACTAACGGCCTCCAAAAGGGGAAAACGCGCTGTCGCAGCCGCGGAACGCGCATGGAAAAATCTAGTAACTACTACTGACAGCTACCAAAGATACCGTCAGATTCTGATGTGGGCCCTTGAGGCCTATCTCGAACACAAGCACAGTCGTGATCGGGCCGAGGACGGAGGTCCCGCCTGGGAGTACCTCCGCGTTTTCGGAAGCAAGCTCTGTCCCGGCGATACGGTACTGACCTTCAATTACGACTCACCCTTGGAGAGAGTCCTGTGGCTACAGAAGAAATGGTCCCCGCTCGATGGCACAGGGTTTGAGATGGCGTTTCAGAGGTCAAGGTCTGACATACCGGTAGAATTCCCGGTCTCACAGATAAAAGTCTTACATCTTCATGGATCTGTCGGCTGGTATCGGAAGCCGACCTTCAGCCCTGACTTCGAGCCAAAGGAAGAGGGCGGGGAAGTTCCTCCAGAGGCGCTCGCACCGGGACCAATGTCGACGCCAATTGCATTCGACCCAATCTTTCTGCGAGACCTTGACATATCTGCAGTGGACAGTTCGCTTTCCAGACGACCAGCATCCGAGAGTCAAGTGATGCTGCATCCCAGCTTTGTGAAAGACTACGAGCTAGTGGGCGCACAGAATACTTTCACAACGCTATGGCGTCACGCAGCCGATGCGCTTAGAAGCGCTGACGAGGTGGTTGTAATCGGGTATGGCCTTCCAGAAGCTGACAGTGCCGCTCTGACGCTGCTAATTTCAAACTGCCATCCACGCAAAGTAACAATCATAAACCGAAATAAACAGACCAATTTCCGGTTACAGCACCTCCTCAAAAGCGGCTCAGGAAGACACTGGATTGCGCTACCTCCAGTTTCGTTGCAGCAATGGCTAGACGATACACCCGATTGTTGAGGGTCTGACATCTGATTGGCACTAGTCGCCTCTTCGCGCTCGGCATGACAACGCAATGGGTAGAATCGTCGTGAATGGCTTTTCGCTTTGATATAGAGGCTACCGACGGCAAGGCGCGCGCGGGGCGGTTCTTCACGCCACATGGTGAAGTCCGGACGCCGGTGTTTATGCCCGTCGGCACGCTAGGCTCGGTGAAGGGCGTGCCGCAGGACACGCTCGAAGAGTTGGGTGTCCAGATCCTGCTGAACAACACCTACCACCTGTACCTGCGGCCGGGCGTCGAGATGGTGCGCCAGTTTGGCGGCGTCCAGAAGTTCATGGCGTGGGACCATCCCATCCTCACTGACTCGGGCGGGTTCCAGGTATTCAGCTTGAGCGATCTGCGCAAGGTGACGGAAGATGGCGTGGCGTTTCGCTCGCACCTCGATGGCTCGTCGCACATGTTCACGCCGGAGAGCGCCATCGCTGCCGAGATCGGGCTGGGCGCCGACATTATCATGGCGTTCGACGAGTGCACCGAGCATCCCGCGGATCGGGAGCGCACGCGGGACTCGATGGAGAGGACGCTGCGCTGGCTGCAGCGCAGTAAGGATTATTTCGAGGCGCATAAGAATGAGGTGCCGTGGTATGGGGGCGGAGATCGTCGCGGCGAAAGGGGTCCTTCGACTGCGGCGGCGCAAGACGCCACCTCCGCTCAGGATGACAGCGGAACCTTGGGTCCTTCGCCAGACATGGCGGATCCCAGGTTAGCGCCCAAAGAACGGGCGCGAACCTGGGGCACCCAGCCCTTTCAAAGCTACCTTGAGCCGGGTCACACGCAGGCGCTGTTTGGCATCGTGCAAGGAGGGATGTATCCCGACCTGCGGCGCGAGTCGGCGCAGCGGACGGTGGAGATCGATCTGCCCGGCTACGCGATCGGCGGGCTCAGTGTAGGCGAGCCGCGTCCCATGACCTACGAGATGGTGGATGCGGCGATTCCGTTTTTGCCGGAGGCCAAACCGCGCTATCTGATGGGAGTGGGGACGCCTGAAGAAATTGTGCATTACGTGGCGCAGGGGGTAGACATGATGGATTGCGTGTTGCCAACGCGCGCGGCGCGGCACGGCCTGCTGTTTACGTCCGAGGGGAAGATTTCGATCAAGACCGCGCGGTACGCGAAGGACGAGGGCCCGCTGGACCCAAAGTGCAGCTGCAAGGTGTGTGGGCGCTATTCACGAGCGTATCTGCGGCACCTGTACGCCTCTAACGAATTGCTGGCACAGGTGTTAAACACCGTCCACAATCTGGCCTATTACCTTGACACCATGAAAGCGGTGCGGCAAGCTATACTAATTGGGGAGTTTGCGACTTTTCTTTCTGGTGTCAGACCACCGCATCTGAGTGTCCCCTAGAAAACCCATCCTGTCGTCCGCCGCGGCGGTCAACAAGGTGGGGCACCCAGCGCGATACATGAGGTCAGGGAGGGTTGCGGTCTGCTACGGCGGACAGCGGCACGCTGGCTGGAAATCCTGGTGTTCAGTTCGAGCTCCCCGGACGTCCTGCGGTAAACCCTGTTTACGATTGGATGCAATTGTGAGGGTGTGCGTCGCGCAAGGACTGTGCAAAACGTGGAATCGCGGAGTATTCCGGGGCTAGAGCCCCCTGGGAGATTTGATAGCGGCATGGACGCCGGCCTGAAGGCCAGCTCTTCCACCGAAAAGAAACGGATTTAGAGCAGAGCAGAAGGTTTACAGCTCCAAGAAAGTTAAAGACACATGGTCACACTGGCAGGCATATATCTTCAGGCGTTCGGCGGCGGCGCTGCACCGATCGTCATGATGGTTGCAATCTTCGCAATCTTTTATTTTTTGCTCATCATGCCGCAGCAGCGCAAGCAGAAGAAGTGGCAGGAGATGCTGAAGTCGGTCAAGCCGGGCGACAAGATCATCACCAGTGGCGGGCTGACTGGGACCGTTATGTCGGCCAAGGACGACACGGTCGTTCTGCGGGTTCCGCCGGACAACATTAAACTTGAAATCGCGCGTTCCTCCATCATCACGCTCACCACGCAGGAGGAGCCCAAGCCGTAGCAGGGTTGCAGTCTCTCATCATGAAGAAGAACCTCACAATCAAAATCGTTGGTATTTTCGCGGTGCTGATCTTTTTCCTGTTCGGCATCTTTGGTGTTCCCCAGAGCTTCACGCCTGCCGGCCTGCTGGCCGCGATGCAGCAGCGCATCCACCTGGGGCTCGACCTCAAGGGTGGCACGCACCTTATTCTGCAAGTGCAGGTGAATGACGCGATCAACGCCGACAGCGACCGCGCCATCGAGCGGCTGAAGGACGATCTCAAGGCCAAGAACGTCAATTACGCCGAGATCTCCAAGCCGGATCCGCAGCAGCACCCGGAGCTGATCGCGATCAAGGGCGTTCCTTCTGAGTCGATCGCGGAGTTCCGCAGCCAGGTGGCTGACCGTCTGCCGGACTACGATCTGGCGTCGGGACCGGAGAACTCGTTCACCCTGACAATGAAGCCGAGCATCGTGAAAGACACCAAGACCAAGGCGCAGTTGCAGGCGATCGAGACCATCCGTAACCGCATTGACCAGCTTGGCGTCAGCGAGCCGGTGATCCAGGAGCACGGGCTGGGCGATTACCAGATCCTGGTGCAGCTCCCGGGAGTTGACGATCCGGCACGCGTGAAAGAGATCATGCAGTCCACCGCGATGCTGGAAATCCGGCAGGCGATTGGTGGACCTTACGGCAGCGAGCAGGAAGCGATGCAGGCCAACGGCGGCTTGCTTCCGGCGAATGCGCTGCTGATGAAGGGCAAGAACATCGGCGCGCGTGGACAGGACAGCACCGACGCGTACTGGGTGATCAGCCGGGCCTCGGCCGTCAGCGGCGGCGATCTGCGCACAGCAGACGCGGGCCGCGATGAGAATGGCCGTCCCGACGTGAAGTTCACGCTCACAGGTGAAGGTGGACGGCGGTTCGCCGCGTTCACCGGAACCCACGTGGGCGAGCGCCTAGCGGTCGTACTCGATAACAAGGTGATGGAAGTGGCTACCATCCAGGAACAAATCCACGATGAAGGCCGCATCACCGGATCGTTCACCGAACAGCAGACGCAGGACTTGTCGTTGACCCTGCGTTCGGGCGCATTGCCGGCCGGCATCAAGTACCTGGAAGAGCGCACGGTTGGTCCGTCGCTGGGTGCTGACTCGATCCGCGCGGGCGTGCGGGCTGCACTGTTCGGCATGATCGCGGTCATGGTATTCATGCTGTTCTATTACCGGTTTGCCGGTATCAACGCAGACCTGGGACTGATCCTGAACCTGGTAATCCTGCTGGGGTTCCTGGGTTACTTCGGCGCGACCCTCACACTACCCGGAATCGCGGGCGTGATCCTCACGATTGGTATGGGCGTGGATTCGAACGTGCTGATCTTTGAGCGCATCCGTGAAGAGCTCCGGCACGGTAAGACTCCCGCCTCAGCGGTGGACCAGGGATTTGCTAAGGCGTGGATCACCATCATCGATACCCACGTCACGACCATCGTGTCCGCACTCATCCTGTTCCTATTCGGAACCGGTCCGGTGCGCGGATTTGCCGTGACCCTGAGCTTTGGTCTGTTGGCCAACCTCTTCACTTCCGTTTTTGTATCGCGCGTTATTTTCGACGCCATCCTCAATCGCCACCAGCGTGGCGAGGCTTTGAGCATTTAAGGGGCTAGCGGTGGAGTTTTTTAGAAATACAAACATCGACTTTCTGGGCAAGAAGTGGTATTTTCTTGCCTTCTCGCTCATCTTCAGCGTCGCCGGACTGCTCTCGATTTTCTTCTGGCACGGAATCCCGTTTGGCGTCGATTTCAAGGGCGGCACCCTGGTGTACGTGAAGTTCGCGCAGACGCCGGACTTGAACCAGATCCGCACTGCCATGGATCGCGCCGGGCTGAAAGACCCGAAAATCCAGAGCTATGGTGATGCCGGCAACAACGAAGTGCTGATTGCGCTGGAGCAACGTCAGACCAGCGAGTCGGCGCTCGACCAGGGCAAGAACACGATCATCAAAGCGCTGGAGTCAACCGAGCAACAACAGGCTGGCAAGCAGGATTTGAACAACACCGGTCCGTCTAGCCTGCAGCAGTATCTGCTGTCGAAGGACCCGCTGCATTTGGGCATCGACGCGGCGACGAAATACCTGGCGATCGGCCAGCAGATCGACGACTTCCGCAATAAGCAGCGCGGCGGAGTACTGAAGTCGGTGGACGACCTGAAGGGCGTGGCTCCCGCGGAAGTAGTCGCGGCGATGGAGCAGGACTTCTACACCTCAGACTTCGCCGTGCGCAACGTGGAGATCGTAGGTCCCCAGGTGGGTGGCCAGTTGCGCAAGCAGGCGCTGTGGGCAACCTTGTATTCGCTGGGCGGAATGCTGGTGTACCTGTGGTACCGCTTCGAGTTGATCTACGGTGTAGGCGCCGTGGTGGCGTGTTTCCACGACACTATCATCACGATCGGGTTCTTCTCGCTGCTCAATAAGGACATCACGCTGACCGTGATCGCGGCCATCCTGACGCTGATCGGATACTCGATGAACGACACCATCGTGGTGTACGACCGCATTCGTGAAAACATAAAGCTGCTGCGCCGCGACGAGCTGGCCGACGTGGTCAACAAGAGCATCAATCAGACGTTGAGCCGAACAATCTTAACTTCGGGCTTGACATTCCTCACCGTACTCTCGTTGTATGTGTTCGGGGGTGAAGTGCTGCGTGGCTTCTCCCTGGCGCTGGTTATTGGAATTCTAATCGGAACGTATTCTTCGATTGCGGTGGCGGCCCCGATGCTGGTGGCCTACACGGAGTGGCGGGCCAAGAAGACCGGCCGTGCCACCCTGCCTGCGGCGAGTTCTGTGCGGGAAAAGGTAAAAGTGAAGGCATAATCGATTTTCTTGGGTACAGAAATCGCCTGCCGGGGTGTATATTCAATTTCTTCGATTGGGCGACGGGTTTTCATGTAGCTACTAAGTGAGCGTCGGCCCGCCGGGCTTGGATCCAGGATTGAGATTTTGGGAGCAAAAGATAGTAGGCCGGTGTCTAAGTAATAAAAGCGTTCGACGGAGATAGGGCTATGTTTGAAGACAGCCTCATGGAGTCAGGCGGGAAGCTTAAATCGAAACAAGGCGCAACCACCGCCATTTCGTTCGTCCTGCAGATGGTCCTCATTGGCGTGCTGGTGCTGCTACCACTTGTATTTACCGAGGCGTTGCCGAAACAGCAATTGATGACGTTCCTGGTTGCTCCACCGCCGCCGCCCCCGCCGCCCCCGCCGCCGGCAGCGACGCCGGAAATCAAGATCGTGAAGAAGATCCAGAGCGACTTGGACAACGGCCAGTTGCGTACACCAACGAAGATCCCGCAAAAAGTTGCCATGATTAAGGAAGATGAAACGCCGCCGCCGTCCACCGGCGTGGCCGGTGTGGTGGGTGGCGTTCCGGGCGGAGTCCCGGGCGGCGCGATGGGCGGAGTGCTGGGAGGAATCATCAGCAATGCTCCGGCAGTCGTGCCCAAAGCCGTGAACCCCCAGCGCGTGCGCGTTTCGCAGGGCGTTTCCCAAGGTCTGTTGATTCGACAAGTGAAGCCGGTTTACCCCGCGCTGGCGCGCTCGGCGCGTATTCAGGGCGTGGTGGTTTTGCAGGCTGTCATCAGTAAGGACGGCTCCATCGAGAACCTGCACCTGGTCAGCGGACATCCCATGCTGGCTCCGGCGGCGATCGATGCGGTGAAGCAATGGAAGTACAAGCCGTACTTCCTGAACGGCGAGCCGGTCGAGGTGGAAACCACGATCAACGTGAACTTCACGCTGGCAGGCGGATAGAAACTGGCGCTACAGCGCATGGTGCGTCGAAGCTCGACAGCGACCGGGACGGGATCGAAGTGCGGTCGTGGCACGAGCTTGGATTTTGGGCACTGAAGCGGCCCGCCGAAGTAGGAATACAGGCAGGCTTTACCGGCCGAATGCATTCGGCCCCCATGGTTCTGAACCACCCGCAGTAACGAAACACGTTCTGCTGTAACGAAAGTTCCTGAGGAGGAAAATTCGACTCATGCTTCTCGCAAATGTTGCAACCTACGCTCTCAGCCACGTACCCTCGGTCGCCGTCTGGATGTTCCAGGAAGGCGCTGTGGGATGGGACCCAGTCTCCCTCTGGAAACAGATGGGCGTACTGGCAAAGATCGTCGTACTGATCCTGTTCATCATGTCCGGATGGTCCATCGGCGTGATGATCGATCGTGCGATGGCGTTCAGCGCTGCCCGTAAACAGTCTCGCGCATTCGCTCCCGCTGTTGCCGGCGCGCTGCGCGAAGGCAAAATCGACGAAGCCATTAAGATTGCCGAGCGCAATAAGAAGAGCCACCTGGCGAAGGTCGTTACCGCCGGCCTGCAGGAATTCCGCGCGCACGGCGAATCGGCAGATATCCCGGGCGAGCAGATCGAAGCTTCGAAACGCGCCCTGGAACGCGCCGAAGCCATCACCCACGCCGAGCTCAAGCGCGGACTGAGCGGACTGGCGACGATCGGTTCGACGGCACCCTTCATCGGGTTGCTGGGAACCGTGGTCGGCATTCTGAATGCGTTCAAGGAAATTTCGACGCAGAAGGCCACCGGTCTGGGCGCGGTCGCGGGCGGTATTTCGGAAGCCCTGGTGACCACCGCTATCGGATTGTTCGTGGCGATTCCGGCCGTCATGATGTTCAACTACTTCTCCAGCAAGGTGGAGGCCTTCGACGTGGAAATGGACAACAGTTCGAGTGAGCTGATTGACTACTTCCTGAAGCGTCGCGGGGCCGTCCGCCGGTAACCGGAGTCCGGCGCAGCCGTACACCGCCGAATTCCGATTGAACGGGGAGGTTGAACTATGGCGTTAGCAAAACGCGACGAAGGCTCGAAAGTAAACTCCAACATCAACGTCACGCCCATGGTGGACGTAATGCTGGTGCTGCTGATCATCTTCATGGTCATCACGCCGATGCTGCAGAAGGGCGTCAGCGTGGACATGGCCAAGGTGGCCAGTCCGACGCCGATGCCGGATGCCGACAAGGAAGATGCCCTGCTGATCGCAGTCATGCGCGACGGCAAGATCTTCTTTGGTACGGACCGGGTCGAGCCGGACCAGCTCACGCAAAAAGTGAAAGACCGCCTGTCCAATAAAGCGGACAAGCGCGTCTTCATCAAGGCGGACGCCCGCGCTCGCTACGGCAACGTGGTCGACGTTGTAGACAACGTCCGCTCGGCGGGTGTCGATGACGTGGGTCTGCTGACGGATCAATTGAAGACAGGGGCGGCTGCGCAGGCGCCTCCTGCCACAACCCCTGCGAAGTAACGGGAGTCGGTTATGGGAATGCAAATGGGGGGCAGCAAAGGCGGCCCCGCGGCTGATATCAACGTAACGCCGATGATTGACATCCTCCTGGTGTTGCTGATCATCTTCATGGTGATCACACCACTGACCCCTAAGGGTCTGGACGCGCTGGTTCCCCAGCCGCCCAAGGACAAGGACAAACAGGTCGAGCCGAGCGATCGCACCGTGGTCGTGCAGCTTTTAAAGGGCAGCGGCGACAAGGCGGCGCTCAAGATCAACCAGGACGACGTGACGTGGGAAAACCTTGAAGGACGTCTCAACGACATCTTCAAGACCCGCGCCGAAAAGGTGATGTTCGTCAAGGCGGATCCCGATCTGACATTTAATGAAGTGGCGCAAGTCATCGACATCTCGCATTCCGCGGGTGTCGACAAGGTCGGACTGATCACCGCTAAGATCGAAGCCGGCCAGTAGCTAGTCTTGCAACAGGAACGTGATTCGGGAAGCACTCCTCCTTAAGGGAAGGCGGGGCATCGCTAAGCGGTGTCCCGCCAAGCCATGGAACCCGAAAAAGCGCAACGGAGAGTGACACCAGACATGAACAAAAGCGGACGGGTACTGACGATCCTAGCTGTACTGCTCGCGTTGCTTTCGGCCGTAGGCTGCGAGAAGTTGAAAGCACGCGACCAACTCAACAAAGGCGTTCAGTCGTACAAGAACGCGCGCTACGAAGAAGCCATCGAACATTTCAAGAACGCGGTACAACTGGACCCCAGCCTGACCAACGCGCGTCTTTATCTGGCAACCGCGTATGCCCAGCAATATATCCCCGGCGCCGATTCGCCCGAGAACAATCAGTTTGCGGAGCAGGCCATCGAGGAATTCAAGAAGGTCCTGGACACCAATCCGCCCAAAGAGCAACAAATTCACAGTTTAAAGGGCATCGCTTCGCTTTACTTCAACATGAAGAAAATGGACCTGGCGAAGCAGTACTACCAGAAAGTCGCCGATCTCGACCCCAACGATCCAGAAGTGTATTACTCGATCGCGGTGATCGATTGGACGCAGGCCTACCAGCCGCGTCTGGAAGCCCGTGCCAAGCTGGGGCTGAAGCCGACCGACGACATCAAGGACAAAAAGACCTGCGCCGACCTGCTGAAGGCGGTCAAGGAAACGAACCAGGCAGTCGTGGAAGACGGTATTGCGAAGCTGCAGAAGTCGATTGAGCTGCGCCCCGACTACGACGACGCCATGGCCTACTTAAACTTGATGTTTCGTGAGCGGGCCGACCTGGAATGCGACAACCAGGACGCGCGCAAGGCCGATCTGAAGTCCGCGGATGACTGGGTTGATAAGACCATGGCCACCAAGAAGGCCAAGGCCGAGAAGGCCGGTCCTTCGGGTATCGTGACCACGGAAACGCCGGCGAAGTAACCGCACAAACGAAGTGTGAATGAAACGAACGCCCTCCTCAGTCGCGGAGGGCGTCTGTTCTTTCTGACCGAGTTTCGACCACAATTCCCGCCGCGCGGTCGAGCAGTAAACCCGGCAGCGCGACCCGTCACTGGGGCCTGTGACGACATCACTGGCTGGCGCGAATCCATGCATTACAATGCTTGCTTTGGCGCGACAGCCATCGCTTGACGTAGGGAATCCCTGCGTTGCACCGGGTCGCAATCGCGCTGAAGGCGCTCTCATGTTCAAGCGAATCCTTATAGCTAACCGTGGCGAGATCGCGGTGCGCATCATCCGAGCCTGCCGCGAGATGGGCATTGAGTCCGTCGCTGTGTTCTCCGACGTGGACCGCAAGGCGCTGCACGTTCGCAAGGCCGACCACGCTTACCATATCGGTCCGGCGACAGCCAGCGAGTCCTATCTCAACTTCGACAAGATCCTCGACGTGGCCCGCCGCAGCGGGGCGGAAGCGATCCACCCAGGCTACGGATTTCTTTCGGAGAACGCGCGTTTCGCCACGGCCTGCCGTGATGCCGGCATCAAATTCATCGGGCCGACCCCGGAATCGATGGAGATGATGGGCTCGAAAACCAGCGCGCGCCAGCACATGAAGAAGGCGGGCGTGCCGTTCGTTCCCGGCTCAGAAAAGGGCATGGAGTACGAGGGCACGGAGAGGATGGCCGAACAGATTGGCTATCCCGTCATGCTGAAGGCAGCAGCCGGCGGCGGCGGCAAGGGCATGCGCCTGGTGCACTCGCAGAGTGATCTGCGCTCGGCATATGAAAGCGCTCGCAGCGAGGCCCAGCGCTCCTTCGGCGACAACGAGGTGTACATCGAGAAGGCCATCGTCAATCCTCGCCACGTGGAAATGCAGATCTTCGGCGACGAGCATGGCAACGTGGTGTACCTCGGCGAGCGTGAGTGCTCGGTGCAGCGCCGCCATCAGAAGGTGCTCGAGGAATCGCCTTCGCCCATCGTGGACGAAGACATGCGCCGCAAGATGGGCGAGATCGCAGTTCGCGTGGCCAAGGCCGCCAATTATCAGAATGCGGGAACGGTCGAGTTCCTCGTCGATCAGGACCGCAATTTCTATTTCCTCGAAATGAACACGCGGTTGCAGGTGGAGCATCCCGTCACTGAGTTCGTGACCGGGATTGACCTGGTGCATTTGCAATTCCGTGTGGCAGCGGGCGAGAAGCTGCCGTTCCGGCAGCAAGACATCAAGTTGCGCGGGCACGCCATCGAGTGCCGTGTGTACGCCGAAGATCCGGACAACAAGTTCTTCCCTTCGCCGGGACAGATCACGCGACTGATTTCGCCTTCCGGGCCGGGCATCCGGCGCGACAGCGGCATGTACGAAGGCTGGACCGTACCCATGGAGTACGATCCCCTGCTGGCCAAGCTAATCGGTTATGGCGAAACCCGCGACGAGGCTATCAACCGCCTGCTGCGCGCGCTGTACGAGTATTTTGTCGGCGGCATCAAGACCAACATTTCGCTGTTCCGGCGCATCCTGAAGGACCCGGACTTTCAGGCGGGCAATATCGACACCGGATTCCTGGAGCGCCTGCTGGCGACGCCCGCTGTGGAAACGGATGAGCGCCGTCCGATCATCGCCGCGTTGGCCGCAGGAATCTTCGCGACTATGGATCCGAAGGCGACCTTCCCCGGCGCAAACGGAGCAGCCGCAAGTAATGGCAACGCGGTCGAGGAGCCCTCAAATTGGCGCCGTATGGCGAGGGAAGAGGGGCTGCGAGCGCGATGAAATGGCTAGTTTCTAACTACCAATTACTAATTACCAATTACTTCTTATGACCTACGACGTAGTGGTTGACGGTAAGACCCATCGCCTGGAACTGATCAAGGGCGATACCACATGGCTCTGCAAGGTGGACGACCAGGAGATCGAAGTCGACGCCGCTTTGACTGCGCGCGATGTAATGTCGGTGCTGGTCGGCGGTAAGGCTTACGAGGTGAAGCGCGAACGCTCGCTGCAGGGCGAGATCCACCTCATTATCGGCAGCGCCCGCTATGCCGTCGATGTGCAGGATCCGCGCTCATTGCGGACCCGACGCGCCACCGGAGCCACCGAAGCCGGGCCGCAAAAGCTGACCGCTCCCATGCCAGGCAAGATTGTGCGCATCCTGGTTGTCGTCGGCGACGAGGTCAAAGCTGGACAGGGCATCATCGTGATGGAAGCGATGAAGATGCAGAACGAAATGAAGTCGCCCAAGGACGGCCGCGTACAAAAGATCATGACCTCCGAAGGCTCGACAGTAAATCCCGGGGATACGCTGGCGGTGATTGAGTAGCTGAGAGTGGTCAGCTACCAGCCGTCAGTGGCCGGCTCAATCCCGGGGGCCGATTGGATTCTTGGTGATTTGGCCTGATTTTACCCAGTGACATCCTAAGGAGACAGAAAGTCCGCAGGAGCGTACAAACTCGTGAACGCCGTCCGACTTGTCCGCGCCGGTTCGCATGTCGAGATCACATCAGCGCTGCAATGGATCTCCAGTTGGCACCGTTGACGATCGTCGAGGGATGACCCGAGATTTAAAATCACGAGAGAATGTGATATCAGTCACGTCTGCGCTGGTTGTCGAGGCCTATACTGAGATGGTAGCGATGCGGCTTCTTCTCAAACTCGTTGGATTGGTTCTGGTGCTCACGCTGGGGCTGACACCGTCACTCGCCTTAGCGGGCACGTGCACCGCTGCGCGGAGTCCTCACGCGTGCTGTCCGCCCAAGTTGGTTCCGCAAACGTCGATGGCAATGAACGGCCCGGTAGCGCCCGCTCCGTGTTGCCAGTTTTCCTCTGGCCGAGCGGCGCCCGCAACAGAGTCGCAGATCCAAACACCCACTTCTCCTGGGTACCGGCCGATCGTAACCGCGGCACCGCTGGCGACTCTTCCGGTGCCATCGGAAGTTAGTGCCGGAAGGATCCGCTCGGTTCTGCTTCCTCCTGCACAGTCCTCACTCTGTACCTTCCTGATTTAGTTCCTGCTCGAGGTGTCTCTGTCGTTCGGGCGTTCTGCGCCTGAGATACATCCCTTTTTCTTTTGAATTGACGAGATTGATCCATGAGCAGGTTAGGATTCATTCTCCTGGCGAGTCTGCTGGCTTTGCCCGCGCCCGCACAGGAAGCCCCGAAGACCCAACAGTTCGCTCCGCAGGCCGGTCCAACGGCGACGGTTGACCAATCGCCATCCTCGCCAGTCCTTACGCTTGACGAGGTAATCAGTGAGGCACTGGCGAAGAACCCTGGCGTGCAGAGCGCGCTGCATACCGTCAACGCTCATCAACATAAAATCCCTCAGGCGAAGAGCCTCGCGGATCCGATGGTGTCTGTCGGGTGGAATGGGAACCTCGCTCCCTTCAGCGTGCAGGAAGGCGATCCCTCCAGTTATCGCGGCATTGCTGTCAGCCAGCAACTCCCGTATCCAGGCAAATTGAAGCTGCGGGGCCAAATTGCGGCCAAAGATGTGGACGCGGCGCAATGGGATTACGAGGCAGTTCGACGTCGCATCGTGGCCGACGTTAAGACGGCTTATTACGACTACTTCTTCTACGACAAGGCGTTGCAGATAACCCGCAAAGATAAAGATCTGTTGCAGAAATTGTCGAGCATCTCGGAGGCCCGCTATCGCGTGGGCAAAGGCATGCAGCAGGACGTGCTTAGGTCGCAGGTGGAGATAACCATGCTCCTACAGCGGGTGACGGTGCTGGAGCAACAGCGGGCGACGGCGCAGGCGCGGCTGAACACCTTCATGGCCCGCGATCCCGGTGCGCCACTGCCTCTCGCAGCCAACGTTGAACCTGCTGCGTTGAACGAAAAGCTTGATGCGCTCTATGCGTCGGCAGCGAAGAACGACACGTCGCTGCAACGGGAACAGCAGATGGTCGAGAAGAACCAACTGGCAACCCAACTGGCGCACAAAGACTACCTGCCTGACTTCGGCGTGGCCTACATGTTCCAGCAGCGACCGATGTTGCCTGACATGAACGGCATGACATTCACGGTGAACGTGCCCGTCTTCTACAAAACCAAGCAGCGTGAAGAGGTCAGGCAGGCGGCGGAAGAAACAATCAGCGCCGAGCGCAGCCGGGATAACCGCAAAAACGAGCTGCAGTTCGAGCTGAAACAGAATTACCTCTCCGCGCAGGCGTCAAAACAACTGCTCGATCTCTACTCGAAGGCGGTTATACCGCAATCGTCGTTGGCCCTGGAATCGTCGATGTCAGCCTACGAGGTCGGGAACGTCGATTTCCTCACGGTTCTGTCGAACTTCAGCACGATCCTCAATTATGAAGTGGACTACTACCGTGAACTTGCCAATTACCAGGCTGCGCTGGCGCGCATGGAGAGCCTAGCCGGGATGGAACTGACCTCGGCACGACAGGTGCCGTCCGATGGCGGAGCGAACTCCGCGAACTGAAGGAGCAAGGAATCATGAATAACAGATCATTACGAATCGCCGCCCTGGTTATCGCCGCAGTGATTGCGCTCGGAGTCGTCTATGGCCGGCGTGTGCTGGCCTGGCAGGATCCTCATGCTGCTCACGGGAGCGCTCAGAGCCAATCGGGACAACGGACGGTCCTCTATTACTATGACGCCATGAACCCGCAGCACCATTACAGCAAGCCAGGCAAGGCGCCCGATGGAATGGACCTGGTGCCGCAATATTCCGAGGACAACGCAACCAGGACTAACGCCGTGCAGTCCAGCACACAATCGGCTGCGCCCGGCGAGCGCAAGGTCCTTTTCTGGTACGACCCCATGCACCCGGCCTATAAGGCTGACAAGCCAGGTATCGCTCCCGATTGCGGCATGACACTCCTGCCGAAGTATGCGGACGAGCAAACCAGCCTGGCGAAAATGCCCGTAGGCACGGTCATGATCCCGTCCGACAAGCAGCAACTAATCGGTGTCCGCACCGGCAGGGTGGAAAGGAAATCGCTCGAGCGCACGATACACACCACCGCGCAACTCACCGCGGACGAAACCAAGATCGCGCACGTCCACGTCAAGGTGAGCGGCTGGATCGACAAGGTCTACGTGGACTATGTCGGTCAACTGGTGAAGAAGGGACAACCGCTGTTCACGCTCTACAGCCCCGACCTGGTGGCAACCCAGGATGAATACTTGATCGCGAAGCGTGGCCAGGCGTCCTTGGGAAGTTCGCCCTTCCAGGAAGTGTCCGATGGCTCAAATTCACTCTTGCGGGCTTCGCGTGACCGTCTGAAGCTGTGGGACATTACCGACGAGCAGATCAAGAAGCTCGATGAAACAGGCGAGGTTACCAAAAACCTGACGTTCTACTCGCCGACCACAGGCTTTGTAACCGATCGCAAGGCGTTTCCGCAGACCTCGGTGACTTCCGATACCGAGTTGTACACGATCTCCGATCTCTCAACCATCTGGGCCAATCTCGACGTCTACGAATACGAAGTTCCCTACATCCACGTGGGCCAGGACGTCGAACTGCAGCTCAGCTATTACCCCGGACGGAAGTGGCACGGGCAGGTCAGCTACATCTACCCGGTCGTTGACGCACAGTCGCGCACTCTGAAAGTCCGCGTTCAACTTCCCAACCCTGAGTTGGAACTGAAACCGCAAATGTTCGCCGATGCGCAACTGAAAGTCGACTATGGCAGTAAGGTTGTGGTACCCGCGGAGGCCGTGCTCGATTCCGGCAACGAGCAGATTGTTTTCGTGGTGCATGATGGTGGCGTGTTCGAGCCGCGCCGGATCACGATGGGACCACAGTTCGACAACCTCATTGTGGTGCTGGCCGGATTGAAGCCGGGCGAACAAATCGTTGTTTCCGGCAACTTCCTGATCGATTCCGAGAGCCGCATGAAGAGTGCCATGGGCGGCATGCAGCACTGAGGAGGACAAGATGAGCGCACAGAAAAAAACAGGGCTTGCATTACTTGGCCTCGTAATACTGGCGATGCTCGGCCTGGGCTGGTACGAGTACAGAGAGTTTCGCACGCCGAAGGAGTGTGGCTTTTGCCAGCGTCCCTTACAGGACAAACTGCGCGTCGTGGTCGAGATCGGTGGCCAGCGGAGGGAAGCGTGTTGTCCGCAGTGTGCCGTAAGCGAATCGCGCCAGGAGCACAAGCCGGTGCGTTTCATCTCCGTACGCGACTACTCGACCGCGAAGGTGATTGACCCGGCGCAGGCATATTACGTCAATCAAAGCCGCGCCCTCGCCTGCAGTCACGACACAATGCACATGGATGAGATGAAGCGCGGCGAGGATCTGGCCTTTGACCGTTGCTCGCCCGGCGCTTTCGCCTTCGCGAAGAAAGAGGATGCCGAGGCCTTCGTCGCCGAAAACGGTGGACAAATCCTGAGCATGGAGCAACTGCTCGGAGAGGCGAAACCGCAATGATTAACAGGATTATTGAATTCTCGGCAAAACGAAAGTTCCTGGTGTTCTTGTTGGTGGGAGCCGCCGTCGTCATCGGATGGCAAGCGATGAAGAACACCAAACTCGACGCGATTCCGGACCTTTCCGACACCCAGGTGATCGTCTATTCCAAGTGGGACCGCAGCCCCGACATCATGGAAGACCAGGTGACGTATCCCATCACCTCGGCATTGCTCGGCATGCCGAAGGTGAAAGACGTCCGCGGCTTCAGTGACTTCGGCTATTCCTACGTCTACATCATCTTTGACGAAGGAACGGACATCTACTGGGCTCGCTCGCGCACGCTGGAATATCTCAATTCGGTCACACCTCGCCTTCCCAAAGGCGTGAACGTTGAACTGGCAAAGGATGCAACGGCGGTCGGATGGATATTCGAGTACGCACTTGTAGATACGACTGCACAGTACAGCCTGGAACAGATGCGCACCTACCAGGATTGGTATCTGCGCTATGCGCTGCAATCTGTACCGGGCGTCGCGGAGGTTGCGCCCGCCGGCGGATTCGTCTGCGAATACCAGGTCAACGTCGATCCCAACAAGTTGCTGGGTTACAAGATTCCCATCGACATGGTGATCAACGCAATTCAGAAGGGGAACAACGATGTGGGCGCACGGCTGGTGGAAATGACTGGCCGCGAGTACATGGTGCGAGGGCGGGGCTACATCAAGTCGCTGAAAGACATTCAGGACATCGTCATCATGTATAACGCGCAGACTGGCACTCCGGTACTGGTGCGCGACGTCGCAACCGTCGTTTACGGTCCCGAGATCCGGCGCGGCGTCGTGGAGCTCGATGGCCGGGGCGAGACCGTCGGCGGCGTGGTGATCATGCGTTTCGGCGAGAACGCCGACAAGACGATCCAGCGGGTAAAGGCCAAGTTAGCTGATATCGAACCCACCCTGCCCAAGGGCCTGAAGATCGTCACGACCTATGATCGATCCGAGCTGATCGACAACGCCATCGACAACTTAAGGCACACATTGATGGAAGAAATCCTCATCGTGAGCCTCATCATCCTTATCTTCCTCTGGCACTTTCCCAGCGCAATCATCCCTATCATCACCATTCCGGTCACCGTCATTCTGATCTTCATTCCCATTCAGTTGAGCGGCATGACCGCGAACATAATGTCGCTGGGCGGAATCGCTGTGGCAATCGGCGCCATGGTCGACGCCGCCATAGTTGTGGTGGAGCAGACCCACAAGAAGCTGGAGCACTGGGAGGCTGAGGGCCGTCCCGGCGATTACCACAACGTCGTGATCTCGGCCGTAAAAGAAGTAGGTGGCCCCAGTTTCTTTGCGCTGCTGGTCATCGCCGTCGCCTTCCTGCCGGTGTTTACCCTGGAGGCGCAGGAAGGCCGTCTGTTCAAGCCGCTGGCATATACGAAGAACTTCGCGATGGCGATTGCGGCAGTGCTGGCGATCACGCTTGATCCGGCGATGCGGCTGCTGTTTACCCACATGGCTAACTTCAACATACGTCCCCGCTGGTTGGGGAAGGTCGTGAACTCGATTCTCGTGGGCAAGATCGTAAGCGAAGACCATCATTTCATCAGCCGTCCACTGATGAAGCTGTACCATCCCGTCGTTGAATTCGTCCTTGAGCACAAGTGGAAGACGATCGCGGTAGCTCTGCTGGCCATGGCGGTCACGGTGCCCATTTTCTTCAAGCTCGGCTCCGAGTTCATGCCTCCACTCGACGAGGGCACTCTTCTGTACATGCCATCCACGATGCCGGGTATCTCCGTGGCGGAGGCATCGCGCATTCTGCAAGTCCAGGACAGGATCATCAAAGGATTCCCGGAAGTCGAAACCGTTTTCGGCAAGGCCGGCCGCGTGGAAAGCTCAACCGATCCGGCGCCCTATTCGATGATGGAAACCGTCATCGTGCTCAAGCCTCACGAGCAATGGCCGACCCGTCCTCGCTGGTACTCCAGTTGGGCTCCCAAATGGATGAAGAGCTTTTTGCGTCGCTTCTGGCCCGACCACCAGTCCACCCAGGATTTGGTCTACGGAGCGGGCGGCATGAATGACGCTTTGCAGATTGCAGGCACCGCCAATGCTTGGACCATGCCCATCAAGGCTCGCATCGACATGCTCACCACCGGCATTCGCACCCCTCTTGGGGTAAAGGTGCTGGGCTCTGATCTCGGGGAGATTCAGAAGATCGGCGAAGAAGTCGAGATGGCGTTGAAGGACGTCAAAGGAACGACCAGTGTTTTCGCCGAGCGCACCACGGGCGGCTATTTTCTCGATTTCACAATGAAGCGCGACGAGCTGGCACGTTACGGGCTGACGATTGACGCCGCGAATGACGTACTGATGTCGGCCATCGGAGGAGAACCGGTAACCACAACGGTGGAAGGCCGCGAACGATACCCGGTCAACGTACGCTACCTGCGAGACTACCGCAGCGATCTCGAAGCACTTCGCCGCGTGTTGGTTTCCACTCCCTCCGGCGCTCAGATACCGATGGGACAAATCGCTGACATCACGGTCAAAACCGGTCCGGGAATGATTCGCGACGAGAATGGGCGTCTCAGCGGCTACGTCTACGTGGATGTGTCTGGCCGCGACATTGGCAGCTACGTGGAGGAGGCGAAGCGGGTGGTGGCAGAGAAGATTAGCGTGCCTGCCGGCTACCAACTCGTATGGAGCGGTCAATATGAGTCCATGGAACGAGTAAAAGAGCGGCTCAAGATCGTGCTGCCCATCACGTTGCTCATCGTCTTTCTGCTGCTGTACTTCAACACCGGTTCTGTTACCAAGACCGCGATCATCCTGTCAGCTGTCCCGTTCTCCGCCATCGGCGCGGTCTGGCTGCTCTACCTGCTGAACTACAACATGAGCATCGCCGTGTGGGTCGGCTTGATCGCCTTGCTTGGCGTCGATGCCGAAACCGCCGTCTTCATGCTGCTCTATCTTGACCTCGCCTTCAACGACGCCATCCGCAAAGGCGAAATGCGCAACTGGGACGATCTGCGTGAGGCCATCGTGAACGGCGCCGTCAAACGGCTTCGTCCCAAGATCATGACCGTAGCTTGCATGTTGTTCGGCTTGCTGCCGCTGATGTGGTCCTCGGGCAGCGGCGCCGATGTGATGAAGAGAATCGCCGCGCCAATGGTGGGCGGCATCATCACTTCTTTCCTGATGGAACTTGTGGTTTATCCGCCTGTCTATGCCATCTGGAAATGGAACTGGGAAGTGAAGCCAGCCCTGAAGAAAAACCCCTCAGGTTTGCAACTCAATCCGGCAAGCGAGGCAGCACATGTCTAAGCCGTTGCTTACCGGTGCGGTCCTGGTCTTTGTATCTTTTGGGCTATCGACTGCTGGCGCCCAAACAAAACCGGCTGCCACGGCGTCGGTGCAAGTGCCCGACCAGTTCGCTTCCATTCACGACGTTCTGGATCGCGCGGCGAATGACCTTCTCGCCGACGCGGTCCAGCGCATGGCCGATGCCGCCAATGACAATCACGGAGCTGTTCCGCCTCGCTCACCCGAATCTCTGGTACGTAACTTCGATCAGAAATATCGTCCGGACCTATCCCCGAGCGTCAGTGCAGCGATGAAGCGACTCGAGCAGCTTCGCCCGACGCTGAGTAGCATCTTGGAAAGCGAGGGCGTCCCACCAGAGATTGTCTCCGTCGTAATAGTAGAGAGTGGTGGCAGAACCACTGCGCTTTCACCCAAAGGCGCACTGGGACTCTGGCAGTTGATGCCCGACACCGCTCGTCGATATGGACTGGTTGTCGCTCCTTCCAGGGACGAGAGACTGGATGTCGAGCGGTCCACTCGCGCGGCAGCGCGTTATTTACGCGATCTGTACCAGCAATTCGGCTCCTGGCCTCTTGCCCTTGCTGCTTACAACGCTGGGGAACACAGGGTTCAGCAAGCGGTCGAACGCTCTGGCATAACCGACTTCATTCAACTGAGCAGCCTGCGCTTGCTGCCGCCAGAGACTCGTAACTACGTGCCAGCAGTTCTCTCGGCCATGCAACTGCTTGGCGTCTCGCATTTACCGGTTGAGCCCAGGCAAACCGCAAAGCAGAACGCTTCCACCGGAATCATCTTCGCGGTACCGGGTGCACAACCGTGAATTGGTGGCGACGGCTTACGTAGTCCAGAGATTGTCCACAGTACTATCCAGGAATTGCGCGAAAGTGCACTGGAAAAGAGGTGCCGTGCGGCCTCAGATTCAGAAGTCGTGCACGAGGCGTTCATCACTACGCATCGTGAAGCCGTCCTGCGTACGGCATCTGTTGGCAGAGAATCCTTGGATCAAGCAAATGCAGATTTTCCAGTGCGGAGCCAGCAAATTTTACCTTCGTGCCCGGATATCAGGGCGAGAGCAATGATCAGCACCACTCCTAGCAAGACGATCCACACCGCATTCCCACCCATGTTCCAACTTTGCATGCTATTTCCGTGCATGGGACCTCCTTCTGAATTGCCGCTGGGGAATACGGAACCCTGTCGGACTTATTTCTTCTGATCGTCCATCATTTCTTTATGGTTCTTCATCGCTTGCATGTGGTCCGTCATCGTTTGCAGGTACGTGACGATCGCGTGCTGTAACTCCATCTGACTCTTCATGCTGGCCTGTTCCGTTTCCATGTGGCTTTTCATGGCGGCATCGGCAGCAGCCATCTTCGTCATGGTGTCCTTCATCAGGGCCTGTATCTGGTCCATCTGTGCACTCATCTGCTCCATCTGGGCCTTCATGTTCTTCATGTCCATGCCGGGACTTTGCATGGCGTTCTGGGCCTGCAACGGCGCACTGTAAGAACCCATTAGCAATAGTGCGAGAATTGTTACGATCAGCAGCTTTGTCATCGTCATTGCTTCATCTCCCACGCGTTCTCAATCGATTGTTGGTAAAAACCTTGCGCGCGCTACCGCAACAACCACAGTCTTGTGGCTAAACGACATTACCAAGCTGACCTGTGGTCGATCTGGTCACAACTGCTCACACCCATATTTCCTATTCCCAGAATAGCGAAGCGCAAAGGGCAGCGACCGGATTGCCGACGACAAGGAGAAGTCCTGAACAGAAAGGGGACGTCAGCGGTGCCCTCGCTCTGATTCGTACTTTGCATCATAACTGGGACGGGTGGGCGAATTGTGAATCCGCAGAGGCTGACGTGTGCGAAGGCTCACCTTGGAATGTGATGCGCTGATGGAGAATCGCCAATTCGTAGACGGTCCGCCTGCACCTGCAGACCCGTAATACCGAGTCCCGGATCCACTCCGCTCGTTATTGGTCCACAAGGGATTGATCTACTCTTGTTTCTTACTCTCTCGGTCTTGCGCTCGAAGATATGCCTCGATCTCTCTCCTGCTTGCGTGTCGCGCCCAGTCGGCTGGTGTGGCCTGCCAAAGGATATCCTTCAGATCCAACCTTGCACCGCGTTCGACTAGGAGCCGGACTACTTCGTCATGGCCGCCCCCAGCAGCTTGGTGCAGCGGGGTCGTGTGAGAATGGCCTCCGACCGGGTTGTATCGGTTTGGATCTTCACCCGCGTCAAGCAACAATCGCACGATCTCGACATGTCCAAAATCCGCCGCCATTGAGAGTGCCAAATGGCGGTCCTCGCTACTGGCACTCGCAAGCAACCGGCGCGCATCGTCAACGCGCCCCAGGGCCGCCGCCCCCGGCAGATCAACGCGAGCGCCGCGACCGATCAAGGCGTTCACCGCCGCAAGTTCCCCGTGCAAGGCGGCTGCTTGTACAGCGCTGTCGGGATCCGCTCCGTAGTCGCACAATAGATCAATGAGCGGAAGCTGTTTGCCACATTCCCGCGGCACACTCCCAGTCGCGACCAGCATGAGCGTCTCGTTCCTTGCGGATTGGCTCGGGCCAGCATCGAGAATGACCTTGGTCACTTCAACAATGTTCGCCCGCACAGTGCCATGGCGAACCGGATTCTCAGCGACGAACTCCAGCAGCGTTGGATTCCGAAAGTAGTTCCCGCCTTCGAAAAGGACGTGCTGATGCACCAGATTCGGCTGTTGATTCAAGTGCGCGCGCAAACCCGCTACGTCCCCTGCATCGATGAGTTCCACCGCGTGGCGAAACGATGCGTCTTCAATGCGCTCATGATGCGGCAATTGCAGCCGGTCGGCGAGCGTTGGTTTTTCAATGTGCGTTTTCAATCGTGCCTAACTCGGAAATCCCGACTCGCGGGCAATGGTGAGCTGTGCGTCGCTCAACTTCAGCTGGGCATGGAAGATCTCTGCGTCTGTAGCGCGGCCGTAACGCGGATGAAACTCCCTGATTCGCTGGGCTGCGCCTAGAGTGCGGGCTTTATGCTCCTTAAGCAAGTCCCTGGCTTGATACTTGAGGTGATCGAGGTTGGGATTCGAGGGGAGACGTCTTACCGGCATAACGAACTTCCTTTCGTTTGCCCGAGGTCCGCATTGAGGGGCAGAAAGTTAGTTCGTAAAAGCGAAATTGTCGCGATCAGGTGGACTTCTGTCCTTTCCGCGGACCGGATGCACCCTTTGCGCTGCGTGATCTTAACACGACGGCGGAGAGCCCGGCGGCACGTTGCACTAGACCGTGGGGAATCGACATCCCTCAGAAGGATCGACGGTGAATCCCGGAGGCACGCTGGAGGTGATTGAGTAGTGAAATAGCCGGTGTACTAACGACTCAAGTCTCTGCACAACCGAGTCAGAACCATAGCGGACACTCTCTTGCTGCCCGCTTTAACCGAATGAGTGGGCAGACGTTTGCTATGGGACGGGAAAAAGAAGTCATTGACTTGGTCGACCGTGACGAACATCCGCTCCGGTCTGTTGGTACGTGTCTTAGGCGGAGCCAGCTTTTTCATTTATTTCTCCGACGCGTTTGCATGAGCCAACGCCGTTATAGTAATTCGCAAGGAAATGAGGATTCAAGTCTCCGTGGAAGTATTGCTTCCGTTTTATCCATACGAGACCGTCACCACGCGAGATAACGGCGACATCGACAGGGCCGCCAACCGTCTCGGCCTGCTTTGTAACATGTCGCTTAAACGAAGTAAGACTCACCAGCGACTCAGCCATTGCTGCCAGCTCCTCTTTTGGAAGATGCTGCACTATTTCAATGATCGGGCCGGAGTGTACGGTTTGCGAATACTGCGTTAATCCGTCTGAGAGCGCATTCAACGCTTCCTGTCCATTCTTGCGCATTTGGACCAGAGTGGAACGCCGATCTGCCTTCGAAAGCTTAACGCCGAATATCTTGTCGATAGCTTTTGGATATCCTTCCACCAGGATGTCACCGAGCACGTTTAGCAAGAATTGCAGAAACTCATGATCAATTCAATTCATGAACAGGGACACCATTTCCCGCTGAGCGAAGGCGCTGATAAAGGCAGTCGTTCCTGATTCCGATACGTCACTGCCCTTCTCTTCACGAGCGCGCAGCCTTCCTGCAATTAGTCCATCGACTCGCCAGTGGCGTTGACTTGGAAAGAACTGGTCCGTGCCATATCCGGCGAATACAATCCCCGTATCTCCGTTCCAGAAGGAGTCTCGTACAAGGGATGAGCAACAAGCGTGCTCGAGTTCATTCAGTGGAACCACACTCGCGAGGGAGCCCAACTCGTCTGTGATAGCTCGTTGAATGGAAGCCCGATAAGTGTCCAACAACTTTGGTACTGCCAGTTCGGACAATCTTCGCCTATATCCATGAAAATAAGGAATTTTGGGAGGAGAGGGGAGGGGGCATGTCGCCCTCCTATAATGCTCGAATGAAGAAGGACTGGACGACCAAGCTCATTCACTCGGATGTGCGCGTGCCCGAAGGGTTTCGCTCGCTGGCAACGCCGGTGTATCGCGGCTCCACCACGTTATTCTCCGACGCAGCGAAGGTTGACGACAACTGGGACCAGTACGAAGTGGGCTATACCTATGGCCTCTATGGAACCCCGACGACGCTGGAGCTAGCAGGACGCATCTGCGAACTGGAAGGTGGCTACCGCACTCTGATTACACCAGGAGGCCAGTGCGCTATCTCGACCATCAATTTCGCATACCTCAAATCCGGCGACCATATCCTCGTGCCCGAAAGCGTGTACGGCCCAAACCGGAAGCTGGCCCGATTCGTCTTGAAGCGCTTCGGCGTCGAGACCTCTTTCTATCCGCCAACCATCGGGCACGAGATCGAGTCGCTGTTCAAGCCAAACACGCGCCTGGTGTGGGTTGAGAGTCCCGGCTCGATCACCATGGAAGTGCAGGACGTTCCCGCGATCGCCGAGGTGGCGCACGCCCACGGAGCGCTCGTGGTCATAGACAACACATGGGCGGCAGGCATCCTGTTCGACGCGGTGGCGCATGGCGTGGACATCACCATGCAAGCGGTGACAAAGTATATCGCCGGCCACAGCGATCTGCTGCTGGGCTCAATTACGGTAAAAGACCCTGCCGCCTGGAAGACGCTGGGCGCGCACCAGCAGGTGCTGGGTTGTGCGGCATCGCCCGACGACTGCAGCCTGGCGCTGCGCGGCATGAAGACCATGGCGGTCAGGTTGAAGGCAATTGAACGATCAGCGCTGACCATTGCCGAGTGGCTTAGCCAAAGGCCCGAGGTCGAACGCGTGTTGCATCCTGCCATGCCGTCGTGCCCGGGACACGAGTTCTGGGAGCGCGATTTCCTTGGATCGTCTGGACTGTTCTCGATCGTGCTCAAGCCTGGCGTGACCAAGCAACAAGTGCTGGCGTTCGTGAACGCTCTTGAGCTGTTCAAAATCGGGTACAGCTGGGGAGGTGTCGCGAGCCTCGCGGTGGCCTATGACTTCACGGGATTCAAGGAGCGCCCGGACTACCAGCACCGCATCGTGCGATTGCACATTGGACTGGAAGCTACCGACGATCTCATGCGCGACTTGGAACAGGGATTGGCGAAGCTGACACAGTGATCTTTCTCAACATGCGGCGAACGCCATCATCCGAAGGCGAAACTATTTCGTGGCGCCGGTCTTCTTGAGGATGTCCTCGGCGAAGAAGTTCTCCACCTTGGCCTCATCGCGGATGACCTCGTAATAAGCCGCTTTCAGGAGTTGCTCGCGACGGTCGCGCAGCTGCTCACGAACCGCCTGCTGCACTCGCGGATCCTGCAGTTCACGCTGTCCGGCAGCTTCCTTGCTGATGAGACGCACCACGCGATATCCGAAAACCTGGTGACTGTTGGGATCACCGACTACCAGCACGGTCGAGTACTGTCCTGGCTTCAGCTTGGCAATCGACTCATACGCGTTTTTGTCGCCCTTGAGGGAAGACTCAGGTATGAACCCCAAGTCGCCGCCATTTTGCGAGGTGTCCGGCTGTTCTGAGAAGTTCATGGCGACGGACGCAAAATCCTCTCCGCTATCCAGGCGGTTCTCGATCATCTGGATTTTCTTCTTGGCTTCCGCCTCGTTCTGGGCCTTGTTGGGGATGTTTCGCGCTTGTGGGTTGGGCTGGGTTGTAACCAGAATCTGCGCCAGGTGGAACTGCGGCTCGATCAGGTTGAACTCGCCCTTGTGCTGATTGTAGTAAGACGTAATGTCCCCGTCAGTAACGTTGATCTTGGATGTGACTTCCTTGTTGAGGACCTTTTCGACCGTAATCGAGCGGCGTAAGTCCGCCTTGAAGTCGGCGAGCGTGATATTGCGGGCGGCGAGCCGCTTATCGAAGTCCTGCTGGCTGAAGGGCGCCTTGATTTCCGCCAGCTTGCTGTTGACTTCGTCGTCAGTGGCGAGCAAACCCAGCTTCTCGGCACGCTGCATCAGAATTTCGTTATCGATCAATTCCTTGAGGATGTTCAGGCGAAGGGTGTCAGCCTGTTCCTCTGTGGGCTTCTGGGGAGCTTCGGCCGTCTGATTGTTGTAGTACTTGTCCACTTCGGTGCGCAGTACCTTCCGTCCGTTGACTGTGGCCATGACGCCTTCGGTAGCTTTGTTGGTAGTATTGCAGCCCGTGCCGGACAACAGCAGGAAAAGAGCCGTCGCCACGGAAACGGCGATCGTGACGCTCTGTCCACGCCTTAGATTCGATTTCAAAACGTGCTCCTCTTGCTTGGCAAAACTACGTTGAACTGCCGGTCCAGTAACTCGAATACCGAACACTCAACCGGACGGCATTGGAACCGCGCCGTGCTAATTGCTGGCCTTGGGTTGAGCGGCAGCCGGGGCCGCTGCCGGCGGCTGGATCCCTGCCGCGAGCAGTTGCTGATTCAAAATTGCTTTCACTTCTTCGGCGTCCACGGCGCCTTCCAGCTTCTGGCCGTTGATGAACAGGGTGGGAGTCGCATTCAGGCCCAGCGCCTCACCCTCAGCCATGGAAGCTTTTAGAGTTGCATCGGGCTGTGCCTTTAAACAGGCCTGCAGGCGGGTCATGTCAACACCATTCTTCTTGCCCAGGTCGAGCGCGATGCGGTCCAGTTCGGCCTTTGATTTTTGCACGTCCTGCCCGCCTCCAACGGCCTTTTGATTGGCGTGAACGTAATCGGCATATTCCCAAAACGCAGCTCCGTTTTCGGCGGCCAGGCAATTTGCGTCATTGGCCGAATGCTGTGCCCACGGGTGCATCGACAAGGGGAAATCCTTGTACACGATCTTGATACGGTCGCCGTACTGAGGAAGGATTTCCTGCATAAGGGTGGAATGCATGCGCGAGCAGAAGGGACACTGTAGGTCGTCGAAGTTAACGATGGTCACCTTGGCGTTCGCGTTGCCACGAATCGGGCGACCCTTGACGTCGATCTTGTTCATGCGCTCGGTGTAGATGTCCTTGGTGAGGTCGATCTTTGTGACCCTAGCCAAGGTCCTACCGTCCTGGGAGAGCAGAAAATCGAGCTTCTGGTCTTTGCCATGGGCGCTCAGCGTGACGGTTACGGTGTCGTAAGTGGGGAAATCGCTAGGCCGGCGCGGTCCAACAGCAATCGTTACCTCAGCAGGAAGGTCATACTGTGCCTGGACCTGCCGCTGGATACGCACCTTCACATCGGGGGAGACTTCTTGCGCCGAACACCCGGCAGATACCAGCAACAACAGGACTGCTAATCGTTTCATCAGCAAAGGACAAACCACCTTAATATTTAGGCCTGAAACTGTCATTATCTCATGGCGGGTAACCAAAGAGAACGCCCGCGCGTGGCCCGGGACGCCGATTCCAGAAGAGTTCGGAAATTCCTGGCTGCGGGTCACGACGCGTGGTTTCGCTGTTAAGAAAGCCTGGTGTTCAGCAAATTCTCGACCGGAAGCAAGACATTCATCGAGCCGGATCGGAAACCCTCGAGATCAAGCGTCACATAGGAGAAACCGAGCGCCTTGAAGATGCGGGTAAACTCAATCGCCATCTCGGGAGTCATAGCGCGAGGCAGTTCCTCGCGCGCGATCTCGATGCGCACAATGTCGCCATGGTGGCGAACCCGAACCTGGCAGAAGCCCATCTCTCGGAGAGCATCTTCCCCCTGCTCGACGACGCGGAGAACTTCCGGGGTCACGGGACGGCCGTACTCGATCCGGGACGACAGGCACGCGGAAGCAGGCTTGTCCCAGACGCGCAGCCCAGCGAGGCGCGCCAGTTCCCGGATGTCCTGTTTGGTAAGGCCCGCCTCCACCAGGGGAGCAGCCACACCGTGTTGCCGGGCGGCCTGCTGGCCAGGCCGGAAGTCCCCCTGATCGTCAACATTCACGCCGTACGCGATGATCTCAAATCCATTCTGCGAGCGAAAAGCTTCCATCACGGTGAAGAGTTCATCCTTGCAATGGAAACACCGCGTAGCGTCGTTCTGCCGATATTCGGGGTTTTCCATCTCCGCGGTTTGAATGACGGTGAGCGGGATGTCCTGTTCCTGGGCGAAAGCTAAGGCGTCGCGCATCTGCGAACGCGCCAAACTGGGAGAGTCGGCCAGGACCGCCAGCATGTCCCGTCCGAGCACGCGATACGCTGCCCAGGCGAGGAAGGCGGAGTCCACTCCTCCCGAATAGGCCACTAACAAGTGCCCAAGTCGACGCAATCGCTCCTGCAGACCCTGCCACTTGGCATTCTGGCCGTCGGATAAACCCGAGATGGCAAGTTCCGGGAATGACATCGTCTCATTGTAGACGGCGAAAAGGCAGGAAAGGATGCGAGCTAATAGATTCTTTGCATCCGTTTCAGATTGCCGAACGTCCCGATGTTGGTGAGGCTGAAGGCGATGCGGTATGCATTTTCGTTTCGCACCGAGCCCAGCGCCCAACGCGCGTACTCGAAGGTGAGACCGCAGCAATCCCAGTTATAGCTGCTCTGGACAGTCGCCCCTTGGACAAAACTGTTCTTTACATCGAACGCCATTCCGGCTGCGGCAGTGAAACCTCTGCTGGAAAGATTTCCGTAGTTGGCCTGCACCCGGAACTGGTTGAAGATGTCGGGCGCGAGTACCTGATTCACGGTCGCAGGGATGACCTCACCGGGAACGTGAAGATAGCTCTGGCCTCCGAGAATGTACCACTTCGAACTGAGACGTTGACCGACGAGGAACGTACTGGCGTTCAATTGGTGAAACGCCGGGTCGTAATCCAATGCCCACTGAATGTCGGTAGCTCGGTTGCGAATCAAGAGACGGGAGATGATCGGCGAGGCATTCCTCGGTTGAGTCAGGAAAGCAATTCCGCTGAAGTCCACCGAGCTGTCAAAAACGTTGCGTTGGTTGGGTACGAGTGCGCCACCAAAGGTTGGGTTAAAGAAATACTTCTGCGCAATGGTCCAGGTCACGAGTTCGCGTGCCGGGCCACTCTGATCGTCACAGACTTTAGCGTCAGCGGCAAGTTGCCTGGTAACTTCGGCGGGCGGAGTGTCGGCAGGCAGATACTTCGGGTGCTCGAAGCACTCCCCGCTGGACTTCGACTTCTTGACATAGAGGCGGTTCACTACCCCGTATTCGACCCCGCTCGAGTCAGCTAAAATATCGCGTTCGTCAAAGCGGATGATGTTGGAGAAATTGTTGATGCCCGTCTCGTAGCGATAGATCGCATAGGGCTCGACCACGTGCTTCATAACGTAGCCGAAGATTTTGCGGTCGAAGATCTTCGCGACCGACGGAGGCCGCATTTCCATCGAGGCCAGCAAGACGTTGCGGTTGAGGGCCTGGGCTACCGCGACGCCGATTACTCCGGTGTTTCCACCGGAAGGAATGAGTCGTTCGGTGTAGAACGTCTCTCTTACACCGGCTTCCGGACGAAAGGTCCATCCGCGGAGGAACATCGGCAGAGAAATGTTGGGGTTAGCATCCAGGCGTCCCACGACGTTTTGAGTCTGGAAGCCGGGTTCATGACGCGAGACGCCTTCCGCGGATACGTCATAGGTGTACATGAACTTCGAGTTAAAAATGGGGTTCTCAACCCCGGCCATCTGGAAGCTGGGTATGTGGGCGATGTCGATGACGTCGCCATTCACCGTGCTCTGATAGTTCTGGTAGCGGGACATCAGGAACCCCAGATAATTTCCCGACCAGCTTTTGCTCACGAATCCCGACGAACGCACCTCGGAGTTGATGGCATCGGTAAAGCTCTGGCCGAAAGCCAGTCGGAAAACGTAGGAACTCAAGTAATCGACGGAAACCACCCCACGAAATCCGAACGGAAGTTCGGCCGACCCGTTCGCCTTGAGTTCCTGGCCGCCCTGGTTCTGCTTGGAAACCGGATTGCCCTGCTCGTCAATTACACCGTAGTACTCGGCATGAAACTGGTAATGCCATCCGATATTGCGGTAGTTACCGATCTGCGCCCAGCCCCGCGAGGAGAAATAGTAGCCGCCGACCTCGGCGTCGGAGTTACGGTTGATGGCCCAATAGAAGGAGTCTCCGATAATCGTTCCCTTGGAATTCGACTGACCGATAGCCGGAATGAGAAATCCACTTTTCCGCCCCAGATTGTCTGCCGGATGCTGCACGTAGGGAAAATAGAAAATAGGAATTCCCTTAATCCGCAAGGTGGAGTGATACATCTTGGCGTCTCCCCCCACCTCCACCGTTGCGGTGGCTGGGTGGAACTCCCATTTGGGATTGGGAAGCTGGCATGACGTGATGATGCCATGATGCACCCGGTAGAGGTCGGGCCCCAGTTTGTCCACGACTTTGCCGGTGAAGAAGAAGGGCGTGGACGATCTCAGGAACATGGATTGGTTCGAGACCTTGATACCGGTGGAGCCGGTCACATCGTAAAACGTGCCGGTATCGCGGCTGACATCGTAGGTGGCATGAGTGCCGACCAGGTGCTCGTTGTGGGCGCCACCATCGTAAACCACGTGTCCGGTGGCGGTGATTTGTCCGGTGGTGGAATCGTAGGTGGCCTGGTCGCAATGTATAACACTGTTGCGAAACCGGATTTCCACGTTGCCGCGCACCTTGTAAATGTCCTGGTTCTTTTCTTGCTCATCCGCGCGAATCAGGACTTCGTCGCGATTCAAGACAACGTTGGCTGGCGGACGCGGATTGCCGGAATCCTGTTCGGCTGCGCTCTGCATTTGCTGCTGCACAACCTCTTCCATCACCTTCATGCCCTCGTCCTCTTCGACGGGCGCGGCGGGCGCAGGTTTCGAAACGGCAGGCTGCTGGGTGGGTGTGGCCGGGGAGGATGCCTGCGGCGGGCTACTCTGCGCTGTGTCGTCTTGCGGGGACGCAGTGCGCAACTGGCTGGTTAACAGCACCGGCGCGAGAATTAGATGACAACCCATCAGGGCCGTGATAATTAATCGAGTGCGGGAGATCATCGAAAGCCGCGCGTTCCTTCGCCGAAGGCGTTTGAATCGGCACAACCCTGCAACTTAGCACGGTTGCACGGACTCAGGCAAAACGCGAAGCGCTGTCGGTCATTTCACGCTGCTCTGGTGTTTCTCTAAACCCGCTTGCCGCACGCAGGTTGCGCCGTTGATACCTGACGAGCCGATGCACAACCTTGCTGTCTTGCAAATCGACGAGCGGACGATCTTCTTTTCTCGCTTTTGCTTTACCACGATGTTACGAACATGCGGTCTGGGCACGCATGGCAAAAAGGAATAGTGGCGCCACCACATGACAGAACACCAGTTTTCAGCCATCAATGCAGTGGAGAATTCGGCGGAACCAGCAGCCGACCTGTGGCGCCACGAAGTGCAGGCGCGCATTGCGGGCTACAAGAAACGTCGCGGCCGGCGGGTCGAGGGGGCCTTCTCCATGCGCTTCCCTTTTCCTGCCGAGGAGGTAGTCGAGCCGGTCGAGCCCGCCGAGGCAATGCCTGTAGTCGCCGAGGCAGCCTTGGAGGCCTCAACTCGCATTCCCGAAGAAGACTTGGTTCCCGGGCCACCAGTCCGGTTCTTCGAAGTCAGAGATCTGCTGCAGAACGATTCGACTGACGTCGTGGCGGAGCAGATCGCCGAGACCGAAAATGGTGCGCCAGGCGTGGTCGAGTTGGTACTTGAACCGCTTCCTGAACCGGAGCCCGAACCGTACATCGATACCGTGCCGCGGCCGCGGCCCAAAAGAAAGGTCATCGCTTTTCCGAGGCATCTCTCGGCTGCGCCGGAGACGGCCTACCGCCTGGCAGATCCGGTGATCTCGGAATCCCCGCGCATTCTCGATGTGCCCGAGGAACTGGAGGCGATTCCGACAACTCCGTTCCTGGATGGACTGCAACTCGATCAGGTCAACCCCGCCGATGCCTCCCGCGATCGGGAACACGTGGAGCTTCCGTTCCGGGCGGTACGGGTTTCACAGCGCGTATTTGCCGGAATCATCGATGTTACGGTGACCGGCGTTGGCGTGGCGGTATTTGCCGCGGTCGCCTTGAAGGTCCTCGCCAAGCCGCCGCTCACCAAGCCACTGATTCTGGGCTTAGTGGTTGCGGCAGGCCTGCTCTGGAGCGTGTACCAATATCTGTTTGTGGTTTACGCCGGAAGGACCCTTGGCATGATGGCGGCAAAGATTTGTTTGCGCACTTTCAAAGGAAAAGCGCCGAATCTGCGGCAACGGCGTCATCGGGTGCTGGGATTCTACCTCTCAGCGCTCTCACTCGGCATGGGACTGATGTGGATGTTCGTCGACGTGGACTCGTTGTGTTGGCATGACCGACTTAGCCAAACCTACCTCACGGATCGTCAGCCTTAAGTCGTACCATTCTAGAGCTACTGACAGCACAGGGGCGAACAGTGTAAATTTCAAGTTTGTATCATTGTCGGGCTGTTCCCTGATCGCGGTTATCCCGGGTTCTTAGGGAGGCAATTGACTCCGGGACGCTACGCCCCTTATGTCCACGCAGGCACCAAATTTGCAGCGGCCAGTAGTAAAGGTTTTCGTCGCCACCACGGTGATGCTGACCTTTATCTCGTTCTGGCGCGCCGCCGCCATCGTGCTAGCCGACCTGGCCTCGTCCGCGTATTACGTCGGTGGCGATGCCGAAAAAGTGATCGGCAAGAGCGCTCCGTGGTTCGTGCTCGCGGTGATGATCTTCAGCTACGCAGTGCGCGCTCTGTACATTGAGTCGAGCGCGATGTTTGTGCGCGGTGGCGTGTACCGCGTGGTCAAACAGGCACTGGGCGGGACGCTCGCGAAACTCTCCGTTTCTGCGCTGCTGTTCGATTACGTGCTGACTGGGCCAATCAGTTCGGTGGCCGCCGGCCAATACTTCGCTGGTTTTCTCGCCGATACGTTGCACCACATCGGTCATGACGTTCGCATCCCCGAGAACGCATTCAGCGCGGTGTTCGCGATCATCGTGACCATGTACTTCTGGTGGAAGAACATCCAGGGCATCCACGAGTCCAGCGAACGGGCGCTGCAGATCATGAAGATCACCACCGTCATGGTGGTCGTGCTCATCATCTGGTGTGTGATTACGATTGTGAAAACGGGAGCTCAACTTCCACCTCTTCCCTCTCCCGCCGACATGCACCACAATCACGAGTCGCTGGGATGGCTGCTGGGCACGTGGGCACAGAAGATCCCGATCATCATGCTGCTGGTCGGGTTCGGTCATTCCGTGTTGGCCATGAGCGGCGAGGAGTCTCTGGCCCAGGTCAATCGCGAAATCGAACACCCCAAGCTGAAGAACCTGGAGAAGACCGGGCTGGTGATCTTCCTGTACAGCTTGTTTTTCACCTCGCTGGTGTCGTTCTTCGCGGTGATGATCATCCCGGACGCGCAACGTTCCAACTACTACGCCAACCTCATCGGCGGATTGGCCATGAACGTCGTCGGCCCCTACACCGTGAGACTGGTTTTCCAGGGATTCGTGGTGCTGGTGGGGGCGCTGATATTGTCGGGCGCGGTGAATACGGCAATCGTCGGCGCCAATGGCGTTCTCAGCCGGATGGTGGAAGACGGCGTTCTCACCACGTGGTTCAAGAAGCCGCAGAAGAAATTCGGCACCAGCTATCGCGTGATCAACATGATCGCGCTGTTGCAGGTTTTGACCATCATCGCCAGCCGGGGCAACGTGTACCTCTTGGCGTCGCTGTACGCGTTCGGCGTGATCTGGAGCTTCTCGTTCATGTCGCTGGCCGTACTGGTTCTGCGTTATACATCGCCGGAAAAACGGGAATGGAAAGTGCCGGGAAACTTCCACATCCGTGGAGTGGAGGTACCGGTTGGATTGGGCATTATCTCCGTCGTACTGTTCTCCACGGCGCTGGTGAACCTGTTCACCAAGGAATTGGCGACCATCGCCGGCGTGAGTTTCAGCCTTGTCTTCTTCGTCGTCCTGACCATCTCGGAGCGCGTAGTGGCGGCAAAACATGCCACCGGCGAGTCAGGACTCGAGCAATTCAACGTGTCCGCCAACACCGAACTCAGCGCCCAGGCGATGGAAGTTCGCCCGGGAAACATTCTGGTGGCGGTGCGCGATCCCCACAACCTGTTTTATTTGCGGGATGTGCTGTCGCGGGTCGATACGATGAAGACCGACGTGGTCGTGATGACCGCCCGAATCTACCACCGGGAACACTCCTTCAGTGGCAACATCGAGATGGAGAGCAGCGAAGTTTTCGAGAAGTACGAGCAGGAGCTGTTTACCGCAGTCGTGACCGCGGCGGAGAAAGAAGGCAAACACGTTTCCTTGGTGGTTGTTCCCACCAACGATATCTTCGAAGGCATTGTCGCCACTGCCCAGCGGCTGGGTTCCACAGTCGTGGTTTGCGGCCTGTCGAACAAGTTGACTGCCGACGAACAGGGCAAGTTGACGGGCGACGCCTGGGAACGGCTGCCCGAGCCGCGGCCACGTCTCACGCTGGTGGTTGTCGGCCAGGATGGAACCCGGCATGAGTACCAACTGGGACCACACCGGCCGCGCGTGCGCAAGGAAGATGTCGACCTTCTGCACAGCCTCTGGAAAGAAGCGACCACCGATCCGAAGTTCCGCGAACTGCATCACTACCACGTGCTCAACGTGGCCCTTCAGGAGATGGAGCGGCGCATGCATGATGGCGCCCAGCGTGACGAGGTCATGAAGGACCTGCTGAGTGAGGTGCATCGTCCCTGCGGGCCCACCTTGCCCGATGAAGACGCGTCGTCGTCGAACTGAAATAGTTTGAATGACGAGACCTGCGCCGAATGGCTCACGGCCCCGGCTCTTGCTAACATCAGGGTGTGAGCAAAGATTCCAAGGTACGCGTCCGTTTCGCCCCCTCTCCCACCGGGCAGTTGCATGTCGGCAACGCCCGCACCGCACTCTACAACTGGCTGTTCGCCCGCAAGACCGGCGGGACCATGGTCCTGCGCATTGAAGACACCGACCTGGAGCGCAGCGAGTCCCGCTACGAAGATCAACTACTGGACGACCTCAAGTGGTTTGGCATCGACTGGGACGAGGGCCCCGACGTCGGCGGTCCGCACGCTCCTTATCGCCAGAGCGACCGTCTTGCGATCTACCGCGAGCATGCCGAGCGGCTGGTGAAAGAAGGCAAAGCCTATCTTTGCTTCTGCTCGCAGGAAGAGCTGGAGCGTGAGCGCGAGGCGGCGATGGCTGAGCAACGGTCTCCGCTCTACTCGGGGAAATGCCGCGGCCTCGATCCCGCTGAATCACAACGGCGGCGTGCCAGCGGCGAGGCGGCAGCGATTCGGCTGGCTATCCCGGAGCATCCTATCCGCTTTCATGACATCGTGCGCGGAATAGTCGAATTCTCTAACGAAGCGGTGAGCGATCCCATCATCCTGCGATCGAGCGGAATTCCGGTTTACAACTACGTGGTGGTCGTCGATGATGCGCTCATGGACATCACCCACGTGATCCGCGGCGACGATCATCTTTCCAATACGCCCAAGCAAGTCGCGCTCTACGAGGCGCTGGGATGGCCCGTGCCAGAGTTCGCGCATCTCTCGACGATCGTCGGCAGTGATGGTGCGCGGCTGTCTAAGCGCCATGGGGCGACCTCGATTGCCAACTTCCGCGAGATGGGAGTGCTCCCCGAAGCCCTGGTGAATTATCTGGCGCTGCTGGGCTGGGCTCCTACGGGCGGGAACCGTGAAGTCTTCACACCCGAGGACCTGACCAAAGAGTTCACGCTGGAGCGTGTCACGCCGTCAGCCGCTATGTTCGACATGGAAAAGCTCTACTGGCTGAATCGGCATTACATCAAGAACAGTCTGCCCGAGCGCATCGAAAAGCGGGCGGAGCCATACTTCATCAAGGCTGGCTTGCTGCCGGAGAATCCCGACGAACATACGCGCGCGTGGTTCAGCAAAGTGATCGCGCTGCTGGTGCCCTCGGTGAACAAACTCGATGAGTTGACCGAGCGTGCGGGACTCATCTTCCACGTCGATCCTGCAGCTGCGCTGAACGCGCCCGACAATGCCGAAGTGTTGGGAGCTCCGAAGGCGAACGAAGTGCTGGCAGCCTTTGCTGCGCAGGTCGAAAGCGACCCCTCGCCCATGACTCCGGAACGCTTCAAAGCAATTATGAATGAAGTGAAGGCGAAGACCGGAACCAAGGGCAAGGACCTCTATCACCCCGTGCGCATCGTGTTTACCGGATCGCATTCCGGGCCGGAGTTCGACAAGCTGGTTCCAATTCTCGAAGAGGGCTCACAGCTTCCTCTGCCGACGCATGTGATGAACACGCTCGAGAGGCTGGCGGCATTTAAGGCAGCGCGAGCCTTTTAACAGGCTGCGAGGAAACTGCGTTCCGGGAGTTTTGAAAGGGCATGGCTTCAGCCATGCCGTACAAGTTCTTTATTTTTGTCATTCCCCGCCGGCTTTCAGCCCGCGGGGAATCTGCTTTTCCGTGTCTTCGAAGCGTCCCAACTCGGGTTTACCCCAACGCTTTCTTCAGCGCGGCCCGCGCCAGGATGCGCGTTGAGTCCAGCGTCGGCAGTGGCGATGTGATGTCGTCGATCAGCAGCGGGATTTCCGTGCACCCCAGCACCACGGCGTCGCAGCCTTCGTGACTCAACCTGCCAATCACCTGCTGGAAGTAGCTGCGCGATTCCGCCGTGAAGATTCCGTTCACCAGTTCGTCGAAGATGATGCCGTCGATGCGGGCACGCTCTTCAGCGTCAGGTGCAAGATGCTCGATTCCTCCGGCACCCAGTATTTTCGGATACAGCGGACCTTCCATGGTGTATCGCGTGCCCGTGATGCCCAACTTGTGATAGCCACGTGACTGAGCCACAGCCGCCACTTCTTCCACAATGTGCAGCCAGGGCAGGGGCGAGCGGGGCAGCACGATATCGAGTGCGCGATGAATGGTATTATCGGGCGCAATAAGAAAATCCGCGCCGGCCCTCGACAGTTTATCGGCCGACGACAACATCAGTTCGGCAACACCTCGCCAATCGTCACGATGGATGTGCACCATGTACTCGCCGAGGCAGTGATTATGCAGGGAGAGTTCCGGATGCATATGACGTCCCATGAGCGGCTGGGCTTCGTCGCAAATGGTGCGATAGCACAATGCCGCCCCCTCTGCACTGCAGGCCACGATTCCGATGTGCTTGGACAAGGTTTTCTCCCGGTTGAAGCAAAAACTATCTAACCACGGATTTCCATGGATGACATGGACAAGAACTTAGACAATTTGGATTCTTGTTCTATCCGTGAAATCTGTGGAGATCCGTGGCTGCCTTTTGCTTTTAGAACTTCGCCAGATACTCGCGTTTTTTCGCTTCCGGCAGAAACGATGCGCGAAAGGAATTCTCCGCTAACCGCCGCAACTCAGCCTCACTGAAACCGAACACATCCTGGGCGATCTGGTATTCGCGAACTAATGACGTGCGGAACATGTCGGGATCGTCGGTATTCAGTGTCACCAGTACCCCCGCATCGAAGAGCTTGCGGAGGGGATGCTGCCCAACCGTCTCACAACATCCAGTTAAGACGTTGCTGGTGATGCAGGCTTCCAACGGGATCTGATGCTCAGCAAGGTAGCGAACTAATTCAGGATCATCAATCGCGCGCAATCCATGTCCGATGCGGTCCGCCTTCAAATCGCGTATAGCCGACCAAATGGATTCTGGCCCAGCAGTCTCGCCAGCGTGCACAGTCAACCGCAAATCATGACTCGCGGCGCGGGCATAGACCTCGCGAAACAACTCGGGAGCGGCACGTCGCTCATCACCGCCCAGACCAATTCCCACGATGGCGTCGCTGGTTTTCCGCAGCGCAACGGTTTCGTCGAGCACCCTCTGCGCGGCCTCGACTCCAAAGTGCCGGACCGCGTCACAAATCCAATACAGCGACATTCCAAAATCACGCTCTCCACGCTGACGTCCGCGCTCCAGTCCCTCGAACAACGGAGCGAACTCCCCGCCCCGCCAATGAATGACTCCGACGGAAACATACACTTCCGCATGCAGAACGTTCTGCGCGTGCAGCTTCTGCATCATGCGATAGGTGACGAGCTCATAGTCTTCGGCAGTTCGCAGCCGCTCGGTGACAGCTTTGAAAGCCAACAGGAATCCGGTGAAGTTCTTGTACTGATACAGTTCGCGGGCTTCCTCTTCGGTGAAAACGCGTCCGCTTTCTGCAATGTTGGTGTAGCGATTGTTCTGCGTAGAAAGCGGAGTGGGATGACGGCGGCTCAACTCCGCGAGCGTTGGCGGATCGACCGTGCCCTCAAGGTGCAAGTGCAGTTCGGCTTTGGGGAGCGAGCGAATGAACTCGCTGGGAGCGTTGGTTGGGCTAGGCTGATTCATCGGACGGAGCTGATTCATTCACCACGGAGACACGGAGGGCACGGGGAATCTATCTATTGAAATCCGCCGTGATCTCGGTGCCTGCCTGGTGATCCTCATATTTTTGGGTATGCCAAAGGCCACCTAACGCCGCCGGTCCTCGGGACAGAACTCGCTGCGATAACGGCTATAGAGCATATACACCGTGAGCCCAATGGCCAGCCACACGAAGAAACGGATCCACGTGAGGATCGGCAGACCCGACATCAGCAGCAGACAGAACATGACGCTTAGAATCGGCGCGGCGATCCCACCCGGAGCGCGGAAGCCGCGGCGGCGTTCCGGCTGCTTGTAGCGCAAGATGATCACGCCCAGCGAGACCAGCACGAAGGCGAACAGCGTTCCGATGTTCGACAGGTCGGCCAGTGTGCCGATGTCGAGAATGCCGCCAGGAATCCCCACGAGAAACCCAGCAATCCAAGTCGCAGTCGAAGGAGTGCGGAAGCGCGGATGCACGCGGCCGAAGAGTTTCGGCAGCAGGCCGTCGCGCGACATCGCGAACCATACCCGCGCCTGTCCCAACTGGAACACCAGCAGCGACGAGATCATGCCCATCATGGCGCCGAAGAGCACTGCCAGCCGGATCCAGTGCAGACTGTGCGACCCCGTCGTAATGCCGAGTTGCTTGAGGCTGTTCACCACTGGCGCAGCGTCGTCGATCAGGCGCTGCCACGGCACGATTCCCGTGAGCACCACGGCCACGGAGATATACAACACAGTGCAGACGATCAGCGTGGCGATGATGCCGATGGGCAGATCGCGCTGGGGATTCTTCGCTTCTTCAGCCGCCGTCGAGACCGAATCGAAGCCGATGTATGTGAAGAAAATGATGGAGCCGCCAGTGAGGATGCCGGACCATCCGTTGGGCGCGAACGGATGGTAGTTCGCGGGATGAATGTAGTGCATTCCCGCGAACACGAACGCCAGGATGGCCGCGATCTTCAGGATGACCATAATGTTATTGGTCTCAGCGGACTCGCGAATGCCACGCACCAGCACCACCGTCAGCAACATCACCACGGCGAACGCTGGAATGTTGAATCCGAAATGCCATCCCGGAGCGTAGAGCATGTTTCCCTGCAGGTCCGTCAGTCCGGAGGGCAAGTAAGCCGGCGATATCCAGCGCAGCGCGGGATGCCAGCCGAACCAGTCGAACATGTCCACCAAATGCGCTGCGAATCCTACGCTCACCGCCATATTGCTGACGGCATATTCCAGGATGAGGTCCCAGCCGATGATCCAGGCGATCAACTCGCCCATGGTGGCGTAAGTGTAGGTATAGGCGCTGCCGGCGATAGGAATCATCGATGCCAGCTCGGCGTAACACAGCGCGGTGAAGGCACAGACGATAGCCACCAGCACCAGTGATACCGCCAGCGCAGGCCCGGCGCCGGGGCGCCCCAGCGTCGCCATGTGATGCACGATGAAGTCGGCCAGGGGAGCGTTCAGGATCGACGAGGTATCGAACTTCTGACCCGCGATGGCGGTCCCGATTACGGTGAAGATGCCGGAACCGATGACCGCGCCAATGCCCAAGGCGGTAAGCGACCACGGGCCCAGTGTCTTCTTCAGCCGATGTTCCGGCTCCTCCGACTCGGAGATCAGTTTGTCGATCGACTTGCACGCGAAGAGTTGGTTCGCCAGAAAGTGCTCCCAAGGATGAAGGAATCGATGTCTCAGGATTCAAACAGAAACCCGAGGTACCGGGCAAGCGCAATGTGTCGCGCCTATTCGTTCTTGTACACCACGCCACCCTTCATCACGAATTTCACGCGTTCCAGCGTGGTGACATCCTGCAACGGATCGCCGTCCACCGCGATAATGTCGGCATAGTGATTGGGTTCAATCACGCCGACCTTGTCTGACCAGCCGAGTAGGTCGGCGTCATTGACTGTTGCTGCCTGGATTGACTGCAGCGGCGTCAGTCCCAGCTTCACCATGACCGCAAATTCGCGGGCGTTGAGTCCGTGGGGATAGACAGCCGCATCGGTGCCGAAGCCAACCTTCACTCCGCTGACGAAGGCATGCGCGATGTTCTTGCGTGCGGCGGGCATTACTTCCTTGGCCTTGGCCAGCATTTGCGGCGGCACGCCGGTCTTGGGTGCATTCTCCAGGAACCAGTCACCGAGATAAAGCGTCGGCACCAGGTAGGTGCCGTGCTGCTTCATCGCAGCGATTCCGGCGTCATCGATATAGGAGCCGTGCTCGATGGAATCGATACCTGCTTCGGTGGCCCACAAAATTCCCTGTGCGCCATGGGCATGGGCCGCGACTTTGCGTCCCAGGCGGTGGGCATCGGCAATGATGGCGCGCAATTCCTCCTGGGGTGTACTGAGAATGTTGTGGATTATCGCCCAGCGACAGAACTCCGCCGGTGGCGCAGATCTTGATGACGTCGGCACCGTACTTGATGACTTCGCGAACCTTGTGCTGCACGTTTTCCACTCCGTCGGCAACGCCGGCCTGGGTAGCGTGCCACTCGTATGGCAGCAGGTTGTCATCGCAATGTCCCCCGGTAATGATCAGCGCGGGACCGCTGGCGTCGATGCGTGGTCCGGGAACATCACCGGCATTAATGGCGTCGCGCAGCGCGATGTCGGCGAACTCGGTCGCACCGAGATTGCGGATGGTGGTGAAACCGGCCAGCAACGTGACTCGCGCGTTCTTGGCCCCAATCAGCGCTTCCCGGGGAACCGAGATCGCCAGGCGGTCGTAGCCGAACTTGGGATCGAATGTAATGTGCGTATGCGCGTCAATCAAGCCGGGGAGGACCGTCTTGTTCGACAGGTCGATGACCTTGACGTTGGCGTCTGCGGCCGCGCCCGAGTCGGGCCCGACGCTGACGATCTTGCCATCCTCGATCACGATTGCCTGGTTGGACAGGGTCTTGCCAGTCCGGACATCGAGGAGTTTTCCCGCGCGCACGATGGTGCGCGAGGGAGTTGGTGCAGCCTGCTGTCCGAATGCAGCGGTGCTAACCATGAGAGCAAGAAGCAGACAAACAAGAGATTTTGCCAGTTTCAATTTCATTGCCTTCCGTTCTTCAAATTGTGTTTTAAGCTCACTATTTTCCGGGCGCCAGGTTCTTCTCGAAGTGCTCGTCGATCATGTGGAACAGGTGCGTGCGCGCGTCACTTCCCGCAATGCCATGCGTCTTGCGGGGATACATCATCAACTGAAATTGCTTGCCCGAATTGATGAACGAGTTGGCCATCTGGATGGTGTTCTGCATGTGCACGTTGTCGTCACCGGTGCCGTTAACCTCCAGCAGGCTGCCGTGCAAGTCAGAAGCAAAGTTCACCGGCGAACTCTTGCGATAGCCATCCTCATTGTCGGTCGGCAGTCCCATGTAACGTTCGGTGTAGATCGAATCATAGTTGCGCCAGTCGGTCACTGGAGCTACCGAAACGCCGGCCTTGAAGAGGTCGGTCTTCTCCATGGTGTACAACGTGAAGTACCCGCCGTAACTCCAACCCCAGAAGCCCATCCGCGAACCATCGAGTTGCGGAAATTGCTGCAAGGCTTGCTTCACAGCAGCCATCTGGTCGTTGAACTCAACTTCGCCGAGGTTATGCTTGATCGCCAGAGCGAAGGCCTTGCCGCGGTTTGCCATTCCGCGGTTGTCCACATGCAAAACTGCGAAACCCTGGTGGACGAGGACCTGATCAAACAGATAGGAACTGCCGCCCCAGGAGTCACGAACGGATTGTGCGCCTGGCCCGCCGTACGGATTGACGATGAGAGGCGCTTTACCGCTTGCCATCATCGGTCCGCCGTTTGGTAGCGACAGCGTGCCCAGCAACGGCGTAGCGCCGTCCGCGACCTTGAACTCCACCGGCTTCGGCGGAATGAGGTTATATCCGGCGACGCTGCGTGACTGCCAGAACGCCGTACAATTTCCTTCGGTGGTGCACAGCGACATACTTGGAGGCGTGGTCAAGGCTGAATAGGTATCGACATAGGACTTGGTCTTCGCGGGGCCAAAGTTCGCTCCGTGCGTTCCATTCTCCTTGGACACGCGATGAAAATTCTTGCCATCCAGTCCCACGGAGAAGACGTTGGCCTGGCGCCAGTCGCCCTCGTTGGCGGTGAAGTAGACCACTCCCTGCGCTTCGTCGATGCCGTCAATGCTCTCCACTTCCCATTCGCCCTTCGTCAGTTGCGCCACCAATTTGGCTTCGGCATCGAGCGGCTTCTGCTTGTCGAACTGGTAGAGGTAAATGTGATTGTGGCCGTCGCGCCAGCTGTTCCAAAGGAAGCGGTCGCCCGAGGACAGCATTTCGAAATCAATCTCCGGATGCATGTCGATCCAGGCATCGGTCGTCTCGGTCAAAATGCGTTTTGACTTGCCGCTCTGCACATCCACGAAATAAATGTCGAGCCGGTTCTGTAACCGGTTCAAGGCCATCGCCCAGAGGAGGCCGTCGTGCACCCATCCGAACCGCGGGATGAGAACATTGGGGTCATTGCCCAGTGGCAAGTCGCCATCGCGCGCGCTGCCTGCCGAAATCCACTTCACCTTGCCGCCACCGGAAGACACAACCCCGATCCGCACCAGCGGATTCGGATCGCCCGCCTGCGGGTACTTCTCCATGTCGACGCTTGCATGGGTTGGGATCCAGTCGGTGATGGGATAGCTCGGCACATCTTTTTCGTTCATCTGCAGAAATGCAATCGAATGCCCGTCGGGAGACCAGAAATAGTTGCTGCGGGTGTAAAGCTCCTCTCGGTAGACCCAATCCACCTCTCCATTGAGGAGATTTTCGTCAGAGTCGCGGGTAATAGGTTGTTCTTCGCCCCGTTTGACATCGTGAACGTATAGGTTGTGCTTGCGTACATACGCGACGCGATCGCCGGCAGGCGAGAACTTGGGATCGACCACGGGGTCGGCGCTCGACGTGACCTGAACGGCGGTCCCGCTCTCCAGGCTGTAGTACCAGAGCTGACCCAGGGCATCAAACAGCAAGTGCCTCGAATCCGGAGACCAGTGGTAGGCCGCGATCGAGTAGCGCTGCGCCGCTTCCTTCTGGCGCTCATCCTTGATCGAACTGGAAGGAGGTGCCAGCGACGATAGCTTCTCGCTCGAAACCAGCACTGCCGGCTTGGCGTTGGCAAGGTCGAGGTAGTAGAGCGTCCCATGTTCGCCGCTGTCATCGCGCTGGACGTAGGCAACCTTCGAGCCATCCGGGCTCCACAGCACGGCCTCGGGAGCGCGCCCCAGAAGACCGCCGTCGGCAAAGATCGCTTCAATGGTTAGCTCCTTCCCCGCAGGCGCGGACATCGGTTTCGAAGGTTGATCTTGGCCAATCAGCGGCAAAATCAGTAAGAAGGAACAGATCAGTATCAGAACAAGGCACGTCTTCACTGCGGCTCCGAGTTGTAGCTAATGTAGGGAAGCAGTTTATCGCAAGGCACAAGGTGCGCGTCGTTTGAGCCACTTGTCACACCCGTTCAGTGGTCATGAACGCCGCCCGAGACGCCACCTCGCCGAACTGTGACGGGAGTCTAACGAGTCAGTTGCTGAATGCGGAACAATTCAAGTAGCGCGATCAGGATACCGAAGCCGAAGTACAGATTACGGGCGGTCTCCCTGGAAATGACAGGGGGCAACTGCAAGCCGCGCTGGCGAAAGGTGAGAACCAGGGAGTTCTCCCCCGCGACGATGAAATCAGCGATTGGTTTGTGGAAACCTGCGATCAGAACACCCAGGCATAACCGGGCGATTTCGAGTGGCATGACGACATCGTAGACATGTGGCCGCGGCCCGCTCAATACAACTAAAGGCTCACCGTCTCCTATTCTGGACGTTCCGGGACGCGCGGGGCAGTCCGTTCCTTGCATGCTAGAATCCAGTCAGGTTCCCCAGGGTGTAATGACTTCCGATCTTCAAAATCTTATCGAACTGCAGCAGATTGACTCCCAAATCGCTGCGCTGAAGGCGGAAATTGCCGCCCTGCCGAAGCATGTTGCCCAGATCGAAGCCAAACTTGCGGCTGCCAAGGCCAAAGTAGAGGCCACTCTTGCGGCTGCCAAGGCTGACGAGGGCGCCCGCCGCAAGCACGAATCGGACATCCAGGACCAGCAGCAGAAGATCAGCAAGTACCGCGACCAGTCGCTCAACGTCAAGACCAACCAGGAATACAAGGCGCTGATGGAGGAGATCAAGTTCGCGGAGCAGAAGATCGCCGCTTCCGAGGACAAGATCCTGGAAATCATGGTCGCCGCCGACTCCCGCAAGGAATCCCTGAAGAAAGCGGAAGCGGAACTGAAGGCCGATACCGCCGAGAACGACCGCGAAAAAGAAGAGGCTCGCCAGCGCACCGCGGTGGACGAAGCGGCTCTCGCGGAACTCACCACCCGCCGCAATGCGCTTAGAACCGGCGTCAGCGAAAACGCGCTCCGCCACTATGATCGGCTGCTGACAACGCGTGGCACCGCATTGTCCCCTGTTTACGAAAATCAATTGTGCTCGGCTTGCAGCGTCATGCTCCGTCCCCAGGTATTTCAGGAGGTCATGACCAACGAGCAGTTCATGACCTGCGATTACTGCAAGCGCATCTTGTACTACATTCCGCCCCCGCCCAAGCCGCCGGAGGAAGCCGCGAAAGATGCCAAGGCCAACGCTGCCCCGGTTGATACAGGCGCCGGAGAAGAGCCTGCGCCGGGTGAAGCCGCTTCCCAGTAAGTCCAGACCGCGTTCTCTTCCCAAACATTTAAGATGGGCAGGCAAGCTTGATTTGCGAGGGTGCCCTGTCTTCTCATCAATCCATTCCAGCCGTCACAGTCAGCGCTCGCGGAGCCACGCGCCTCAAGTCGGGACATCTCTGGGTTTATCGCTCCGATCTGTCGAAAGTAGGCGACATTGCGCCCGGCGCGTTGGTCCATGTGCAGGATGAACGCGGCCGCAGACTCGGTTCGGCGCTTTATAGCAGCTCCTCGCAGATCGCCGTCCGCCTGCTGACGTCTGCCGCGATCGCCGAGAGCCAGCTTCGGCCTCTTCTGCGCGAGCGGATCAACCGTGCCGTTCAGTTCCGCAAACAATTCGTTCGCGACACCGACTCCTACCGCGTGATCTTCAGCGAGGCCGACGTCCTACCGGGCCTGATCATCGACAAATACAACGACGTGCTCTCCATGCAAGTAGTGACGCAGGCATTCGACCGCGAGGATCTCCGCCGGACTGTCACTACGGCCATGGCCGAGCACTTTCCCGGTTGCAGCCTCTTCGAACGCGTTGACCCGCACATCCGCCAGTTGGAGCAATTACCAGCCCGCGAATCTCAGTTGATTCAGGGGGAACGATCGAGCGCCATCTTTACCCTCAACGGTGTCCGCTTCCACTTTGACGCCCTCGGCGGCCAGAAGACGGGAGCCTTCCTCGATCAGCGCGAGAACTACGCCGCTGCTGCCCGTTACGCCCACGGTGAGGCACTGGACTGCTTTACCTACCAGGGAGGCTTTGCCCTCCACCTGGCAAGAGTATGCAGCAAAGTGACGGCAGTCGATTCCTCACGTCCCGCACTCGAAGTCGCCGAGCAGAACGAGCAGCTCAACCGCGCGGCCAGTGTCTGCGGCGATATCGAATGGGTCGAAGCCAACGCCTTCGATCTGCTCAAGGACTACTCCTCGGCGGGCCAGCAATACGACACCGTCGTCCTCGACCCTCCGGCCTTCGCCAAGACCAAGCGCGTCGTGGACACCGCCATCCGCGGCTACAAGGAGCTGAACCTGCGGGCGCTCAAGATGCTCCGCCCGGGCGGCGTGCTGGTGACCTGCTCCTGCTCATTTCACGTCAGCGAGAGCGAGTTTCTGGAGATGTTGGGAGCGGCAGCCGCTGACGCTGGGCGAAGGGTGAGAATCCTGGAGAAGAGGGGTGCGGCCATCGATCATCCCGTGCTCTCAGGCGTCCCAGAGACCTCCTACCTGAAGTGCATAATTTGCCAAGTTATTGATTAAATTAAACTTATCGGATGAGATGGCTTGGCAATCAGCCTCGTATCCATGCTTGACAGTAATACACTAAGATTTTATGATTCTTTTACGCTAACAAGCGCATCAAAGTTAGCGAGTGGTCATCCGGCCACACACTTCTTATCTGTTTTGGAGGTTGATGATTATGACCGTACTGACGCGTTGGGAGCCTTTCCGCGAGTTGAATACCCTGCAGAGCCGCCTGAATCGCCTGTTCGAAGAACAGAGCCGAGGCGGTAGTGAAGAGTCGCTGACCGCTGGAGCCTTTGTGCCCCCGGTTGACGTTTACGAAGACGAACACAGCATCCAGCTCAAGCTGGAAGTGCCTGGAATCGACGAGAAGGACCTCGACATCAAGGTCGAAAACAATGTTTTGACCGTGAGCGGCGAGCGCAAGTTCGAAAAGGAAGAGAAAGAAGAGAACTTCCGCCGTGTCGAGCGCCGCTATGGCAGCTTCGTCCGGTCGTTCACCCTGCCCACGACGGTGGATAGCGAAGGCATCACCGCCGACTACACCGCTGGCGTGCTGAAGCTCAAGCTGGCCAAGCGTGCCGAAGCCAAGCCCAAGCAGATCAAGGTCAACGTCGGCAGCTCAAAGACCATTGAGGGCGGAAAAGGCCAGGCTGCGTAAGCCATCGGTCGGAAATCCGGTTGCGGCTGGACTCGCAAAGAACGCAAGGGAGGCGGAGCAAAAAGTCGCCTCCCTTTCTTTTGCCATTTTGTCGCCGCCCACAGGAATAGAATTGTCGCGTTGTGCGACAGGCGGTCTGCGAGATCGCGAAGGGGTACAAGGAAATACCAGGTCAAGGCTTTTCTAACCACTAGCCACTGACCACTAACCACTGGAGTTTTTATGGCAATTCGATGGGACAAATTAACCGTCAAGGCACAGGAGGCGGTGCAGCGCGCGAATGATCTCGCCAGCGAGCACGGCAATCCTGAGCTTCAACCGGTGCACATTTTGGCTGCGCTGCTGGAAGACCATGAAGGCATCGTCGCGCCTCTGCTGGAGCGCGTCGGTCTGCAGGTTGCCACGGTTCAGTCGGAGGCCATGGCGCAGATCGAGCGCCTTCCCAAAGTGTCGGGTGGAGGCGCAGCCCAGGCGTCGTTGTCGCCCGCTGCCAACCAGTTGCTGGAGAACGCCTTCAAAGAGGCGTCGAATTTCAAAGACGAGTTTGTTTCCACAGAACACCTGCTATTGGGGATGACCAAGCTCAAGCGTGACCCTGCGCAAGAAATCCTGAGCAAGGCCGGCGCAACCTACGACAACATCTTGCGCGGGCTGACCTCGGTTCGCGGCAACCAGAAGGTTACTGACCAGAATCCCGAAGCTAAGTACCAGGCGCTGGAGCGCTACGCTCGCGACCTCACCGAGCTGGCGCGCCGCGGCAAGCTTGATCCCGTGATCGGGCGTGACGAAGAAGTACGCCGGGTGGTGCAGGTGTTATCGCGCAGGACAAAGAACAATCCAGTGCTGATCGGCGAGCCTGGCGTCGGTAAGACTGCCATCGTCGAAGGCCTGGCGCAGCGCATTATTTCCGGTGACGTTCCCGAACAGCTCAAGAACAAGCGTGTCGTCTCGCTCGACCTGGGAGCCATGCTCGCCGGCGCTAAGTATCGCGGCGAGTTTGAAGACCGTCTCAAGGCTGTGCTGAAAGAAATCGAGCAGTCCGAGGGAAAGATCATCCTGTTCATCGATGAGCTGCATACGCTGGTCGGAGCCGGCGCGGCCGAGGGTGCGATTGACGCCTCCAACATGTTGAAGCCGCCTCTGGCGCGTGGCGAATTGCGTGCCATTGGCGCAACCACGCTCAACGAATATCGCAAGTACATCGAGAAGGATGCTGCGCTGGAGCGCCGTTTCCAGATTGTTTTCGTGGGCGAGCCCAGCGTGGAAGATACCATCGCCATCCTGCGCGGGCTGCGCGAAAAATACGAAGTCCATCACGGCGTCCGCATCAAAGACTCGGCGATCGTGGCTGCGGCCACGCTGTCGCATCGCTACATCTCCGATCGCTTTCTGCCGGACAAGGCCATTGACTTGATCGATGAAGCTGCGGCCTCGCTGCGCATCCAGATCGATTCCATGCCCACCGAGATCGATCAACTGGAGCGGCGCGCTACACAACTGGAAATCGAGCGACAAGCGTTGAAGCGCGAAGACGACCGCAATTCGCGCGAGCGGCTGGCAGCCGTCGAGAAAGAATTGGCGCAGGTGAAAGAGCAGTCCAACGCGCTCAAGGCGCGCTGGAAGCAGGAGAAGGAAGCCATCTCTCGCGTCCGCGAGATGAAAGAAAAGCTCGAGCAGTTAAAGCTCGAAATCCAGGACGTCACCCGCAAAGGCGACTTCAATCGCGCGGCGCAGCTCCAGTATGGCGAGTTGCCGAAAATGGAAGCTGAGATCAAGAAGCTCAGCAGCCAGATGGACGGCAAACAGTCGCGCATGTTGAAAGAAGAGGTGGACGAAGAAGACGTCGCCAAGATCGTCAGCAAATGGACCGGCATTCCCGTGTCGAAGATGCTCGAAGGCGAAGTCAAGAAGCTGGTCACCATGGAAGAGCGCCTGCGTCATCGCGTCATTGGGCAGGACGCCGCGCTGGAACGGGTGGCCAATGCCATCCGGCGTTCGCGCGCCGGACTCAGCGATCCACGCCGTCCCATTGGCTCGTTCATTTTCCTCGGACCTACGGGCGTGGGTAAAACCGAATTGGCGAGGGCGTTGGCGGAGTTTTTGTTCGATGACGAGCACGCCATGATCCGCATCGATATGTCGGAGTACATGGAGAAGCACTCGGTGTCGCGGCTGATTGGCGCGCCTCCGGGCTATGTGGGTTATGACGAAGGCGGTCAACTCACCGAGGCTGTGCGGCGTCGTCCCTATGCCGTGGTGCTGTTCGACGAAATCGAAAAGGCCCATCCCGACGTCTTCAACATCTTCCTGCAGATCATGGATGATGGCCGCCTCACCGATGGCAAGGGACGCCACATCGATTTCAAGAACACCATCGTCATCATGACGTCGAACATTGGGTCCAGTTATTTGCAGCAGGCGGGCGCTGCGCCCGACAAGCAGGATGAGGCGCATGAGCAGGTGATGGAAGCACTACGGGCGCATTTCAAGCCCGAGTTCCTGAACCGCGTGGACGACATCATCTTCTTCAATCCGCTGGGCAAAGAGCAATTGACGAAGATCGTGGACCTGCGGCTTGAAGACCTGCGTAGGCTGTTGGCCGACCGCAAGATCGCCTTGGAGCTTACCCCGAAAGCCAAGGAGTTGATCTTCACCGAAGGCTACGACGCGAACTACGGTGCGCGTCCGCTGAAGCGGTCCATCCAGCGACTGGTGCAGGACCCACTGGCGCTGAAGATCCTCGACGGCGAAGTGTTGCATGGCGACCGCGTCAAAGTGGATGTGGACTCCAAGACCAAAAAACTCACGTTCGAGGTCGCTCAACGCGAAGTCGAGACCGAACCAATCGCAGCGAAGTGAAGATTTTGAAAGGGCACGACTTCAGTCGTGCCGTACGGATCCTCTATTATTGTCATTCCTCGCGGGCTTCAGCCCGCGGGGAATCTGCTTTTTCCTGACCCTGTTTAGAATGCCGGCCCAACTAGATCCAGACGCGAAACGCCCGCTTCACTTTTGTAGCCCGGGGCGCAAGCTCCGGGAAAGCATCCCATCAAGGAACTCTGGCCGCGTAGCGGCCAACCTCTTAAGAAACGTAACTTTGCAACACAAAGTACTTGACAACCGTTACCGGTGCGAATAATGTGGCGTTCGTGACAGATCCCCGTCCATGCCGCCGCATCCCCCGCAAGCAATCCTCGCAGCCGAACCTCGAGCCGGAAGCGCTCGACCACCTGGCCGTGATCCGCGAAACCATGGAGCGCAGCACGACATTCACTGCGGTTTCAGGCTGGGGCTATTGCGCCATGGGCGTTACTGCACTCGTCGCCGCAGTCATCGCGGTGCGCCAACCCACGACAGAAGCATGGTTGGCAGTGTGGCTCGCGGAAGCGCTCACGGCGGTCACGCTGGCGCTGGTTGCGATGCACTGGAAAGCTGCCAGGCTGGGCACCCATCTCATGTCGATTTCGGGGCGCCGATTGTTTGTCGGACTGCTCCCCGCACTCTTTGCAGGCGGCGTCATGACAGTTGCTTTGCTTCGCGCCGGAGATCCGCGTCAGATTCCCGGACTTTGGCTCCTGTTGTATGGCGTGGCCGTCATGCAGGCGGGAGCGTTTTCGGTGCGCACCATCCCGGTTATGGGAGGCGTGTTCGTGTTGGCCGGAGCCATTGCCTTGCCCCTACCTTGGTGGTGGGCCAATGTCATGTTGGCCGGGGGATTCGGACTCGTGCACATGGCGTTCGGCTTGTATATCGCCAGGAGGCACGGTGGCTAAGCGAGCACATCAACTTGAGCCAGTAGCTTCGCCTGCGAAGCGAACGGGAATGCGCCGTTCTCCCAGCGGAATCGAGGCAGTGAAGCTCGATGCCGTGATTCATGAGCGAGTGCGGCTGGGCATCATCAGCGCGCTCGCGGTGAACGACGAGCTCAGCTTCAACGATTTGAAGAAGCTCCTGGAGATCACCGATGGCAACTTGAGCGTTCACGCCCGCAAGTTGGAAAATGCCGGCTACGTCAAGTGCTCGAAGTCGTTTGTCGGGCGCCAGCCACGCACTGCATTCAAGCTGACTGCGGCGGGAAAGCGTGCTCTCGAAAGCTACCTGGAGCAAATGGAGTCGGTGATCCGGTCGGCCAGGAAGAGCTAGTCGAATTGAACTCGAAAGCAGACGCCATGGATGGACAACGAATCAACCGGGTCAGCGGCAGAGTCATACTCATCCCTGTCGCTAACGGCGCTGCTTACGGTCCTTGTCGGGTACACACAGCCGCCTCAACCGGATGAAGGCGCTCTCGCGCATATCTTCCAGCTCTCAATCGTGGCGCTGGTACTGATGATCGTGCTTTTCCTCGCCACAGCGGATTGGAAGCAGCCTTTGCGCAGTGCGCGACCATTGGCATTTCCAGCCGTCGCCTTGATGACCGCCTTTGCGGCGCTGTATTACCTCGAGCATTATCGATAGACGGTGGATCGCGGCCCTTTTTTTTGGCAACGCAACTTTGAGTCGCAAAGTACTTTTAACAAGGCCTACATGTACACCAATGGCAACTTCGAATCCCACCTGGCGGCGCTGTTGTTCCTGGGCACGCTTGGCCTGGTCGTCTTGCTCGCTGTCGCCACGGTTGTGCTCTTCTTCTGGCGCCGCGCCTGGGTCCGACATCCGCTGCTCGCGATTGCAGTCCTGCTGGCGGGCTACGGATTGTTGCTGGCGGTGTTCTCCCTCACCAGCTACGACCGGACCGTGGCGCGTGGCGACGAGAAGTTTTTCTGCGCACTCGACTGCCACATCGCCTACTCGGTGCACGACGTGGAACGGACGAAGAGCATCGGCGACACGACCGCCCACGGCGAGTTCTACGTGGTCACAATACGGACGCACTTTGACCAACGCACGATCGCACCCTGGCGGGGCGACAGTCCGCTGCGGCCGGATCCGCCGTCACTAATCCTGATTGACGGCAATGGCCGTCAGTATCCGGTTTCGGAGGCAGGGCAAAAAGCCTGGGAAGCAGTTCACGGCAAGCCGCACACCTTGGGGGACGGTCTACGTCCGGGCGAGTCTTACGATACGACTTGGGCGTTCGACATTCCGGCAGAGGCCCAATCCGTTCGTATGTTCGCCGGTTGGTACGGCTTTCCGTCTCAGGTGCTCATCGGGGACGAGGCCAGCCTGGGGCATGGCAAAACGTACCTGAATCTGTGGTAATTTGACAACTTTTGCCAAAAATTGCTTTTCATGCGCCATTCCGAATGTCCGGAAGGTCATGACGAAGAGCTATGGCCGTTGCAGTGCATCACGCCGAGGTATTGGCTCCAGGGACCGACGGCGTCGCGGTATTGGTAGGCCAGGAGGCGCGAGACCTGGTGCAAGTGGGTCAAGTCGTGCCCTGCCCAGGTGGCCAGCAGTTGGGACAGGGTGACGCTGCCCAGCGAGGGATGCTGTCCGCGCCTGGCAAGGTCTGCCGGCTGGAGTTTCCAGGCGCGCAACTCGATGAGGTTCTCAGAGCGCACGCGGGCGAACTCATCCAACAACTGCGCCAGCGACTTGCCCTGAATTTCCCGAGTGTGTCCCTCTCGATCAAAGGGAGCAAAGGGCTGTGCCGCGCCATGTCGCAGGATCACCAGGGCGCGAGGGATCCAATCGGCACGCTCGGCGTGAATCAGATGACCGACGACGTCGAAAGCGCTCCATGTGTTTTCGCCTTCGGAGGCGCGAGTCCAGTTCTCCGGCAGATTGCGCAGAAGTGCGTTGAGCGTAGCGGGGGTCAGAGCGAGAAGCGAGATGGTGTGATCGAGGCTGGGTTCCATGAGGTGCTCCGTCGAGGTTTCAGGGTGTTGGATTGTACGGGCGGCGGGTTGGATGCGACCAAGCGAACTCGTGTGGTTGGGCGCTCGGGCGCATCCCCTCGCGGAAGAGTGCCGACGGCAGGCGGCGAACCTCAGGCGATGCTGGTTGTGGCCAGCGGTCTGGCGGCAGCAACCGTAATGTGCACGGGCTCGCCGCCGCTGACGGCGGCCTGCAGTTTGGAAAAAAAGCTGTTATACGCGTCGTGCGACTGCGAGACGTCGTCCACCTCTCGTACCTTGCCCAGCAAGATGCAACCGTCCGTGTCCGCAGCCGTGTTGCCGCTGTGAATGCGTACGCCGTCGTATCCCGGCACATTCAGAATATGCGGCATAAGGCGGTTGTTGAAGTGTTCTGAGACGTCAATGATTACCTGGTAGCGACCGGCAGGTATCGCGGTTTCGTTTTGCACCTTCCACATCGCAACCGGCTGGCCAGGGACCTCGCGCACGACATCTTCGAGGGTGTAGCACTCGAAGACTCCGTCGATGGACAACGTGCCGGGTGTGCTGGACAGAGTGCTGGGCTCTGGTTGAACTAGTAACTCCATTTTGTGGCGCCTCTTTCAAGAGCTATGAGTAACGTGGGTTGCACTGGGGAATTGTACGGTAACTTTGATCTCTGCACAGTGTCAGGAATGCTCCCGGTCCGTACCCAGGGGCGCGCCCCCCTCCCCCCTCCCCCCTGCTCGTAAAATATTGAAAACACAAGGGGCGAAAGGCGAAAGTCGCCGCAAAATATTGAGCCGGTTAGACTTGTGGGTAAAATATTGAGCGGCAATGAGTTAGGTGCGGGATGGGCATGTTTCAGGGGATGCCGGCGAACATTGCGGTCGAGTAAACGGCAATTGTGGCCATGAAATGCTGGCGAATCGCAGTAAGCGCCATCTTCCTTGAGACATTCACGGATACGAAGCGCCATAGGTTCTCCAAGTACAACAGGCCGACCGCAATGAGCGGGCAGCGAAAGACATCAAGTGGGTCGCCCCACGTGAATAGGGTCACAGACGTGAAAAGTGGATGCAAGTAAAAAGCGTAGGTGGGAGGGTACTTTAGTAACGAGGGGTGTCTTCACCACAGAGGCACGAAGACACAGAGAATTGGATTTGTAATTAGAGCGCTCGGGCTGAAGATCACCCCAACAAGTGCAAAATCGGCGCTTGTCGGGGACCCCGAACGCCGACTCGCGGAAGAGTGCCGTCCCTGCCGGGACTCTGGTTTTTTATAACCAGCCTACCCAGCACTCCGCTGCGCTGCGTGCTGGGCTAAGCTCTGTCGTCCCGCGAGGCGGGACTGGATTGTCGTGGGTTCGGGCTCGATCGATGGCCCTGAGGCTGCGTTTGCCCGAGACTCCCAGGTTAGCGCCGAAAAGTGCTGCGCGAACCTGGGCACCCGGCCTACGGGATATGTTGGCCACCGGCCTAGTTCAACCGCGATACGATTATCTGAATTGCATCTTGTGACTCGTCTCCATATTGGTGGTAGCCAATTTCCGATCCCGGGAGAATGCGATTCTTCACCACCGCATTGATGAGTGTCTGCGCCATATTTGCGGTGCCGCTCTTAAAGCCGACAAACAAAGCTAGCTGCGGGGCAGCGCCAACTGGGAATGCGATCCCAGTGTTCACCTCCGAGTTAACTCCGGCGGCTACTAATGCGGCGTTCAGCTTGGTTCCAAATTCAACCAGTTCTTTTGTCGCTCCATTTATCAAAACAAATGCCCGCTTCCCGGCGAATGGTGTCATCGCATCTCTGACAGCATCTCGCTGAGTATCGGTCATTACTAAGCGAGGATGCGTGTCAATATTAATCGTCCCCGCTGTAATTCCTCCCCGCTGGTTAATAGAAAGTGCACTCCCTGGACCTTGAGTGATAGGACTATGTACCGGAGTCGCTGAGGAAGAACCATGCGGGGCTTCGCGTCTCGCCGTGTCCGGCTTGTGCAGGCTAAGCGTGACGGGACCCGGGAGCACTTGGAAATCGTCGTAGACTTGCTTGCCGTCGACAAAGACTTTCACGACCACGCGATCACCAGGCTTTCCATTCACGCTGAGTTCGAACCTGCCTAAATCGTCTGCGGATGTTTCGCTCTTCTGGCCCTCGACAAAGATTCTGAGGGACTTTCCGTGCCCAGGTGGCGGACTGATCGTGCCCACGAGAATGGTGACCGCAGGAGCTGCCCTTACCAGGGCCAGATCAAGAACGTTGCCTGTGATTTGGTGCTCCTGCCATTGCTGGTCATATCCATCAACTTGAGGCAGAACCTTGAGCGACGCGCCCCTGAACTTTGCAGGAATGCCTTTATACTCAGCTTCGCCGCTCGCGCCCAGGACGGCAGTCCGCCGGTCGTTATCCAGATCAATGGTGACCTTGCCCGAAGTGATGATCGGGTCGCGCTGGTCGGCACTGTGAGCTCGTACTGTCAGGTCGAATGTTTCAGGTGCAGGCGGGACCAGCTTGAAGCCTCCCACCAGCACCAGGCAGAACAAGACCACGGGGCCACCCAGTTCAAGGAAACTGCCCAGGTGCTTGTAGGTGAAGCGGGCATAACTCTTCATGGCGCCGAACAAGAAAGCCGCGCACGATAAAGCCCAAGGTATCAGGAGCAGGTAAAAGATTTGGCCCTGAGCGCCATCGGCGACGAGTTTGGGAACTTGGTAGATGTAGAACAGCGTGAATGCGGCCGCGACAATTAGCCCAGCCGCGGCGATCACCGCGTAGTGCATTGCGGAGAGGGGCTGAGTGGCGTCAGCTTTTTTCATCAGCTATCACTCCGTTCCGATGGTTGCTCTTTCAGTTTTGCTTCTGCTTCGCCCGGATCTTCGCCGCTTGTTGTTCATATGCTTCAGCCTCCGAGTCGCGGCCCAGCTTGCGAAGAGTAACGGCTAAGTTCTCATCAATGGTTGCCACGCTCGTGTGGTTTGGTCCCAAGGCCTTCTCATCAATGGCCAAGGCCCATTTGTACAGCGGCTCTGCCTCGCTGTATTTGCCCTGAGCAGAGTTGAGCATCCCCAGGTTGTTGAGATCTCTGGCTACGTCCGGGTGGTCCGGTCCCAAGGCCTTCTCATCGATGGCCAAGGCCCGTTTGTACAGCGGCTCCGCCTCGCTGTACTTGCCCTGAGTTTTATAGAGCAATCCCAGGTTGTTGAGGCCGATGGCTACGCTCGAGTGGTCGGGCCCCAAGGCCTTCTCATCGATGGCCAAAGCCCGTTTGTACAGCGGCTCCGCCTCGCTGTACTTGCCCTGATCATAGTAGAGCGATCCCAGGTTGTTGAGGTCGGTGGCTACGCGCGGGTGGTCGGGCCCCAAGGCCTTCTCATCGATGGCCAAAGCCCGTTTGTACAGCGGCTCCGCCTCGCTGTACTTGCCCTGATCATAGTAGAGCAATCCCAAGTTGTTCAGTTGGGTGGCTACGCTTGGGTGGTCGGGTCCCAAGGCCTTTTCTCTAATGGCCAAGGATCGTTTGTACAGCGGCTCCGCCTCGCTGTACTTGCCCTGATCATAGTAGAGCAATCCCAGGTTGTTGAGGCCGATGGCCACCTCCGGGTGGTCGGGTCCCAAGGCCTTCTCTTCAATGGCCAAGGATCGTTTGTACAGCGGCTCCGCCTCGCTGTACTTGCCCTGATCATAGTAGAGCGATCCCAGGTTGTTGAGGTCGGTGGCTACGCCCGGGTGGTCGGGCCCCAAGGCCTTCTCATCGATGGCCAAAGCCCGTTTGTACAGCGGCTCCGCCTCGCTGTACTTGCCCTGAGTTTTATAGAGCAATCCCAAGTTGTTCAGTTG